>Ga0268298_10000484_pt1 | contig 51656 bp, 50 predicted proteins | sample WWTPWeurt_MetaG_FD_194462 | JGI IMG/M metagenome (GOLD analysis project Ga0268298, IMG submission 194462) | Activated sludge microbial communities from WWTP in Nijmegen, Gelderland, Netherland - WWTP Weurt | ecosystem: Engineered > WWTP > Aerobic digester > Activated sludge | place... | reverse complement strand
CCCCGCACCAGGCCGCCGGCGGCATCGGCAGGCCCGGCAATGGCTTCGGCCGGGGCTTCGGGCCAGGGCAGCGCCCCGGTGGGCTCGAGGTGCACATAGCCGCGACCGACGGGGCGCACCTGCATCACCGCATCGCCCGGGATCACGCCCACCATCTCGGCGCTGCGGCCCTGCCACTCGATGCGGCGAGACAGGTACATCAGGCCGCCGCACTCGGCGTAGGTGGGCAGGCCGGCCTCGATGGCCTGCTTCACCGAGCGGCGCATCGATGCGTTGGCCTGCAGTTCGTCCAGGCAGGTCTCGGGAAAGCCGCCGCCGATGAACAACGCGTCCAGGGCCGGCAGCTCGCGATCGTGCAGGGTATCGATCGGCACCAGCTCGGCCCCAGCGGCCTGCAGGGCCGCCAGATCGTCGGGGTAGTAGAAGCCGAACGCCCGGTCGCGGGCCACGCCGATGCGCAGATCGGGCCGCGGCCACGTCTGCGCATCGATGGCCTGCGGCAGGGCCAGGCCCGCCGGGCGCACGGCATCGGCACCCTCCGGGCACGGCCCGGCCGATTCGGCCAGGGCCCTGACCCGGGCCAGATCGACCTGCGCCGCCACGCGCTCGCCGATGGCTCGCACGCGCGCCTGCGCATCGCCGACCTCGGCGCAGGGCATCAGGCCGAGATGGCGCTCTGTCATCGCCAGTTGCTCGTCCTCGTGCACCGCACCCAGCACCGGCACATCGGTGTAGTGCTCGATCACGGCGCGCAGCTTGGCCTCGTGGCGCGAGCCGCCCAGGCGGTTGAGGATCACGCCGCCGATGCGGATGCGCGCATCGAAGGCCTGGTAGCCCAGGATCAGTGGGGCGATGCCGCGGGTCATGCCGCGGGCATCGATCACCAGCAGCACCGGCGCGGCCAGGCGCTGCGCCAGCGCCGCGTTGCTGTTGCTGCCGTCCAGCGACAGCCCGTCGTAAAGGCCCTTGTTGCCTTCGATCAGGGACAGCTCGGCAGACGAGGCCGCCGCGCGGAACATCGCTGCCATGGACGCGTCGTTCATCAGGTAGGCGTCGAGGTTCAGGCACGGTCGGCCCGAGGCCAGCGCCAGCCACATCGGATCGATGTAGTCGGGCCCCTTCTTGAAGGCCTGCACGGCGAGCCCGCGGGCCTGGAAGGCCGCGCACAGCCCCAGCGTGACGGTGGTCTTGCCCGAGGACTTGTGGGCCGCGGAGACCAGCAGCCGTGCGGTCATCCGTGCTTCACGCCGGCGAAGTCGTCCTGCGGCATGAAGTCCAGCACCCGCACGCCCACGGTGGTGAGCAGGAACGCCGCCCCCACGCCACCCAGGCCCAGCAGCAGTTCCGGCAGGGAAGGCGAGTAGCTCGCCACCTGCCCGTCGCCGAAGCTGCTGCTCACCTGGTGGCCCGGAAAGATCTCCAGCGGGAAGACCTGCCCGCCGATGATGAAGACGTACAGCCACGCAAAGGCGCCCAGCACCACCAGGGCCGAGGCGGCGAAGGTGCTGCGCTCGCCCCCGAAGGACGGGTGGAACAGCAGCACCAGCGGCAGCAGCCCGCCCAGCACCACATAGCCTCCCCAGAAGAGCAGCGGGTAGGTGCCGCCGTCGCGCAGGATGAAGGCCTCGAAGGCCACCTGCTTCGCGTGGTAGAGGTGCGTCAGGTGCACCACCGCCACCAGGTACAGCGACGCGGCGATGAAGATGCCCAGCAGCCTGGCCATGCGACGCTGCACCGCCGGATCGAGCCGCTCACCCTCCCAGGCGAACATGGTGGCCTGCACCACCAGGAACACCGCCAATCCCCAGCCGAACGACAGCACGATGAACAGCGGGGCCAGCAGTGCCGAGGCATAGGCCTGGCGCGCGGCGAGGAAGGCGAAGATCGAACCGGTGCCGGTGGTGAGCACGAAGCGCCAGACCAGCGCCGCCAGCCCGGCGGCACGCGAGTACGGATTCATGCGCCGCTCGAACATCGTCCACAGGTACAGCGCGACGATCGCCGCCATGCCCGAGTAGAGGACCACGTTCCAGGCGAACACCGAGGTGGGGTTGATGTGGGTGGCTGCCACCAGCACGCGGTCGGGCCGCCCCAGGTCGAGCATCAGCACCATCAGCCCGCCGGCCAGCAGCGCCAGGCACAGCAGCCCGGACAGCGGGGCGCGGGGCTTGTACACCGGCTGCCCGAACACCGAGCCGATCGAGGCCACGTTGAGCACCCCCGAGGCCGAGACGATCATGAAGATCGCGAACACGTGCGGCAGCCCCCAGACCACCTCGTGGCCCATGCCGGTGGCCGCATGGCCGGCGGACTCCATGTGGTGGGCCGCGGCCAGCCCGATGCCGGTGACCACCAGCGCGCCGACCACGACAAGCCAGAAGTTGAGGGCATCGGCCGGGGAACGAAGGGTGGATCGCATGGTGCGTGGTCTGGAGGAGGGGCTGGATTGGACGCTCACAAACCGAGGTAGTGCACGCCCGGCTCGACACGCAGGTCGGCGCGCAGCACGGTGCTGCGGATCTCCTTCACCCGGCGCGAGATCTCGCTGTGCGGATCGTTCAGGTCGCCGAACAGGATGGCGCCGTGGCCGGCCTTGGTGCAGGCCTCGGCACAGGCGGTGGAGCCGCCACCGGCCATGTGGCCGGCATCGATGCGGTGCACGCACAGCGTGCACGACTCCACGCAGCCCATGCCGCGCGGCGCGTCGGGCTTCTGGTCGGTGACGGGCTCGTGAACGAACGAGCGTGCCTTGTAGGGGCAGGCCATCATGCAGTAGCGGCAGCCGATGCACAGGTGCCGATCCACCAGCACCACGCCGTCGGCACGCTTGAACGAGGCACCCGTGGGGCACACGTCCACGCACGGCGGCTTGGCGCAGTGCTGGCACATCACCGGCAGCGAGCCCTGGCGGCCGGTGTCGATGGCCTTGATCTCGATCTTGCGGATCCACTGCACGTCGGTGCGCCGCTTGGGCTCGGGCAGGCCATGCTCGGTGCGACAGGCGCTGACGCAGTCGGTGCAGCCCGGCGCGCACTTCGTGGTGTCGATCAGCAGGCCCCAGCGCACCCGGGGGTTGGCACCGGGCAGGGCCGTGGCGCCGGGCCCGCCAGCGGATGCGGCATTCGGAGCCGCCGCCTGGGCCACCTCGACCAGCTGGATGCCCGGTGCCAGCAGCACGGCACCCGTTGCGCCGGTGGCCGCCGCTGCGCCCAGAAAGGCCCGGCGCGACGGCCGGGAGGGGGTGCCGGGAGTGTTCATGGCTTGCCCTGTGCAGCCGAAGCCGCCAGCGCCGCCGTTCGCGCGCGCATCTTCGGCGTGTGGCACTCGAAACAGTCGATGGTCACCGCGGCGTAGGCATGGCAGCTGGCGCAGAAATCGCCCGGCGCGGAGGCCACGCTGCCGGTGCGGGCGCTGGCGTGGCAATCGATGCAGCCCTTGAGGCTGAACTTCGCGCCGCGGATGCCGCCATGCACGGTGTCGTCGCGCTGGTGCTTGAGAAACTTCATGTGGTCGCGCCGCATCACCTCGGTGGGCGCCACGCAGGTGGTGCCGGCAGCGGCCTTCTCGATCGCCGGCACCGGCGTGCGGGCCGGCCCATCGGCCGCCATGCCCGCCGTGGCGAACATCGCCAGGGCCAAGGTGGGCAGGAACGACAGGACGCGCCGCATCGGCGTTACTCCCCGAGGCCCATCTGGATGTAGCCGGTGGGACACACATCCTTGCAGATGTGGCAGCCGACGCACTTGTTGTAGTCGGTGTCGACGTAGCGGCCGGTGGTGGCCTGCGCCTTCTTGACCTTGAACACCGCCGTCTGCGGGCAGTAGACGACACAGTTGTCGCACTCGAAGCACAGGCCGCAGCTCATGCAGCGCTTGGCCTCGGCCTGCGCCTGTGCCTCGAGCAGCGGCAGCATGCGCTCCTCGAAGTTGTTCAGCGCCTCGTCGGCGGTGAGCGTGATCACCTGGCGGTGGTGGCGCGGCGTGTACGGGAAGTGACCGAGGAACAGCTCCTTGTGCGAGATGACGTAGCGGTCCGACCGGTTGTCGAAGTTGTGGATCGCCCCCTTGGAGCGGTCGGTGCCGCGCAGCGGCTCGTCGATCGTGGTGGGGGCCTGGCCCTTCTCGACCAGCTTGCGCATCAGGTCGAAGCTGTGCACGTCGATCTTGGGGCGCTTGTCCTGGGCCTGGCCGCGCAGGTGGCGGTCGATGCCGTCGGCCGCGATCGCGCCATGGCCCACGGCGGTGGTGAGCAGGTGCGGGCGGATCACGTCGCCGCCGCAGAACACGCCGGCCTGCGCCTGGCCACCGGCCTGCACCTGGTAGTTCTTGTCGGCCGCCAGCGCACCCCGGCCGTTGTTCAGCGCCTCCATGCCGGTGAAGTCGACCGCCTGGCCGATGGCCGAGACGATCAGGTCGGCCGGGATCTCTTCCTCGGTGCCGGCGATATTCTTGATCTCGAGCTTGCCGCCGGCCATGCGCGCCTCGCACTTGATCACGCGCAGCGCGGTGGCCCGGCCGGTGGCATCGCGCACCACACCCACCGGCGCATAGCCGCCGCGGATGGCGATGCCCTCGGACAGCGCGTGCTCCACCTCGTGCTTGCTGGCCTGCATCTTGTCGAGTGCGAACACCGAGGTCAGCGTCACCTCGGCGCCGGTGCGCGCCGACAGGGTGGCGGCGTCGTGGGCCGCGAAGCCGGCGCCGCCGGCGATCGCCAGCTCGGGGCGATCGGACTCATGGGCCTGCTCGATGTGGCCCAGGCGGCGAGCCACGGTGGCCACGTCGATCGAGGTGTCGCCGCCACCGACCACCACCACGCGCTTGCCCACATGCTGCATGCGGCCGTCGTTGAAGGCCTTGAGGAAGGCGGTGGCGGTGACCACGTTGGGTGCGTCGCTGTCGGCCAGCGGCAGCGGCCGCCCGCTCTGCGCGCCCAGGCCCAGGAACACCGCATCGAACTCGGCGCGGATCTGCTCGAGCGTGATGTCGGTGCCGATGCGGCAGTTCATGCGCGTCGTCACCCCCAGGTCGAGGATGCGCTGGATCTCGGCATCGAGCACCTTGCGCGGCGTGCGGTAGCCGGGGATGCCGTAGCGCATCATCCCGCCCAGCTCGGGGCGCTCTTCGAACAGCGTCACCGCATGGCCCTTGCGCGCCAGCTGGTAGGCGGCCGACAGGCCGGCCGGCCCGCCGCCGATCACCGCCACGGTCTTGCCGGTGGATTCGGCGGGCTTGGGGAACGCCAGGCCCTTCTCGATGGCCCATTCGCCCAGGTAGTGCTCGACCGAGTTGATGCCGACGAAATCCTCGACCTGGTTGCGGTTGCAGCCCGACTCGCAGGGCGCGGGGCACACCCGGCCCATCACCGCCGGCAGCGGGTTGGCCTCGGTCAGGCGGCGCCAGGCGTACTCCTGCCAGGGCATGCCCGCGGGCGGCTTCTCGACGCCGCGCACGATGTTGAGGTAGCCGCGGATGTCCTCGCCCGAGGGGCACGAGCCCTGGCAGGGCGGCGTGCTCTGGATGTAGGTGGGGCACTTGTGCGAGTGGTCACCGTCGAAGATCTGGTCCTGCCAGCGCTTGACCTGGGTGTCGCCGTCCTTGTAGCGCCGGAAGGTCAGCGGCTTGGCGTCGGTGGTGGAGTTGGTGCCGGACATCGGGTTTCCTTGGATTACAGGTTCACTTCACCAGGCGGGCGATGCCCACGGCCTTCAGCACGTACTTCTCGAACGAGGGCTCGGAGCTGCCGGCCTTCATCTTGCGGATGAAGTACTTCTCGAAGGCGATCTTGGCCAGGTGCACCCACTTGCCCTTCTTGAACCAGTTGACGTTGCGCGGCGGGATCTGCGGCAGCGCCACGAAGGCGGCGCCGGTGTCGCCCATGTCGGCCAGGCAGATGGCGTTCCAGGTGGCCTTGGTCTGGGGCGTCTTGCCGGCCAGCTCGTCGCGGATGTTGTGCACGATGGCCGAGACCATGGTCTCGATCATGTAGCCGGTTTTGGGCGCGCCGGTGGCCACCGGGGTGGCCTCCACCGGCGGAATGGCCACGCACACGCCGGCCGAGAAGATGTTCTTGTGCTTCTTGCTGCGCTGGTGCTCGTCGATCAGCACGAAGCCTCGCGGGTTGCACAGCTCGGGCACCGCCGCCACCGCGTCCACGCCCTTGAAGGCCGGCAGCATCATCGACAGCTTGAAGGGCACCTCGTGCTCCTTCACCGGCTCGCCCAGGTCGCTGAGCTGGGTGGCGAACAGCTTGCCCGCCTCGACCTTGGTGGTCTTGGCGTTGGTGATCCACTTGATGTCGTGGTTGCGGAACTCGCTCTCGAGCAGGCTCTTGCTGTCGCCCACGCCCCCCAGGCCCAGGTGGCCGATGTAGGGCTCGCTGGTGACGAAGGTGATGGGCACCTTGTGGCGCAGCTTGCGCTTGCGCAGGTCGGCGTCGACGATGAAGGCGAACTCGTAGGCCGGGCCGAAGCAGCTGGCCCCCGGCATGGCGCCGATGACCATCGGCCCGGGGTTCTTCAGGAACTCTTCGTAGTCCTTGAAGAAGGCCTCGGCATGGTCGACGGTGCACACCGAATGGGTGTGGCCGCCACCGCCCGAAGCCGCCGGGCCGGCGCCCGGCACCTCGTCGAACGAGAGCTTGGGACCGGTCATGATGACCAGGTAGTCGTAGTCCACCGTGCCGCCACCATCGGTGTGCAGCCGGTTGGCCTCGGCCTCGATCTGCGTCACACGCTTGGCGATGAAGTCGATGCCCTTCTTCTGCAGCAACGGCGCGAGCTGCAGGACGATCTCCTCGCGCTTGCGCCAGCCCACCGCGATCCAGGGGTTGGAGGGCACGAACTGGAAGTAGTCCAGCGCGTTGACCACCGTGACCTTGTGCTCCTTGGGCAGGAAGTCGCGCATCTCGTAGGCCGCCGGCAGGCCGCCGATGCCGGCACCCATGATGACGATGTGGGCCATGGTGATGTCTCTCTCGTTGGGGGTTATTCGGGCTCGCCGAGCCGGATGGCCTTGCTGACCAGCTGGTGCACGCCGCCGACCATGCCCATGTCGAAGCCGTAGGCCGGCAGCACCTTGCTGAACTGCGCCTTGCAGATGGCGCAGATGGTGGCCATGAAGTTCACGCCGTGGGCATCGACCACGTTCTTCAGCGCCTCCATCCGGGGCAGCGCGCCCTTGACGCGCAGCTCGATCAGGTCGTCCGTCAACAAGCCACCGCCGCCGCCGCAGCAGAAGGTGCACTCGTGGATGGTCTCGGGCGCCATGTCGTGGAAGCGGTTGGCCACCGCCTTGATGATCTCGCGCGGAATCACGAACTGCCCGCCAGGGAAATCGCCCATGCGCGAGCCGCGGGCCACGTTGCACGAATCGTGGAAGGTGATGATGCGGTCGTCGTTCTTCTCTTTGTCGAACTTGAGCGCGCCGCGCTGGATCAGGTCGTGGGTCAGCTCGCAGATGTGCGTGGGCTGCTTGTAGCGGGCATCGAGCTGGCTTTGCAGCTGCACCGCAAACGGGTCGTTGCCGCCGGCGCCGATGCCCACCAGCGTGTTCCAGAAGCTGTAGGCCACGCGCCAGGCATGCCCGCACTCGCCCACCACGATGCGCTTGACGCCCAGCTCCAGCGCCGCCTCGCGGATGCGCAGCGCGATCATGCGCAGCTGCTCGTAGTTGCCGATGAACATGCCGAAGTTGCCGGCCTCGCTGGCCTTGGAACTGAGCGTCCAGGAGATGCCGGCGGCATGGAACACCTTGGCATAGCCGATCAGGCTCTCGACATGCGGCTCGCTGAAGAAATCAGCGCTGGGCGTGACCAGCAGCACCTCGGCACCCGCCTGGTCAAGCGGGAAGCGCACGTCGATGCCGGTGTCGTCCTTGGTGTCTTCTTCCAGGCCCAGCAGCGTGTCCTCCAGCGCCGGCCCGGGGATGCCCAGGTTGTTGCCGATGCGGTGTACCTTGCCGATGATCTCGTTGGCGTACTTCTGGCCCAGGCCGACCGAATCCATGATCTCGCGCGCGGCCATGGTCACTTCGGCGGTGTCGATGCCGTAGGGGCAGAACACGCTGCAGCGGCGGCACTCGCTGCACTGGTTGTAGTAGCTCCACCACTGGTCGAGCACTTCGCGCGTCATGTCGGTCGCACCCACCAGCTTCGGGAAATGCTTGCCGGCGAAGGTGAAGTAGCGCCGGTAGACGCCGCGCATCAGCTCCTGCCGCGCCACCGGCATGTTGCGCGGATCGCCGGTGCCCAGGAAGTAGTGGCACTTGTCCGAGCAGGCGCCGCAGTGCACGCAGGCGTCCATGTAGACGCGCAGCGAGCGGTACTTGCCCAGCAGCTCGCCCATCTTGGCCACGGCGCGCTGCTCCCAGCCCTCGGCCAGCTCACCCGGAAAGCCGATCGCCTCCTGGATCTTGGCCGGCGCCACATAGGGCTTGCTGTGCGCCATCGCGCCCTCGGCGATCAGCGGGATCACCGGGAAGGGCTTGAGCGCCGGGGTCTCGAACTTGGCGGTGGCCATGGCGTGCAGGGGCGGCGTGGGCTCGGGTGAAAGGTTGGGGCGTGGCGTCGCGCAGGGCCGGCGTCACTTGTCCAGCGCCGCGGCCCAGGCCGCCTGGTGCCGGGCCTCGCGCGGGTTGTCGACCTGGTTGCGCGTGGGGCTGAAGAACAGGCCCGGCGCGTGCAGCAGCTTGCTGATCGGGAACACCATCATCAGGCCGGCCACCAGCGTCAGATGCACCAGCAGGATCGGGTCGGCCGGCAGCGGCAACACCTCCAGGCGCATCAGGCCCAGCATGAAGGCCTTGACCGCCACGATGTCGGTGTGCGCCACGAAGCGCATCGCCAGGCCGGTGGCGCCGATGGCCACCAGCAGCGCCAGGTGCAGGTGATCTGACGGCGTGGAGATGTAGCGCACCCGGTCGACCAGGAAGCGCCGGGCCCACAGCCCGCCGAGCCCAGCCACCATGGCGAAGCCGGCATAGGTGCCGAAGGGCTGCACCAGCACGATCAGGTCGGCCACCGGCTGCTGGAAATAGCGGCTGTGGCGCATCAGCACCAACGCCAGCGCCATGTGGAACATCCAGCCGAACAGCCAGGTCCACTTGTTCGACTTGAACAGGCTCTCGAAGAACGCCACCTCGCGCACCAGGCGCAACGCCACCCCGCCGCGCGTCAGCGGCGCGGGCGTGGTGGGGATCAGCAGCGGCGCCGGGGTGCGGAAATACTCGCGCACCTTGAGCCCCAGCCCGACGACCAGCATCGCCGTGGCAACGTAGAACAGCGCAGCGTAGGCGATGGAGAGCATGGCGAATCAACCGTTGGAAGTTCGCTGGCCGTAAGGTCGTCGAGATTCCGTCGCGAGCCGGCCGAGGTCGGGTCGAGCAGCGCAGCCGTACACCCGTACGGCGAGCAGCGCAGGCCCGAGATCGGCAGGCGCAGCAGGAAGACCGACGGCCTTACACGCAGCCGGTGGGCTTCGGGAGGCCCGCGATCTTGCAAGCCTGCTTGGCCGGCCCGTACGGGAACAGCTCGTACAGGTACTTGCTGTTGCCCTTGTCCGGGCCGAGCTGCTTGCCGATGGCCTTGGTCAGCACGCGAACGGCCGGGGCGATCTGGTACTCGTCGTAGTACTCGCGCAGGAAGTTCACCACCTCCCAGTGGCTCTCGGTCATGTCGACGTTCTCGCCCTTGGCGATGACTTCGGCGATGTCCTTGTTCCAGTCGGCCAGGTTGACGAGGTAGCCTTCCTCGTCGGTTTCGTAGGTGGTGCCGTTGACTTCGATGCCCATGGGGGGTCTCCTTGTGGGAAGGCGAGTGGATCCGGCCTTACAGCCAGGACTGGTTGGTGGAGTGCTCGGCGACCAGGTCGACGAAACCGGCGTAGTCGACGGCGCTCACGCCCTCGGCCATCTTGCCAGCCATGCCGCGCGCGGCCACGTCGGGCTGCAGCACGACCACCTTGAGGCGAGCCGTGGCGGCGGCGATGCCCGAGCCGGCGGCGTTGGCGGCGGTGGCCGCCAGCACGCCGTCTTCGGTGAGCAGCAGGGTCTGGCCATCCTTGGCCAGGCGCAGGCAGCTGGCCAGCGAGGTGGTCTGGGCAGGGGACTTGTTGACGATGTGCAGCATGGGGGAACTCGCTCGCGGGTCAGAACGACAGGACCACGTCCTGCTCGGCCATCAGGTCGGCCATCTCGGCCGACGACAGCACCTGCACGTCGACCAGCAGGTCGTCCTCGGTGAGGCCACGCACTTCCATCGACTCGCGCTCGACATACAGCTTCTCGACGTCGTAGCCCTCGAGCGCGCGGTAGGTCTTGGAGTGGTTCTTGATGCCGGTGCCGGCGGTGTCCTGGCCCTTGACCAGCTCGTACACGCCGTCGTCGAGGAACACCAGGCTCACGTCCTGGTCGAAGGTGGCGGTGATCAGCACCACCTCCAGGCTCTCCAGCGCGTAGATGGTGCCGTACGGGGCCTTGCGGTTGACGAACATGAACTTCTTCATCTCAGTCTCCGAAGGTCACCGTGCGGTCGGCCTTGATGCCGGCATCCACCAGCTGGCCCAGGCCGCTGATGCGAAAGCCCGGGGCCAGCACCTCGTCCTTGATGCCCCGGCGCAGCGCGGCAGCTACGCACACCACCAGGTCGACGTTGTGCTGCTCCTTGAGCTTGCTCCAGCGGTTGACGATGTGGCGATCGTCCTGGGGCGGCTCGGTCAGGCGCGTCGCGTTGTACACGCCATCGTGATAGAAGAACACGCGCATCACCTCATGCCCCTTGGCAATGGCGGCATTGGCGAAGTTCCAGGCCGTGTCGCTGGCCTGGTGGGTGTACGGTCCTTCGCTGACCATCAAGGCAAATTTCATTGCGCGGCGTTCCGGGCGGGAGGCTCTAGAAGCGGATGTGGGTCGAGGCGTTGAGGTTGGCCCGCGAACCCTTCCAGTCGTCGATCAGGTACTTGGTGAAGGGCAGGTCGCACTTCTCGAAGAAGCGCGGCCAGCCGATGCGCTCGATCCAGTCGGACAGCCGCTCCCAAGAGCGGGCGTCGTTCTTGTAGACGTGCAGGATCTTCTTGACGATGGCCGAGACCTCGGGCCAGCGCGGCGGGTTGTTGGGCAGGCCCGAGGCCACCAGCTTCATGAAGGTGGGCTTGCCGCGCGCATTGGAATTCTTGCCGCCCACCCAGATCGCGAGCTTCGAATGCTCGGGGTCGTTGATCTGCATCGGCGGGCACGGGGGATAGCAGGCGCCGCAGCAGATGCACTTGGTCTCGTCGACCTCGAGGCTGGGCTTGCCGTTGACCAGCGCCGGCCGGATCGCCGCCACCGGGCAGCGGGCCACCACGGCCGGGCGCTCGCAGACGTTGGCCACCAGGTCGTGGTTGATCTTCGGCGGCTTGGTGTGCTGCACGATGATGGCGATGTCGGCCTGGCCGCCGCAGTTGATCTCGCAGCAGCTGGTGGACAGGTGCACCCGGTTGGGCATCTCCTCGCGCACGAATTCCTCGTGCAGCTCGTCCATCAGCGCCTTGACCGCACCCGAGGCATCGGTGCCCGGGATGTCGCAGTGCAGCCAGCCCTGGGTGTGCGCGATCATCGACACCGAGTTGCCGGTGCCGCCCACCGGGAAGCCGTTCTTCTGCAGCTCGGCGATCAGCGGCGCGACCTTGCGCTCCTCGGACACCATGAACTCGATGTTCGAGCGGATGGTGAAGCGCACATGGCCTTCGGCAAAGCGGTCGGCGATGTCGCACAGCGCGCGGATGGTGTAGACATCCATCTGGCGCTGCGTGCCGGCGCGCACCGTCCAGACCTCGTCACCGGTGTGCGAGACATGGTGCAGCACGCCGGGCCGCGGCCGGTCGTGGGTCTTCCAGTTGCCGTAGTTGGCCGCCAGCTTGGGGTGCAGGTATTGCTTGTTGTCCGGCACGCCGGACTCGATCGGTTGACGCATCGACATGGCGGGGTTCCTCAGGCGACTTTCTTGGCGTTGATGCGGGCGACCTCGTCGTCCCAGCCATCGGTGCGCACATAGGGGTTGGTGCGCGGCGCGGCGACCATGTGGGGGTCGATGTCCAGGCCGATGCCTTCGAGGAAGTTGACCAGCCCGATGCGCTCGATCATCTCGCCGGTGCGCTCGTGCTCGAGCGCGTTCTCGGCGAAGAAGTCGATGATCTTCTGGGCCAGCTCGACCAGGGCCTCGAAGTCTTCTTCGGTCTTCAGCGGCAGGAAGGGCACCACCACCGTGCCCATCAGGTCGCCGATCTTGAGCGTGCGCTTGCCGCCCACCAGGATGGTGGCGCCGGTGTCGGTGCCCCTGGCCAGCGCACCGGTCATCACGTTGACGCAGTGCATGCAGCGCACGCAATCCTTGTTGTCGATCTCCAGGCCGTGGGTGTCGCTGACCTTCACGCAGGTGAGGTGCTCACCCTGGCGCAGGTCCTTCACTTCCTTGAGCATGATGGCCTTGGTGGGGCAGCGCGCCACCACGTCGTTGACCAGCTCGTTCATGCCGTGCTTGTCGAACCACTTGCGCGCCAGCGCCTCGTCGGTGCGCATGTTGTCGCGCCAGGTGCCGATGACGGCCATGTCCGAGCGCTGGATCGAGTTCATGCAGTCGTTGGGGCAGCCGCTGAACTTGAACTTGAACTTGTAGGGCAGCGCCGGGCGATGGATGTCGTCGAGGAAGGTGTTGATCACCTGCCGGTGGGCCTTGGCCTCGTCGTAGCAGCTTTGCTCGCAGCGCGCGGCGCCCACGCAGCTCATGCTGGTGCGCACCGCGGGGCCGGCGCCGCCGAGGTCGAAGCCCAGCTCGTTGAGCTCGTCGAACGCGGCCTGCACGTTCTCGGTCTTGGCGCCCTGGAACATGATGTCGCCCGACTGGCCGTGGAAGGCGATCAGGCCCGAGCCGTGCTTCTCCCAGATGTCGCACATCTTGCGCAGCACGTCGGTGTTGTAGTGCATGCCCGCCGGAGGCTGGATGCGCAGCGTGTGGAACTCTGCCGCATCCGGATACACCGGCGTGCCGTCCTCGTTCTTCAGCTCGGTGAAGCGCGGGATCACGCCGCCGCCGTAGCCGAACACGCCCACCGTGCCGCCCTTCCAGTAGCCCTTGCGGGTGCGGTAGGACGTCTCGAGCTGGCCCATCAGGTCGACCATGTAGTCCTTGTCCTTCGCCAGGCGCTTCAGGCCCGTGACGAAGCTGGGCCAGGGGCCGGTCTCGAGCTCGTCGAGCATCGGCGTGTCGTGTGGCTTCTTGGCCATGCGTTGTCTCCTGTGGACGGCCGTCTCGAGGACGGGCCGGCAGCGTGGTCGGACAAGGGGCGGGCCGGATTGCGGCCCATCGTTGGATGGCGGCCAATGTAGGTGGCCGGCCGGCCCTCGGCTATCACTCGGGTGGAGTAGCGACGATAGACCTTGCGGGCAGGCGCGGCACTACCCGGATGGGTTATCCGCCGCTCACCCGTACCGGGTATGGACGCCGGCACGGCGCAAAAGGCTCAATGCCCGCTCGGCCCGGCGCCTGCCCCCAGGTGGCCGCCGCCCGTGCGCCCAGGCGCCGGCCCTCGGCCCCGACCCACCCTGCGATCCCCGCCCACCCATGACCCGACTCACGCCCCTGGCCCAGCTTCGCGCGCCGTTGGGCAAGCAGGAGATCGACCTGCAGCAAATCGAGTTCGACGGCGGCGGCATGGCCCTGCTGCGCACGCGCATCCGCGAGGGCAGCCGGTTCACCATCTTCGACATCGATCCGGTCACCGCGGAGCAGTGGGGCCGGGTGTTGCTCGAGTGGGCCCAGGCCCAGCCCAAGGAGTAGCGGGCCGTGACGACGCCCCGAATGGTGGACCTGGCCTTTGCGCTGGCCGGCACCGGCCCCACGCCGGTGCTGCCCCGCCGCCACCGGCGCACGCTGGCCGAGGCGGTGCAGGCGCGCCTGCCCTGGCTGGCCGACGAGCCCGGCGCGGCGGTGCACCGACTGAGACTGTCGATGGGCAGCGGCGCGCCGCTGCTGTCGCGGCGCACGCGGCTGGTGTTGCGCGTGCCGCGCGAGCGTCAGGCCGAGGCGGCGGCGCTGGCCGGCGCCACGCTCGAGGTCGCCGGCGTGCCGCTGCGGCTCGGCGCGGCGCAGTTGCATGAGCTGGTGCCGCACGGCACCCTGTACGCGCACCTGGTGGCCGCCGACGACGGTGATGAGCTGCGGTTTCTCGAGCAGGTGGGGCGGGCGCTGTCGGCGCTGCAGGTGGCCGGCCGGCCGATCTGCGGCCAGCACCAGCACGAGGACGACGACCTGCAGGGCTTCAGCCTGATGGTCGACGGGCTGAGCGCCGCCGCCGCCACCCGGCTGCTCGACGAGGGCCTGGGCGCCCATCGCGCATTGGGCTGCGGCCTGTTCGTGCCGCACAAATCCGCCTCGGCCGTAGGGACACGCGACTGACGACATGCTGGGCGCCGCATCGCGGCCCCGAACCCCCGCCACACAGTGAGGAGATGACACCGATGGGTTACCTGGTCAACGGCAACGAACTCGACACCGACGCCGAGGGCTACCTGCTCGAGCCCGACTACAGCCGCGAGGTGGTCGAGGTGATCGCCGCCGCCGAAGGCATCACGCTGACCGACGACCACTGGAAGGTGGTCGACTACCTGCGCGACGAGTACCGCGAGCAGGGCCACACGCCCAACTTCCGCAACATGCTCAAGGGCCTGGGCGATATCCTGCCGGGCTGCGACAGCAAGTCGCTGTACGCGCTGTTCCCGGTGGGCCCGGCCAAGCAGGGGGCCAAGGTGGCCGGGCTGCCGCAGCCGCTGGGCAAGGGCGGCTACTGAGCGCCGCGGCCTCGTGCAGCACCCCCCCGGCCCCGCGCACACCGCCATGAACGCCACCCCGCCCGCCCTGCGCATCAAGAGCCAGTGGTTCAAGCCCGGCGTGGCGCGCACGGCGGCCGATCACGCCAGCGCAATGGCCTTCATCGTGTTCCGGCAGGCCAACCACTGGCTCAAGCGCATGCGTGGCGCGCACTTCGAGATCGATGCCGGGCCGGCGTACTTAGCCTTCCTGCATGAGGTGCTGGCCTTCCTCGTCGCCGTGACCGATCGGCTGGCCCACCAGCGCCTGGCGGCCGATGGCCGCGCCGAGTTCACCACCGCGCTGGTGCGCCATCTGGCCCGCACGCTGGCCGAGAACGAGCGCGACCTGCTCGGCCCCGAGCCGCCCGACGCGGCACGCTACGAGGATCGGTTCATCGACCTGGTCAACCAGCTCAGCGGGCACTACGCCGAGTTCGGTGCCGATCCGCAGGCGCAGCGCGAAGGCCGCGACTTCGAGCCCGACTTCGCGTTCCTGCGCTACCTGGGGCATCGCCTCGAGCCCACGCTGCCCGAGCACGACCGCCGCTGGGTGATCGACCAGGTGATGGCCGCCGAGGCGCCCGACGCGGTGGCCATCGTGCAGCGATCGATGAAGAACCTGTTCGACCCCTCGCCTCGCCGCGCCCGGCGCGCGGCCATGAGCGGAGAGTGAGCGTGGGCTGCTGCGGCACCTCTCGGTCGTGCGCCGCCACCGGCGGGCCGTTCGATCTGGCCGATGACAGGGCCTATCGTCAGTGGAGAGCGTCCAAGCTGGCCTCGCGCCCGCAGGGGCTGGAGGCGCTGGTGGTCGACGTGGCCGACCCGCGGGCGCTGCGCGCGGCCGAGCGGCAGGCGCTGCTCGATCGCGTGGCCCAGGCCAACATGGCGCTGTACCGCTCGCCGGTCACCGCCGAGGACAAGGCCCTGCCGCGCCGCCTGGGCGCCCAGCTCGGGCTGCTGCGGCTGGACGCCAACTGGCTGGCCGACGACGACGGCATCTCCAGCATCGCCGTCAGCGATCGCAGCGACGGCGGCGACGGCCCGGGCGAGCGCGCCGGCTTCATCCCCTACACCAACCGGCCCATCCGCTGGCACACCGACGGCTACTACCACCCGGCCGCCCGGCGCATCCGCAGCATGATCCTGCACTGCGTCCGCCCGGCGGCCGAGGGCGGCGTGAATGCGCTGATGGACCACGAGATGGCCTACATCGCGCTGCGCGACGAGTCGCCGGCGCTGGTGGCCGCGCTGATGCAGCCCGACGCCATGACCATTCCCGCCCGGCTCGACGACCAGGGCGTGGCCCGGCCTGCCCAGACCGGGCCGGTGTTCTCGGTCGATGCGACCGACGGCACGCTGCACATGCGCTACACCGCCCGCACCCGCAGCATCGAGTGGAAGGACGACGCCAACACCCGCGCTGCGGCAGCCTGCCTGTCGGCGCTGCTGGAGGCCGATGGCGACGCGGTGTTTCGCGTGCGCATGGCCCCGGGCATGGGGCTGGTGGCCCACAACGTGCTGCACGACCGCAGCGGATTCACCGACGATGCCTCGCAGCCCCGGCTGCTGTACCGCGCGCGCTACCTCGATCGTTGCGCCGCGCCGGAGCCGCAATGAGCGCGCCAGGCCGCTCCCAGGCCCGAATGCCCCGGCGCGCGGCCCTGCGCTTCCATGAGAGCCGACCATGGCGCAATGGGTGACCATCTGGCGCGCGGCGCAACTGGTGGGCGTGCCGCGCGGCACGCTGCAGCAGCGCGTGCGCTCCGGCGAGCTCGAGCTGGCCGACGGGCTGATCTCCACCGAGGCCCTGGGCCGGCTGTATCCGCAGGCCGATCTGCACGCGAGCGGCATGCTCGAGCAGGTGACGCGCATCCGCGACGAGGCCTTCGGTCGTCGCCTGCGCGAGCGCATGCTGCCCAGCCAGGAGGTGCTCGCGCAGCGGCTGTTCAGCCAGGGGCAGGAGCTGGCCGATGTGCAACGCCTGCTGCAGCGCTACCACGCCCTGGTGATCCAGCTGCGCGACGCACTGGCCGCCCTGGGCCCCGAAGACCCGCGCCTCGCGGCGCTGCACCGCCAGCTGAACGACGGGCTGGCGCGCGCACTGGCCACCGAACCGGTCGACAGGCTGGATGTCATGGACGATGTGCTCAAGGTCGTCTCGGCGCAGGTCACCCTGCGGCCCAGCGGCCACCAATTCACCGTGGAGGGCCGCGACTCGCTGCTGCAGGCGGGCATGCGCGCCGGCCTGCAGCTCAACTATGGCTGCGGCAACGGCACCTGCGGCATGTGCAAGGTGCGGCTGATCGATGGCCAGGTGGTGCGCACCATGCCCACCGACTATGCGTTGTCCGACACCGAGAAGGCCAACGGCTACCTGCTGGCCTGCGCCCACACGGCCGCCAGCGCCGAGCTGACCCTCGAAACGCTCGAGGCGGCCGGGCCGCGCGACATCCCGCACCAGCAGATCGTCACCCAGGTGCGTGCGGTGCGCCCACTCGCGCCCGACACCCGGCTGCTGCACCTGCAGACGCCGCGCAGCCACCGCCTGCGCTTCCTGGCCGGCCAGTCGGTGACGCTGGGGCTGGACGCCGGATCGGGCGCGCGGCTCACGCTGCCCATCGCCAGCTGCCCCTGCGACGACCGCAACCTGCACTTCTTCGTGCCCCGCGATGCCACCAACGGCTTTGCGCTGCACCTGTTCGCCGACCACCTCAAGCCCGGCAGTGCGGTGACCCTGTGGGGGCCGGAGGGCGAGTTCGTGCTCGCCGATGGCCAGCGTCCGCTGGTGTTCGTGGCCAGCGACACCGGCTTCGCGCCGGTCAAGAGCCTGATCGAGCATGCGCTGTCGCTCGATGCCTCGCCGTCGCTGTCGCTGTTCTGGCTGGCCACGCGGCCGGATGGCCACTTCATGGCCAACCAGTGCCGCGCCTGGTCGGAGGCACTCGACCTGTTCGAGTACGCGCTGTTCAGCGATGCCGATCCGGTGGCCGGCGCACACCAGGTGACGCAGGCGATCCGCGCCGACCTGTTCGACATCGATTGCGACTTCTACATCGCCGGCTCCGAGGCCTTCGTCCGCGCGGTGCAGGAGGAGCTGCAGGCGGCCGGCGTGCCGGCGTCGCAACGCTTCGGCGAGGCCGTGCCTTGAGCAGCGACGCCTGCGGCCCCCTGGTCGACGACAGCCCGTGCAGCGGCACCGAGGCGTTTGCCCTGCGCGTCATCGGCCAGAGCATGGCGCCCGAGTTCACCGAAGGCGAGATCCTGATCATCGAGCCCGGCGGCGCCGTGCGAGATGGCGCCTACGTGCTGGCGCTGCACCGCGACGAGTGGATCTTCCGCCAACTCTTGAAGCGAGGCGACGGCTGGTGCCTGCATGCGCTCAACCCGGCCTGGCCCGACCTCGATCTGCCCGACCTGGCCGCGGTGCGCGGCGTGGTCATCCAGGCCGCGGTGCCCGGACGCCGCAAGCTCACGCGGCACTATGTCTGAGCACGCCGCCTTCATCGACGCGGTCCAGCGCAACTGCCACATCGCCGATGCCCGCCACGCGGGCGACCTGCCGCTGTGCAGCTACCTGCTGCAGATGCGCGAGTTCTGCCGCTGGTCGATCGGCCAGGCGCCGGGCCGGCCGCTTCCGCGCGAGACGGTGGGCGCATGGCTGACCGAGCGCGAGGCGCTGTGGGACGGCCTGGAGGACGAGCCGCTGCAGCCGCTGGCCTTCGAGGGTCGACTGCACGACCCCTTCGACACGGCGGGCCTCAATGCCGCGCTGGCGCCGCATGGGCTGCTGTACGGGGCCGGCCTGGTCGGGCCGGGCCGCCCAGTGTTCTTCGTTGGTGAGCGCCTCGAGGCGCGTTGGCTCGACGCCGCCAGCGACGAGGCCATCGGCGAGCCAGCACGGCCCGCTCCGAATCCTGCCACGGCCGACCCACCGCTGCGGCTGCTGGTGGCCGGCACCGAGTTCGCGCGCACGCTGCTGGCACCGCCGGCGGCGCTGAGCCCCGGCGACGCCGCCGGACCGACCATCGTGCTGCGCCTGCAGTCGCTGCAGCGCTGGCTGTGGGAGGGCTTCGAGGCCTGGAGCCTGCGCCGTTCGCCAGGCGCGTACGCGCGGCTGATGGCCCAGTTGGGTGTGCATGACGAGGCCGGCTTCGCTCAGGCCGTGCCGCAACTGACGGCGTCGGTGCGGGCGATGCTGGTGCTGCACGAAGTGGGCGAAGCGCGCTGCGGCAGCGCGCTGGGGCCGCGCTGGTCGGCGATGCGAAACGCGATGCGCGACGACCGGCTGGCCGATGCGCGGCTGCGGGCGCTGCGCGATGGCTTGGCCGATGGCTCGGTCACCTTGCCGAGGCTGCTCGACCATGGCGACGCCGCCGCGCTGCACTTCTGGTTCGCCCACTTCGATGGCCTGCGCGAGGCGCAGTGCCCCGAGCTGCCCCGGGCCTACGAGGCCTGGTGCGCCGGCGACGGCGGTGCCGCCCTGCGCCAGCACTGCGCCCGGCTCGCCGCCGGCCTGTGGCGCGAAGCCGAGGGCCTGATGGCCGCCCACCAGGCCGGTGGCGAGGCCGCCGTGGCCGAGGTCGCCCGCCGGCTGGCGCAGGTGGTGGTGCGCACCTCGGTGCCTTGACCGCACGCCGGGCGTCGCCAGTCGACATGACGACCGAGGCCGGCGGCCACGCCGCGTCAGGCCGGCCGGCGTTCTGGCGAGCCACTTCACCCAGTGGGGTCAACGGCTCGTGCTAGCCTGCGCACTTCCAGCCGCAAGGAGCGACCCATGACCGCGATGAATGTCGTGCACATGCGTGTGAAGCCAGGCCAGGAGGACGAGTTCGTCCGACTGCATCGCGAGCTGGACGTGCGCTCGATGCCGGGTGCTCGCAATTTCTGGCTGGTGCGCACCGGTGAGCGCAGCTTCATCGTGGTGGCCGAGTGGGACAGCCTGGAGGCCCTGGCCGCTGCGCGCGCGGTGATGGTGGCCAACCTCGATCGGCTGCGCCCGATCCTCGAGGACCTGGGCGGCGGCCGGGGCGTCACCGAGCCCTGGTCCGGCCCGGTGGCCCTGCACGCCAAGGCCTGATCGACGCCGGGCGCGGCATCGGCCGGCCGTGGCGCCGCGAGACGCCCGCCTACTGCGGCGCGTTGCGGCGGATGGTGATGGCGCCGCGGATCTGGCCGATGCCGTAGCCGGTGGCCTTGTCCTGCGGATAGAGCGCCGCCAGCTTGGCGCTCACCGCCGGCGACAGCTCCTTGGCTTCGCCGTGGCACTCGAGGCACACCGGCTGGGTCGGCAAGGCACGCAGGTAGCGCTGCACCGATTGGCCGCCCTCCTGCACCACTTCGGCCTTCTCCAGCGTGGCCGGCGGCTCGCCGGCGGCGGCGCGCCGGTCGAACTCGCGCAGCGCGGCCTCTTCCCAGGCATCGGGCACCGCCTTGGGATTGCGGTTGCGCAGGCTCACCCGGCGCACGGCCCAGCCGGTCTGCTCGGAGGCGGCCTTGGCCATCTTGGGCGCCTCGTCGCGACACACCTCGATAGCGCCATCGGGGCCCGACTTGGCGATCTGGTCGTTCAGCACCTTCAGCAGCTTGGGCGGCACCGAGGTGGCCACGCCGCGGGCATCGCCGATCCAGGCCGGATCGGCGGCCATCGCGGCCAGGGGCAGGGACAGCGCCAGCGCGCCGAGCAGCAACGTTCGAGAAGGCTTCATGGGGTCTTTCAGGATCAGGTGATGAATGGACTGCGGGGCCGGCCCGATCAGGCGGTGGGCACCGGCGCTGTGGCGCCGTGGCTGGCGGAGCGCGTGGGGGTCACTCGCGCTCGGCCTTCCACAGCGTGTACTTGAGCATGCCCGCCGATCCGGCCAGGATGCCGGCCAGCGCGATGAACGAGCCGATGGCCAGCGTCGACACGCCGGACAGGCCCTGGCCAACGGTGCAGCCCAGCGCGGTGACGCCGCCGAAGCCCATCAGCATCGCGCCGATCAGCTGGTTGCGCAGGTCGTCGAAGTTGGCAAAGCCCTCCCAGCGGAAGCTCCTGGTGGCCAGCGCCACCACCGCCGACCCAGCCACCACGCCCAGCGCGCTGGCGATGCCCATCGTCAGGTGCAGCGACTTGTCGGTCCAGAGCATCAGCAGCTCCAGGCCGAAGGCCAGCGGCGCGACGAACGACAGCGACTCGAGGGCGCGGGTGTTGGTGCCGTGGAAGACCGTCTCGAGCGTCTCGGGGTTCTCGCCGAAACCCAGGTGACCGCTGACATACCAGCCGGCCGCCACCAGCAGGCCCAGCGCCGCACCGCCCCACACCTGCATGCGGTTGCCGCGGAAGCGCTTGTCTTTCAGCACGAAGACCAGCAGCGCCAGCGCCACCACCGCGATCGCCGCGATCTGCGCCGTGCGGGCGTCCAGGCCGGCCAGGCGGGTCAGCGCCGTGCCCAGCGAGCCATCCTTCCAGCCCGAGGCCGCCAGGTCGATGGCCACCGGATCGAGAAACGCGGCGCGCCACTGGCCGAACAGGCCCTTGAGCGTCATGTACGAGGCGATGCCGGTGAACACCAGCACCACCAGCGAGCGCAGGCTGCCGCCGCCCAGGCGCACCAGGTTCTTGTTGGCGCAGCCGCCGGCCATGGTCATGCCCACGCCGAACACCAAGCCGCCCACCAGCAGCGACAGCCAGGGCAGCGAGGGCCGCTGCGCCACCGCCTTGGACAGGTCCACCTGGCCGGTGAGCGACAGCGCACCGCTGGCCAGCACCGCCACCGCGATGGCCAGGCCCCACATGCGGATGCGGCCCCAGTGGCCCATGTTGACCACATCGGACACCGCACCCATGGTGCAGAAATTGGTGCGATTGGCGATGGCACCGAACAGGAAGGCGATGACGAACCCGCCCCACACCACTCCCGTGGCCAGGTTCGAAGCCGCTGCGTTGTCCATGTCGTGTCTCCTGAATCGACAAAGGGCCGCGCCCGGGCGCGGCTCAGCGCCTCGGGGCGGCGACGGCGCAGGGCCGGCGGGTCAGATGAACAGGCAGACGTCGGTCTCGCCGGCGAACTTCATGAACGTGGCAGCGCCGCCGTACTCGATGCCGTCGATGAAGTCGTCCTTCGAGAACTCGAACAGATCCACCGTCATCTGGCAGGCGATGAACTTGACCTCGGCCTCCTGGCACAGCTCGCGCAGCTCGGTCAGCGAGGCCACGCCCTTCTTCTTCATCTTGGCCTTCATCATCGAGGTGGCCATGGCCTCCATGCCCGGCAGCATCTGCACGATCACCGGCATCGGCACGGGCATCGGCATGGCCGGGTTGGCCAGGGGGCTGATGGCGATGCCGCTCAGGTCCTTGCGCAGCAGCTGCAGGCCGTAGAAGGTGAAGAAGATCTGCACCTCCCAGCCCAGCGCCGCCGCCGTCGAGGCGAGGATCAGCGGCGGGTAGGCCATGTCCAGCGCGCCCTTGGTGGCGATGATCGCCATCTTCTTGGTTGCCATGGGGCAGCTCCTGTGGTGGGTGACGGGGGATCAGGCCTTCTTCAGGAAGAAGACGTACTTGCCGCCCTCTTCGGTCTGCTGCAGCAGCGCATGGCCGGTCTGCTCGGCGAAAGCCGCCATGTCGCACACCGAGCCCGGATCGGTGGCCACCACCTTGAGCACCTGGCCCGAGGCCATGTCGACCAGCGACTTCTTGGTCTTCACGATGGGCAGCGGGCAAGCCAGGCCCGAGGCGTCGAATTCTTTGTCGAAGTTCATGTCAGTCTCCGCGGCGGCAATGGCGCCATGTTGCATCCCGCATTAGCGTCGGTGGGCCCTTGCAGCGTCTATTCCCGCAATGGGGGATGGTCGATAGCCCATCTGGGTAGTTCGGAAACGGGCCCGATTGCGAGAGTCTTGCGCGCTGCGCAGACGGGCTCTTGATCTGGCCCAAGACCGGATGCGCCCGCCAGTCCCTGCCGGCATGCAACGCCTCGGGCGCCTTGGTGAAGGCCCGACTGGCAGCACCCCTTCACTCCCCTACCATGCGCCGACCAGCGGCACAGGAGACCCCCATGACCCTTTCGCGACGCCAGATGCTCGAGCGCAGTGCCGCGGTGGCTGCCCTGCTGGGCGGTGCCGGGCTGCTGCCCCAGTCGGCCCACGCGGCGTGGCCCGCCGCCGCCTTCGACGCCAAGACCCTGGGCGATGCCCTCAAGGCCCTGGGCGCCGCCGCCCCCACCCCCAGCAAGGACGTCTCCCTCACCGGCCCGGACATCGCCGAAAACGGCGCCGTCGTCCCCGTGGCCTTCGCCAGCACCCTGCCCGGCGTCAAGCGCATGGCCCTGTTCGTCGAGAAAAACCCCAACGCCCTGGCCGCCCTGTTCGACGTCTCCGACGCCATCGACGCCAACTTCAACGTGCGCGTCAAGATGGGCCAGTCGTCCAACGTCACCGCCGTGGCCCTGATGGCCGACGGCAAGGTGCTGTTCGCCCAGAAGGAGATCAAGGTCACCTTGGGAGGGTGTGGCGGGTGAGCCCTGCCCGCACGAACACGTCCCTGAATCCACAAGGAGCAAGAACATGGCAGATCCGATGCGCATCCGGGCCCAGGTGGCCGGCGACAAGGCCACGGTGCGGGTGCTGATGAGCCACGAGATGGAGACCGGCCAGCGCAAGGATGCAGCGGGCAAGACCATCCCCGCCTGGTTCATCCAGGAGGTGACGGCCACCCACAACGGCAAGCCCGTGCTCAGCGCCCAGTGGGGCGCGGCCGTGGCCAAGAACCCGTTCCTGCAATTCAATGTCAAGGGCGCCAAGGCCGGCGACAAGATCGCCGTCACCTGGCTCGACAACAAGGGCGACAAGCGCACCGACGAAGCCACGGTGGCCTGACCACCCGTCACGATTCGAATCACAACGATGCCGCGCCCGAGCGCGGCCCATGCAGGAGACAACCGATGACCCGACTCTTGGCCCTGGGCCTGGCGGCTGTGCTTGCCGTGCTGCCCGGCATCGCCGCGGCGCAGAAGTCCGCTGCCGACGGCATTGCCGAATACCGCAAGATGCTCGAGGACGGCAATCCGGCAGAGCTGTTCGAGGCCAAGGGCGAGGAGCTCTGGAAGACCCGTCGCGGCCCGAAGAACGCCACGCTCGAGGCCTGCGATCTGGGCCTGGGCCCCGGCGTGGTCAAGGGCGCCTGGGTGCAGCTGCCGCGCTGGTTCGACGACACGCAGAAGGTGCAGGACGTCGAGTCGCGCCTGGTCACCTGCATGGCCACGCTGCAGGGCTTCGATGCGGCCAAGCTGGTGGCCACGCCGTTCGGCCGTGGCGAGATGGCCAACATCACCGCGCTGGCCACCTGGATCTCGGGCGAGTCGCGCGGCAAGCGCTTCGCCCTGCCCCAAGGCCATGCCGAGGAGCGCCGCATGTACGAGCTGGGCAAGCGGGCCTTCTTCTACCGCGGCGGCCCGATGGATTTCTCCTGCGCCTCGTGCCACGGCGAGGCCGGCAAGCGCATCCGCCTGCAAGACCTGCCCGACCTGCGCAGCAATCCCGGCGACGGCATCGGCTTCGCCGCCTGGCCGGCCTACCGCGTCTCCAACGGGCAGATGTGGAGCATGCAGCTGCGGCTCAACGATTGCTACCGGCAGCAACGCTTCCCGTATCCCGGCTTCATCGCCGACGTGACCGTCGCGCTGGGCGTCTACATGGGCGTGAATGCCAAGGGCGCCGAGTCGATCGCACCCGCCATCAAGCGCTGAGCCGAGGAGACAACCCCATGAACCGAAACCTCCTCATCACCGCCGTGATGGCCGTGCTGGCCGCCTCGGCCCTGGGCCTCGCCGGCTGCGCCACCGGGCCCTCCTCCGCCGAGCTCGACGCCCAGGCCGTGGCCATGATCCGCTCGGGCTTTCGCACCGAAGGCATCGCCAAGGTCGAACGGCTCGTGCAGGACGCGGTGCAGCAGGCCTGCTCGGCCGACCACCCCCCGCCCGAGGCCCAGGCCAAGGCGCTCGAGGCCCAGGCGCTGGCCAGCGTGCGCTGGCCGGCCGGCGGCCAGTACCTGGGCGACTGGCGCGAAGGCGAGAAGCTGGCGCAGAACGGCCGCGGCATGACCTGGACGGATGCCAGCGACAGGCCCACCGCCAACGGCGCGCAGTGCTACAACTGCCACCAGATCGACAAGGCCGAGATCTCGTACGGCACCATCGGCCCCAGCCTGTGGAACTACGGCAAGCTGCGCGGCGTGAAGGACCCCTACGACCCGGCCTCGGCCGCCGCGGTGCAGTACACCTGGGCCAAGCTGTGGAACTCGAAGGCCTTCAACGCCTGCTCGAACATGCCGCGCTTCGGCCACATGGGCCTGCTCAACGAAGAGCAGATGCGCCACGTGATGGCCCTGCTGCTCGATCCCAAGTCGCCGGTCAACCAATGACCTGAGGCAGCTTCGGCACGCCCGCCTGACATGCCGCATCTGGTTGTCTCCGTCGCCCCCTCGGCCTGTCCGGCCCGCCCGGCCTCCTCGGCCCTGTCGAGGCCGCCGCGCCCCTGGGCCGGCTGGCGGCGCCGGATCGGCGCGGCGGCAGCCGGCCTGTGGGCGCTGGTCGCGGTCTGCGGGCCGGCGGCCGCCCAGACCCCCGCCCCGCCGCGCATGCAGTTGCAGGCGGTGGGCGAGGGGGTGTACTTCGTGCAGGGCGAGGCGGCACTCGGTTCTCCGGCCAACCGCAACTTCATCTCCAATGCCGGGGTGATCGTCGGCGACGACAGCGTGCTACTGATCGATGCGTTGGGCTCGCCGGCGCTGGCCGAGCAGTGGATGGCGCTGATCCGCACCGTCACGCCGCTGCCGGTGCGGCACGTCGTCGTCACCCACTGCCACGCCGATCATCTCTATGGCCTGCAGGTGTTCAAGGCCGCCGGTGCCACGGTGATCGGGCATTCGGGGTGCCGCGAGTACCTGAACTCCGAGACGGCGCGCACCCGGCTGGCGGCCAGCCGCGAGCAGATCGCCCCCTGGATCGACGCCCAGACCCGCCTGGTGGCGCCCGATGTCTGGCTGGGCGAGGGCGGCAAGGCGGACGATCTGGTGCTGAGCGTGGGGCGGCGGCGCGTGACGGTTCGGCCGATCGGGCCGGCCCACACGCCCGAAGACCTGATCGTCCACGACCCGCGCAGCGGCGTGGTGTTCAGCGGCGACATCGTCTTTCGCGGCCGGGTGCCGTTCGTCGGCACGGCCGACAGCCGACGCTGGATCGCTGCACTGGATGCGGTGCTGGCGCTCGAGCCCCGGGTGGTGGTGCCCGGCCATGGCCCGGCCTCGCGCGATGCCGGTGCCGACCTGGCCTTCACCCGCGACTACCTGGCCTACCTGCGCAAGACCATGGGCGAGGCCGCGGCCCAGCTCGAGCCGTTCGACGAGGCCTACGCTCGCACCGACTGGTCGCGCTTCGCAGGCATGCCGATGTTCGAGGCCACGCACCGGGCCAACGCCTACAACACCTACCTTCGCATGGAGCATGAGCGCCCATGACGTTTCCGCCCAGCCATCCGGTGTCCGCCGACGCCTGCCCCGCGAGCCTTCGCCGGTCCAGGCGCCGGGCGCTGGCGGCCCTGCTGGGCGGCGGGCTGCTGGGCAGCACGCTGCCGCTGCGCGCGGCGCCGGCCGCCAAGGGCGAGGCGGTGCAGTGGCCGGCGGTGCGGCTGCTCGATGGGCGACCGCTGCCCGCGCCCTGGCTGGCCGGGCAGGCCGCGGTGGTGGTGTTCTTCTCGACCACCTGCCCGTTCTGCGCGCGCCACAACAAGCATGTGCAGAAGCTGGCCGCGCAGGTGAGCGGCCAGCCGCTGCAGGTCATCGGCGTGGCCCAGGATCGACAGCGGGCCGACGTGACACGCTACCTCTCGAACAACGCGTACACCTTCGCGGTGACGATGGACCACCAGCCGCTGCACGGGGCGATGGCCAGCCGAAGGGTGATTCCGCTGACCTGCGTGATCGACCGCAACGGCCGGCTGCGCGACGTGATCCCGGGCGAGATGTTCGAGGAGGATGTGCTCGAACTGGCCCAGTGGGCCAGGGCCTGACGCGGCGTGAGTGAACCCGTTGGGCGGGCCGATCCTGGGCCTGCGCCAGCGGCCGCGGTGCTGGCGCACCCCTAGAATCGTGGCGTGACGCAGCAGGTCAGGGAGCCTTCCAGCATGGCGGACGCCACGGGCAGCGATGCCGTCTTCGAAACCGTGTCGGAGCTGTTCGCGCTGCTGTCCACGCCGGTGCGGCTGCGCATCATTAGCGCGCTGTGCCAGTGCGAGAAGAACGTCTCGCAGCTGCTGGCCGAGATCGACACCACCCAGCCCAACATGTCGCAGCACCTGTCCACGCTGTACCGGGCGGGCATCGTCGGCCGGCGGCGCGAGGGCACCCAGATCTACTACCGGCTCGAGAGCGAGCGCGTGGCCACCTTGTGCCGCGTGGTGTGCACCCAGGTGGCGATCGAGCTGGATTCGCCCGACGAGATCGAGCCGGCCGGCCGGCTGGTGCCCCGGGGGGCCGCATGAAGCTCTGGAACAAGCGCCCGACGCCACCGTTGCAAGGAGTCAGCACCATGGACTTGAAGCCCGCCACCTCTTCCGTCGGCCGCGTGGGCCGCACGCTCGGTTTCCTGGTGGGGGCCGTGGTGCTCGTCTGGGCCTTGGCGCCGGTGGCCGTGGTGCCCGCCGGCTACCGGGGCGTGATGACCACCTTCGGCAATGCCAACCAGGTGGTCTACGAGCCCGGGCTGCACTTCCGCTGGCCGATCGCGCAGACCATGAACAACATGGACGTGCGCATCCTCAAGGGCGAGGGCGAGGGCGACGCCGCCTCGAAGGACCTGCAGTCGGTGCACACCAAGGTGGCCATCAACTACCACCTGCTGCCCAAGGCCGCGGTCGAGGCCTTCACCGGCATCGGCCCGAGCACCGAGATCGCCGCCGACCGCATCATCGTGCCCGCCGCACAAGAGTCGGTGAAGGCGGTCACCGCCCGCTTCACCGCCGAGGAGCTGATCACCAAGCGCACCGAGGTGCGTGATGCGATCGGCGCGCTGCTGAAGGAGAAGATGCAGCGCCACGGCCTGGTGCTCGACGAGTTCGCCATCGTCAACTTCGCCTTCTCGAAGAGCTTCAGCGATGCGATCGAGGCCAAGGTCAGCGCCGAGCAGAGCAAGCTCAAGGCCGAGCGCGACCTGCAGCGCATCGAGGTCGAGGCCAAGCAGAAGATCGCCAGTGCGCGCGCCGAGGCCGAGGCGCTGGCACTGCAACGGCAGCAGGTGACGCCCGAGCTGCTGTCGCTGCGCCGCATCGAGAACGAGCGCGCCGCCATCGCCAAGTGGGATGGCCGCCTGCCGCAGGTGTCGGGCGGCGCCACGCCGTTCATCAACCTGGGCGACCGGGCCGGCAAGTAGCGTCGAAGGTTGGCCGGGGGGCCGGGCGCGCCGCCGCGCGTCGGCGCCCTGCGGCGGCGTGACCGGGCTCAGGGGCTGCGGGGGCTGCGCTCCAGCTCCTGCAGCAGCACGGCATACAGCAGCGCCGGGACGGTGGGCTTGGAGACGTAGGCGGTCATGCCGCCGGCCAGGCAGCGCCAGCGGTCTTCTTCGAAGGCGTTGGCCGTCAGGGCCACCACCGGGGCGCCCATCGATGCCCCGGCCCAGCGGATGCGCTGGGTGGCCTCGACCCCGCCCATCACCGGCATCTGCATGTCCATCAGCACCAGGTCGTAGCGGGTGCGCGCAGCCATCTCGACCGCCTGCTGGCCGTCGACGGCCTCGTCGACCACCAGCCCGGCTCGCTGAACCTGCGCGCGCGAGACCTCGCGGCCCACGGCATCGTCTTCCACCAGCAGCACACGCCGCCCGGGGTGCCGGCGCTGCAGCAGCACCAGTGCATCGGCGTCCGCCGACGAGGGGCCGATCGCCGGCGGCGGCGCCGAGGTGGTGGGCAGCTGCATGGTGAACCAGAAGGTCGCGCCCTGGCCCGGGGCGCTGTGCAGCCCCATGTCGCCGCCCATCATCTGCACCAGCCGGCGCGAAATCGCCAGGCCCAGGCCGGTGCCGCCAAAGCGACGGGTGGTGGAGTCGTCCGCCTGCACGAAGGGCTGGAACAGCCGTGTCTGGGCTTCGGGGGCGATGCCGATGCCGGTGTCGGCCACCTCGCAGCGCAGCTGCAACAGGTCGGCCGTCGGCCGGCCCTGCACACGCAGCTGAACCCGCACCTGGCCCTCGGCGGTGAACTTGATCGCGTTGTCCACCAGGTTGAGCAGCACCTGCCGGATCCGCAGCGCGTCGCCCACCACCCACAGCTCGGACAGCTCGGGCGACAGCTCCTCGCGCAGTTCCAGGCCCTTGGCCTGTGCGCGGTACGCGGCCAGCTGATGCACGCTGTCCACCACGGTGCCCAGCACCAGCGGCTCGGCCGCCAGCACCATGCGCTCGGCCTCGATCTTGGACAGGTCGAGCACATCGTTGATCAGCGACAGCAGGTGCTGCGAGGCCCGGTCGACCTTGGTCAGGCGATCGTGCAGCGTGGGCTCGGTGGCCTCCTGCAGCGCCAGGCCGTTCAGGCCGATCACGGCCGCCAGCGGGGTGCGCAGTTCGTGGCTCATGTTGGCCAGGAAGCGGCTCTTCGCGCGGTTGGCGGCCTCGGCCGCGGTCTTGGCCACCGACAGCGCGGCGGTGCGTTCCTGCACCAGTTCCTCGAGGTGCTCACGGTGGCGCCGCAATTCGTCCTGGGCCTCGTGGCGCGTGGTCACGTCCTGCACCATGCCGACCACGCGCGTGGCGGCGCCGCGGGCATCGCGCTCGCAGACGCGGCCGCGGTCATGCACCCACAGGTACTCGCCGTTGCGTCGACGCAAACGGTATTCGGCCTCATAGCGCACCCGACGGCCCTGCAGATGGCTGTCGAGCAGGCCCATCACGCGCTCGGCGTCCTGTGGATGGACGTTGTGGCTCCAGGTCTCCAGCGTGGGCGCCATCTCGTCGGGCCCATAGCCCAGCATGCGCTTGAGCTGCGGGCTGAAGAACACCTGGCCGGTGCGCACATCCCAGTCCCACAGGCCGTCGCTGGCCTCGTTGAGGGCGAACCACAGCTGCTTCTCGCGGGTGTTGAGATCGGCCTCCAGCGCCACGCGCCTGGAGATGTCGCGCGCCACGGAGAGAAAGTACTCGCGGCCCTCATCGATGAACGAGGTGGTGTTGACCTCCACCGGCACCTCATGCCCCAGGGCATGGCGGTGGCGCCCGACGAAGGTGTAGCAGCTCGAACCGCGGATCACCGCGGCGATCTCGCTCCACTGCGGCGCACCGGTCACGTCCTTCTGCAGGCTCAGCACGCTGTGGTCCAGCACCTCCTGCGGCGACAGGCCCAGGCTCTCCCAGGCCGCCCGGTTGCCCCACAGCACGTTGGAGGTGACCGGATCCAGCAGGTAGACGGCATCCGACAGATGCTCGAACAGCCGCGCGTGCGAGGGGCTGGGCTGCGGTCTCGGTGTCGTCATGACGGGCATGGTAAACCCAGGCCCGCCTCCTGGGGCAAACGCGCGAAGTCGGTTACTTCAGGCGCGTTCCGGTGGCATCGGTCACCTCGACCGTGATCGGAAAGCCGCCGCGCACGCTGCCGGTGACGGTGCAGTAATCTTCGAAGGTCTCGAGCACCCGATCCAGGTGCTCGAGCTGTGCGGCCGGCACGCCCAGCCTGAGCCGGGCCGTCATGCCCAGCACGCGCAGCCGCTTCTCGGCGTTGCGGCCGGTCTCGGCGCTCACTTCGCAGGTGATCGGATCGGGCGACTGCTTGAACTTGCGCAGCGCGAACAGCAGCGAGGCGGCCAGGCAGTTGCCCACGGCGGCGCACAGCAGCTGCATCGGCGACGGGCCGGCATCCTGGCCCAGCGGCGCGGGCTCGTCGGTGAGCAGATCGGCCGCGGCGCCACCGAAGTGGTTGTCGAACTGGTAGTCGCGGCGCTGGGTGAGTCGGACGGTGACGGGGGATGCACTCATGGCATGGGCTCCTGGGAAACCGGGGCGCGATCGCGTGCCCCCTGGGCACGCCGGGTGGTGCGCGGCGCCGGCCCCCGACCCCGCGTCACCTGACTTTGCCGAGCAGGGTCTGCACGTCCTCCAGCACCGCCGCCAGCTCGTCCTGCCCGGCCTCACCGGCCGGCAGGCGCGACTGCAGTTCCTGCTGCATGTAGCACACGGTCATGCGCACATAGGCACTGTCCAGGGCCTTGCGCACCGCCGCCATCTGGCTGGCGATGTCGATGCAGGGTTCACCCGTCTCGATCATGCGCTGGATGCCGCGCAACTGGCCTTCGGCGCGCTTCAGGCGGTTGAGCAGGTCGGTGCGCGAACTTTCGTCGGTGAACTTCGACATGGTGCAGGTCTCCACCGCCGGCTCACGCGGCGGGTCGACCGGCATTGTCGCCGGCTCGGGCAAGGGCTGCAGGCCGGGCGGGACGAGGCCCGGCCCCGGCAAGGCGTTCACCGGGCGCAGGGCGCGGCTTCGGGCACGCCCAGCTTCTTCAGGATGATGCCCAGCGGGCAGACCTGGGTGAAGCCGAATTGCAGCAGGTTGGCACCGACGAAGGCGGTGAAGGCCAGCCACCACTTGCTGAGGTAGATCGGGCTGGCCTCCAGGCCCAGCGCCAGCGACAGCAGGATGAAGCTGCCGGCGAAGATGTGGATCAAGCGGTCGACGGTCATGGGGAGTCTCCTTCGGGGATGGGGGTCAATGGGCGACGGGGTGCCGGCGGCGGTAGACCGCGAAGTACAGCACCGGGATGACGACCAGGGTGAGCAGCGTCGAGACCAGGATGCCGAAGATCAGCGAAATGGCCAGGCCGTTGAAGATCGGGTCGTCGAGGATGAAGAAGGCGCCGATCATGGCCGCCAGTGCGGTCAGCGCGATCGGCTGCGCGCGCACCGCGGCCGAGTTGACGACAGCGGCCTTGAAGTCCACGCCCTGCGCCACCTGCAGCTCGATGAAGTCGACCAGCAGGATGGAGTTGCGCACGATGATGCCGGCCAGCGCGATCATGCCGATCATGCTGGTGGCAGTGAACTGCGCGCCCAGCAGCGCATGGCCGGGCATCACGCCGATGATGGTCAGCGGGATCGGCGCCATGATGATCAGCGGCGTCAGGTAGCTCTTGAACTGCGCCACCACCAGCAGGTAGATCAGGATCAGGCCGACGCCATAGGCCGCGCCCATGTCGCGGAAGGTCTCGTAGGTCACCTGCCACTCGCCGTCCCACTTGACCGAGTACTCGCCGAAGGTCTGCGAAGGCTGGCGGATCCAGTACTCGCCCACCGTGCCGGCGCCCGGCAGCGCAGCCTGCGCCAGCTTGCCGCGGATCGCGAACAGGCCGTACAGCGGCGAATCGGGCAGCCCCGGGCCGCTGGCCACCGCGCCGACGTCGCCGATGACGTAGGCCAGCGGATTCAGGTCCTTGGTGAACAGCGGCTTGTCGATCACGCCGCGCTCGACACGCACCAGTTCCGACAGCGGCACCAGTTGCCCGTTGGCGGCACGCATCGGCAGCGCCATCAAGGCCTCGAGCCCCACCTGCGATTCGCGCGCCAGTTGCAGGCGCACCGGCACCGGGTACTTGGACTGGCCATCGTGCAGCCAGGCGGCATCGGTGCCCGACAGCGCGGCCTGCAGCGTCTGCGCGACCGCCGCCACCGGGATGCCCAGGCTCTCGGCCTTCTGGCGCTGTACGCGCAGGAACACGCGCTGCGCATCCTCCTTCAGCGAGGTGTCCACGCCCACCACGCCGGCGGTGCCGCGGAAGGCTTCGGCCACGCGGCGAGCCAGCTGCTGTCGGCCGGCCTCGTCGGGGCCGTAGACCTCGGCCACCAGCGGGCTGAGCACCGGCGGGCCGGGCGGCACCTCGACCACCTGGATGCGCGCACCATGGCGGGCGGCGATCTTCTCCAGGTCGGGCCGCAGGCGCTGCGCGATGGCGTGGCTCTTCTCGTGGCGGTGCTGCTTGTCGACCAGCGTGACCTGCAGGTCGCCCTGCTCGGCGTCGGCGCGCAGGTAGTACTGGCGCACCAGGCCGTTGAAGGTGATCGGGCTGGCCGTGCCGGCATATCCCTGCAGGTCGCGCACCTCGGCCTGGCGCGCCAGATAGGCGCCCATGTCCTGCAGCGCTGCCGCAGTGGACTCCAGCGGCGTGCCGGCCGGCATCTCGACCACCACCTGGAACTCGCTCTTGTTGTCGAAGGGCAGCATCTTCAGCACCACCCACTGCACCGCGGCCAGGCCCACCGAGAGCATGAGCGCCACGACGATGCCGGCCAGCAGCATCCAGCGCCTGGTGGCACTTTCGAGCAGCGGCTTCAGCGCGCCGGAGAACAGCCGCGCCATGGCCTGCGTCACCTTGCCCGGCGCGTGCGAGCCGTGGGCATGCTCGCCCAGCTCGTCGTGCGGCTTCATCAGCTTGAGCGCCAGCCACGGCGTGACCGAGAACGCGATCAGCAGCGACAGGGCCATGCCCAGGCTCGAGTTGATTGGGATCGGGCTCATGTAGGGCCCCATCAGCCCGCTGACGAAGGCCATCGGCAGCAGCGCGGCGATCACGGTGAGCGTGGCCAGGATGGTCGGGCCGCCGACCTCGTCGACCGCCACCGGGATGATGTCGCGCAACGGGCGCGATGGGTCGAGCAGCCGGTGGCGATGGATGTTCTCGACCACCACGATGGCGTCGTCGACCAGGATGCCGATCGAGAAGATCAGCGCGAACAGCGACACCCGGTTGAGCGTGAAGCCCCAGGCCCAGCTGGCGAACAGCGTGGCGGTGAGCGTGAGGATCACCGCGGCGCCGACGATCACCGCCTCGCGCTTGCCCAGCGCCAGGCCCACCAGCAGGATCACCGAGGCGGTGGCGAAGGCCAGCTTCTGGATCAGCTTGTTGGCCTTCTCGGCCGCGGTCTCGCCGTAGTCGCGGGTGATGGTGGCCTCGATGCCCTCGGGCAGCACAGTGTTGCGCAGCGATTCGAGCTGCGCTCGCGCGGCGCGCGCCACGTCCACCGCGTTCTGGCCCGGCTTTTTGGTGACGGTGAGGGTCACCGCCGGATGCACCTGACCGGCGCCTGCATCGGCCTGTGCGCCCGAGGCCGCCGCGGTCGGCGTGGCGGCCGCATCACGGGTCGATGCCGCACCCGGCGTGAACCACACATAACGCTGCGCCTGGGCGGCACCGGCCTCGATCGCCGCCACCTCGCGCAGGTACACCGGCTTGCCGGCGTGGACGCCCACCACCAGGTCGCCCACCTCGTCGGCACTGCGCAGGAACTCGCCGGTGTGCACGTCCAGCATGCGGCCGCTGGCCGGATCGGCCACGGCGCCGGCCGGCTGGCCGAAATTGGCCGCGGCAATGGTCGACTTCAGGCGCAGCACATCGACGCCGCGCTCGCGCAGCCGCGTCGGGTCCAGCCTCACCTGCACCACGCGGCCCGGGCCACCGATGGTCTGCACCTCGCGCGCGCCAGGCACGCGCTTGAGCTCGACCTCCAGCGTGTGCGCCACGCGCTCCAGGTCGAGCGCACTGCGGCCATCCCTGGCCCACAGCGTGATGCCCAGCACCGGCACGTCGTCGATGCCCTTGGGCCGCACGATGGGGGTGAGCGTGCCCAGGTCGCGCGGCAGCCAGTCCTGGTTGGCGTTGAGCACGTCGTACAGGCGCACCAGCGCCTCGGTGCGCGGCACGCCAACCTTGAACTGCACCGTCAGCAGCGCCATGCCCGGCCGCGCCACCGAGAAGGTGTGCTCGATGCCCGAGATCTGCCCCAGCACCTGCTCGGCGGGACGGGCCACCATGGCCTGCACGTCGGCGCTGCTGGCCCCCGGGAACGGGATCAGCACGTTGGCCATCGTGACGTTGATCTGCGGCTCTTCCTCGCGCGGGGTGACCAACACCGCGAACAGGCCCAGCAGCAGCGCCACCAGCGCCAGCAATGGCGTCAGCGCATGCGTCTGGAAGGCCGCGGCCATGCGGCCGGAGATGCCCAGGCGGGGGCTGGCGTTCGACTCGCTCATCGGGGCGCTCATGGAATCCCTTGTCCGGTCGGTGGCGGGGTCGCTCACTGCGCGCCCGCCGGCACCGCGCCGGCCAGGCCGGCCCGCACCGCATCGGCCGCCACCCGCTCGCCGGACTTCAGGCCGGCGACGATCTCGATGCCGCCGGCGCCGCGATCGGCCCCGGTGCGCACGGCGCGCAGCACGAAGCGCTGCTCCTGCACCACGTACACCGCGGTCAGCTCGCCACGACGCAGCACGGCGGCCGGGGGCAGCGCCAGCACGCCCGCGGCCACAGGGGCCTGCGCTGGGGCGGGGCTGCCGCCGACGAAGGCCACGCGCACCGCCTGGCCCGGCAGCGCCGGGGTGTCGCCCGCCACGGCAGCCGCCGGCAGATCCAGGCGCCACTCGACCGTCTGCGACACCGGATCGGCCGCCGGCAGGATGGTGCGTGCGACCGGCTCGACGCTGCGCCCGTCGGCCAGCGTCACCTGCACCGCCTTCGCGGCCCGCGCCAGCGCGGCCTGGGACGCCGGTACCTGCACCACGGCGCGCATCGCTCCAGGCACATACACCGTGGCGATGGGCCGGCCCGGGGCGGCGAGGTCGCCCGCCTCCAGGTGCGTGGCCAGCACGACGGCGTCAAAGGGCGCCTGCACCGACGCGAAGCCCCGCGCCAGCGCGGCCTGGCTGCGGCCAGCCTGGGCCTGCTGCAGGCCGGCCTGGGCCGACTTGAGCTGGGTCTCGGCCACATCCAGCGCCGCCTGGCTGACAAAGCCCTGGGCCCGCAGTTCCTTGGTGCGGTCGGCCTGCAGGCGGGCATTGCGCAGCTCGGCATCCGCCTGGGCCACGCCCGCCTCGCTGCGCAGCAGCCCGGCCTGGGCGTCGCGTTCGTCCACCCGGGCCAGCAGCTGGCCGGCACGTACCTTGTCGCCGGCCTTGACGGCCAGCTGCACCACGCTGCCGCCCACCTGGGCGGCCAGCGTGGCCTGCTTGATCGGCTGGATCACGCCATCCAGTGCCAAGCCGCGGGCCAGGGTGGCATCGCGGGCCACCACCGTCGGCACCGGGGCGCCCGCTGGCGCCGCCTGGGCCCGGCCCGACCCGCTCGCCAGCGCGCCGGCCAGAGCCAGCAGACCAGCGGTGGCGGCCATCGACCGGGCTGCGTCGGATCGCAACGATGACGCCGCCGGCCCCTGAAACAGAGGCCGGCGGCGGGCGGAAGAGGAGGCGGTTTGGATACCCATGCAGGTATCCTACCAGATACCCGCTAGGGTATCAAGTCGCCCTGTTGGGACCGAGGTCTCGGGTCCAGGCACCGGGCTGGGCCGGCGCGAGGCCCGGCCCCTGGGCCCCATCAGGCGATCTTGACGTACTCGAAGTCGCCCGCCTGGTTGTTGATGCCCACCCGCGGCGGGGCGATCCAGCTGGCGTACTGGCCCGGCGTGGTGCAGGGCTTCATCAGCGACGAGATGAACTGCATGTCTTCGTCGTTGGGCAGCCAGTGGCCCTTGCTGGCGTCCCATTCGGCCTCGGTCAGCAACTTGCCGTCGGGGCTGATGCGCTTGCCTGAGAACTCGCCGATGCGGCGGTTGAAGCCCTTGTACGGCTGGGTGATCTTGAAGTCGATGCCGGCCTTCTCGATGACCTTGTTCCAGCGGTCGATGCCGCCCTGGCAGTCAGCCATGTAGTCGTCGAGCAGGCGGCAGTTGATGGCGCGCAGCGCCGGCACCTGCTCGTCGACCAGCTGGCCGTCGACCACGCGGGTGACCGAGTAGAAGGCGTCGGCGAGCTGGTGGTCGTCGCCCTTCAAGTTGGCCTCGTTGAAGCGGCCCTTCAGGCCCGAGCTGAACGCCTCGGCGCCGTTGGAGCTGATCTCGCTGCCGAACAGGTCGCGGGTGACCGACATGTGGAAGTTGGCCTTGCGCTGCAGCAGCGGCAGATCGACCACGCCGAGCTTGCGGATGGCCTCGACGTCGTACGGATCCTGGATGCCGGCCTTGTTCATCGCCGCGCAGGTGGCCTCGATGGTGCGGCCCACGCCGGTCTCGCCGACGAACAGGTGGTGCGCCTCCTCGGTGAGCATGAAGCGGCACGAGCGCGACAGCGGATCGAAGCCGCTCTCGGCCAGCGCGGCCAGCTGCATCTTGCCGTCGCGGTCGGTGAAGTAGGTGAACATGAAGAACGACAGCCAGTCGGGCGTGCGCTCGTTGAAGGCACCCAGGATGCGCGGGTTGTCCTGCTGGCCGCTGCGGCGCTCGAGCAGCGCCTGGGCCTCTTCACGGCCGTCCTTGCCGAAGTACTTGACCAGCAGGTAGACCATGGCCCACAGGTGCCGGCCTTCCTCGACGTTCACCTGGAACAGGTTGCGCATGTCGTACAGGCTGGGCGCGGTCTTGCCCAGGTAGCGCTGCTGCTCGACCGACGCCGGCTCGGTGTCGCCCTGCACCACGATCAGGCGGCGCAGCAGCGAGCGGTACTCGCCGGGCACCTCCTGCCAGGCCGGCTCGCCCTTGTGGCGGCCGCAGGGGATGGTGCGGCCCTCGACCTTGGGCGCCAGCAGGATGCCCCAGCGGTAGTCGGGCATCTTCACATGGCCGAACTTGGCCCAGCCCGAAGGATCGACGCCCACCGCGGTGCGCAGGTAGACCTCGGCGTCCTGGAAGCCGTCCGGGCCCATTTCCTTCCACCAGTCGATGTAGTTCGGGTGCCAGGTCTCCAGCGCACGCAGCAGCTGCTTGTCGGACGACAGGTCGACGTTGTTGGGGATCGCCTCGTCGTAGTTGACTTCGACGAAGGCATCGCTGCGGATCTGCTCGACGGCTTCGACCAGGGTATCGGGCTCGGACATGGGGGCTCCTTGGTGACGCAGGGGAAGGTGGCTGAACAACTGACGGATATGCAGTTTACTGCCTTTCTGCGATAACACAAGATGCATTATCTTGCCTGTTTGCCGCTGCGCCCCGGCCGGTTCGCGGGCGAATCGGCAGGCGTGCGCTCGCGCCTGGCGCACCAAGAGAAAGGGCCCCGAGCGGCAAGCGCCTGGGGCCCATCGGTGATCGGGTTCGAGCCGAATCAGCGTCGGCTAGAACGGAATGTCGTCGTCCATGCCGTCGAAGCCGGTGCTCGACTTGGGTGCCGGCTTGGCGGCCCCGCCGGCCGGGCGGGCCGCCGGCGCCGGGCGCGCGGCGCGCGGCGCGGCATCGCCATAACCGCCGGCATCATCGCCACCACCACCGGGGCCTTCACGGCCACCGAGCATGGTCATCTCCTGCGCGATGATCTCGGTGGTGTACTTCTCGACGCCTTCCTTGTCCTGCCACTTGCGGGTCTTCAGCCGGCCCTCGATGTAGACCGACTTGCCCTTCTTGAGGTACTCGCCGGCGATCTCGGCCAGGCGGTCGTAGAAGACCACGCGGTGCCACTCGGTCTCTTCCTGGCGCTCGCCGGTGGTCTTGTCCTTCCAGTTGCGGCTGGTGGCCAGCGTGATGTTGCAGATCGCCGAGCCGCTGGGGGCATAGCGCACCTCGGGGTCGCGGCCCAGGTTGCCGATGAGAATGACCTTGTTCACTGATGCCATGGCGGGCGCTCCTCGCGGTGTTGGGTGGGGATCATAACGAGCCGGCCTGCCCGGCCGGCCGACACCTCGAAGGGGGCCCCCACCCGGGGGAAGGGGCTCGGCCGCACCGGGCCGCTCACTTCGGCTGGAAGCCCGGCACGCCCATCTGCCACAGCAGGAAGGCGTAGATGTCGGCCCGCTCCTCGAACTGCTGGCGCTTGGTGTTGCCGATGCCGTGGCCAGCGTCCCAATCGAGCCGCATCAGCACCGGCTTGCCGCTGGCGCTGGCGGCCTGCAGGCGGGCACCGGCCTTGGTGCTCATCCAGACCTCGACGCGCGGGTCGTTGACGCCATGGGTCAGCAGCACGGCCGGGTACTTCACGCCGTCCTTGATCTGGTGGTAGGCGCTCATCGCCAGCAGGCTGCGGAAGCCCGCCTCGGTGGTGCGGCTGCCGAACTCGGGGATGTTGGGCACGCCGTTGGGGGTCATCTCGGCGCGCACCATGTCCAGCGCGCCCACCGACGACACCACGGCGGCGAACAGGTCGGGGCGCTCGGTCATGGCCCGGCCCACCAGGATGCCGCCGGCGCTGCCGCCGAGGATGCCCAGCCTGGCGGGCTGCGTGTAGCGCTGTGCCACCAGCCACTCGGCGCAGGCGATGAAGTCCTTCCAGGTGTTGGGCTTGGTGGCCTGCCAGCCGGCGCGGTACCAGTCCTCGCCGTAGACACTGCTGCCGCGCGGGTTGGCCACTGCGACGATGCCGCCGGCATCGATGAAGGCCAGCCGGCCGATGCTGAAGAACGGCTCCTCGGTGATGCCGTACGAGGCATAGCCGTACAGCAGGGTCGGGTGGCTGCCGTCGAGCGCGATGCCCTTGCGGTGCACGATGGACATCGGCACCAGCGCACCGTCGTGGCTCTTCACCTGCACCTCGGTGGTGACCACATCGGCCGGCGCATCGTACGGGCCCTGCGGCTGCAGGCCGGTGTTGCGCACCGCGCCCTTGGCGTCGACCACGTAGATCTGCCGCGCACGCGTCCAGCCCTGCAGGTCGAGCACCACGCCCGGCAGGCGCGGATCGCCCGCGCTGGTGCCCGATTCATCCTCCGCGAGGCTGAACGAGCCTTCCACCGGCAGCTTGATCTCGGCCAGCGCCGCCCCGCGCTGCCAGCCCATGCGATAGAGGCGCTTGATGTTGCCCTCGCGCATCTCGACGTACAGGCCGTCGGCCGCGGTGGCCAGGCCGGTGACCACCTTGTCGCCCGCGGGCACCACCACGCTGGCCTTGGCCATGTCGGGCTGGTTCAGGTCCAGCCGCAGCACCTTGAAGCGCGATGCGTCCTGATGGCTGCGCAGGTACAACGCATTGCGCTGGTAGGCCATGCCCACCACCTTGGCCTCGGCGCCGAACACGCGCTTCCACGCCGGCTTGCCCGCCAGCACCGTGCGCGCCGGGGCCAGGTACAGGCCCACCTCGCGCTGGGTGCCGTTGATCACCAGGCCCAGCGCCCAGCGGCCATCAGGGGTGAAGCTGACGATGGGCGCCTCGGCCGGGGTGATCTGCACGCCCGGGGTGCCGATGCCGAACACCGGCACGGATTTCTCGATCGGCTGGCTCGGATTCCACAGCACGACCTGGCTGCGCTGGAACTTCTCGATCTCCGGCATCCCCGGCTTCATCTCCTGCAGCCGGTTGAACACCAGGCGCTGTCCGGTCAGGTCCCAGCTCACGCCGCCATAGTTGGCGCGGCTGACCGGTCCGGACAGCAGCTTGCCCGTGCGGGTGTCCAGCACATGCAGTGCGGCCTCTTCCGAGCCCTGCGCCGACAGGCCATAGGCCACCAGCCGCCCGCCGCGCGAGGGCGTGAAGTAGTTGATCGCATGCGGCTTGCCGGTCTGCTTCTCGATCGCCTCGGGGTCGACCAACGGACGCTCGGCGCCGGCCAGGCCGCGGCGCATGTACAGCTTGAACTGGTTCTCGGTGGCGCCGCGGCGCTCGTAGAACCACAGGTCGCCGGTCTCGCGCTGCACGCCGAACACGCGGGCCGAGACCGCGCTCTCGTACTTCATCAGCGCATCGACCATGCCGTTGCGGCCGGGGATGGCATCCAGCGTCTTGCGGGTGTGCTCGCTCTGCGCCTTCATCCAGGCCACCACGTCGGGCGCGGTCTTGTTCTCGAGCGCGCGGTAGGGGTCGGGCACGGTGGTGCCGAAGAAGGTCTCGGGCACATCCTGCACCGGGAAGGCCGGCGGGGCGGCCGTCGCGGCCAGGCACAGCGCGGCTGCGCCGAGGCCGACCAGGTGGCGAAGCAATGGGTTCATCAGGACTCCAGCAGGTGAGCGCTCCGCGGCCTTCGTGGGGCCGACGGCTCGTGACGGCCGGATCGGATGACCGGCCGCCGGGTTGGCAAAGGCTGCCGGGGCAGCCGGGCTTTCGACGGCTGCCGGGGCAGCCGGTTGACGAAGGCCGCAACGCTAGCACAGCGACAATGCCCGTTTCGCCTGTGCAGCCCCGCGCGCCCGCCCGTGACCGAGCCCGACACCGATACCGATACCGATCCGCAACGCATCCTGCACCAGGTGTTCGGCTACAGCGCCTTCCGCGGCCGGCAGCAGGCGGTGGTGGCGCATGTGGTGGCCGGCGGCGACGCGCTGGTGCTGATGCCCACCGGCGGCGGCAAGAGCCTGTGCTACCAGGTGCCGGCGATCGCCCGGCAGCGTGCTGGCCGCGGGGTGACGCTGGTGGTGAGCCCGCTGATCGCGCTGATGCACGACCAGGTCGGCGCGCTCGAGGAGCTGGGCGTGGCCGCAGCCTTCCTGAACAGCACGCTCGAAGGCGACGAGGCGCGGCGCATCGAGCGCGAGCTGATGGCCGGCCATCTGACGCTGCTGTACGCGGCCCCCGAGCGCATCCTCACGCCGCGCTTCCTGGCCATGCTCGACTCGCTGCACGAGCGCGGGCTGCTCAGCCTGGTGGCGATCGACGAAGCGCACTGCGTCAGCCAATGGGGCCACGACTTCCGCGAGGAGTACCTGGGCCTGTCGGTGTTCCACGAGCGCTTCGCCGGCGTGCCGCGCATCGCGCTCACGGCCACCGCCGATGCCCACACCCGCGCCGACATCGTCGAGCGGCTGGCGCTGCACGAGGCCCGCGAGTTCATCGCCAGCTTCGACCGGCCCAACATCCGCTACACCATCGTCGAGAAGGACAACCCGCGGGTGCAGCTGCTGCGCTTCCTGCGCGACGAACACGAAGCCGACGGCGAGTTCGACAGCGGCATCGTCTACTGCCAGAGCCGCAAGAAGGTGGAAGAGACCGCCGCCTGGCTCAACGACGAGGGCATCCCGGCCCTGCCCTACCACGCCGGCCTGGACGCCGACGTGCGCAGGCGCCACCAGGACCGCTTCCTGCGCGAGGAGGGGCTGGTGATGGTGGCCACCATCGCCTTCGGCATGGGCATCGACAAGCCCGACGTGCGCTTCGTCGCCCACCTCGACCTGCCCAAGAACATCGAAGGTTATTACCAGGAGACCGGCCGCGCCGGCCGTGACGGGCTGGACGCCAACGCCTGGATGGCCTACGGGCTGGTCGACGTGGTCAACCAGCGCCGCATGATCGACGACGGCGAGGCCGACGAGGAGTTCAAGCGCCTGCAGCGCACCAAGCTCGATGCCCTGCTGGCGCTGGCCGAGGCGCACGACTGCCGACGAGTGCGGCTGCTGGGCTACTTCGGCGAGGCCAGCCAGCCCTGCGGCAACTGCGACAACTGCCTGCACCCGCCGGCGGTGTGGGATGCCACCGAGGCCGCGCGCAAGGCCCTGTCGTGCATCTACCGCTTCCGCCAGCATGGCGGCATCGGCTTCGGCGCCGGCCACCTGATCGACGTGCTGCGCGGCAAGCGCACCGAGAAGGTGGCCCAGCATGGGCACGACGCCCTGTCCACCTTCGGCATCGGCGCCGACACGCCCGAGCCGCAGTGGCGCGGGGTGCTGCGCCAGCTGATCGCCTTGGGCCATGTGCGCACCGAGGGCGAGTACCACACGCTGGAGCTGACCGAATCGGCCCGCGCGGTGCTGCGCGGCGACGTGCCGCTGCTGTTGCGCATGCCCAGCGAGACGCCGCGGCGCGGCAAGGCGGCCAAGGGCCGCAGCGGCCGATCCACCGGCGCGGCGGCCGGCGCCGCCAAGGCCGCACCGGTGCCGCTGGACGAACCGGGCCTGGCGCGCTTTGCGGCGCTGAAGGCCTGGCGTGCCGAAGTGGCGCGCGAGCACAACCTGCCCGCGTACATCGTCTTCCATGACGCCACGCTGGCCGAGATGGCACGCTCGGCGCCCGATTCGCTGGATGCATTGGCCGGCATCAGCGGCGTGGGCGCCAAGAAGCTCGATGCCTACGGGCGCGAGATCCTGCGCGTGCTGGAATCGGCCGGCTGAGCGCTGACCGATCGCGCCACGGGCCAACCCACCGGCCGGCCCTTCGATCGACCCGCCGACCGACCCGCCGCTCTATGCGGGCGAGCCCTCGCGGCGGATGGCGTCGAGCAGTGCCGGCATGTCGATGCGCGCGTGGCGCAGGTCAGCCGAATCGAGCAGGCCCTCGCGCTTGAGCGCCGAGACCAGGCGGCTGGCCGTCTCGACCGTCATGCCCAGCATCGCGCCCATGTCCTGCCGGCTGGGCAGCCAGATGCAGCCGTTGGCATCGCCATACTCGCTGAGCTTGAGCAGCAGACGCAGCATGCGCCAGCGCGCGCTGCCGGTGGACAGCTCGGTCAGCCACTCGTCCGCCTCGTCCAGCGCGCCCTGCCAGCGCTTCATCATCTCGAGCATCAGCTCGGGCTTGGCCCGGCTGAGTTCGTCGAGCAGCACCTTGGGCAGGCGGCACACCCGGGCCGGGGTGCAGGCGATGGCATCGGCCGAATACGTCTGCCCCAGCATGGCCTCCATGCCGACCAGGTTGCCGCGCCCGGCCAGGCGCACGATGCGTCGCTCGCCACGGTCGCTGCTGCGCTCGAGCCGCATCACGCCCTCGCGCACCGTGTAGGCGGCCTGCCCATGCTCGCTGGCGCCATACAGGCGCTGGCCCGGCTCGAGCAGCACATCGGCGATGTGGTAGTGGATCTGCTCCAGCGCCGACGAATCCAGCACGCCGAACAGCGCATGGCGCCGCACCTGGCAATCGAAGCACACCTGGGTCTGCGGGTTGAACGGCACCCGCGCCTCCACAGGCACTGGATGCAGGTTCAGCACGATGGGTTGCTCGCTCGGCTCGTCCACGCATCGAGTATCGCGCCCCGACCCATTGCCGGCCATCCCCCCGACGAGCATCTGAGGAACACCCCTAGAGAGGACGTGGCGCCAACCCCAACGGCCCGGGTGCGCCGTATCACCCTGATGCTCTCGCACCTGCCCATGGCAGACTGCCGACCCATGGTCACTGCCGCTGTTGCCGACCCGGCCGACGACGACCGCTGGATGGCGGCCTTCGCCCGCGGCGATGCGGCCGCGTTCGACCGCCTCTACGCCCGCCACCACCAGCCGCTGTACCGGTTCATCCGACGGATGCTGGGGCGCGAGCTGCAGGCGCAGGCCGACGAGGTGTTCCAGGACACCTGGATGCGCGTGGTGCAGGCCCGCGAGCGCTGGGCGCCCCAGGGTGCCACCTTCCGCACCTGGCTGTTCACGCTGGCCCACCACCGGGCGATCGACCAGTTGCGCAAGTCCGGCCGCGAAGTGGCGCCGCCCGAGGAGGCCGAGGCCGGCGAGTTCGTGCCGGCCGGCGAACCCTGGCTGGACTGGCCCGCGCCCGGCCGCCCCGGCCACGACGACGTGCTGTTCTGGCGCCGGGCCGGCGAGCGGCTGCTGGCCTGCCTGGACGAGCTGCCGCCGGCCCAGCGCGCGGTGTTCCTGCTGCACCACGACGACGGCCAGTCGCTTGACGACATCGCCCAGGCCCTGTCGCTGGGCTTCGAGACGGCCAAGAGCCGGCTGCGCTATGCCATGGCCAAGCTGCGCATGTGCATGGGCGCCTACCTGCAACCCCCGCTGGCCGAGCCGACGCGATGACGACCCCCGGCCACCCCCTGCCCGGCACGCCGGCCGACAGGCCTGTCGATGCTCCGCGAGACGAGCCCCTCGACCTGCACCTGCGAGAGGCGCTGCGCCAGGCCCTCGACCACCACCTGGCGCCGCCCTCGCCACTGTCGCAGCACATCCAGGCCGCCGCCCACGCCGCCGTGCAGCGCCCGGCGGCCCCCGCCGCCCCCGGCTGGCGCGAATGGCTGCGCCGGGCCTGGGCCGCCACCGCGTCGCCCCGGCCGTTGTGGGCCGGCGCGACCGCGGCCCTGCTGGTGTCGGTGCTCACCGTGTCGATGTGGAAGGATGAACCGGTGCCGCCGGCGGTGGATCGAGAGATCGGCCGGCCTGCGCCAGCGGCCCCAACGGCCCCAACGGCCCAAACGGCCCCAACGGCCCCGCCGATCGCCAGCCCATCCCCGATCGGGCCGGACGTCGGAGCAGGCACGGCAGCGGGCCGCACGCCAAACGCCGCGCCGGGCCCCGTGCCCGCCACCCCACCGAACCCTGCCGCCGGCCCGCCTGCCCAGGGGCAGCCCCGCGAGGCCCTGCCGGCGCCTGTGGCCAAGGCCAAACCCGACGCCCAAGCGCGTGCGCGCACCCCCACCGCCGAGCCCACCATCGCCGCAGCCAAGGACGAGGCGATGGTCCCACCGCGCGCGGCCCCACCCGAGGTGGCGCGCGGCCAGCCAGGCCTCGCCGTGGGCACCGTGGAACCCCAGGCCGGGGCCAAGCCGCAGGCGTCTGCCGAGTCGGCCGTCGCGCCCGCCGGCCCGGCTGGCCCACCGGCCGCCGCGCTGTCCATTGCCGCCGACGGCTCTGCGTCGTCGCCGACGCTGGCGACCGGCCGGCTCGCCGCGCGGCCGCCGGTGGTGGCCCCCGCCGCAGCGCCGCCGCCAGCCACCGCCCCGAAAGCCACAATGTCCGACATGATGGAGACGACGCGGCCTTCCAAGCGGGCAGCGGCTCCACAGCCAGCGCCGACCGCAGCCATCGGCTCGCCACCGCCGACGTGGGCGGAATGGGTGGGCGCCTCGCGTCGCCGCGAAGACCCTGCCGATGCGGCGTGGCCGCTGACGGCCTCGCAGGCGCAACTGATCGAGCGACTGAGCCGCGACGCTGCCGGCTGGCGCCGCGACGTGGGCCCGCTGCCCGAGGCCTCGACGGCCAGCCGCATCATGCTCTGGCGCCACTCCCAGGGCACGCCCGCCCAGCTGCGCCTGGAAGCCGCCGGCGTGCGCTGGGTCGAGCCCGATGGCCGCCACTGGGTCATGCCCCTGACGGCTGCGCAGCGGGCCGAAGTCGCGACGCTGTTCTGACCGCCCCAACGCCCGACCTCACCTGAGTCGGTCTCCACCCACCGATGACCACCGACGACCTGCTCCCCGGCTTCGCCTCGCACGACATCGCCACCGCTCCCGGCATCACCCTGCATGCCCGCACCGGTGGGCAGGGCCGACCCTTGCTGCTGCTGCACGGCCACCCGCAGACGCACCTGATCTGGCACCGCGTGGTGCCCGAGCTGGCACGCCACTTCCACCTGGTGCTGGCCGACCTGCGCGGCTACGGCGATTCGTCCAAGCCACCGGGCGAGCCCGACCACGCCAACTACAGCAAGCGCGCCATGGCCGCCGACCTGGTGGCACTGATGCGCACGCTGGGCCACGAGCGATTCGACGTGCTGGCGCACGACCGCGGCGCGCGCGTCGCCCACCGCCTGGCCGCCGACCATCCGCAGGCGGTGGGCCGCCTCGTGCTGCTGGACATCGCGCCCACGCTGGCCATGTACGAGCAGACCACCGAGGCCTTTGCCCGCGCCTACTGGCACTGGTTCTTCCTGATCCAGCGTGCACCGCTGCCCGAGCGGCTGATCGAGGCCGATGTGGGCGGCTACCTGCGCAGCGTGATGGGCAGCCGCCATGCCGGCATGGCGCCCTTCGATCCGCGCGCGCTGGCCGAGTACGAGCGCGCGCTGTCGCAGCCCGGCGCCGCCCATGCGCTGTGCGAGGACTACCGCGCCGCCGCCGGCATCGACCTCGAGCACGACCGCGAAGACCGCCAGCGCGGCACCCGGCTGGCGATGCCGCTGCTGGCGCTTTGGGGCGCCAACGGCATCGTGCAGCGCTGCTTCGACCCGCTGGCCGAGTGGCGCAAAGTGGCCGACGATGTACGCGGCCAGGCATTGCCCTGCGGCCACTACATTCCCGAGGAAGCGCCCGAGGCGCTGCTGGCCGCGGTGCGGCCGTTTCTCGACGAAGGTCGGCAGGACCAACGCCCGTGAACGCATCGGCACCCGTCGACGTGCCCTGCCCCGGCCGCGACCGCGCCATCGACGCGCTGCGCGCCGGCACCACGCTGCTGGTGGTGCTGCACCACACGGCGATCAACTACGGCGCCATCGGCGGCTGGTACACGCACGAGATCGCCACCGACCGCTCGCCGTCGTCGATGGCGCTGGTGTTCTTCTGCACGCTCAATCAGGCCTGGTTCATGGGCCTGTTCTTCCTGCTGGCCGGCCACTACGTGGCCGGGCCGCTGCAGGCCAAGGGCCACTGGCGCTGGCTGCGCGACCGCCTGCTGCGCCTGGGCCTGCCGCTGCTGGTGTACGGCTTCGTCATCGGCCCGGCCACCATCGCGCTGGCGCAGACCGCCAACGGCCGGCCCTTCGTCGACACCTTGCTGGGCCTGTGGAGCCGGGGCGTGTTCGAGAAAGGGCCGCTGTGGTTCGCCTGGGCGCTGCTGCTGCTGGCACTGCCGACGATGGCGCTGCACCGGCCGCTGATCATTGGCAACGGGTTGACGCAGCCGCACCCGTCCAACCGCGCGATGCTGGCGGCGGCACTGGGCACCGGCGTCGCCGCCTTCGCGCTGCGCCTGGCCTGGCCGGTGGGCACCGAGGTGGCCGGCCTGCAGCTCGGCTACTTCGCGAGTTATCTGCTGCTGTACACCGTGGGCGGCATCGGCTCGATGTCGCACTGGCTGGAGGATTGGCCACGCGAGCAGGTGCGCACCTGGCGGCGCATCGCCTGGGCGGCGTTGCCGGTGCTGCCGCTGGTGGCGCTGCTGGGCCCCCGCTGGGGCCTGGCCGGCCGCGCCGAAGGCGGCTTCAGCGTGCTGGCCGCGGTGTATGCGCTGTGGGAGCCGCTGGTGGCCTTTGGCGTGATCCTGGGCCTGCTGCAGGCCTGCCGCGAGCGCTTCGCCACCCTGGGCCCGTTCGGCCAGCGGCTGGCCCGGCGCGCCTTCGCGATCTACGTGATCCACCCGCCGGTGGTGGTGGGCGTGTCGCTGGCCTGGCGCAGCGTGGCCGCGCCGGCGCTGCTGAAGTTCGCCGTCACCGGCGCCGTGGCCTGTGCCCTGTGCTACCTGGTCGCCGGCGCGTTGCTGCGCGTGCCGGGCCTGCGCCGCATCCTCTGACGGGCCGCGCCGGCCCGGCGGCCCACCGGGCCCCCATGCACGCGAGGCCGGCGACCCGTAAGATGGCAGGTTGCCCTCGAAGCCCCCGCCATGCCCGACGTCCCTGCCCACGCGCCCCGCTCCACGCCGGCCAACGCCGCCTCGCTGCTGCAGGTGCGAGGTGCGCGCACCCACAACCTCAAGAACATCGACCTCGACATCCCCAAGCATGCGCTGGTGGTGATCACCGGGCTGTCGGGCTCGGGCAAGTCGAGCCTGGCCTTCGACACGCTGTACGCCGAGGGGCAGCGCCGCTATGTGGAGAGCCTGTCGGCCTATGCGCGGCAGTTCCTGCAGTTGATGGACAAGCCCGACGTGGATGTGATCGAGGGCCTGTCGCCGGCCATCAGCATCGAGCAGAAGGCCACCAGCCACAACCCGCGCTCCACCGTGGGCACGGTGACCGAGATCCACGACTACCTGCGCCTGCTGTATGCCCGCGCCGGCACGCCCTTCTGCCCTGACCACGACAAGCCGCTGGTGGCGCAGAGCGTGAGCCAGATGGTCGACGCAGTGCTGGCGCTGCCCGAGGACACCAAGCTGATGGTGCTCAGCCCCGTGGTGCGCGACCGCAAGGGCGAGTTCGCCGACCTCTTCGCCGACATGCAGGCGCGCGGCTACGTGCGCTTTCGCGTCGATGGGCGGATCGTCGAGGCCACCGAGCTGCCGGCGCTGAAGAAGACCGAGAAGCACGACATCGACGTGGTGATCGACCGCCTGAAGACGCGGCCCGAAATGACGCAGCGCCTGGCCGAGAGCTTCGAGGCCGCGCTGCGTGCCGCCGACGGCCGCGCCATCGCGGTTGAAATGGACAGCGGCCGCGAACACCTGTTCTCCAGCAAGTTCGCCTGCCCGGTGTGCAGCTACGCGCTGCCCGAGCTGGAGCCGCGCCTGTTCTCGTTCAACGCCCCGATGGGCGCCTGCCCGCAATGCGACGGCCTGGGCGCGCAGACGGTGTTCGACCCCGAGCGGGTGGTGGCCTTTCCCAGTCTGAGCCTGGCCAGCGGCGCGATCAAGGGCTGGGACCGGCGCAACGCCTACACCTTCTCGATGCTCGAGAGCGTGGCCCGCCACGTCGGCTTCGACATCGAGCTGCCGTTCGAGAAGCTGCCGAAGAAGGCGCAGAAGGTGCTGCTGCACGGCTCGGGCGGCGAGGACATCGAGTTCATCTACCAGGCCGAATCCAGTGGCGCGGCGGGGCGTGGCAAGCCACGCATCGTCAAACGTTGGCATCCGTTCGAGGGCATCATCCCCAACTTCGAGCGCCGCTACCGCGAGACCGATTCGGCCGCGGTGCGTGAGGATCTGGCGCGTTATCAGGCGGCCAAGCCGTGCAGCGCCTGCGGCGGCACGCGGCTGCGGCGCGAGGCGCGCCACGTGTTCATGGTGGGCGCCAGCGGCGATGCCGCCGCCGACCGGCGCAAGGCCATCTTCGAGGTCGAGCACGCCACGCTGGCCGAGGCGCTGGCCTACTTCGAGGGCCTGCGCCTCGAGGGCGCCAAGGCCGAGATCGCCGACAAGGTGGTGCGCGAGATCCGCTCGCGGCTGAAGTTCCTCAACGACGTGGGGCTGAACTACCTGAGCCTGGACCGCAGCGCCGACACGCTCTCGGGCGGCGAGGCGCAGCGCATCCGCCTGGCCAGCCAGATCGGCTCGGGCCTGACCGGCGTGATGTACGTGCTCGACGAGCCCAGCATCGGGTTGCACCAGCGCGACAACGAGCGCCTGATCGGCACGCTGCGCCACCTGCGCGACCTGGGCAACAGCGTGCTGGTGGTCGAGCACGACGAGGACATGATCCGCGCCGCCGACCATGTGGTCGACCTGGGGCCAGGCGCCGGCGTGCACGGCGGCCGGGTGATGGCCCAGGGCACGCCCGACGAGGTGGCCGCCCATGCCGACAGCCTCACCGGCCGCTACCTGGCGCATGCGTTGCGCATCGCGGTGCCCCGGCGCCGCCACACCGTGGCCGAGGCCGCCGGGCTGGACGAGCCGCGCTCGCTGCGCATCGCCGGCGCCCGCGGCAATAACCTGAAAAGTGTGACGGTCGAGATCCCGGTGGGCCTGTTCACCTGCGTCACCGGCGTCTCGGGCTCGGGCAAGAGCACGCTGGTCAACGACACGCTGTACGCGGCGGTGGCGCGCAAGCTCTATTCGAGCCACGACGAGCCGGCGGCGCACGACGAGATCGAGGGCCTGGAGGCCTTCGACAAGGTGATCAACGTCGACCAGAGCCCGATCGGCCGCACGCCGCGCAGCAACCCAGCCACCTACACCGGCCTGTTCACGCCGATCCGCGAGCTGTTCGCCGAGGTGCCGATGGCCCGCGAGCGCGGCTACGGTGCCGGGCGCTTCAGCTTCAACGTGGCCGCGGCCAACGGCGGCGGCCGCTGCGAGGCCTGCCAGGGCGACGGCGTGCTGAAGGTGGAGATGCACTTCCTGCCCGACGTGTACGTGCCCTGCGACACCTGCGCCGGCAAGCGCTACAACCGCGAGACGCTGGAGGTGCTGTACAAGGGCAAGAACATCAGCGAGGTGCTCGGATTAACGGTAGAGGATGCGCACGCCTTCTTCTCGGCGGTGCCCAACCTGGCGCGCAAGCTGCAGACGCTGCTCGACGTGGGCCTGGGCTACATCACGCTGGGCCAGAGCGCCACCACGCTGTCGGGCGGCGAGGCGCAGCGGGTGAAGCTGGCGCTGGAGCTGTCCAAGCGCGACACCGGCCGCACGCTGTACATCCTCGACGAGCCCACCACCGGCCTGCACTTCGCCGACATCGAGCTGCTGCTCAAGGTGCTGCACCAGCTGCGCGACGCCGGCAACACCATCGTCGTCATCGAGCACAACCTGGACGTGATCAAGACCGCCGACTGGGTGATCGACATGGGCCCCGAAGGCGGCGCCGGCGGCGGCCAGGTGGTGGCCGAGGGCACGCCGGAGCAGATCGCGGCGTGCCAGGCCAGCTTCACGGGGCGGTTTCTGGCGCCGATGCTGGTGCGCTGAGCGTGCCCAGGAGCCGGCGCCTGAGTGGGCGGACAAGACCTCGGCCGCTGTCGGTATTAGCCAATGGTCTCCTTATGAATCAAACACTTAGGCAGATATTGGCTGAATCAATTGGCTGAATTGCCGATCAATGCGCCAATCCCGCCAATCAGCCGCCAATCAGCCGCCAAGCCTGATTCGCCAGCGCGCGGCGCGCGTCTTACCTCCAAACGCCTCGATGGTGCCGTCCCGGTCGGCCATGTCGCGCAAGAGGTTCTTCACATAGGTCTTGCGCCGCTCTTGCGGCACCGAATCCGGCAGCTTGCCGATCAGGAGCTCATCGATGCGCCGGCGCGGCTGCGGCCCCATCGACAGCAGTTGCACCACGAGGGCCTTGTAATGCTGCGCATCCAAACCTCGGGCCAATGTGTAGGGCACCTCTTGGCCGGCTGCCTTGGCCACAGGCGCCGAAATTCGAAGCGCCGTGCCTCGCCCCTCCACCAAGCCGCGCAACTTGAGCGCCTTGACGGCTGACCCAGACAGCGGTCGCCCCTTCTGAACACGGTCCAGCGCCACGACCTCCTCCAGCGTCAAGTCCATCGCCGAAATCAAGGCGCGGCTGAAGCTGCCATCGATCTCGCGGCCGTGGACGCAGACCTTCACCACAGGCGGCTGATCGCCGATCTCGAAGTCCGGCATCGGGAACAGCCGCTCGCGCCGAGTGCGGAAC
>Ga0268298_10000483_pt1 | contig 51681 bp, 52 predicted proteins | sample WWTPWeurt_MetaG_FD_194462 | JGI IMG/M metagenome (GOLD analysis project Ga0268298, IMG submission 194462) | Activated sludge microbial communities from WWTP in Nijmegen, Gelderland, Netherland - WWTP Weurt | ecosystem: Engineered > WWTP > Aerobic digester > Activated sludge | place... | reverse complement strand
CTCTTGCGGCAGGTCGGGGGCCAGGTCGGCAAGTTCGTCGGTATCGAGGGTTTCGGCGGCCGCCACCAATTCGTTGCGGCCCATGGACTCGATCAACGACTCCCGAACGGCGTCGGAGACCTCCAGGAGGATTTCCCCTTCCCGCTCGGCCTTGACCAGATCCCAGGCGATCAGTCGTTCATCCAGCGGCAGGGCCTCCAGGATGAAGGCGACGTCGGCAGGATGCATGGGGTCCAGCTTTTTCTGGAGTTCGACCAGATGCTGCTGATGCACCAGACCCTCGACCAGGTCGTGGCGCGGCATTTCCTGGCGGTGTACCAGGTCCTCAACCAGTTTGTGCCGGGCAAGCAGGGTCTGCACCTCGGCGAGGCGCTCCTGCAAGTCTTCGGTATCGGTGAGGGGGGACTCTTCGCTCATGGTGCGCCGCCGCAAGGGAGCCCGAATTCTAGCATCGGCGGCGGGGTGCCACGGGGTCAGCGGGAATTCAGGGGATTTCGGCGGACGCCATGCGCGCCAGGATGATGGCCGCCTTGCGCCCCAGTCCCGGTAGGTTGGGGTTGCGATCGTAAAGACGCGGGTTGGGCACCATACCCGCGAGCCTTGCCGCCTGCTCCGGCGACAGCTGTGCTGCGGAGACTCCGTAATAGTGTCGGGCAGCCGCCTCGGCACCGAAAATGCCGTTTCCCCATTCGATGACGTTGAGGTAGACCTCGAAGATGCGCCGCTTGTCCCAGCAGGTTTCGATCATCAGGGTGATGACGGCCTCCTCGGCCTTGCGCAGCAGGGATTTCTGGGGGGTCAGGAAGAGATTCTTGGCCAATTGCTGGGTGATGGTCGATCCGCCGGCGACGATGCGGCCACGCTTCTGATTCTTTTCCATGGCCTTCTGGATGCCTTCCCAGTCGAACCCCTCGTGATCGACGAACTTGGCATCTTCCGCGGCGATGATCGCCCGCTTGAGATGGGCGGAAATGCGGGCGTAGGGCACCCATTGCTGCTGCAGGCGCGCGTCGGGGCGTTTCGCCTGCAGCTCGGCCAGCCGGATTTCCATGAAACGGGTGGTCCCGGGGTCGAAGTGGCCCCAAAACAGGACCCAGCCCAGGAGCCAGAGCTGGTAGGCGAACAGGACGCCGAGGATTCCGAGCAGGCCCCACTTGAGCCAGCGGCCCAAACGCTTCATGGGGCGGAAATCCGCGCCCGTAGGTCAGCCAGTACCGGAGCCGTGTCCGGGCGGATGCCGCGCCAGTGGAGAAAGGCCTCTGCTGCCTGCTCGACCAGCATGCCCAGGCCGTCGGCGATCCTTGCAGCGCCCTGTCGGCTGGCGGCGGCGAGGAAGGGCGTCCCGCTGGGGCCGTACATCATGTCGTAGGCCAAAGCTCCGGGGGCGTAAGTGCCGGCCGGAAGAATCAAAGCTTCTCCGGCCAGGCTGGCCGAGGTGGCATTGATCACCAGGTCGAAGCTGCCGGCAATCTCGCCGAGTCCGCAGCCAACGACATTGCCATGGGCCGCGAACAGCCGGGCGAGTTCGTGAGCCCGGCCGGGACTGCGGTTGGCTACGGTCAGTTGGGCAATGCCGGCGTCGAGGAGCGGTCCGAGGGCTCCTCGGGCTGCGCCGCCGGCCCCCAGAAGGAGCACCCGGCGGCCAGCCAGGGGAAACGCCAGATTCTGGTCAATGTCCGTTACGAGCCCGGCGCCGTCGGTGTTGTCGCCGACGATCCCTTCGGTCTCGAAGCTCAGCGTATTCACTGCTCCGGCGCGGACCGCCCGCGGCGTCAGGCGGGTGGCAAGGCGATGGGCCTCCTCTTTGAAAGGCACGGTCACATTGGCACCCCGCCCGCCGGCGGCGGCGAAGTCGGCGACGGCTTTGGCAAAACCGTCCAGGGGCGCGAGGATGGCCTCGTAGGTCAGACTCTGCCTGGCCTGGGCTGCGAAGGCGGCGTGGATGGCGGGCGACTTGGAATGCCCGATGGGATTGCCGAAAACGGCGTAACGGTCAGTCATGGTGAATTGGGCTCCGGGTCGGTAGGGCGACGGGACGCGCGCAAGAACCTGAACCGCTGCGCGGCCATGCTAGCCTAGCCCTATCTTAAGGGAAGCGGTGGTATCCCGGGATTCGGCGGCGGCTCATTTTGCTTTGGTTTCGAGACTGTCTCCCTGGGTGAAATACCAGGTCCGCGTGACTTCGAGGATGTCCGTGTCCTTCCGGATATCCGGGGGAAAGGCGGCGTAGGGACCCGCCATCTGGACGATGCGGCGGGCTGCGTCGTCAAGGAGTTTGTGGCCGGAAGAACGGTTGATGTCTATCCGGCCGACGCTGCCGTCGGCATTGATCGACACGGTGAGCACCAGGGAACCGTAAAGCTTGCCCCGAGCAGCATCGGGATAGTTGAGCGTACCGACCCGCTCGACCTTCTGGCGCCAGTCCTCGATGTACTGGGCAAACCGGTATTCCTCGGCACGGGCGCCGATGAAGCGCTTGCGCGGGCGCTTGCTGTATTCATCGACGGTCTTGTTGATCTCCCCCTCCAGCCGGGCCATGGCGCGGGCGGCTTCGACCAGGTCGAGGCCGCTGGTGTTGGGGGCGGGCACATTGCGATCCTCTCCGGCGGGGGCCGGGGCGACGGTCCGCATCGTGCGGGCTTCGGTCAGGAGTTGCTGCTGGCGAGCTTCCAGGTCCTGGACGCGACGCTGCATCTGCTCGACGTCGCTGCCGGGCGTTTGCTGCCGGGTCGGCGGCAGGGGGGTCTTGGCCCTGCGGTTCTCATCGGTATTGCCACCACCGTCCAGATGGCTCTGGGCCAGGGCTTGGGCGTCCTTAGGCTTGGTCGCCGACTTGGCGTTGACCAGGATGATGTCCAGGGCGCGATCGCGCAGCGTCTTGGCGGTGTCCGGGTAGGCGAATCCCAGGCCCAGGATCAGGGCGCCATGGGCCGCCGCCGAAAGGGCCATCGCCACTCCGAGGGGGCGGCTGCTCGGGGTCGCAGGGGACAAGGCGAGAGCGGCCGCGCTCACTGTTCCTCCTCGTCCTCCGCGCCGATGGTATCGCTATCGGCCAAGGTTTCGACGAAACGGCAGCTCAGATCGGGCCCGAGGAGGTCGATGGACTCAATGGCCAGTCGCACCCGCTGCCCCGGCATCAGGTCGGCGGGTAGCGAGGGTACTCGCAGCACCAGGGGGAGGTGGTCGAGCTTGACCGACTGCTCGCGGCGTACCGTGGCATCGACGCCCTCGGCGGATCGCTGTTGCAGCCAGCGCAGGCACCAGTAGCGCTCCATGAGGCGCTGGAATTCCCCGTAGGCGGCGTAGGTCACTTCGAAATCCCGCATCGCAGCGAACAGTTCGGCGGATTTCTGGGCGAAGGCCGGGGTTTCGCCCTTGAGGCAGGCAATCAGCTGCCATTGATTGACAAGATCGCAGTACCGGCGCAGCGGCGAAGTCATCCAGGCGTATTGCGCAACTCCCAGGCCCTCGTGGGGCAGCGGCGAGGTGGTCATGCGCACCTTGCCCTGGGTCTGGGCACGGTAGAGGCAGGCGACATTCCTCTCCGCCAGTACGCCTCCCCAGGTGGAATTGGCAACGATCATCAATTCGGCGACCAATTTGTCCAAAGGGCTGCCACGCTTGCGCTCGGTGATTTCGACGCGACAGGAATCGGGATGAGCGAGATCGCCTTCGATGGCGAAGTTATAGTCGTTGATCCCCTGGACCGCCGAGGGTTTCCCGCGGCGTCCTTCGCAGGCGTTGGCGAAGTGCCAGAGATGGAGCAATTCGTCCTTGAAGGCCTTGTCGGGCAGCGGGCCGCTCACCGTTTCGGCGTTGAACCAGGGTTCGACCTCATGGTGCCTGAGGTTGGCCGCGATGTGCACCCGTTCCAGCCGGGATTCGTGACTGAGGATTTCGAGGGACTCGCTCACCGTTAGATAGAGTGAAACGGCCGGGCAATCGACGCCGCCGGCAAGGGTATAGCGCTCGACCACGGCATCCGGCAGCATGGTGATCTTGTTGCCGGGCATATAGACGGTGGACAGCCGTGCCCGCGCAACGCCGTCCAGGGGGGAGCCGTGCAGGATGGCGAGGCCGGGAGCGGCGATATGGATGCCGATGCGGGTGCCTATGCCGGGCAGCCGCGTCACCGAAAGGGCGTCGTCGATTTCCGTCGTGTGGGCGTCGTCTATGGAAAAAGCGCGCACATCGGCCCGGGGGAGGTCGTCTGGCGAAACCGGGGCTTCCAGAGCAGGAAATCCGGTGCCGCGAGGGAACTGTTCAACCAGGAAGCGCCTGTAGTGGAGATGATAGGCAGACTTGACGGCGCCGCACTTGAAGAGCAATTGGGCCGCGGAAAGGCCGGTTTCGCCACAGGCTGCCTCAAAGGCCTTGGTCTCCGGCTTGTTGCGATCGGGGGAGTAAAGGAGCGAATCGGTCAGCGCGCCAATTTCCGGCGGCAGGCGGAAGGCCTTCAACTCCTCGACCCAGCGCTCGATGGCGAGCGCTTGTTGACGCTTTTTTTCAAGAGCGGCCAAAGCAGCCGCGAGAATGTCAGGAGGGGCTTTCTTGAAGCGGCCCTTGCCCTTGCGGTGAAAATAGAGGGGCGCTGCCTGAAGGGCAAGCAAGACCGCCGACGCTTCGATCGGGCCGGGGTCATGGCCGAAGTAGTCGCGGGCAAAATCCAGAAACGAAAATTCGCCGTCATTGACGCACTCCCAGAGGAAATCCGGTTCGATGCCCCCGGCTATCGGTTCGGCCGCTTCGAGCAGGCTCGCCGCCGCAGGCTTTTCGAATCGCAGGAGAACCGTTGCCGCCTTGATCTTGCTGCGTTTCCCCGAAGCCATTTCGACCTGCAACGAGCTGTCGTTGTCGGTCAGGACGGTACCGGTCTTGAAGGACCCTTCTTCTTCAAACAATACGTGCATCGCCGGATTATAGCCCAGCGAATTCAAGGATTTGCGGGATGAATTCGGGAAACTTCGTGAAGCTGTGGTCGCCGCCTGCGACGACGATCTGCCGGCAGCCGGCGTAGTGCTCGACGGCGTGGCGATAGTCGAGGACTTCGTCACCCGTCTCGACCAGGAGCAGGTAGCGTTCCGGGTTCGGTGCCGGTACGGATTGCGCCGCCAATTGGGCAGCATGGGCGACGGTGAAGGAGAAGCGCTCGCCGGTGTGGAAATTGGCGTGCTCGCCCAGAAAACGCTGCGGGTCGAGGCGATGGATCACCGCAGGATTGATCAGGACCGCCCTATGGCCGTGCTTTTCGGCAAGCCAGGTGGCATAGTGACCGCCCAGGGAACTGCCCGCCAGGGTGACCGTCCCCGCGGTTTCGGCGAGGATGGCTTCGACGCAGGCGAGCGCCTGGTCGGGGATAGGGGGCAGGGCCGGGCAAACGAGGCGGTGGCCGAGACCCCGGTTGTCCAAAACCTCCGCCAGCACCCGGGCCTTCCAGGAGGCCGGCGAAGAGCAGAAACCGTGCAGGTAGATCAGGGTGGGCAAGGGCGTGGGGCGCAATAGGTCGGAAATCCCGCCAGACGCTTGCGCCTGGGCTTCAATGCGCCGTCCACTCGACGACGCCAAACTGCCAGGTGGCCAGGACGACGATACCGAAGGCGATGCGGTACCAGGCGAAGACCGTGAAGTCGTGACTGGAGATATAACGCAGCAGCCAGCGCACGCAGAGGAAGGCGGAGACGAAGGCGGCGACGAATCCGACTCCCCACATGCCGAGGTCGTCGGCACTGAGGAGCGCCCGTTCCTTGTAGAGCTGGTAGAGGCTGGCGATGATCAGGGTGGGGATGGCGAGGAAAAAGGAAAACTCGGTGGCCGCCTTGCGGGACAAGCCGAAGAGCATGCCGCCGATGATGGTCGCGCCCGACCTGGAAGTGCCCGGAATGAGGGCGAAGGCCTGGGCGATTCCAAGCTTGAGGGCGTCCAGCCAGTTCATGTCGTCCACCGATTCGACGCGGATGCGGTGTTCGCGCTTCTCCGCCCACAGGATGACGAAGGCGCCGAGAATGAAGGTGGCGGCCACGGTGAGGGGGTTGAAAAGGTGGGCCTTGATCGCCTTGCCGAACAGGAGCCCAAGGGCCGCGAGGGGAACGAAGGCGATGGCCACGTTGAGGACGAAGCGTTGGGCGTCGGCATCGCTGAACACGCGCCGGGAGACGGACAGCAGTTTTTCCCGGTATTCCCATACCACCGCCAGGATGGCGCCGGACTGGATGACGATTTCGAAGAGCTTGCCGCGCTCATCGTTGAAATTCAGCAGATCGCCCGCGAGGATCAGGTGACCGGTGGACGAAATCGGGAGAAATTCGGTGAGGCCCTCGACAATACCGAGGATGAGGGCCTTGATCAGCAGCAGAGTATCCATGGGGGCTCCGGTTGGGGAGGCCGCATTCTAGCCGGGTTGGGTCAATCGCTCTAGCGCGGCCAGCCACGCCAGGGCCTCTTGCCGCGAGTTGCCGCACATCTCGGTGCTCGGTTGCAGTCCCGAGCAACAGGCCGGGCGTTCGGGCAGGCCGAAGAGCGTACAGGCCATCTCCGGGCTGAGGTGGCGGCATGGGTCTCCGGCCGGCTTGGCGAGGGACGAGATGGAAGGCGCGATGCAGCAGGCGCCGCAATGGGGACGGCAGTCCATGGTCGGTGTTGCGGGAGACGAGGTGCCCATTGTCGCCGATCCGGAGCCGCCGTATCGTGCGTCTTGAGGCACCCGCTTCGCCATCGTTCCAGGAGCCTGCCATGCCGGCCTGCACCGAACTACCCGATCTTGCCACCCTCCAGCGCGCCCGTGCGCGAATTGCCGACCTCGTTCTCGCGACGCCGCTGTGGGCGAACGAACCGCTTTCCCGGGAGTTGGGGGCGTCGATCTACTTCAAACTGGAAAATCTCCAGCGCACCGGCTCCTTCAAGCTGCGAGGGGCGAGCTACAAGATTGCCTGCTTACTGGATCGCGGTCAGGGCCAGCAGGGTGTCGTGGCCGCGTCCGCCGGCAACCACGCCCAGGGGGTGGCCCGGGCGGCGCGGGAGGCGGGGCTCGCGGCCACCGTCGTCATGCCGGTAAACGCGGCGCTGACGAAGGTCGAGGCGTGCCGGAGCCTGGGGGCCAGGGTGGTACTACAGGGAAGCACCCTGGAAGACGCGCGACAGGCCGCCGAGTCTTTGGCCCAGGAATCGGGGGGCAGCCTGATCCATCCCTACGACGACTGGGAAATCATCGCCGGCCAGGCCGGCGTAGGACTGGAGATTCTGGAACAACTGCCGGAGGTTGGGCAGATCGTTGTTCCCCTGGGCGGCGGGGGGCTATTGGCGGGCATCGCCCTGGCAGTCAAGAGTCAGCGGCCCGAGGTGCGGATTGTCGGCGTCCAGGCCGATGCCGTGGCCCCCTGGCGTCACTTCCTCGCCGACGGCGGCATTGATCCGGTGCCGGCGGAAGCTCACACCATCGCCGACGGTATCAAGGTGAAAGTGGCCGGCCGGTGCCCCCGGGAGGTCGTCGCGCAGCATGTGGATGCCATCGTCACCGTGGACGACGACGCCATCGCCGAAGCCATGGTCCGTCTCCTGGAGCGCACCCGAACCCTGGGCGAAGGGGCAGGCGCCGTCGGCCTTGCCGCGCTGATGCGCGGCCTCGTCCCGCAGCCGTCGGATCGCCCGACGGTGGTGGTGATCAGCGGCGGCAACGCCGACATGACCCTCATCGGCCGCAGCATCGACTACGGCCTGGCCAGCAGCGGCCGCCTGCTCAGTCTTGCGGTACGCGTTCCCGACACACCGGGGCGCCTGGCCGGACTGCTTGGGCTGGTCGCCGAGCACGGCATGAATATCCGCCACGTTGAGCATCGCCGCGGCGAATTGCACGTCCCCGTCGGCATGACCGAGATCATCCTGCAGATCGAGACCCGGGACGCGGCCCACCAGAACGAGTTGATCGAGCATTTCGGCCGCCAGGGAGTGGTGGCGGTGCCGCTCGGTCTCGATTGAACCTGGGGGCGGACCGACGCTCAGGTCGGCTCTTAGGGGCGAAAGCCCTGCCCGCAGCGACGGAAAGGGTGCCTGCAGAGGCTGAACGCGCTGGATTCAGCCTCTCGAGTGGGTTTGTGAGCTTCCTAGCCCCGACGAATTCCGCCTTCGGCCAGGACGAAGAACTGCGGTTTTAGTCCGGCGAGAGGTTCGCGAAGCTTGTCGATTTCCGCCGCCGGCCCGTGAACCTCCAGACGAGCAATCTTGGCCAATTTGAGGGCTTCCTGTAGCGGGGCATCGACGTTCTTGAGGTGATTCAAGACGGCTGCCGCATTGACGTAACCCTCGCGGCAGTGGGCGATTTGTCCGCTGAACGAGAAGGCGTAATGGACGACGCCCGGTTCACGCTTGGTGAGTTTGACGAATTGCGGACCGAGGGCCTTGAAGGCGTCGAGCTTGCCTTCCTGAACCTCGAAATAGGGAACCAGGGTGCAGACGGTATCGGGTTTCAGGGCGCCCTTGGCGAGAGCTGGCGTAGCGCTGCCTGCCAGTGCCAGGCCGGCGCCGACTCCGGCAGTCTTCATGAACCGACGGCGGCTGGAGGGAAGTTGGTCGCTATTGTTTTCCATGGTGTCTCCTTGAGGTGAGGATTGTGCGCCTGGGGTCAGCCGGGTCTAGGGGCTGGAAAGGGATGAAGCTGCGAACCGCAAGCGCGCCGGCCCGCCCTGCACGGATTTCCGATCGTGCCGCTCGTTTGAAACATCGCCGGGTTGAGGAGTTCAGTGTTGCATCGGTGGCATTCTTGCAGTTTGCGCGGAGCCTTTTCCCGTGGGAGCGGCCGGTCGGCGATGGATCCGACGCAGCCCGCCCCATTATCCGATTTTTGTCAGGTGCGTCGATAGATTTCAGCACCCGCTTGCACGAACTCGACGGCTTTGGTTTCCATGCCTTTCGCCAGCGCCTCGGTCTCCTGCAACCCTTGAGCCGCCGCGAAATCCCGCACGTCCTGGGTGATCTTCATGGAGCAGAAGTGCGGCCCGCACATGGAGCAGAAGTGGGCGACCTTGGCCGATTCCTTGGGCAGGGTTTCGTCGTGGAATTCGCGGGCCTTGTCCGGGTCGAGGCCGAGGTTGAACTGGTCTTCCCAGCGGAACTCGAAGCGCGCCTTGCTTAGCGCGTTGTCGCGGATCTGGGCGCCGGGGTGACCCTTGGCCAGGTCGGCGGCGTGGGCGGCCAGCTTGTAGGTGATGATGCCTTCCTTGACGTCGTCCTTGTCGGGCAGGCCCAGATGCTCCTTGGGGGTGACGTAGCAGAGCATGGCGGTGCCGTACCAGCCGATCATGGCGGCGCCGATGCCGCTGGTGATGTGGTCGTAACCGGGAGCGATGTCGGTGGTAAGCGGACCCAGGGTGTAGAAGGGGGCTTCCTTGCACCATTCCAGCTGCAGGTCCATGTTCTCCTTGATCAAGTGCATGGGAACGTGGCCAGGACCTTCGATCATCACCTGGACGTCGTGCTTCCAGGCGATGTCGGTCAGTTCGCCGAGGGTCTTCAGTTCGCCCAGTTGGGCTTCGTCGTTGGCATCGTAGATCGACCCGGGGCGCAGCCCGTCGCCAAGGCTGAAGGCCACGTCGTAGGCCTTCATGATGTCGCAGATGTCCTCGAAGTGGGTATAGAGGAAACTCTCTTTGTGGTGGGCCAGGCACCACTTGGCCATGATCGACCCGCCGCGTGAAACGATGCCGGTCATGCGGTTGGCGGTGAGGGGCACGTAGCGCAGCAAAACGCCGGCATGGATGGTGAAGTAATCGACGCCCTGCTCGGCCTGTTCGATCAGGGTGTCGCGGAAGATTTCCCAGGTCAGTTCCTCGGCCTTGCCATTGACCTTTTCCAGGGCCTGGTAGATGGGCACCGTGCCGATGGGGACCGGCGAGTTGCGGATGATCCACTCGCGCGTCTCGTGGATGTTCTTGCCGGTGGACAGGTCCATCACCGTATCGCCGCCCCAGCGGATCGCCCAGGTCATCTTCTCGACCTCTTCCTGGATGCTGGAGCCCAGCGCCGAGTTGCCGATGTTGGCGTTGATCTTGGTGAGGAAATTGCGGCCGATGATCATCGGCTCGCTTTCCGGGTGATTGATGTTGTTGGGGAGGATGGCGCGGCCGCGGGCGATCTCGCTGCGGACGAACTCGGGGGTGATTTCCTCCGGGATCGATGCGCCGAAGTTCTGTCCCCGGTGCTGGCGGGAGAGAAGCGCCGCGAGCTTTTCGCCCTGGGGGCCGGAGGCCTTGAGGCCTTCGACGTAGGCGCGGCGATTGTTGTTCTCGCGGATGGCGACGAATTCCATCTCGGGCGTGACGATGCCGCGGCGGGCGTAGTGCATCTGGGTGACGTTTGCGCCGGACTTCGCCCGCAGGGGCTTGCGGTGGAGACCGGGGAAGCGCAATTCGTCCAGGGACTTGTCGTGGGCGCGGGTGCGGCCAAAGTCCGAAGTCAGCCCGGCGAGTTCCTCGGTGTCGCCGCGCTCGGCGATCCAGCCGGCGCGCAGCGCGGGCAGGCCGGAGCGGATGTCGATCTTGGCCGCCGGGTCCGAATAGGGGCCGGAGCAATCGTATACATAGATGGGCGGGTTCTTCTCGCCCCCGAAGGCGGTGGGCGTGTCGGCCTGGGCAATTTCGCGCAAGGGCACCCGAATGTCCGGGCGCGACCCCTCGACGTAGATCTTGCGGGAATTGGGGAGGGGCTGGATCGCCGCTTCGTCCACGTGGGCGCGGGCGGCGACGAATTGATCCTTGGCATTCATGGGGGCTCCTTGCAGCGGCGGGGGCAGGACGGGCAAGGAGCGAGCGATTCGTTTCCCTACGACGGCATGACCCGGTCAGGTTCGAAGGGACTCTCTCAGCCCGGTCGGGCACCCCTAACGATGCGTTGGAAGTTACTGGAAAGCGTGGTGCAACGCAAGGCACCGGGCGGGGTGTCGCCGGTGCGGTCTTTGCAGCGCCAACGCGACGAATAATCGGTCCGTCGGCTCAAGCTTGGCGGGATTACGGCCGAAATAGGGCGTGCAAGCGTAGAATCGCACGAGAAATCCAAAGAGAAAAGAAAAGGGACATCCGTATGAGCCGTCACGCCTTCGTCGTCTGGGCGCTGCTCTTGCCGGCGTCAGTTTTCGCCGCGCCCACCTGGCAGGTGATTTCGTCGGAGGCAGGCAAGCGTATCGAGATCGACCGAACGACCATCAAGCGCGACGAGGGCGGAAAGATCACCGCGGTCGGGCGCCTGGTGTTGGAAAAGGACATCGTCGATCCGAGTTCGGGCAGTGCCTATCGCATCATCGAGGCGACCACCCGGTACGACTGCGTGTCGCGCAATGCGGCAACGCTGAAGCGCGCGTTCAAGAAGAGCGACGGCGAAATCCTCCGCGAAGAGGAGCCTAAGTCCTCCGAACTGCCGGTGCGCAGCGGGACCGTCGATGACAAGGTCCTGCGCGAAGTGTGCCGGCCGACCAAGAGCGACGCCCGGGAAGTGGCCGAAAAGGCCAATGAGGCGGCTGGCCAGTTGAAGAAGGCCAACGAGGAGATGCTCAAGAAAGAAGTGGCCAAGGCGGAAGCCGCGGAATCGGTGAAGAAATCGCCTCCGCCGGCGGTTAAAACGATGCCGCGGCCAGGGCCGACCCCGGGGCATGCCAAACCTGCACCGGCTGCCGAGCCCGCCGCGCCGACGCCGGCCCCGGCCCCGGCCCCGCAGCCGGCTGCCCACGTGGAATCCGCGCCCAAGGCGCGCGTAGTCGCCGTGCGCAGCCGCCAAGCAAGCGCCCAGGTCGCATCCCCCCATGACCTCCACTGGAGCTACGAAGGCGATGGAGGGCCGGAACACTGGGCTGCGCTCGATCCCAAGAACGTCCTCTGCGGCACCGGTCAGCGCCAATCCCCGATCGACATCCGCGAGGGCATCCGCGTCGATCTGGAGCCGATCAAATTCGACTACAAACCTTCCGCCTTCCGCATCGTCGATAACGGCCACACCGTCCAGGTGGCGCAATACGGCGGGGCGATTTCCGTCAGCGGCAAAACCTATGAACTGGTCCAGTTCCACTTCCACAAACCGGCCGAGGAGAAGGTCAACGGACGCAGTTTCGACATGGTCGCCCACCTGGTCCATCGGGCAGACGACGGCAAATTGGCCGTGGTGGCCATCCTGATGGAAAAAGGCAGCGAGCATCCCTTCGTCCAGACTCTCTGGAATAACCTCCCGCTCGAGCGCAATCTGGAAATGAGCGTTGCCCAGTCCATCGATCTCAACGGGCTCTTGCCGGAGAATCGAAATTACTTCACCTACATGGGCTCGCTGACGACTCCGCCGTGTAGCGAAGGGGTGCTCTGGCTGGTCCTGAAGCAGCCGATCCAGGTATCCGCCGACCAGGTCGCCATCTTCTCCAGGCTCTATCGCAATAACGCCCGGCCCATTCAGTCGGCAAGCGGCCGCCTGATCAAGGAAAGCCGTTGACCCTCTTCCGGTGGCGATGGTAGGTTGCTGACCGTTCGGTCATTAACCGCCCATGTCCGCAGCGCTACTCCCCCGCAAACGCCGCAAGGAAGACCGCCCCAACGAACTCCTGGAAGCGGCGCTGGACCTCTTCGTCGAGAAGGGATTCGCAGCGACGCGCCTGGAAGACATCGCCACTCGCGCCGGAGTATCGAAAGGGACCTTGTATCTCTATTTCGCCGGCAAGGAAGCCTTGTTCAAGGCCGTCATCCAGGACGGATTGATTCCGGCGCTGGCCGAACTCGAAGCCCTGCTGGCGGGTCACGAAGGTTCGGCGTTCGACCTGATTCGCGCCCTGGTCGAACGCTGGTGGTCCATGGTCGGGGAGACGCGTTACTCGGGGATTCCCAAACTGATGATCGCCGAGGCGCGCAATTTCCCCGAGGTGGCCCACTTCTATTACGAAAATGTCGTCCGGCGCGGCCGCAAGGTTTTCGCCGCTGCCCTGGAGCGGGGAATGGCCAGGGGTGAATTCCGGGCCCTGGAAGTGGGCGCCTGTGTCGATGTCCTCATTGCCCCCATGCTGATGCTCGTGGTCTGGCGCCATTCCCTCGCCCACTGTTGCCTGGCCGAACAAGAGCCGCGGGCCTATCTGGAAATGTACCTGGAGATGCTGCGGGGAGGGCTGGCCGCACCTGGGCTATAATCCCCGTTTCCCACCCCTGTAATATTAGTTTCGTCTAATATATCTCGTGCGGAGAGCACCATGAATATCGAGCAAGCACGCTTCAACATGATCGAACAACAGATTCGGCCCTGGGAGGTCCTGGATCCGACGGTTCTCGATCTTCTTTTCGTCGTCAAGCGCGAGGATTTCGTTCCCGAGGCCTATCGGGCGCTCGCCTTCGCCGACATGGAAATTCCCATCGGCCAGGGCCAGGCCATGCTGGCACCCAAGATCGAGGCCAGGCTCCTGCAAGAATTGGGAGTACGGAAGACCGACAAGATCTTGGAAATCGGCTCCGGTTCAGGCTATATGGCCGCCCTCCTCGCGGCGCGCGGCGAGCACGTGGTGACCGTCGAAATCAATCCCGAATTGGCCGATGGCGCGCGGCGCAACCTCGAGAGGGCCGGCGTCACCAACGTTGCCGTCGAAACCGGCGATGGTGCACAGGGTTGGTCCCACCGCGGGCCCTACGACGTCATCGTCGTCTCGGGGGCGCTTGCCGAAATTCCCGAAACGCTGCTCAAGCAACTGCGGGTCGGCGGCCGCCTCGCCGCCATCGTGGGCGAAGCGCCGGTCATGGAAGCCCAATTGGTGACCTGTACCGCACCGGGCGTCTATAACACGGTCAATCTGTTCGAGACGGTTGCCCCGCTGCTCAAGGCTCCGGCCAAGAGCGGCTTCGCGTTCTGATGAAGCAGCTGGCTCCGAAGGATCTCGCGGACTGGCTGGCCGATTCCGGGCGAGCCGCGCCGGTGCTTCTGGATGTACGCGAACCTTGGGAATTCGAGACCTGCCACCTCGCCGGCGCCCAGCTCATTCCCATGCGCGAGGTGCCGGCCCGTCTGGGGGAACTCGATCCGGCCCAGGAGACAGTGGTGGTGTGTCACCACGGGGGCCGCAGTCTGCAGGTGGCGCTGTTTCTGGAACGCAACGGATTTTCCCAGGTGCTCAATCTGGACGGCGGTGTGGATCGTTGGGCCCAGCAAGTCGATCCGGCCATGCGTCGATACTGACCATGAGGGCGGTCGGATTCCTTCTGCTGAGCCTGCTCGCCGTCGGGTCGGCCGGAGCGGCCGATCTCCTCCAGATCTATCGGGAAGCGGTCGACAACGATCCGTCTTTCGCCGGCGCCCGGGCCTCGGCCGATGCCGGCCGGGAAAAGCAGGCCCAGGGGTTGGCCGGTTTGTTGCCCAGCCTCACGCTTTCCGGGAACACGGTCTGGAATGAAAATGAACTCAGAATCGGCCAAACCGCGACCGTCAAACCCCACTACAACAGCAACAGCTACTCGGCGACCCTGAGTCAGCCGCTCTTTCGCTGGCAGAACTGGGTGCAATACGGTCAGGGCCGGCATCAGGCCGCCCTCGCCGAAGCGCAGCTGCAACAGGCACGCCAGGATCTGATTCTGCGGGTGGCCCAAGCCTACTTCGACGTGCTCTATGCCGAAGAGAATCTCAGGGCCCTGGAGGCCAACAAGGCAGCCATTGCGCAGCAGTTGGAGGCGGCCAAGAAGAATTTCGAAGTAGGGACCAGCACCATCACCGACACCCATGAGGCCCAGGCGCGCTACGACCTGGCCGTAGCCCAGGAAATCGGTGCCCAGAGCGAGCTGGAGGTCCGGCGGCGGGCGCTGCAGTCCATCATCGGCCGCGAGCCGGGGGCGCTGGCCCAGGTCAAGCCCGACGCCAAGCTGCTCCCGCCGGTGCCGGCGGAGATGAATCGCTGGGTCGAGGCGGCGGAGAACGGCAGCTTCACGGTCCAGATCCAGCAGGCCAACGCCGAAATCGCCGATCTGGAGGTGTCCAAGCAGCGGGCCGGACATTATCCGACCCTCGACCTGGTGGCCAACGCCGGACGCAATCGGGCGGTATCGTCCGGCGTGCCGCCGACTCCGCTGGAAACCGATTTCCAGAGTATCGGGCTCCAACTGTCGCTTCCCCTCTTTCAGGGCGGTCTGGTCATGTCCCGCGATCGCGAGGCGGTCGCCAATCGGGCGGCGGCCCAGGCTTCCCTTGAAGCGGCACGGCGAGCGGCAGTCCTTTCGGCACGCCAGAACTTCCTGGGCGTGGTGAACGGCCTGGCCCAGCTCCGAGCCCTGGCCGCGGCCAAACTGTCCTCCCAGTCGGCCCTGGAGTCGAACAAGCTGGGCTACGAAGTCGGCGTGCGCATCAACATCGACGTACTGAACGCCGAGAATCAGGTCTATCAGACCCGCCGCGATTTCGCCAAGGCCGCCCTCGATACCCTCATGGCCCAGTTGAAGCTCAAGGCCTCGGTGGGCGCCCTGGCGGAAGACGATCTGGTTCAGGCCAACGGCCTTCTCGATCCCGCCAGCGCTCGATAAGCGCCAGGGTGCGCTGGGTGGCTCCCCGATGGGTTGCCGCGAACGAGGAGGCGGCGGTTGCCATGGTGGCCAAAGCCGCCGGGTCATCCAGGAGTTCAGCCACTGCCGCCCCGAGTTCCTCGGCTGCGTCGAGCTGGCGAGCGGCGCCGGCGGCAACGGCGTCGGCCGTCGCCTGGGCGAAATTGAAGGTGTGCGGGCCGATGACGACGGGGCAGCCGCAGGCGGCGGCCTCGATCAGATTCTGTCCGCCGAGGGGCAGCAGGCTCCCGCCGACAAAGGCCAGATCGGCAGCCGCGTAGTAAGCGGCCAGTTCGCCCATCGAATCGCCGATCCAGATGCGGGATTCGGGGGCGGGAAACCCGCTACTGCGACGGATCGGTTCGCGGCCCGTGGCTTCGGCGGCGAGGCGGGTGACCTCGTCGAAGCGCTGGGGATGCCGGGGGACGAGTATCAGGAGGACATCGCCAGGCAATCGCGCATGCGCGGCGAGTACCAAGGCTTCCTCTCCCTCCCGGGTACTGGCCGCCAGCCAGATCCGGCGCTTGCCCAAGGATTGCCGCCAGCTTCGGCCGAGTTCGAGCAGATCGGGGCGCGGGGTCACGTCGAATTTGAGGTTGCCGCACACCTCTACGGCGGGCGTTCCCAGTTCCCCCAGCCTGGCTGCGTCAGCCGCCGTCTGCGCGGCTGCGCCGGCCAGCGCGGAAAATGCGGGACGCGCGAGGGCGCCGAACTTTCGGTATCCCCTGGCCGAACGATCCGATAGGCGGGCATTGACGAGGCCCACCGGGAGCTTGCGGCGTTGCGCCTCGGCAAGCAGATTCGGCCAGACCTCGGTTTCCATGAGCAAGCCGAGGCGAGGCGCGAAGTGCCTGCAGAACCGGCCGACCGCCCCCGGGTAATCGTAGGGCAGATAGGCCTGCACGACGCGGTCGCCGAAGACCTCGCGGCCGGCGGCTCTTCCCGTCGGGGTCATCGCGGTCAGCAGCAGGCAATGGTCGGGGTAGGCGGCGATCAGGGCTTCGACGAGCGGTTGAGCGGCCCGGGTCTCGCCCACCGAAACCGCGTGCACCCAGATCACCGGCCGCTCTGGACGCTGGCGATAGTATCCCCAGCGCTCGCCGATCGATTCGAGGTACTCCGGTTGCTTCCGGCTGCGCCAGAGCAGCCGCAGCCAGACCAGCGGCGAGCCCAACCAGAGGGCGATACAGTAGAGAAAGCGGGCCATCAGCCCAGGACCGGCCCCAGGCTGTCGATCACTTCCTGGGCGGTCGGGGGCATGTGGGGGCCGCCCAGATTGCGAAAGAATGCGGTGCTGACCACTCCGGTGCGCTCGGGGGCGGTGGCGGTATACAGGGCCACGGTCGGCACCGCCACGGCGGCTGCCAGATGGGTGAGCCCGGTATCGACCCCCACGCAGAGGCGGGCGCCGGCAAGCAGGCCCGCCAAATTGGCAAGATCCATGGGCGGCGCGGCGATGGCGTCCGGTACCCCGGCCACCAGGCGGGCTGCCCGCTCTCGCTCCACCGGATTTCCGGCAGGAAACACGGTTCTCATGCCGCGAAAGGCGAGTTCGTGGGCGAGGAGCTTCCAACTGGCCTCGTCCCACAACTTGTCGTCGCGGCTCGTGGCGCTGAGCAGGACCGCGTAGGGACCGGGGGGAAGCCAGTCGGCGGCAAAACCGGGCGGCTGCAGCCCGTAGTCCAGGGTAAGGTCCCCGGGATAGTCAAAGGCCGCTGCGGCAAGCCAGCGGTTGCGATCGACCGCATGGGCCGACTTGGGAATGGCGAAGGTTTCGTCGTAAAAGCGGGCGGCCAGCGGTTCGCGGGCCGCCTCGGCGGCGTAGCCGCAGACCGGACCCCGGGCTTGACGGGCGATGAGGGCGCTTTTCAAGAGCCCCTGGGTGTCGAGGACCACGTCGTAGGCGCCCGAGCGCAGTCGATTCCGGAAAGCGCGGATTTCCTTCCAGGTCGCGGCGGCCAAAGGCGACTTCCGCCAGCGCCGCACAGCCACCGGAATCACCCGCTTGACTGCCGGATGAAGGCGCGGAATGGCGGCAAAGCTCTCTTCGACGCACCAGTCGATGACCGGGTCAGGCAGGCGACGCATCAAGTCGCTGACCACGGGCAGGTTGTGGATCACGTCGCCGAGTGAGGAAGTTTTCACCAACAGGATATTCATCGGCGAATAAAATGGCGGGTCCGCATCTCTTGTAAAGCGTCGATTATAAATGTCATTGTCCGCTCAGCCGCTGGTGCCTGAGATTTTCCCCGCTGCCGGCCAACGTTCCGCCCGGCGGGAAGGGCAGCGGGCGGCGGAGAACGGGCTGCGGCACGGTAAAATCAGCTTCCTCACCCTCAGGTTCCTCCCATGAAAATCCTTGTGACCGGCAGCGCCGGCTTTATCGGCATGACCACGGCTCTGCGGCTCCTCGCCCGCGGCGACCAGGTGGTCGGCCTCGACAACCTCAACGACTATTACGAAGTGAGCCTCAAGGAAAATCGGCTCAAGCGGCTGACGCCCCATCCGAATTTCCGCTTCGTCAAAATGGATGTGGCCGACCGCCCAGGGATGGAGAGGCTTTTTGCCGAGGAAAAATTCGACAAGGTCATCCACCTCGCCGCCCAGGCCGGGGTTCGCTATTCCCTCAAGAATCCCCACGCCTACGTCGATAGCAACATCGTCGGGTTCGTCAATATCCTCGAAGGCTGCCGCCACAGCGGCGTCAAACATCTGGTTTATGCGTCGAGTTCGAGCGTGTACGGGGGCAACACCAAGATGCCCTTCTCCGAGCACGACAGCGTCGACCATCCGGTGAGCCTCTACGCAGCCACCAAGAAGGCCAACGAGCTGATGGCCCATACCTACAGCCATCTCTACGGCCTGCCCACCACCGGCCTGCGCTTCTTCACCGTCTATGGTCCCTGGGGGCGGCCGGACATGGCCCTCTTCCTGTTCACCAAGGCCATCCTTGAAGGGCGGCCCATCGACGTCTTCAACTACGGCAAGATGCAGCGGGACTTCACCTACGTGGACGACATCGTCGAAGGGGTCATCCGGGTCATGGACCGCACCGCCGAGGCCAATCCGGCCTACGTCCCGGACGAAGCCGACCCCGCCACCAGCAATGTGCCCTACCGGGTCTTCAACATCGGCAACCACAACCCGGTGCCCCTCATGGATTTCATCGGTGCCATCGAGGAAGCCCTGGGGCAGACGGCGGAAAAGAATCTCCTCCCCCTGCAGGACGGCGACGTCCCGGCCACCTATGCCGATACGGCCCTCCTGGGCGAATGGGTCGGTTTCGCTCCGGCCACCCCGGTGAAGGAGGGCGTCGCCCGCTTCATCGCCTGGTATCGCGATTACTACAAGGTTTAAGGATCCTCTATGTGCGGCATCGTCGCGGCAGCAGCCGGAAACAATATCGTTCCCGTCCTCATCGAGGGCTTGAAGAAGCTTGAATATCGCGGCTACGACTCCGCCGGACTGGCGGTGATCGGCGGCGCCGGTGTGGAGCGGGTGCGATCCGTAGGACGGGTGGCGGAATTGGAAGCCCTGTCCGCATCCACCCATTCGCCGACCGGAATCGCCCATACCCGTTGGGCCACCCACGGCGCTCCCAGCGAGCGCAATGCCCATCCCCACATCTCCGGCAATATCGCCGTGGTGCACAACGGCATCATCGAAAACTACGAAGTCCTGCGGGAGGAACTGTCCGCCAAGGGCTATGCCTTCACCTCCGATACCGACACCGAGAGCATCGCCCACCTGGTCGAGGAAACCCTCAAGCTTGAGCCGGACCTGTTCAAGGCCGTGCAACAGGCCGCCCGCCTCCTGGTCGGGGCCTACGCCATCGCGGTCATCGACCGCCGCCAGCCGGGCAAGGTGGTGGTTGCCCGCGAAGGCTCGCCTCTACTCCTCGGCAAGGGCGAGGGCGGCAATTACGCGGCCTCCGACGCCTCGGCCCTGCTCCAGGTGACCCGCAACATGATCTACCTGGAAAACGGCGACATTGCCGAATTGACGCCGGAATCGATCCGCATCGTCCAGGCGGATGGCGAGTCCGTCGTGCGGCCGGTGAATGTCTCCCAACTGTCGGCGGATGCCGTCGAACTCGGCAAGTTCCGCCATTACATGCAGAAGGAAATCTTCGAACAGCCCGATGCCCTGGCCAACACCCTCGAACTGGTCGGCGGCAGCAAGACCATTCAGCCCGGCATTTTCGGGGGCGAGGCCGCTGGGGTACTGGCCGGCGCCCGCTCCATCCTCATTCTGGCCTGTGGCACCAGCTATCACTCCGGGCTCACGGCCCGCTACTGGCTGGAGGCCATTTCCGGCCTGCCGTGCACGGTCGAGATCGCCAGCGAATACCGCTACCGCACTTCAGTCCCCGACCCCGACCAGCTGGTGGTGGCCGTATCCCAATCCGGCGAGACCGCCGATACCCTGGCCGCCCTGCGCCATGCCAAGTCCCTCGGCCAGTTGCGTACCCTGGCCATCTGCAACGTGCCCGAATCGGCCATCGTCCGCGAATCGGCGCTGCGCTTCATCACCCGGGCCGGCCCGGAAATCGGCGTCGCCTCGACCAAGGCCTTCACCACCCAGCTCGCCGCCCTTTTCCTCCTCACCCTGGTCCTGGCCAAGGTGCGCGGGCGCCTGACCGCGGAAAGCGAGAGCGCCTATCTGGAAAGCCTGCGCCACCTGCCGGTGGCCGTGAACAAGGTGCTCGAACTCGAACCCGAGATCGAAGCCTGGGCCCAGCATTTCGCCAACAAGCACCACGCTCTTTTCCTCGGTCGCGGGCGCCACTACCCCATCGCCCTCGAAGGGGCGCTGAAGCTCAAGGAAATCTCCTATATCCACGCCGAGGCCTACCCGGCGGGCGAATTGAAGCACGGACCGCTGGCGCTGGTGGACCGGGAAATGCCGGTCATCTCCGTCGCTCCCAACGACACCCTGCTGGAAAAGCTGAAGAGCAACCTCCAGGAAGTTAAGGCCCGGGGAGGCGAACTCTACGTCTTCGCCGACGCCGATTCGGAAATCCCGGAATCGGCCGGAGTGCACATCCTGCGTCTGCCCGAGCACTATGGGGAGCTGTCGCCGATTCTGCACGTGGTTCCCCTGCAGTTGCTCTCGTATCACGCCGCTCTGGTGAAGGGCACCGACGTTGATAAGCCGCGTAATCTGGCCAAGAGCGTGACGGTGGAGTAAAGGCGGCGAGTGCTCCGCTGTCAGGGGGTGGGTAGAGGGTGCGGCGGGAAATCGGCCAAAACGGACCTTCAGCCTCCGCCCAATATCCAGCCGCAATGCACCGAAAAGCAGCCATTCTTCAACTGACATGCTCGATGGTGCCTTTGTCTAAAGCCCTAGACAGCATACGAGCTTTCAGATTTCAAACTAGGCTGCCCCGAGTCCTTGCTCTTCAAAGGTTTTGCCGTCCCGAATGTGATAGATGCGCTTGAAGGTGGGAATGATTTTCTCGTCGTGGGTAACCACAATAATGGCGGTTCGAAACTGCTGGGCCATATCGTTGAGAATACGTACGACGCTGAGCGCCCGTTCGCTATCCAGCGGGGCCGTCGGTTCGTCTGCCAGAATCACCGGCGGTTGATTCGCCAAAGCGCGCGCAATTGCCACGCGTTGCTGCTCGCCACCGGAGAGCTGTGAGGGATTCGCCTTGGCGCGGTGACCGACATCGAGCGCATCCAGTAATTCATTAGCCCGCTTTCGCGCTTCGCCATTTGGCTTGCCGGCCAGCATCGGCAACAAGGCCACGTTATCGGTGACGTCCAGAAAAGGAATCAGGTAAGGCGCCTGAAATACAAAGCCAATCCGGTCGCGACGCAGGGCTCTGAGGTCCGGAATCTTCCAGCCATCCTCGAAAATCACCTCATCACCCAGAGTCATCCGGCCAGCCGTAGGCTCGATGACAGCGCCCAGGCATTTCAGCAAGGTGCTTTTTCCCGAGCCAGAGGGACCTATCAGACCGACCACCTCACCGGGCGCCACGGTCATATTGACATTTTTAAGGGCGTCGACCGCCGTATCGCCTTCGCCATAGCGTTTGCGCAGACCCTCGATGTGAATCCCAAAACCTTTCACCTTAACCTCCGATAGCCGTAGCCGGGTCGACACGCAAGGCAACACGAATGGCGAGCGTGCTGGCCAGAGCGCAGATGAGCATCACTACGATGAATCCCCGTACCGCATCGCCCGGTTCGAGGAGGACAAATTTCGGGAAGAATGGCGCCCATAGGGTCGCGGCAGTCTTGCCGACCATGAAACCAATGAGGCCAAGTCCCATGGCCTGTTGAAGAATCATCCCTGCAATTGTCCGATTGCGGGTGCCGATGAGCTTCAGAACAGCTATCTCCCTTATTTTGCCCAGCGTCATGGTGTAGATGATGAAAGCGACGATGGCGGCGCTGACGATGGCCAGAATGACCAGGAACATGCCGATTTGTTTGGCGGAGGTGGCAATCAGCTTGGAGACCAGAATCTCCTCCATCTGGGCACGGGTAAAAGCTTGCAGATGCTTCCAGCGGCGAATTTCACTTGCCACCTGTTCAGACTCGATGCCTGGGGCAATCTGAACCAGTACCGCATTGACGTTGTGATTGGCGTTCTGCGCAGCCAGGATGGCGTCGAGCAGGCCTGGTACGCCGGGTCGGTTCAGGCTTGGATTGGCAGTTGTGCGGGCGCGTTCATTGAGAATGGCGTCGTTGTCCTTGAGAAACTGTGCTTCCTGCGCATCCTTGAGCGGGATGAAAACCATCGGGTCGCCGCCCGACGAGACCATGCGCCGTGTAAGGCCAACCACGCGATAGTCGTGGCGGCGAATACGTATTGTGTCGCCCAATTGAAAACCGGTCTTCACATCGGCGACTGCCTCGTAATGGCTGCGGGTGATGTGCCGGCCGGCAATCAGGTAGCTGGGCTCGCCGGGTTGCCCAGGTTCGAAGCCAACCACCATGGCCCGAACATCCGTATTGTCGAGGCGGACCTGCATCGTCAAATACGTGACATTGGCCGCGCGGGAAACCCCCGGCAGAGCGAGTAAGGCCCGATAGACATCATCACGCAGGCTCGACGATTCGGCGTAAGGGCCTTGGGTCTCTTGTTGCACTACCCATATGTCGGCCCCACTGTTGTTGAGCAGCGCCTTGGCGTCGTCGACCATGCCACGATAAATGCCGGCCATGCTCAATGTCACGCCAATCAACAAACCCAGGCCGATACCGGTCAGGACGAACTTTGACCATGAATGCAGGATATCCCGCCCGGCCAGGCTAATCACTTGGGTTTCCCCACGATTTGGCTGACGACCTTAATGCGGGTGCCTTCGTTGAGTTCGCGCTCGCTGTGGATGACCACCTCGTCACCCGCAGCCAGACCTTCGAGAATCTGCACGGTTCCATCAAGACCTGTGTCCCCCAGCTTCACCAGAATCAGTCTGGGCTTGCCATCCTTCAGCTTCCAGACGCCGCGGCCTTGGGGCATCTGTTTGATGGCGGCGTTAGGGAGCAGCAGTCCGGATTGAGTTGCCCCAGTCTTCACGGTAACTTCGGTCATCTCGCCAACGCTCAGTCCCTCGGGGATGCGTTCGAACGCGATTTGAGCGATGCGCTCCTCCGTGACGCTGTCACTCACCGGCTCTATACGTGCCACCTTGCCGGGATAGTGGGTCGAGGCATTGCTGCGCAACACAATATCCGCCATTTGGCCTACGGCCAGGCCACGCGAGCGGCCCTGGTCCAAGCGTGCCTTGACCCAGAGACTGTCAGGCTCAACCAAACGGAGCGCCGCCTGGCCGGCAATCACCGTCGAGCCCGGTTCCGCATCGCGGCTAGTCACCAAGCCATCCCGCGGGGCCAGCAGACGCAGGTTGCCGCGTTGTTGGCGGATGCCTTCCTGGTCAGCCTTCAGGCGAAGTTGGTCCTGGCGGGCGCCTTGCAGGTTAGCCTCGCTGGCCTCAACTGCGGCCTGAGCCGAATCCAGTTCCTGTTGCTTGCCTTCCACCGCGCTGGTGCTGACGAAATTCTTTCCGCCCAAATCACGGTAGCGTTTGGCATTGAGTTCCGCGAGTTGGCGTCTGGCCAAGGCATCCTTGCGTTGCGCTTCGGCAGCGGTGACTGCACTGGCCGCCCGGGCATAAGCGGCTTCCGTCGAACGAAGGCGCTCATCCAGGTCAACGGGGTCAATTTCCGCAAGTAATTGTCCAGCCTTGACCGTCTCGCCCACATCCACATGCACGGCTTTAACGCGTCCCGCAGCCGTTGGGCCGATGAGATAGCTACGGCGAGCTTCGACCGTGCCGATACCAAATATCGCAGGGGACAGCGAACCAGCTTCTACTCGGAGTGTTGTGACCTGGATAGGAGATAGCGGCCCTGAACGAGCGACAACCACACCAAATCCTAAGAGGAGCACGACTGCAAACAGCCAAAGTCCAAACTTACGGCTAATGAATTGGCTGGGTTTCATGATTTGCCTCCCAGGCTGGCAAGGTAGAGGCGTAAGACGCCCAGTACCGGCTCTTCGGCATCTGGTGAGACGCCACCAAGCATGGACTGCATCACCAGCCCCTGGATGGCACCGAGAAATAGCACAGCGGCAGCCTGGACATCCACATCGTCTCTTATCAAATGGGCCGCTTTTGCTTTGCCCAAGGCTTCAGCCAACATCTGCCGATAGCGCTGCATGATTTGTTGCACGCGCTGCCGTAGGGGCGAGCTATCCGGCTGCTGGAGTTCGGCAAAGACCAGGCGCGGAACACCTGGAAATTGGCGAATGAATTTCACATGAGCCAGGAACATCGCTTCCAGGCCGCTCAGGACATCAGGGGCAGATGCTTGTGCATCCGCGAGGTTGGCCATCAGTTGCGTTTCAACCCATTCGATGACAGCCAGGCGAATTGCCTCTTTGGTCGGAAAGTGACGGAACAGTGCCCCCTGCGTCACACTCATCGCCTTGGCAATGTCGGTCGTCGTGACCTCGGCAGGATTTCGCTCGGCAGCCAAGGCCACCACGGTGGCGATGATTTCTGACTGTCGGGACTCAGTTGACTGGCGAGCATTAAGAGACATAGCTACTTGTATGTAATAAGTTACTTACAAGTATAGCCAATAAATTTTAGACTTGTCTAATATTCCATCCGCCAATTGAAACTGTTTGTTACGGAAGCTGCTTTCTCCGTCATAGCAGCTATAGCCGAAGTGAGCCGTTGAGAGGACCGAGGGAGATCAACCTTGGAAAGTTCGTTCTCCTTTCGGAAGAGCGAGAGAGCGACATGTAGGGTCATTCGTTTAAGTTTAAGCGCCCTACACCTATCAAATCTGCTTGATTAAATCGAGCGCTTCGGTGAGTTAATCAACGTCGGCTTAGGCAGGTACCTGCCTTCGTCCTCAGCATGGAATGCGGTCCCGTAGGCAGATGAATCAAGACCGGCAGCCTCGGCCCAGTGATGGACTATCCGCGCATATTGGCGTGTCGAGACATGGGTAGAGATATTCCTCGGTAATTTGAGTTGAATCAATTTAAGATAAATACATAGCCATACTTAAAGGGGAAAGTGATGCGTGATTGCGAGCCTGTAAGGGTTCAATGTCATCTTGCTCGAATGCCATTATTTGCAGGCTTAAGCGTTGACCTCATTGAGCGAATTGCACACAAGATCGTGCCGATCACCGTATTGAAGGGTCATGCACTTTTTCATGCTGGAGACAATTGCAAGGGCATGTATCTCGTTGTGTTCGGGCAATTTAAACTCGTTTTTACTTCCTTCGTAGGCGCTGAGAAAGTCGTTGAAATTATTCAACAAGGTGAGAGCTTCGGTGAGGCAATCATGCTTGCAGAGAAAAATCACCTTACTTCTGCCTATGCACTTCAGGATTCACTTGTGCTACATGTACCGACGGCGGCGATTTTGGCGGAACTGAACAACGATCCGAAACTAACGGCAAGGATGATTATTCTTCTTGCGAAGCAAAATGTCCGGTTCATGAATGACATTGAGTCCTACGCGTTGCAATCCGCCACCCAGCGGATCATCGGGTATTTTACGAACGAGATACCTGATGAGGCGATTAAGGCAGACGAGCTAGAGTTGGAATTGCACGTACATAAAGGTGTCATCGCCTCAATGCTGAACATCACCCAAGAGCATTTCTCCAGGATTCTGAGTGACCTTTCCGCGCGCGGCTTAATCCTGATTAGTGGTAGATCTATCCGCATCCCAAAGATCTCAAATCTTATAGCGTTTCAACGATCACCCTAGGCCCGACACGGCTCTCAAATATGCCTTCCAGTATGAGGCAGTTATTGCCGGGACGGCTACTAGACCAACGTTTGCAGAGAGTCGGGGCCAGCTGTAACCAATGTAAAAACAGGCATTGACCTCGCCTTACGACCGAACGGCAGGTGACTGCCACAATGTTGCCGAACAGATTGGCGAATGCCAACGACCGCAAAGGCGCGTGATGTGAGCGAACGCGTGGAGCGCGAGAGGATGTTGGCCAAAGGAGTGGCGCAGGAGAAGCCATGACTGCTCCGGCGTTGCCGATGCAATCAATATCCTATCGTTTCCGGATTTACAACTTTCAACGCACGTCAATCGCCGGCTAGGGCGACTCTGCACTCGGGTTGATTCCCCAGTCTCCCCATTTGTACCAATCTTCTCCGAGCATTTCGGCAGGGTGCTGGGTGCGACCGGAACCGTTTCCACACTGTAGCGAATTCACCGAGCAGTATTTGTCGCATCCCCAGCAGGTGCGCTCGGGGTGTTTTGGATGCAGAGGAAATTTTTTGGCCATGTCGGAAGATTTGAAAAATAAAGGTTTTGCACTCATATCCCGTCATCTCCATTCCAACCGATTTCGCCCCGTTTGATGACATTTAAATTTTCCACTTGTTTTTTTCCCGGATTGCACTGCTGCGTAGCATGCCGTCGACCTGAATGCAGGCCCTTGATTGACCATGCGTACATAAGGCTAGCCTCGTTGAACTCCTGCTTCGTTTCGGTATCAAGCCACCAGATCAATCTTCGACTATCCGGACCAAGGTACTGCCAGTAGCGCACTTCGCCACTGCAGAGTTCAATCGCATACACGGCGTTTATGATCGGTTCGTTCATCGCAGCCCCGAATACTGTTTGTGCTCAAGCATGGGTGGCTTTCCAGTTGGGATGCTGGAAGTAATTTCCGTAGGATTCCAGGGCCCGCCTAACGCGCGCAGCGCCATCGTGGCGCGTGGCGGTCGATTTGCCTTCCATGATCTCAGCGCCGGCCATGGGTTCGGCGATGACGAGACGGAGTATGGCATCAGCTTTTACGTCGAGCTTGCAGTGCTCGATGGTATAGCCGACCTTCTGATTGATCGTGGTGGCAAGGGTCGCGCAATCGGAATCACTGAAACGATGCTTGTGAATCAGGGGAAGCGCCGTAGCCATTGCTTGGTTGATGCCATCCATCGATTGCCGCAGGGCAGCATCTATCGCACATTTCTTTCCGGCATTCTGTTGCAGCTTTTGCACCGCAGTGGTGCTTTCGCCATGATGGTTATGATCCTCAGCACCCAACGCCACTTGTTTAGGCGCAGCCGATACAACGAGAACGAGCGCGACCAATGCCAGTAAGAGATTTCTTTTCATCCGATTCATCATGGGAAAGGAAAAATACTTGATTAAAATACTCAGATAACGATCTGGTAGCTTTAATGGAAATCAAGCGTTGCAGCAGCCTCTGGAAATGTAGGGACGATTCAGACAACATTCTGACCGAGGTTGACGGCCAATTCACACAACTCGGCCTTTGCCGACCTTCGCCCTTCGGCCAGAATCGGACAGCAATGCGCAGGTTACCTGCCGCTCAGCGAGGACTGGTCTTGAACAGCAGGTTTCTGTACCCAAGCCGGCGATCAGTCAGCACATTTCTCCAACCACTCCAGCATAGTCTCGTACAGTTTGTGCGGATCGAAGGGCTTGCTGATATGGTCGTTCATGCCGGCATCAAGGCAGGCTAGGCGGTCCTCGTTGAAAGCGTTCGCCGTCATTGCAAGAATGGGTGTGGTGATGTTCAGCGAGTCGGTACGAATCGCTTGCGTCGCTTCGACACCGTTCATCACCGGCATCTGCATGTCCATCAGGATCAGGGCATAACGGTTTCGCTGGGCCAGTGCCAGCGCCTTCTGTCCGTCTTCAGCTAAATCCACGACCAGCCCCGCATCTTCCAACAGGCCGCGCGAAACTTCCTGCGTGATCGGCTCATCTTCCGCCAGCAGGATACGTGTGCCGGTATATTTGGCTTGCAGCCTTTGTTCGGCGGGCGAAGGCGAAAAAGTCGGTGCTGGTGAGGCGGCACTGTGTTCGTGTTTCTTGAAAGGTATGACGAACCAGAAGGTGCTACCTTGCCCAAGTGCGCTCTCGACGCCGATTGTCCCTCCCATGAGTTCCACTAGCCGCTTGCTGATTGCCAGCCCGTGTCCGGTACCGCCGTACTTGCGGGTCATGCTGTTGTCGGCTTGCTCGAAGGAGCGAAACAGCCGCGACTGTGCTTCATCATCGATACCGATGCCGGTATCAATCACATCGAAGCGCACTTGCAATACGCTGGGGGTTTGGCCGACCGGGCAGGTGCGCACGGTAACCGCGCCTCTGGCGGTAAATTTGATGGCGTTGCCGACGAGGTTGAAGAGAATTTGGCTCAGTCGCAGCGGGTCGCCTTTGATAGGCTGGCGGAGGAGTTCGGCATGCAAGTCGGTGACGAGTTGCAGACCTTTCTCGGTGGCTTGGTGGCCGAGGTTGACGACGACGTTCTCGACGCTCTGGTTTAGTTGCAGAGGCATGTCTTCGAGCACCATACGCTGGGCTTCGATCTTGGAGAGGTCGAGGATACCGTTGATAACACCGAGCAAGCGCTCGGCAGAGAGTTTTGCTTTGTCGAGTTGATCGAGTCCTCTGGCATCAACCATGCGCCGCTTGGCCAGATCGATCATGCCCAACACGCCATTCATCGGCGTGCGCAGTTCGTGGCTCATGTTGGCCAGGAAGGCGCTCTTGGCAATATTGGCGGTTTCGGCGGCGACTTTGGCTTCGACAAGGTCGGTAGTGCGCGAATTTACAAGCTCCTCGAGATGGTGGCGGTGTTGCTCCAGTTCGAATTCGATCTGTTTGCGTTTGGTGATGTCAGTGTGGGTTCCCACCATGCGCAGCGCTTTGCCTGAGGCATCGCGTTCAATCACCAAACCGCGGTCGAGAATCCATTTCCAACTGCCGTCTTTGCAAAGGACTCGGTGCTCATTGGTATACACCGGTGTCTTTCCGTCGAGATGAACCGTAACATCGGCCATGACCCGGGCCATATCTTCGGGATGAATGCGTTTGCTCCATTCGTCCAGTCCATCTCCAATTTCAGCATCCGAATAGCCAATCATCTCCTTCCAGCGCAGGCTGAAGAACACCTTGCTCTGTAGTACGTCCCAGTCCCACACCCCGTCGCCTGCGCCTTCAAGGGCGAACCTCCAACGCAACTCGCTCTCCCGCAACAAATCCCCGCTGTGCCTGAGCTCTTCAGTCAGGTTATCGGCAATTTCCCTGGCGCGGACCTGCGTGCGTGCCAATGCAAACATCAACCCGCTAAGCAGACTGCTGAGCAGGATGCCACCGGCCAGTGTTGCCCAGGCGCTCGCATAGCTGACAGGAGCCATGTCTTTACCGGCATGAAATGCCAGTAACCAATGCTGGCCATTGAAATCAATGCTGCGCTGCTGGTAGAAGAGCGGATCAACTTTCCGGCTGCGATCCGGGCGGCTATCGTACAGAAGGCTGTCAGCCTTCGCTTCTGCGCCAGCATAAATGTGCAGATGCACCTGCCTCGTTTTGTGCTCATCCCAATGGGAAAGAATCCCTTCCAACAGGTCTTTCATCCGATAGGGGCTGTAAGACCAACCGATCAACGCGGTGCGACGTTGCTCGACGGTGTCGATCGGTGCGCCACTGCGATAGACCGGGACGTACATCAGCGTTCCCGCTTGCACTTCCTTGCCGGTCTCCTGAACCAGTTCAACCTTGCCAGACAATGCGGGGGCCCCGCTGTCGCGCGCTTGTTCCATGGCGGCACGGCGCACCGGTTCAGAGAACATGTCGTACCCGAACGCGCGCAGATTACGGTCGCGGAACGGTTCCAGATAGATGATGGAGGTGTAGAGGGGGCGCTCGCCCGCCGGGCGCACCGTGTAGTCGGGAAAGCCTTCGGCGCGAACTTTGGCGACATGGGCAGCCAGTTGTTGCGCTGGAATCAATTGCGAAAAACCGACACCCTGTACCCCGGGAATACTGTCCTGGGCACGAAGTTTCTCAACGTAGGCTTGCCACTCGCGGCGATCAACTGTGTTGGATGCGGCAAAGAAACCCGCGCCGCCCTTGAGAATCAGAGCACAGGTGTCGAGTCGCTCGCGTATTTTGAGTGTGATCTGGTCGCTGGTGAACGCGAATCCTTCCTTCGCATCATGTTCAATGGCCTGCTTGACCTCAAGGCTTGCAAGTAACGTGCATACAAGCCCGACAACAAAAGCCAGCCAAGGGGCGACCTGACGACTCATGGCAGCGGGCGAGTTATGCGGGGGGGGCATTACCAACGTTCCTCGGAGAATAGGTTCTAATTTCGGTTTTACGCCATGCAATGTTATTTTGCTTGACAACTCATTTCTTGCCAATCAACAACTAACGTTAAGCCTGCCAATGGCAGGCTCGACGGCAATGGGTCGAAAACACGTATTCGCTGAACAGAAAGCTGCAGTTTAAGATCTGACCTCGCTGAGTGGCAGGTAACCGCCACATTGCCGCCCGATTGCAGCCGAAAGGCGAAGGTCAGCACTGGCCGATCTTCGGACACCCAAAATCATTGCTGTACTCAGAACGGCCGGGATATGCTGCGGGCGCAAGGGGCCTCGATCGAAGGAGCCCGAACAGTGGAGAACTCAGTTGCAAGCCCAACTCGCGCCGGCCCCGATTCGTCTCGCTCATCCCCGCGCTTTCCGCTGCCGCTTAACCTCGCCAAGATCGAGCCGGTGAAGCCGTGGCGACGTATGCGGTAGGCGACATCCAGGGCTGTTTCGATTCCTTCCGAAGGCTCCTGGACCTCTGTGCCTTCGATCCGCTGGCGGATCGCCTCTGGCTGGTGGGGGATCTCGTCAATCGCGGCCCCCGTTCCCTGGAGACCCTGCGCTTCGTCAAAGGGCTCGGCGATGCGGCAGTCACCGTTTTGGGCAACCACGACCTTTACCTCCTGATGGTGGCGGAAGGGGGGGCGAAGTACCGGGCCAAGGACGATACCCTGGACGAGGTGCTCGCCGCTGCGGACTGCGGCGAACTCCTGGATTGGCTCCGCGGCCAGCGCCTCTGTCATACCGAAGGGGACTACTGCCTGGTCCATGCCGGACTGCTTCCCCAGTGGACGGCCGCTCGCGCGCGTCAATTGGCGGAAGAGGTGGAAGCGGCCTTGCAGGGGCCTCGCTTCAGGGAATTTGTCCTCAACCTGTGGGGCAGCGAACCGGCGGCCTGGTCTGACGACCTCGCGGGTTGGCCGCGGCTGCGGGTGATTGTGAATGCCATGACCCGCATGCGCTTCTGTACGCCGGAAGGGGTGATGGAATTCCATACCAAGGGCGAGACGGCCAACGCCCCCGCAGGTCATCTCCCCTGGTTCGAGGCGCCGGGCCGCCGAAGCGCCGGCACCGTGCTGGTGACCGGCCATTGGTCGGCCCTCGGGCTCAAGCTCCTGCCCAATCTCCTGGCCCTGGACTCAGGTTGCCTGTGGGGCGGCCATCTGACGGCGCTGCGACTGGAAGACCGGCGGGTCTTTCAGGTGGATTGTTCGGCGGGGGAAGCGCAGCCGCTGTGCAGATAGCGGCGCGGGCGGCGGCGGCGACGGCACGGCGGTCGGACCCGTCCTGACCGAGGGCGGGAGTCGTGGCGAGGCGGGCCACCAGTCGCCGGCGGGCCAGGATGTTCTTCAGACAATCGCCCAGGGAAATGTCCCCATCGTAACGCGGTGCCAAGCTGCGCTCGCCGTCCGGTTCCCAGTAGGAGATCGCCGCGGGGACCACCGGCCGCCCGGCGAGGAGCGCCGGTTGAAGCAGGGCAGCGTGGAAGTGCAGCACATGGGTGCCGTCGGTGGTGGTCCCTTCGGGAAAGACCGCCACATGCTTGCCCTGGGCGAGGACTGCGGCGATTTCCGCGTTGATCAGGCGGGCGTGGCCACGGCTGCCCCGCTTCAAGAAGATGGTGTCGTTGATTCCGGCCAGCCAGCCCATCACGGGCCAATGGCGCACTTCTTCCTTGGAGACGAAGGCAGAAGGCAATGCCGCATTGACGACGAAGATGTCCAGCCAGGAGACGTGGTTGGCGACCACCATGCTGCCCGGTACGGCGTGGGCGAGATCGGCGTCGAGCCGGATGCCCAGGATGTCGAGCATGGCCTTCGACCACCAGCGCTTGAGGCGCAGGCGATGGGGGTCGCTGCTGAAGGGGAAGACGCAGGCGGCGGTGACGACGCCCTGAAACAGGAGTCCCGCCACCCGGAGGAGGCGGAACCAGCGGAGGAAGGCAGGCGTCGAGTTCAGTCTTGCGGTCCCAAGAAATGTTTGGCGTAGCGGCCTTCCACCCGGGCCATGGGCATCAGGATGGGCAGGTCGGCGGTGTTGAAATCCGGGTCCCAGGCCGGTTCACCGCAAATCCAGGCGCCGGCGCGCAAGTAGCCCTTGATGAGGGGCGGCGTTTCGGTCGGCTGGTCATGCTTCAAGGCGGCCAGGGGGAGCGGGCAGCGCGGGAAGACGCGGTATTCCGCCGGCCCCAGGTGATCGCCCAGGCGATTATACAGGCTGGCCGCCCCGTGGCCGCCGTCGGCCATACTGATCGAGGCGCAACCCATCAGGTAGTCGTAGCGGTTCTCGGTCATGAAGCGGGCAAGGCCGGACCACAGCAGGGCGATGGTGGCTCCGCTGCGATAGTCGGGATGGACGCAGGAGCGCCCGATTTCCACCAGGCGGGGACGCAGATGCTGGAGTCGGGTGAGATCGAATTCGTTTTCCGAGTAGTAGCCGATCCGGCGGGCATTTTCCGGGGTCAGGATGCGATAGGTGCCGACCACCTCGCCGGCATCGTCGTCGCGCACCACCAGATGGGCGCAGTAGGGATCGTAGAGGTCGTGATCGACCCCGGGAGTGCGCGTCGGCAGAGTGGCGCCCATTTCTCCGGCGAAGACGCGATAGCGCAGGCGCTGGGCGTCGAGAACCTCGCCCTCGTGGTGGGCGAGTCCGACGGAGAGTTTGGGCCGGGCGGCACGCGCCCGGGCGACCGATGCTTCCTTGTGCTGTTCCATGGTTTTCCCCTAGGTTGTCTGGGGGAGCACTTTAGGGACAGCCGGTTACACCTCTGTTGACGCAATGTTGCGGATTGATTGCGCTCCGGTCACCAGGGCCGGGAGCCGAAGGCCCTGGCGTGGCGCGATGCGATTTCTTCGCGACTGGGCACATGGTTCTGGCCGCCGCGATGGGCGATCTTGATGGCGCCCATGACGGCCGCCAGCCGGCCGGTACTGGACCAGTCGAGACCGTTGGCGATGCCGTAGAGCAGGCCGGCCCGGTAGGCGTCGCCGCAGCCGGTGGGGTCCACCACGGCATCCGCCTCGACGCAGGGAATGTCGAGGCGTTGACCGTCGGCATGGATCTCCGATCCCGCACCGCCCTTGGTGACGATCAGGGCGCGGACTTCGCCCGCAAGTTGTTCGAGTTTGCGGCCGGTGCGCTCGCAAAGGAGCCTGGCCTCGTAATCGTTGAAGCAGGCGTAGTCGGCCAGCCGCAGGAAATCGATGAGTTCATCGCCGCTGAACATGGGCATGCCCTGGCCCGGGTCGAAGATGAAGGGGATGCCGGCGGCGGCAAAGTCCCGCGCGTGCTGGAGCATGCCTTCCCGGCCATCGGGCGCGACGATGCCGAGGGTGGCGTCGCCGGCGGCGGTCACCTTGTTGAGGTGGGAGAAGCTCATGGCGCCGGGGTGGAAGGCGGTGATCTGATTGTCGTCCAGGTCGGTGGTGATGAAGGCCTGGGCGGTGTAGCTGCCGGGGACGTGGCGGATCATGCGGCGGGAGAGGCCTAACTTGTCCAGGCGCTCGAAGTACGGCGGCGCGTCGTCGCCAACGGTGGCCATGATCAGCGGGTCGCCTCCCAGAAGCTGCAGGTTGTAGGCGATGTTTCCGGCGCAGCCGCCGAACTCCCGGCGCATTTCCGGAACCAGGAAGGCGACGTTCAGGATGTGGATCTGTTCCGGCAGGATGTGGTTCTTGAAGCGGTCCGGAAAGACCATGATGTTGTCGAAGGCGAGGGAGCCGCAGATGAGCGTGGACATGGCGTGAGGTCAGGGATAGAAGACGTAGAGGCGATAACCGGCCGCTCCCGCTTCCCGGGCGTCGATCCAGAGCTTGACGGCGGTATCGGAACCGGGCGCGAAAGCAGCGGGGTCGGCCTGGGGCGGGAGATAGTCGGCCGCAGCGAGCACCCGGCGGGCGACAACGGCATCCTGGGCATCGGTGAGCGTCAGTTCGAGGGCGGGCCAGGATTGCGGGAAGGGGGCGCGGTTGCGCAGATTGGCGGAGAGGATTAGTAGCCCGCGGGCGGCGTCGGCCTGGAGGTCCGAGGCCTCGATGCTGACCAGATCGGCGACCCGAGGCAGGGGGACGGGAATGCCCAGGGCGTCGTAGGCGCCGAGGGCAGCCGGAAGTCGCTGGGCGATTTCGGTTCGCCAGTGGTAGGCGAACTGGGCGGCGAGCACGACGAGCAGAATCAGGGCGGCCAGGAGGAAGGGCCAGACGAGCCGCCGGGGGGCCTCGGCCACCAGACCGCCCAAGGAATCGGCAGCCAGCGCGCCAGCAGACCAGCGGCTGAATCCCGGGGTCTCGGCCAGCTCCCGCGCTGCAGCGAGACCGGCCTCGCGGGCGGCCTGGGCCGATTCTTCCGGGGTTTCGTCGGTGGATTCCGGCGGGTGGGCAGGATCGGCTTTGGATTCCGGCTCCTCCCCGGGGGATTCCGCCTCGGTCAGGACTACGGCTTCAGCATGGGCCGCGGGGGATTCGTCGGCGTGCGCGGCGGGGATGTCTACGGCGATCGCGGCGGAGGCAGCGTCCGGTTTCGCCACGGGCGGGGCAGCCTGACGAAGGTCTTCTGCAGTCGATCCGGCGGGTTCAGGACTCTCCAACGAGGCTAGGGTCGGCGGGGGGAAACCGCCGGGAGCGGGCGGTTGAACCTCGGGGAGTGGCGCGTCCACCAGACTCTCGAGAGCGTTGAACACGCCCTGGCATTGTCCGCAACGGACCTTGCCGGCGCGGACCCGCAATTGCTCGGGAGTCACCCGAAAGACGGTCGAGCAGAGGGGGCAGGCCGTGCGCATCATGGCTTTACCCCGGCCAGGCAGACCCAGCCATCCCGGCTATCGGCGACGGCGAGAGGGATCCAGCTCTTGTAGAGGTCAACGATCTCGGCAGCCTGCTCGGCGAGGATGCCGGAAAGTACCAGGGAGCCGCCCCGTTTAACACGGGCACAGAGGGCGGGAGCGAGGACGCGCAGGGGGTTGGAGAGGATGTTGGCCACGACGAAATCATACTCGCCGTCCAGCGGTGAGTTCGAGTCGGTGAAAACGGCGGTGACGCCGTTGCGCTCGGCGTTGGCGCGGGCGGCGGCGACCGCCTGGGGGTCGATGTCGACTCCGACCACCCGCGAGGCGCCGAGGCGGGCCGCTGCGATGGCCAGGATGCCCGAGCCGCATCCATAGTCGAGGAGGGCGGCGCCGGGGCGAAGCGCCTTGTCCAGCCATTCCAGGCACAGCCTTGTGGTGGGGTGGGAGCCGGTGCCGAAGGCCATTCCGGGGTCGAGGATCAGGCTGATGGCGTCGGGGTCCGGGGCGTCATGCCAGGACGGTACGATCCACAGGCGATGGGAAATGCGTATGGGGTCGAACTGGGCTTGCGTCAGTTGGACCCAGTTCTGCTCGGCGATTTGTTCCACCGCGTAGTGCGGCGGGCCGGCGAGGCCGGCTCGCTCGGCCGCGGCAGCCAGAATGCCGGCCACGTCGGCGTCCGTTTCGAACAGGGCGGTAATCCGCGAATGCTGCCAGAGGGGCGCTGCTGGCGATCCGGGCTCGCCGAACTGGGGTTTTTCGTCGGGCGTACCGGCATCGGCGTCCTCGATTCCGGCGGACAGGGCGCCCCCGTCGAGGAGCGCGTCGCACAATGCCTCCGCGTGATCCGCATCGGCAGCGAAGGTGATATTCAGCCAGGGCATCCGGACCGCCCCCTCCCCCGACCCGGGATCAGCCCTTGACCTCGGCCTTCTGGGCCAATTTCTGCTCCAGATAATGGATGCTGGTTCCACCCTCGATGAAGTGGGCGTCGTGAAGCAGTTCCATGTGCAGAGGGATGTTGGTCTTGATGCCCTCGATGCCCATTTCCGACAAAGCGATTCGCATGCGGCGGATGGCCTGGTCCCGGGTGTCGCCGTAGGCGATGACTTTGGCCACCATGGAATCGTAATGGGGGGGGACGGTGTAGCCTTGGTAGATGTGGGTGTCCACCCGGATGCCGGGCCCGCCGGGCGGGTGATAGGAATTGATCTTTCCCGGGGAAGGCATGAACGTGAAGGGATCTTCGGCGTTGATGCGGCATTCGATGGCATGGCCGCGGCAGGCGATGTCCTTCTGGCGGTAGCTCAGCTTCTCCCCGGCGGCGATGCGGATCTGCTCCTGGACGATATCCACGCCGGTGATCGCCTCGGTTACCGGGTGCTCCACCTGGACGCGGGTGTTCATTTCGATGAAGAAGAACTCGCCGTTCTCGTAGAGGAACTCGAAGGTTCCGGCACCGCGGTAGCCAATCTTGCGGCAGGCGTCCGCGCAGCGGTCGCCGATGCGAGTGATGAGCCGGGAGGGAATCAACGGTGCAGGCGCTTCCTCGATCACCTTCTGGTGGCGGCGCTGCATGGAGCAGTCCCGCTCGCCCAGGTAGATCGCGTTCTTGTGGGTATCGGAAAGGACCTGGATTTCCACGTGGCGGGGGTTCTCCAGGTACTTTTCCATGTAGACCACGGGATTGCCGAACGCCGTCTGGGCTTCCTGCCGAGTCATCTGGACCGCATTGACCAGCGCCGCCTCGGTATGGACGACGCGCATCCCGCGCCCACCGCCGCCGCCGGCCGCCTTGATGATCACCGGATACCCGATGGCGCGGGCGATGAGGACGATCTCCTTGGGGTCTTCGGGCAGGGCGCCTTCGGAGCCGGGTACGCACGGGACCCCGGCGGCCTTCATGGCATCCTTGGCGGAAACCTTGTCGCCCATCAGGCGTATGGTTTCCGCCGTGGGGCCGATGAAGACGAAGCCGGAGGATTCGACCCGCTCGGCGAAATCGGCGTTTTCCGAAAGGAAGCCGTAGCCGGGGTGGATCGCCTGGGAATCGGTCACTTCCGCCGCGGAGATGATGGCGGGAATGTTGAGGTAGCTCTGCGCCGAGGGGGCCGGGCCGATGCACACCGATTCGTCGGCCAGTTTGACGTATTTCGCTTCGCGGTCGGCCTCGGAATGGACCACCACGGTCTTGATGCCCAGTTCGCGGCAGGCGCGCTGGACGCGCAGGGCGATCTCGCCCCGGTTGGCAATGAGGATTTTCTCAAACATATCGGGTCTCCGGGGCGAGATCGCCCTGGTGGCCTGGGGCCACGGGGCCGTGTGGCTGCGCCGCTGCGCCGCCCGGAGTCGGCTGGTCGCCCCGGTTGGCGATGGGGATTTGCTCAAACATTCTGTGGGTGTCCTTTTTGGGCTATGACATAGCGCGCTGCGCGCATGAGCCTGCGCCGCAACAGGCCGCAGAATGGCGCATTGTCGAACATGGCGGGGTCTTAGCCGATGACGAACAGCGGTTCGCCGTATTCCACCGGTTGGCCGTTCTCCACCAGAATGGCCTTGATGGTCCCGGAGACGTCGGCTTCGATTTCGTTCAGCAGCTTCATGGCTTCGATGATGCACAGGGTATCGCCCTGTTTGACGCTTTGCCCGACCTCGGCCAGGGGTTCGGCTCCGGGCGACGGAGCCCGGTAGAAGGTCCCGACCATGGGCGACTTGACCACGTGGCCGTCCTCGATCTCGTCCTCGTCGTCCAGGTTGACCGCACTGGGCGCTGCCGCAGCACTGGCGGGGGCGGGAGCGCCCGCCGGCAGGGCGTAGTGTTGCATTGCGGCAGGTGCGGCGCCGTAATGCTTGGCGATGCGGACCTTTTCTTCGCCTTCGGTCACCTCCAGTTCCGAAATTCCGGATTCCTGGACGAGGTCGATGAGTTTCTTCAGCTTGCGCAAATCCATAGGGTTCCCCTGATGCGTGAATGGGCTGCAGCGGACCGCCCTGGGCGGTCAGTCGTTGTCGAGCGTATTGAGCAGATACTCCAGGGCCAGTAGATAGCCCTGATGACCGAGGCCGCAGATGACGCCAATGGCCAGGTCGGAAAAATACGAGTGGTGGCGGAACGGTTCCCGGGCATGCACGTTAGACAGGTGCACTTCGACGAAGGGAATCGCCACGGCCGCCAGGGCGTCCCGCAGGGCGACGCTGGTGTGGGTAAAGGCGGCGGGATTGATGATGATGGCCCGAATGCCTTGCTCGCGGGCCGCGTGGATACATTCGATGAGGGCGCCTTCGTGATTGCTCTGGAAAGCTTCCAGGGCAATGCCGGCAGCTTCCGCCCGGCGGGCCAGCGACCGATTGATGTCGCTCAGGGTGGCGGCTCCGTAGATCTGGGGCTCCCGGGTGCCGAGCAGGTTCAGATTCGGCCCGTGGAGAACCAGGATCCGCTTGCCGTCGGGTTTCTTGGAATTGCTTTTTTCCCTCTTCATGGCTGCAAGTTTGCCGCAAATCGCAGCAATTTGTCCAGAGGACGGCGCCTTGTTCAGCCCCCGGGGCCGGCCTTTGGCGGACCGGCGAGGTCGAGCAGATCGGCGTCCGAGAGGGCGCCGAAATGCTTCCGGCCGAGGGTGCCCTCCGGTGTGACGGCAACCGTGAAGGGAAGGATTTTCGCACGATTTCCCAACTCGTCGAGGAGGGCGGCCACTTCGCCACCGGCGACCGCGATGGGGTAATTGATCCCGGATTTCGCCCTGTATTCGCGGACATTCGTTTCCTGATCGAGGGCGATTCCCACGATGCGGATATCGGGCCGGCGGGCCTGAAGCCGAATCAGGGCGGGAATTTCCTCAAGACAGGGGGGGCACCAGGTCGCCCAGAAATTGACCAGAATCGGTTTGCCGCGCCAGGAATCCAGTTGCACTCGTTGGCCGTCAAGGTCGGTGAAGGGGGTCGTCAGCAGCAGGGTGGGGGACTGTTGCCCGTGCGTGCCGGGCTGGTTCAGCCAGTGGGCCGCCCACAGACCTGCGACAAACGCGACGACCACTGCGATTCCGGCCGCCAGGGCTCGGGGAGCACTCACGTTGCCGTATCTTGGAGGAGCGCGGCGACGGATTCGGACCGTGCCTTGGCCCGCGGGCGTCCATCCCGGGTCTTGAAGGTCGTCCGTTCGAAAGCGGGCGGAAAGACGATCAGATTGGCCGGTGCGGTATCGGTTTCCACCACCAGCACGGCCTCCGCCTTGTCGTTGCGGGGTTCGACGTGGGTGTAGTCGATGCTGTGGTTGAGCAGGAAGATTTCCACATCCTTGGCGCTGTCTGCGAATAGCAGGATGTCGATACGGGAATGGGGGCCGGCGGTCCCATCGAGGACCGAGCCCGTCAGATAAGGGCGGTAGGGGGCGAGCAGTTCCATCAGCTCAAGGGCCGTTTCCCGCATGCCGTGCAGCATTTCGGCGTGTTCTTCGTCCTGGTAGAGGCTGCGGTAGGCGCGCAGTTCTTGCTCGACCTCGGCGTTGTCAGGGAAGGCGGTATGGGCTGGCAGCCCCAGCTGGCGGGCGGCCTTCTTCTTGGCAAGGCGATAGTCGGTGATGCCGTCCTCGGCGATCAAACGTGCTGCCGTGGCGGCAATGCTGGCGCGGGCGTTGGCGGCCAGGCGCGGCGAATCGGGGCGGGGCATGGCGACGCTCCGTCGAGTAGAATCCGACCCATTCTAACGGGTCTTTGCGACATGCACATTCATATTCTCGGCATTTGCGGCACCTTCATGGGGGGTATCGCCCAACTCGCCCGGGCCACCGGGCATCGCGTCACCGGCTGCGACGCCAACGTCTATCCGCCCATGAGCGATCAATTGCGGGATTCCGGGGTCGATCTCATCGAGGGCTACGGCGTCGATCAGTTGGCTCTCAAGCCCGACGTCTTTGTCGTCGGCAACGCCATCTCGCGGGGAAATGCCTTGCTGGAGGCGGTCCTCGATCAGGGGCTGCCCTATGTCTCCGGCCCCCAGTGGCTGGCGGAAAATGTCCTCCGGGGGCGTTGGGTGCTGGGCGTGGCGGGGACCCACGGCAAGACCACGACCAGCTCGATGCTCGCCTGGATTCTGCAGGATGCCGGGATGGACCCGGGATTTCTCATTGGCGGCGTGCCGATGAATTTCGGCGTCTCGGCACGGCTGGGGGGGACACCCTTCTTCGTCATCGAGGCTGACGAGTACGATACCGCCTTCTGCGACAAGCGGTCCAAGTTCATCCATTACCGCCCGCGGACCATGGTCTTGAACAACCTGGAGTTCGATCACGCAGATATCTTCGCTGATCTCGCTGCCATCGAAACGCAATTTCACCATCTTGTGCGGACTCTGCCGGCAACGGGGCTCGTCGTCGCCAACGGCGCCGAGGAAAGCCTGAAGCGGGTGCTGGCCAGGGGGTGCTGGACGCCCGTGGAGTGGTTCAACGACCCGGCCGGTTACCGGACCGGCGGGGACGACGCCAGCGGCTCGCTGATCCTGTCCGGTAGCGGCGGCGAGATCGGAAGCACCGCCTGGGAACTCACGGGCGATCACAACCGGGCCAATGCCTGCGCCGCCCTGTTGGCCGCCCGCCACGTCGGCGTTCCCTTGGACAAGGGGCTGGCAGCCCTGTCCAGATTCGAGAACGTCAAGCGGCGCATGGAAGTGCGCGGCGCGGTGCGGGGCGTGACCGTCTACGACGATTTCGCCCACCACCCGACGGCCATCGCCACCACGGTGGCCGGCTTGCGGCGCAAGGTGGGGACGGAACGCATCCTGGCGGTGCTGGAGCCGCGCTCCAACACCATGAAACTGGGAGTGATGAAATCCGCCCTGCCCGGCAGCCTGATCGAGGCCGACGCCGTCTTCTGTTACGGCGCCAATCTGGGTTGGGATGCCGCCGAGGCCCTGGCTCCCTTGGGTGCCAAGGCGGTGGTGGAGGACGATCTGGACAAACTGGTGGGACGGATCGTCGCCGAAGCCCGTTCAGGCGACCACGTTCTGGTTATGAGCAACGGCGGGTTTGGCGGTATCCACGGGAAGATCCTGGAACGCCTGGCGCCGTGACGGGGCACCGGCAAGCCGGAGATTGAGGGCCAGGGCTGCGGTGAGCAGTGCAGCCGCCCCCAGGTTGTGGGCCACCGCCAGGGGCAGAGGCAAGGAGAGCAGGACATTGCCGATGCCCAGGCCGAGTTGTAGGACCAGAAGTCCGAGGAGAAGCTTTCCCCAAGCGGACCATCCCGCGGTGGCCAGCAGTCTTAGCGCCAAACCGCCGGCGAGCAGGGCGACTGCGAGGGCGCCGAGGCGGTGGGTGAAGTGGATGGCGGTGAGGGCTTCCTGGGATAACAGGGCTCCGGCGGCAGTCTGTCCCAGCTCCCGGTGCAGGGTGAAGGCGTTGGCGAAGTCGCCTTCAGGCCACCAGACTCCGTGGCAGGTCGGGAAATCGGGGCAGGCCAGGGCCGCGTAATTGCTGCTCACCCAACCGCCTAGGGCGATCTGGCCAATGACCGCGAGCAGGGTCAGGAGGGCCAGCGGTTTGATTCCGGCGGGGACTGTCGGGGAAGCCCTGCGCTGCTCGCCCAGGACCAGCGCGACCAGCAGCGCCAGGGTCGTCATGCCGCCCAGGAGGTGGGCGGTGACCACGACGGGTTTGAGGAGCAAGGTGACGGTCCACATGCCCAGAAGGGCCTGGAAGCTGACGATGGCCAGCAGACCGGTGGGAAGGGCAGGCGAGCGGTAGGCGCGCAGCGATCTTCGCCACGAGAGGGCGCAGATGGCCAGGATCAGCAGCCCCAGGCTGCCGGCGAAATAGCGGTGGACCATTTCCTTCCACGCCTTGGCGGGCTCGACGGGCTTGCCGGGGAAGGCTTGGGCGGCAGCGGCCTGTTCGTGGACCGCGTCCGGAACGCCCACCAGGTGGCCATAGCAGCCCGGCCAGTCCGGGCAGCCGAGTCCGGCGTCGGAAAGGCGAACGTAGGCGCCCAGCGCAACGACGCCGAAGGCCAGGCAGGCAGCGAGGAGGATCAGGCGACGGCGTAGATCCATCAGGCGATCAGTCGGTCGGCGAAAAGCGCCGCGAAAAGCAGGGTCAGGTACAGGATGGAGTAGCGGAAGGCCTTTTTCGCCAGTTCGTCACTGTAGCGGCGGCACAGGGCGACCGCGTAGGCCAGGAAACCCAGGTCGAGGAGGGCGATGGCAGCAAGGTAGAACCAGCCGCTCATGCCCAGGGAGACCGGGATCAGGCTTGCCGCCGCCAGCATCACCGTGTAAAGCAGCACGTGCTGACAGGTGAATTCGATGCCGTGGGTCACGGGCAGCATCGGGAGGCCCGACTTGGCGTAGTCGTCGCGGCGGTAGCAGGCCAGAGCCCAGAAATGGGGCGGAGTCCACAGGAAGATGATGAGAAAGAGGACGAGCGGTTCGGGAGAAATCTGCCCGGTCATCGCGGTCCAACCGAGGAGCGGCGGCATGGCGCCCGACGCGCCGCCGATGACGATGTTCATGGGCGTGGCGGGCTTGAGCAGCAGGGTGTAGATCACCGCATAGCCCAGGAAGGTCGCCAGCGTGAGCCACATGGTCAGGTCGTTGATGAAGGCATGGAGCAGCCAGAGTCCGGCAGAGCCAAGCAGCGTCGCGAGGGTGACCGTTTCCAGAGGGGAAATGTCGCCCCGCGCCGTGGCGCGCCAGCTCGTGCGGGCCATGCGCGCATCCACCGTGCGTTCCACCAGGCAATTGAGGGCTGCCGCCGAGAAAGCGACCAGGGCGATACCCAGGGAGGCGACCAGAAAGCGCAACAAGGGGGGGAAGCCCGGCGTCGCCAGGAACATGCCTATCATCGCGGTAAAGACGATGAGGCTATTCACGCGAGGCTTGCACAGATGGGTGAAAGCCCTGAGTCGCTGGCTCAGGGTCAGGGAGCTTACGGTGGTGGCATGCATGGTCTTATCCTGTCCAGGAATACTTGAGGAGCCGATCGAGGTCGGACCGGATGTCCTTGGGTTCGGTGTCGAGGCCATAGCGCAGCACCAGATGGCCGTCGGGATCGGCGACATAAACGCCGGGGGAGGCGGTCCAGGTGGCATCGCGGCGGGCGACGAGGAGGTCGGGTTGGGCGGCCTGGGCCTGGGTGATCCCGGGTTCGCCAGGATCGGCAGCCATCACGACGCGGCGCAGGCGAGCCATGTCCTTGTTGAGGGAGACCTGGATCCGGCGCAGGGCGTCGAGGCGGGAAGCGCATAGGGCGTCGCAATTCGCCTCGGGAACCAGGATCAACACCCATTTGCCGGCGGCGGCTTCCGGGAGTTGGGCCTTCACGACGGGAGGTGGCTGCAGGAGCTCGCCCCGATTGCCGGTGCTGGCGGGTTTCCAGCCGGAGAGGTAGAGGGCGCCGCCGAGGATGAAAGGCAACATGAGGAGCCCGGTCGCCAGCAGCAATGTGCGGCGACCGGCAGCGACCTGGGCGGGGGTGGGCGAGGTCATGGCGGTGCTCATGGGCGACGGAGGAGGAACCAGACCCAGATGCCTACGGTGGTGGCCGCGAAGCCAAACCACTGCAGGGCGTAGCTGAGGTGCTTGTCGGCCCGCTCGTCGGGACGCGGCCAGTCCCTGACGAAGCCGCCGGGAGCGGCAGGGTCAAGCTGGAGAATGATCGGCTGCAGCGGATAGGGCACTCCTCGGCGGAAACGGTCGAGATCCGGGTTTTGCCAAACGGCTTCCCAGGTTGTGTCCGCTTGAGGGGCCAGGGTGAAGAAACGGTTGCCGGGAACGACGGCGATCCCCGTGATCTCCACCGGGCCGACCGGAATGTCGGCCAGCGGAACTTGGCGGTGGTCGGCGCCGGCCGGTACCCAGCCCCGATTCACAAGGACGCGCATTTCGCTACCGGCAAGGCGCAGGGGAGTGAGGACGTGGTAACCCGCGCGCTCCTGGTGGACCCGATTGTCGATGAGGACCTGATGGGCGCTGTCGTATTCGCCCTGAAGAGTGAAGTGGCGAAAGCGCAGGCTTTCGGCTTCGGCCGGCATGGTCGGCATCGAAACCAGGGCGTTTTGGCTGCGGGTGTCCAGTTCCGCCTGAAGATGGGTCTTCAGGTCGTACTTCTTCCATTGCCAGGAGCCGAGGCTGAGGAACAAGGAAACCAGTGCGAGCGTCAGCAGTCCACCCCATAGCAGGATGCCTCGCCGGCCGGCCGTTGCCCCGCGACCGTTCGGGGGGGCATACTCGGGCCTCGAATCGCCTTCCGGAGTAGTCCCCATGTTGAAGCTGTTGGTGGTATTGATGCTGTTGGCCATCGTCGGCAGCCTGTTTTCCGGACTCTTCTTCCTCTACCGCGACCGCGGCGCCGGTGCCCGCACGGTGCGGGCGCTGACGCTGCGGATCGGGCTTTCGGTCACGGTCTTTGTCATTCTGCTGCTCGGACTGCGATTCGGGTTGATACCGGGTTACAGCCAGTAGACGAAGACGAAGAGCAACAGCCACACCACGTCGACGAAGTGCCAGTACCAGGCCACGCCCTCGAAGGCGAAGTGGCGCTCGGAATTGAAATGTCCTTTTAGGCAGCGTCCCAGGATCACCGTCAGCATGATGGCGCCCAGGGTGACGTGGAAGCCGTGGAAGCCGGTGAGCATGAAGAAGGTGGCCCCGTAGGCGCCGGCGCCCAGGGTCAGACCGAGTTCGCTGTAGGCGTGGTGGTATTCGTAAGCCTGGAAGCCGAGGAAGGTGAAGCCCAGCAGTACGGTGGCGAACAGGCCCAGGTTAAGCTGCGCCCGGTTGTTCTTGAGCAGCGCCCAGTGGGCCCAGGTGACGGTGACGCCCGAGGAGAGGAGCAGGGCCGTATTGATGGCCGGGATGCCCCAGGCACCCATGGGGGTGAATTGCGGACCCTTGGGGCCGCTGGAGGGCCAGGCGCCGGTAAAGTCCGGATACAGGGTGACGCCGTGCTCGGACACCATGTTCCCCAGTTCCGGAACGGAAATGATCCGCACGTAGTAAAGGGCACCGAAGAAGGCGGCGAAGAACATCACTTCCGAGGCGATGAACCAGATCATGCCGTAGCGGAAGGATTTGTCCTCCCACTCCCGGTAGGCGCCGCCCTGGGATTCGGCGATGACTTTGCCGAACCAGCCGAAGAGCACGTAGAGGATGACGCTGGCGCCACCGATCATGACCCAGGGGCCGGGCGGAAATCCGTTCATCTTGAGGATGAAACCCAGGGCCAGCAGGAACATGCCTCCCGCCAGGATGAAGGGGTAGATCGACGGTTGCGGCACGAAATAGTGATGATCGTGGGCGGGGTGTGCTGCAGTGGAGCTCATTGGGCCTCCCGAATGTTGTTGGGCGCCGCGCGCGGGGCGTCGACGCTGAAGAATGCGTAGGAAAGGGTGATGTGGCGAATGTCTTCGTCGAGCTCGGGCTTGACGATGAAAGTCAGCGGCAGTTCGCGGGCCTCGCCGGGGGCAAAGGTCTGCTGGGAGAAGCAGAAGCAGTCCAGTTTTTCGAAGTGCTGGGCGGCTTGTCCCGGGGTGACGCTGGGCACCGCCTGACCGACGATGGTCCGATCGGAGGTGTTGCGCACCAGATACTTGACCTGTTGCAACTCGCCGGGATGGAGATCGAGGGAAAGGGTGAGGGGGCGCATGTCCCAAGGCAGCCCGGGCATGACCGTTCCCGTGAATTCCACCGTCACGGTCCTCCCGCTGACCACTCTTGATGGTGCCGGAGTGGAAACCACCAGCCCGCCCACGCCTATGCCTTCCCGCACGGCCTTGCGGTCCGCGGTCTTGCCATTGAAGCCGGTGGCTTCGCAAAGCACGTTGTAGAGAGGGACCAGGGCGAAGCCAAAGGCGAAGGCGAGGGCGACCGCAACCACCAGGCGGCCGACGAGGCGGCCATGGTTGGGCGGGGCGGCGTGTACTTGCTCCATGGTGCGGTCAGCGCTGGACGAAGAAACCCAGGACATACAGGGCCAGGACCACGATGCCGAGGGCCCAGCCCAGGCGCCGCGAGGCGGCGCGGCGGCGGGCGAGCTCGTCGGGGGTGAGGGTGGCGTCCATCACTTCACGACCGGCTGGGTTTCCCAGCTATGGTGCGGCGGCGGGGAAGGCAGCTCCCATTCCAATCCTTCGGCCCCTTCCCAAACGCGGCCTTCGGCCTTGGGACCACCCTTGACGCAGGTCCAGATGTTGTACGCGAAGAGCAGCTGGCTCAGGCCGAGGATAAAAGCGCCGACGGTGGAAATGGCGTTGAATTCGGCGAACTGCAGCGCATAGTCGGGAATGCGGCGCGGCATTCCGGCGAGTCCCAGGAAGAACTGCGGAATGAAGGTCAGGTTGAAGGACACCACGGTGAGCCAAAAATGCCACTTGCCCAGAGTTTCGCTGTAATGGTGCCCGGTCCATTTGGGCAGCCAGTAATAGACCCCGGTCATCACGCCCATGATGCCCCCCGCGAAGAGGGCGTAATGGAAGTGGGCGACGACGAAGTAGCTGTGATGGTACTGGGCGTCCGCTGCCACGTCGGCCAGCACCAGCCCGGTGAGTCCGGCCATGCCGAAAAGGACGATGAAGCCCTGGGCGAACAGCATGGGGGTCTCGAAGGTCATGGCGCCGCGCCACATGGTGGCGATCCAGCAGAAGAAGAGCACGGCCAGCGGCAGGGAAATCGACATGGTGCTGAACATGAAGTAGATCAGCGCCGGGACCGGCATGCCCACGGTGAAGAAGTGATGGGCCCAGACGATGACCGACAGGATGCCGATAGCGATGAAACTATAGACCTGCGCCTTGTAGCCGTAGGTGGGCTTGCGGCTGAAGGTGGACAGCACGTGGGGGATCAGACCCCACACCGGCAGCAGCAGGATGTACACCTCGGGGTGGCCGAAGAACCAGAACAGGTGCTGGAAGAGTATCGGGTCACCGCCTCCGGCCGCATTGAAGAAGTGGGTGCCGAAGTGGCGGTCGGTCAGCAGCATGGTCACCGCGCCCGCCAGCACCGGGATGGTGGCGATGAGCAGGAAGGCGGTGATCAGCCAGCCCCAGGCGAAGAGGGGCAGCTTCATCATGGTCATGCCCGGGGCGCGCAGGTTGAAGATGGTGACGATGATGTTGATCGACCCCATGATCGAGCTGACGCCCAGGATGTGCACCGCGAAGATGGCGAAATCGACGCCGATGCCGCCCTGCACCGACAGCGGCGCGTAGAAGGTCCAGCCGGTGGCGATGGCGCCGTCACCGATGCCGAAGAGGGCCAGGGTGAAGGGCAGGGTGAGCAGGATGGCCGCCGGCGGCAGCAGCCAGAAGCCCCAGTTGTTCAGGCGGGGCAGAGCCATGTCGGGGGCGCCGATCATGAGCGGGATCTGCCAGTTCGCGAAGCCCGTCGCCGCCGGCATGAGCGCCGCGAAGATCATCACCAGGGCGTGCACCCCGATGAGCTGGTTGAAAAATTCCGGCTTCATCATCTGCAGGCCAGGCTGGAAAAGCTCGGCCCGTACCGCCAGGATCATGATGCCGCCGACGAAGAACATGATGAGGGCGAAGGTCAGGTACATCGTGCCGATGTCCTTGTGATTCGTCGTCGTCAGCCAGCGCAGGATGCCGCTGGGGTGGTATTCGCCGTGGTGTTCGGGATGGGTGGTGGCGATGCTCATGGTTCGTCTCCTAGCGCAGGGCCTTGATCTGGGCGGGTTGGATCATGTCGCCCATGGTGTTGCCGAAGCTGTTCCGCTCGAAGGTGATGACGGCAGCGATTTCGGTGTCGGACAGGGTGTTCTTGAATGCTTGCATGGCGGTATTGGGTTTGCCGTTCATGACCCGGTCCACGTGGCTATCGGGGATCAGCTTGCCGTCCTTGGACAGCCATTCGCTGTTGCAGAGCTTGCTGCCGGAGAGGGCCGGGAACGCATTGGGAACGCCCTTGCCGTCGGCTTGGTGGCAGACGGCGCACTGCTTCTCATAGACTTCCTTGCCCTTGGCGACCAACTCGTCCTTGCTCCAGGTGCGGTCTGCGCCACCGGCGGCTGCCGTCGATTCGGCCTTCTTCTTGTCGACCCAGGCGAGGTATTCCGCTTCCGGCACGGCGTGGACGACCACCGGCATGAAGCCATGGTCCTTGCCGCACAGTTCGGCGCACTGGCCGCGGTAAATGCCGGGCTTTTCGATCTTGACCCAGGTTTCGCGGAGGAACCCCGGGATGGCGTCGCGTTTGACCCCGAACTGCGGCACCCACCAGGTGTGGATCACGTCGGTTGAGGTCAGCAGGACACGCACTTTCTTGCCCACTGGCAGGACCACCGGATTATCGACCTCGAGCAGATAATGTTCGCCTTTCTGCTCGCTATTGCTGATCTGGTCGCGAGGCGTTGAGAGCGTGCTGATGAATTTCACGCCGGAATCGGGATATTCGTACTGCCACTTCCACTGCATGCCCGTGACCTTGAGCACCATGTCCGCCTTGTTCTTGGTGTCTTCCATCTCGATGATGGCGTGCACCGCGGGGATGCCCATCAGGATGAAGTCGATGAAGAGCAGGATGCCGAAGGGCAACAGCGCCCAGAACCACTGCAGGCCGCCCTTGGGACCGGTGAACTTGGCGGGCTCGCGGCCGGCGCGTTTCCGGTGATTGATCATCGAGTAGATCATGATGGCGAAGACCACGACGAACAACGCCGTGATGATCAGCATGAACTCGTTGTGGATCTTCAGCGTATCCCGGGCGATGGGCGTCACCGGCTCGGGGAAATTCCACGAATAATCAGCCCGGCAAAGCGCCGGCACAGCAAGCAGCAGCCAGAGCGGCAGCCTGCGCAAATATCTTGCGAGTACTTTCAACTATCCCTCCGTTGGATTGACCTACCTGAAATGCTTATAAGGCGAGCGCCTTCCTGATCTCTGCGCTAAGCGCGCGCTTATTTTTCTCGGCCAGTCCCCGACCGATCTCGACTTCGCGGCCGTGGGAGCCGATGAGCAAGCGCCCCTCGCCGCCCCCCGGCGGCGCTTCCAGGCGCAGGCGCGCCCAGTAGGGGTGGAGGTCGATGGTCTCGAGGCGAGAGCCGATTTGCCGTTCGACGAAGAGGCGGTCGCCCTCGCGAACAATTCGTTCATAATCGCGGGCATGGCAGCGCAAATGGCGCAAGGCCAGCCAAAGTGCGGCAACTTCCACGCCGGCAAAAGGAAGCACCGGCCAGGCGCCGGCCAGGGAGAAACCCGTGGCAATCAAGATCGAAACGACGAGCACGGCCAGCAACAGCCGACCCGAGATGGCATCCCGGGGCGCCGCACTTGGCCGGGTAATCCAGCGAACGGTCGCGCAACGATCCATGGCATATCCCGCCACTTGGTGTTCCCTCCCCTTGTGAGAACTTAAATGGGTCTTGTGAGTCTTTGACTGGCATTAACTTTTCGAAAAAGTTCCTGGATTCTACAATGCATTCTCTCGTTTTGTTCCTCGTTCTGATTGCCGCCCTAGTAGGGTGTCAGCCAGAACCGCCGGCTTTTCGCGCAACCGACATCAGTGGCGGTACCTTCGGAAAACGGCTAGACCTGACCGATCACGACGGGAGGTCCCGTTCTCTCGAGGACTTCCGTGGCAAGGCCGTGGTGCTCTTCTTCGGTTATACCTCATGTCCGGACGTCTGCCCGACGACCTTGGCCCGCTATGGGGAAGTGATGAAGGTTCTCGGGCCCGATGCCGATCGGGTCCAGGTGCTGTTCGTCACCCTGGATCCCCGCCGTGACGACGCCGCGCGACTCAAGGCCTTCGTCCCCTGGTTCGACCCCCGGTTCATCGGACTGTATGGCGACGAGGCGAAGACCGCTGCGGTCGCCAAGGAATTCTTGATTCATAGTGCAGTGAAGGAAGTCGGCGGCGGTCTCGGGTATGTGCTGGACCACTCCGCCGGCAGTTACGTCTTCGACCCCGCCGGTCGCCTGCGCCTCTATGTGCGCGACGGCGCAGCGGTGCAGGACATCGTCGCGGACCTCAGGCTGCTGCTGGCTGGGCGGTAAGCAGCCCCTTCATCTTTTGCAGGGCTTTGACCTCGATCTGCCGGATGCGCTCGGCGGAGACCTGGAATTCGTCGGCCAGGTCGTGCAGGGTCGCGGCCTCGCCGTCATGTAGCCAGCGGGCTTCCAGAATGCGGCGGCTGCGCGGATCGAGCGCCGCCAAGGCGGTCGAAAGCCCTTCGTTTTCCAGGCGCGCCACGGCCTTGCCCTCGATGACCCGAGTCGGTTCGTAGCGGCTGTCCGCCAGATAGTCGATGGGGGCAAAGCGCTCTTCATCGTCGTCCGGGTGTCCTTCCAGGGCGATGTCGCGCCCGCCGAGGCGGGTTTCCATCTCGACGACCTCTTCCGGCTTGACTCCCAGGCGACGGGCGACATCGCTGGCCTGGGAACTGCTCAGGGTTTCGCTGCCTTCGTAATCCCGCTTCAGGCTGCGCAGGTTGAAGAAAAGCTTGCGCTGGGCCTTGGTGGTCGCTACTTTGACCAAGCGCCAATTCTTGAGGATGTACTCGTGAATCTCGGCCTTGATCCAGTGGATGGCGAAGGAGACCAGGCGAACTCCCCGATCCGGATCAAATCGCTTGACCGCCTTCATCAGGCCGACATTGCCTTCCTGAATGAGATCGGCGTGGGGCAAGCCGTAGCCAAGATAACCTCGGGCGATTGAAATGACCAGGCGCAGATGGCTCAGAACCAGTTGCCGGGCGGCCTCGACATCGCCTTCGTCGCGCAGGCGGCGGGCGAGGGCAGTCTCCTCCGCTTCCGAGAGCATCGGATAGCGGTTCGCCGCGGCGATGAAGGCATCAAGATTGCCGACAGTTGCGGGAATGGGGAGCGCGAGGGCGTGGGTCATTGCGGTGTATCCTCCAACAAGGGTTTCAATCTCATTTTAGCACTCGGTTTATTAGAGTGCTAACAGCTTTTCGAGTTCGTTATGTATCGCGGTCGCTTTGCCCCCTCGCCCTCAGGCCCCCTCCATTTCGGTTCCCTGGTCGCCGCGGTCGGGAGCTATCTGGATGCTCACGCTCATCAAGGAGAGTGGCGGGTTCGGATCGAAGACGTGGACGGACCCCGCTGCGTTCCGGGGGCGGCCGAGGACATTCTGGATACCCTTGAGGCCTTCGGGTTCCAGTGGCATGGTCCGGTTCTGAGGCAGAGCCGCCGCGGCTTCGCCTACGCGGAAGCGCTGGAGCGCCTCCGGGATGCGGGTTGGGTCTATGGCTGTTCCTGCTCGCGCAGGGACATCGCCGCTTCCGCAGTTCGGGAATCGGTTGACGGCGGTTTTGCCTACCCGGGAACCTGTCGCACACGTTCGTCCTGGATTCGATCGCCCCGGGCGTGGCGGATGCGTACCGACAATCGGGCAGTGACTTTCGACGACCGCCTGCTGGGTCGCGTGAGCCAGAATCTGGAGTCCGACGTGGGCGATTTCGTTCTTCTCAGGGCCGACGGTTTCTATGCCTATCAGTTGGCGGTGGTGGTCGACGATGCCTTCGAGGGGATCACCCATGTGGTGCGGGGGGCTGATCTGGTCGATTCGACGCCGCGCCAGATCTGGCTCCAGGAATGCCTGGGATTGCCGCGCCCGGAATATGCCCACTTGCCGGTGGCAGTGACTGAGGCCGGCGAAAAGCTCTCCAAGCAAACCCGGGCACCGGCCCTCGACAGGCACGGCGCCGCGTCGGAACTCGTGGCGGCGCTCGATTTTCTCGGTCAGTCGCCGCCGCGCGATCTTGCTGCCGCT
>Ga0268298_10000482_pt1 | contig 51773 bp, 47 predicted proteins | sample WWTPWeurt_MetaG_FD_194462 | JGI IMG/M metagenome (GOLD analysis project Ga0268298, IMG submission 194462) | Activated sludge microbial communities from WWTP in Nijmegen, Gelderland, Netherland - WWTP Weurt | ecosystem: Engineered > WWTP > Aerobic digester > Activated sludge | place... | reverse complement strand
CAAGACGGGCGCAGGCACCTTCATCCTCGGCTCCTCGCCGGTGGCCGAACATGTCACGCTGACCAACAGCGGCTTCATCAACGTCAATGCCGGCACGCTGGATCATGTCGGCGGTACGCTGACACAGAATGGGCTGATCGAAGCGCTGGCCGGTGCGACGTTCAGCAAGCCGGGTGGCTTTACCAACGCGCTCGGCGGCACGCTGGCGGGTGAAGGTACGTTCGATGTCGGTGTCGGCAATACGCTGACCAACAACGGTACGGTGGCGCCGGGGCTGAGTAGTGGCGATACGACCGGCGCGTTGTCGATTACCGGTCACTATGCGCAGGGCGCTGGTGGCACGTTGTCCATGCAACTGGATTCCACGGCGGCCGGAAACTATGACCAGCTCCTCGTTTCGGGTAGTGCGAGCCTGAATGGCACGCTGAATCTCACAGGTTCCGCAACGAGCGGGTCCTTCCCGCTCGTCAGCGCTGCTTCGCGTACGGGCACCTTCTCCGCGCTGACTGGCCCGGTCGGCGGCAATTCGAACTACACGGCGACCGGACTCAACTTCGACGTGATCCTCGGCCTTTTCTGGACGGGAGCGGTCAACAACGAGTGGAGCAACCCCGGCAACTGGTCAACCGGCGTGCTGCCGGGCGTGACCGACTTCATCACCATCGGCACGGCCGGCAACCTGACGCTCTCGTCGGGCAGCTATGCCATCCGTGGCATCAACACGGTTCGCAACTTCACCCTCAGCGGCGGCGCCAGCCTCAGCCTGGCCGAGCCGAGCACCATCGGCGGCAATGTCACGCTGAACGGTGGCACGCTGACGGGCGTTGGGCCGCTGGCGATCGGCGGTACGCTGAATGTTGTCGCGGCCTCGACGGTGGGTGTGAACACCGCCGTATCGGGTTTGACGACTGTTGCGGCGGGAGGGCTGGCTCTGGGCGCAGCGACCACCTTCACCGCAAATGGTGGCTTCGACTGGTCAGGTGGCACTCTGAGCGGTGCGAATTCCTCGAGCTCGATCTTCGTACTGCCATCCGGCGACACGATGAACCTGACGGGTGGCTCGAAGGAGCTCTCGGGGGCTACGCTGCAGAACAACGGCACGATCGCGTTGAACCTCGCGCCGGGCAATACGCTTCAGCTTTCCAATAGCGCCACCCTGACGAATGCCGGCACGATCAGTTTCAACGACAACAACGGCATCGCACCGCGCAGCGGCTTTGGCCCGGGTACCTTCAATAACGTTGGCGGCACGCTGGTGGTGGCCGCCGGCAAGACGGGGTCGGTCACGGTCGAGAACGCAAGCTTCAGCGGCAACAGCACGCTCGATACCTCGGCGGCAGGATCGCTGCTGACGCTGGCGCCCTCGCTGGCTGCGAATTATTCCGGCACGCTCAACGCTCTTGGGGCCGGTGTCTCGTTCGCGAACGGCGGTGCAACGCACACCTTTGCCAGCGGCAGCACCCTGAATGGAACGTTTACCCAAAGTACGGGCAACACGGCCTTCAACAACACGACCCTCAATACAACCTACAACCTGCAGGGCGGGACGCTCTCGCTCACGAACGGAACGACGACACTCAATGGCACCCTGAACTATGCGGGCGGTGCCATCGGCGGTCCCGGCGCTGCGACGCTCGCGCTTTCCGCAGGCGATGTGCTGAACGTTAGCGGCGGCACGAAGGAATTCTCGGGGGCCGTGCTGCAGAACGGCGGCACGGTGAACCTCAACCTTTCGCCCGGAAACAACCTGCAGATTTCGAACGGTGCCAACTTCAACAACACCGGCACGATCAACTTCAATGACAACGTCGGCATCGCGCCGCGCAGTGGTTTCGGACCCGGCACCTTTAACAACGTGGGCGGCACGCTGGCTGTTGCAGCAGGCAAGACGGGGTCGGTCACGGTCGAGAGCACGAGTTTCAGCGGCAACGGCACGCTGGATACGTCGGCGGCGGGGTCGGCGCTGACGCTGGCACCGATGAGTAGCGCCAGCTACTCCGGTACCCTCAACGCCCTCGGTTCCGGCGTCTCTTTCGCCAACGGCGGCGCGACGCACAATTTTGCCGGCACCATCCTCAACGGCACGTTCACGCAGAGCACGGGCAATACGAACTTCGACACGGTCACGCTCAACGGGACGTACAACGTGCAGGGCGGCAACCTCATCCTCGGGGCGGGGGTCACCACGCTCAACGGCACCCTCAACTACGCGGGCGGTGTCATTGGTGGAGCGGGAGGGGCGACACTCGCCCTGTCGGCGGGCGACGTTTTGAACGTCTCTGGCGGCACGAAGGAATTCTCCGGTTCGCTGCTGCAGAACGGCGGCACGATCAACCTGAACCTTGCGTCGGGAAATACCTTCCAGCTTTCCAACGGCGGCACGCTGGCCAACACCGGCACGATCTACTTCAACGACAACGTCGGCATCGCGCCGCGCAGCGGTTTTGGACCGGGGGCGTTCAACAATGCCGGTGGCACGCTGGTGGTCGCGGCAGGAAAGACGGGGTCGGTCACGGTCGAGAGCGCGAGCTTCAGTGGCACCAGCACCTTCGATACCTCGGCTGCCGGTTCCCAGCTGGCGCTGGCGCCGCTCAGTAGCGCGAGCTATTCCGGTACCCTCAACGCCCTCGGTTCCGGTGTCTCTTTCGCCAACGGCGGCGCGACACACAATTTTGCCGGCACCATCCTCAACGGGACGTTCACGCAGAGCACGGGCAATACGAACTTCGACACGGTCACGCTCAACGGGACCTATAACCTGCAGGGCGGCAACCTCACCCTCGGGTCGGGGGTCACCACGCTCAATGGCACACTCAACTATGCGGGCGGTGCCATCAGCGGTTCCGGCGGTACGGCGCTGGCACTCTCTGCGGGCGATGTACTGAACGTCAGCGGCGGCACGAAGGAGATCTGGGGCACGACGCTGCAGAACGGTGGCACCGTCAATCTCAACCTCGCCGCCGGCAACAACCTGCAGATTTCGAACGGCGGCAACTTCAACAACACCGGCACGATCAACTTCAACGACAACGTCGGCATCGCACCGCGCAGTGGTTTCGGACCCGGCACCTTTAACAGCGTGGGCGGCACGCTGGCCGTTGCAGCAGGCAAGACCGGTTCGGTGACCATCGAGAATGCGAGCTTCAGCGGCAACAGCACCTTCGATACATCGGCCGCGGGGTCGGCTATCGTCCTGGCGCCGACCACGAGCGCCAGCTATGCGGGTTCGCTGGATGTCGTGGGCAATGGCCTGACCTTTGCTGCGGGTGGTGCGACGCACGTGGTTGCCGATGGCACTTTGCTGAACGGCAACATGACGCTTGCCGGCGGGGCGATGCAACTGGGCTCGGTACAAATTCTCGGCGATTTCGTGCACACGGGCGGTTCGTTGGCCACGGGCGCCGGCAAGACGGTCAACGTCGTCGCCGGCGGCAGCCTGTCGCTGGCAAGCGGCGCCACATTCGGTGGCTCCGGCACACTGATCAACGAAGGAACCGTGACCTTCAACGGCAATACCTTAGGCCATGCGATCCAGAACAGCGGCGCCATGGTGCTGAACGGCACGAACACCTTCTCCGGTGCGTCCTTCATGCAGGACGGCGGCACGCTGACGCTGGCGTCGGCCGGGGCGCTGACGAAGTCCGGGGGGGCATTCACGTGGTCCGGGGGTGATCTGCAGGGCGTCGCGTCGGGCCTGGCCTTGACCGGCGGAGCGACAGCCTCCATCGCGGGTGGGGGCAGCAAGGTCCTCGACGGCGTCAATATGACGGTTGTCTCGACCGATGTCGTGGCAGGGACGCTGGAGGTCCGGAGCGGCACCCTGAACGCGGGAACGACCACCATTGCGGGTGGGGCCACGCTGTTCAACAACGGTGGCACGGTGAATACGGGGGCTCTGGCCAATAACGGCACCTTCCGTCAGGCGGCGGGCGGAACCAGCACGATCGGAGGCGGCGGTACGCATACCGGCACCTTCGATGTGGCAGCGGGCGGAACGATGGACTTTGCCGCCGGCGCCCAGATCTTCAATGGCGCGACCCTTGCCGGTGCTGGCGCCTTCACCCGCAGCGGCGCGACGCTCAATGTCGCGGCGGGCGGGCTGACCATCGGTAATGGTACGGCCATCGATCTGAATGCGCTGGCCCTGGCCGGCACCGGTCCCATCACCAACAATGGCGCGGTGACCGGCAATGGCTTTACCTGGGGCGGAAATTTCACCAACGGGGCCACGGGTTCTCTGGCGCTGACGAACGGCGGCATTGCCGGGAATTTCTTCAACTACGGTACCTTCGACGTCACCGGCACGGTCGTCTTGAGTGGTGCCGTAGCCGATCAACTCGGCGGGCAGATCAGGATCCCGGCCGGGGCTGTGCTGGAACGGACGACCGGACCTTTCCGCTGGGTCAACGGTACGGTTGGCGGCGATGGCGTCAGCACCGGCAATCTTTCGTTTACCGGTGGTGGCAGCTTCCAGTTCGCGGGAACCGGCGACCGTGTGATCGATGGCCTGAACTTCACTTTCAATAACCTGACGCTGCCGGACGGTTCGCTGACCCTGCAGTCGGGTAGTCTCACACTGAACGGCAGTACCCTGCTGCCGGCCGGCGTCGCCCTCAACCTGAATGGCGGTACGCTCTCCAACAACGGTACGCTCGACATTGGCGGCACCTTCGATCTTGCGGGCGGTTCGTTTGCCGGCACCGGCAGCCTGACGATGAGCGGCGGTTCGTTGACCCTGCCGGCGACGAATTCCGTCAGCTGGACAAACTCCGGGGCGCTGACCAATACCGGTACGCTCAATCTCGCCGCCGCGACGATCACGAATGCGATCGACAACCAGGGAACCATCAATGCCGGCAACGGACTGGTCTTTACCCAGACCTTCGTCAACAACGGCACCCTGATTCTTGGCAGCGGCACGACGACGTTCTCGGCCGGTCTGGTGCAAAACAGCGGCCAGACGCAAATGAACAACGGCAGTGTGAACGGCAGCGTCACGATCAATGCCGGCATGATGATGGGCGGCGGTACGATCAACGGCTCGCTGACGATGGCCGGCGGCACGCTGGCGGTCGGCTTCTCTCCCGGTACGCTCAACATCGGGGGCAACCTGACCCTCGGCAGTGCCAGCACGACTGCGATCGAACTCGGCGGCGCGGGCGCCGGCCAGTACGACCTCATCAACGTCTCCGGCAACGCCGCGCTCGACGGCGCGCTGGTCGTGACCTACTGGGGCGGCTTCAGCGGCGGCGGCAGCTTCCCGGTGATGAGCTGGGGTTCGAGCAGCGGCACCTTCGCAAGCACCAGTTTCCCGGCGGCAGGCTTCACGCTCGCCTACGGCGCAAGCGGGATGACGCTGGATCTTGCCGCTGTCCTTCCGGCCACGGCAACAGCGCTTTCCAATGCGCTGGCAGAGGTGCCGGTCAATCCGCTGCTTGTGATGCTGGCGATGAATGATCCGCTCGAAGATCCGATGATGATCGAAACTGACGAGGACGGCGGCATCCGCATCCGCTCGCTTTCCGGCGGCGCACAGCCCTGCCGCTAGTCATCGCGGATGGCCGGCGCGGCGGCCGATTTCCGTCACATCCGGTCACGCAGTCAGAAAGGCGTGGCGCAGGGCCGACTGGTCGCTCTTGTCCCTAGCTGCTAGAATCGGGAGCATCGTTTCATCGACCGACAAAGCGGAAGAAACCGGCGTGGCGCCGGTTTTTTGCATCTGTCCTCCGGAGTTCCATGCGCATCCTTCTTTCCAACGACGACGGTTACTTCGCTCCCGGCATCGACCATCTGGCGCGGGCACTGGTCGACCTCGGCGAGATCACCGTGGTCGCCCCCGAGCGTGATCGCAGCGGGGCCTCGAATTCGCTGACCCTCGATCGCCCGCTCTCGCTGCGGCGCACGGCCAACGGCTTCTACCATGTGAACGGGACGCCGACCGACTGCGTACACCTGGCGGTTACCGGCATGCTCGATACGCTGCCGGACATGGTCGTCTCGGGCATCAATCACGGCGCCAACATGGGCGACGACACGATCTACTCAGGCACGGTGGCCGCAGCGACCGAAGGCTACCTGCTCGGTGTGCCGGCCATCGCCGTGTCGCTGGTCGGCAAGTCGGGTACGCATTTTGCGACCGCGGCGCATGTCGCCCACCAGCTGGTGAAGCGCTATCTCGCCAATCCGGTGAAGGAGCCGATGCTGCTGAACGTGAACGTCCCCGACATCCCGCTGGCCGAACTGAAGGGCATCAAGGTGACCCGCCTCGGGCGCCGGCACAAGGCGGAACCGGTGGTGAAGGCGACGACACCGCGCGGCGAGACGGTTTATTGGGTCGGTGCCGCCGGCGAGGCGGCCGATGCCGGGGAGGGTACCGATTTTCATGCAGTGGCCAGCAACTACGCATCGGTGACGCCATTGCAGATCGACCTGACGCATTCGGCGCAGCTCGCGATGATCCAGGACTGGATGAAGTAGGCCCATGGCTGCGGCACACGTCGGCATCGGCATGACTTCGCAGCGTACGCGCCAGCGGATGATCGACCGCCTGCGCGAAAAGGGCATCAAGGACGACGCGGTGCTGGCGGCGATGGCCGCGGTGCCGCGCCATGTATTCGTGGAGGAGGCGTTGTCGTACCGCGCCTACGAGGATACGGCGCTGCCGCTCGGCCTCGGCCAGACGATCTCGCAGCCCTATATCGTGGCGCGCATGATCGAGGTGCTGAAGGCCGGCCGCAGCGGGCTCGGCAAGACGCTTGAGGTCGGCGCGGGCTGCGGCTACCAGGCCGCCGTGCTGGCACAGCTGACCGACGAGGTCTATGCGATCGAGCGGCTGGAACCGCTGATCGCGAAGGCGAAGCTCAATCTGCGACAGGTGCAGGAATTCCGCGTGCGCCTGAAGCATGGCGATGGCCAGCTTGGCCTGCCGGAAGCGGCGCCGTTCGATACGATCATTCTTGCCGCCGCCGCACAGCGCGTGCCGCCCGCGCTTTTGCAGCAGCTGTCCCTTGGTGGCAGAATGATGTTGCCATTGGGCGCGGGTGGGACCGGCGACCAGACACTGTGTCTGATCGAGCGTCGCCCGGAAGGATTCGTTGAATCGCGGCTTGATGCCGTTCGTTTTGTACCGCTGCTCTCGGGGATCGAATGAAGCTTTCTCGTTGTCTTGCACCCTTGTCCCTGGTCGTCGTGCTGGCGGCCTGTGAAAGCCTCGCGCCGGCGCCGGTCGTCGAGCGTGGCAAGGGGGTGCCGTCGTCTGCGCAGGCGATCCCCGCCAAGGATCTCTATACCGTCAAGCGTGGTGACACGCTCTACAGCATCGCGCAGGCGAACGGTGTCGATCACCGCGAGCTCGCTGCGTTGAACAACATCGATAATCCGAGCCGAATTTTCGTCGGCCAGCAGTTGCGTCTGCGTGCTGCCGCCGCGCCGGCAGCGAGCGGCGTGGTGACGCAGCCTGTCGGGGCAGGTGCGCCGGTGGTCGAACAGCGTTCGCTCGATAGCGCGCCGGCGCCCGCCGCTGCAGCCTCCCCGAATACGCCGCAGATGAAGGTGGAGCCGCAAGCCGGCAAGGAGCCCTATTCGGAAGAAGCGCTGGCGCGTGCACAGCGCGATCAGGCCGGTACGGCGGTGGTCGCGAAGGCTGAACCCAGGGCGGAAGCCAAGCCGGAACCAAAACCGGAAGCGAAGCCCGAAACCAAACCGGCCGCCGATCCGTCGGCCGGTGGTGACGACGTGGCCTGGATCTGGCCGGCTAACGGTACCGTGATCGGCCAGTTCAGCGAGTCGGGCGCCAAGGGGATCGCGATCGGCGGCAAGGCCGGCGATGCCGTTGTCGCGGCGGGAGACGGCAAGGTGGTCTACGCCGGTACCGGCCTGCGCGGCTACGGCCAGCTGATCATCGTCAAGCACAACGCCACCTTCCTCTCGGCCTATGCGCACAACCAGAAGTTGCTGGTGAAGGAAGGGCAGACCGTGAGCAAGGGTCAGAAGATCGCCGAGATGGGCAATACCGACGCCGATCAGGTCAAGTTGCACTTCGAAATCCGCCGGCAGGGCAAGCCGGTCGACCCGATGAAGTACCTGCCACAGAGGTGACGAATGTCCGGGCAGCCGCTTTCTGAAGACCGAGAGTTTGAGGAAGACGAGGGGCTGCTGGAGCCGGAACAGCCGGATGAAGCCGCACTCGCGGAAGCAGAGCGCGAGTCAGTGGCAACGGAGACCGTCACTGCTGAAACCGAGATCCTCAACGACGTCACCCAGCTCTATCTCAATGAGATCGGCGCCAAGCCTCTGCTGACGCCGGTTGAGGAAGCCGCCACGGCGCGAGCCATGCGCGCCGGTGATTTCTCGGCGCGGCAGAAAATGATCGAGCACAACCTGCGGCTCGTCGTGAACATCGCCAAGCATTACCTCAACCGCGGCATCCCGCTGCTCGATCTGGTCGAGGAGGGGAATCTCGGCCTCATCCATGCGCTGGAGAAGTTCGACCCCGAGCGCGGCTTCCGCTTCTCGACCTATGCCACCTGGTGGATCCGGCAGAGCATCGAGCGCGCGATCATGAACCAGTCGCGTACGATCCGGCTGCCGGTGCATGTGGTGAAGGAACTGAACATCGTGCTGCGAGCGGTCCGTCACCTGGAGAAGGAGAACGGTCGCGAGATCAGCCATGAACAGATTGCACACCTGATCGACAAGCCGGTCGCCGAAGTGCAGCGCATCCTGGCGCTGAATGAGCATATCGCTTCACTCGATGCACCGTTGGAGATCGATCCCAATCACACCATCGGCGATGCGATTGCCGACGAAAACGGCATCGATCCGGAGGCCCGGCTCGAATCAAACGAACTGGGCGACCTGCTCGTCACATGGGTGGCGCAGCTGCCGGACAAGCAGCGCGCGGTGATCGAGCGCCGCTACGGTCTCAATGGTGCGGATACCTGTACGCTGGAAGTGATTGCGGCCGACCTGCAGCTGACCCGCGAGCGGGTCCGCCAGATCCAGATCGAAGCGCTCAATCACCTGCGCCGCATCATCAAGCGCGGCGGCGTCACGCGCGACAGCCTGCTATAGCCCGTTGCGCCGTTCGCGGATGGCTTCCGCGAGCTGGAATACCGACATCGCGTAGAAGCTCGATCGGTTGTAGCGGGTGATCACGTAGAAGTTCTGAAATCCCACCCAGTATTCCGTTTCCTGATCCGGACTGACGAGGTCGATCACGGCGGCTGGCTTCGTCGTATCCCCCTCGCTGCGGACACCCGCCGTGATCAGCTCCGACAGCGACCTGCCCGGCTTGATGCCGAGCGCGACGAGCGGCGTCGGGTCGCCTTCGACGGTGGCCGGCAGTGCGACCGTGCCGCCGGCTTCCCAGCCGTGCTGCGCGAGGAAGCTGGCAACGCTGCCGATGGCATCGTCGGCGCTGCGTGTCAGATCGACCTTGCCGTCACCGTCGAAATCGACGGCGTAGCGGCGCTGGCTGCTGGGCATGAACTGCGGGATGCCGAGCGCGCCGGCATAGGACCCTTTCAGTACGAGCGGGTCGAAGTCGTTCTCGCGTGCCAGCAGCAGGTAGTTTTCCAGCTCGCCGCGGAAGAAGGGAGCGCGCGGCGGATAGCGGAAGGCGAGGGTGGAGAGGGACTGCATGATGCCGAACTTGCCGGTATTGCGGCCGTACTCTGTCTCGACGCCGATGATCGCGACGATCACTTCTTCCGGTACCCCGAAGCTTTCGCTGGCACGCTTCAGGGTTGCCTGGTGCTGCTCCCAGAAGCGGGTGCCGCCGGCGATGCGACGCTCGTTCAGGAAGCGTGCGCGGTAGCGTTCCCACGAACGCTGCAGTTCGGGGACCGCCGGCGGGCGGATGGCCTTGAGCACCGTTTCATTGGGATGCAGGCGCGCGAAGCGGCGCTGGAGGAAGTCGGCATCAAAGCCGTGCTTTTCCTGCATCTCGGCAATGAATGCGACGACCTCGGGATCCTGCGCGAAGGAAGGTTCCTTGCCCTTGCTGCCAGCAATGGCGGGTCCCGCCAACAGGGCGGTCGCGACGAGGACGGCGGATACGAAAGGCTTGCTCAAGAACGCTCTCCGGATAATCAGTGGGCTCGCCAGCGCGTTGCAGCGGCGAGCAAAGCAAGGGCCTGCGGGTCGGGCGGGCCGTAGCGGGCAGCAGCATAGGCCTCGGCGGCCGCACGTACGGCGGCGGCATGTTCGGGGCGCTCGCGGGCGACGCGATCTGCGAAATCCTGCGGGCCTTCCCAAGGCGCCCGCGGGATGCCGGCCTTGGCCAGCCGCTTGCAATAGTTCAGCCACAGGCGCTGGGCCGCATCATGTCGCGGACGCTGCCACAGTGCCCAGCCAACGATCGCCAGCAGGATCAGGCCGGAAAGGGCGGCGAGCAGGGCCGTCATGCCGCGCCAGTCGATGTCGCCGAGGCCGAGGTCCTGCAGCAGCTCGCGCTGGCGGTCCGGATTGTAACCGAGCACCCATTGGTTCCAGCGATTGTTGACGGCTTCCCAACGAAAGCGCAGCTGGCGCAGCCAGTCGAGGTCGAGGCGCGCCATCACGGGCAGCGGCTCGCCTGCCGGCAAGGCCGTGGCGATCCCTTCCTCGACGCGCGACGGGGCGATCGCTGCGGTCGGGTCGACCCGCTGCCAGCCGCGCTCAGCCGTCCAGATTTCGGCCCAGGCATGGGCGTCGGACTGCCGGACGACGACGTAGCCATCGACTGGATTCGTCTCTCCGCCCTGATACCCGGCGACGATGCGCGCCGGGACGCCTGCGGCCCGCATCAGGAAGACGAAGGCGGAGGCGTAGTGTTCGCAGAAGCCGCGCCGCGTCTCGAAGAGGAACTGGTCGATCGAATCGTCGCCGAGCAATGGCGGCTGCAATGTATAGATGAAGGCCTCACGGCGGAAGAGTTGCAGCGCTTCCGCTGCGATGGCATCCGGCGTCGTGTGCTTGCGTCGCCAGCCGTCGGCGAGGGCGCGGGCCTGCTCGTTGCCCTGGCGCGGCAGGCGCAGGGCGGCGCTGAGCATCTGTTTCGATTCATCGAGGCCGAAGCGGAAATCGGGGGCGGAACTGAAGCGGAAGCGGGCGCGCTGCCGCACCGGTTCACGCGCAAAGGCCTGCAGGCGTGCCGTAAGCAATGCGCCATCGGGCAAGGCGACAGGGGCGTCGAGTGCAAGCAACCAGCGTTGCTGGTGGGCTTCGAGCGTGATTTCGTAGTCGATGGCCTGGCCACGTACGTCGACCTGCGGCGGCGAGGGGTTCGCGAGGCGCAGCGGACGCCAGGCACGGCCGTCGAATTCGTCCATGACCGGACCGCGCCAGTAGAGGCTGGCGTTCGGGAGCGGAGCGCCGTCGAAACGGGCGCGGAAGGCGATGTTGCCGTTCAGCACGAGGTCCGATATGGATCCCGGGGTGATGGTGTCGGGGAGCCCGGAACGGCTGCTGTGGGCATCCTGCGGCAGTCCCCAGAGCGGGCCGTTCACCCGCGGGAAGAGGAGGAAGAGCACCAGCATGAACGGCACGGCCTGCAACAGCAGCATGCCGGCGCGGCGGACAATCAGCGCCGGCGGCTGTGCGCCGCCGAAGAGGCGGATCATCGTCGCGGTTTCGAGTGTCGTGGCCGCAATCAGCCAGATCCCGGTGGGAATGCTCTGCGAGTAGAAGTAGTGCGTCAGCAGCAGGAAGAGGCCGAGCATGATCAGCACCATCGCGTCCCGGCGCGTGGCCATCTCGAGCGGTTTCAGGGCCATGAACAGTACGAGCAGGGCGACACCGGCATCGCGACCGAAGATGGTGCGGTATTCGAACCAGATGGCGACGGTGCCGGCGACGACGAGCAGGCTCAGCAGCCAGCGCGAGGGCAGCCGGCGCCGTGCGATCCAGAGCCCGGTGCGCAGCGCCAGTGCGAGGCCGGCGATGGCCATCAGCCAGTGCGGCTGATGCTCGACATGCGGTGCTGTCGTGGCGACGGCGCAGGCGAGCAGCCACGGGACGGTGGCCTGCTCGAGCGGTTCAGCGGGGTGCCTGCGGAACATGCTCATGGAGACTGCCTGAATCGTGGAGCGCCAGCGCTTCGAGGCAGCGCTCCTGATGGGCCGGTCCGTTGGCCGGCGGGAATGCAACGCCGGGAAGGGCGAGTCCGTAAGCGATGCCGGCCTGCTCGGCGGCGAGCACCCAGCCGGTCAGCACCGACAGGCGCGTTTCGTCATCCGGCGCATCGGCCAACAGGTCCCAGGCCAGCCAGAGCTCTTCACCGGCCCCGCCCGCAAAGTGCTTGACCAGCAGCGGCCAGGCCGCCGGGTTGCGCGCGACGGCCTTCCAGGCGACGTGGCGTGGCGGGTCGCTCGGGGTATGGGGGCGCAGTCCCGCAAAGTCCTCATGGCCCGCATCGCCACGGGCCAGGCCGGGGTCGTCGACCGCGACGGGCGGCGGCAGCGGGCGGCGGATCGGTGCCGGATAGACGAGGCAGGTGAGCGGGGGGTAAGGGTAGCTCCAGGCGCGGAAGAGGCCGAGCGGGTAGCGCGTGGCGAGCGTCAGCCGGCCGGGATCGAGGCGTCCGCGCCGTGGCGCCGGGCAGGGGACGTCGATGCGTGCGTTGCCGTTGGCCGGCAGGTCGACGAAGCATTCTTCACCACCGGCGAAGCTGAAGCCGAGTGCACGCCGTGCTTCCTCGCGCGCATTGCGCAGGTGCATCGGAAAGCGCGCCACGTCGCCGGCATGAACCGGTACCGCACGCCCGGGTGTGATCGCGATCCCGAGCAGGTTGCGGAAAGTGTGCACCATGGCCGCAAGTCCGAGCCCCGCGAGCAGGAAGACCAGCGCGTGACCGAGGCTCAGCGTGTAGTTGATCGCGCCCAGCAGCATGACCGCGAGGACGACCGCGAACAGATAGCCGGCGCCTGTCGGCAGGATGAAGATGCGCCGCTGGCCGAGAACGATGGGCAGCGTATCGTCGCGGCTGAGCCGGAAGATCCACTGCTGCAGTCGCAACGTCAGTCGACTCGCTTGCATCAGGGCAGCGGAATCCGTCTTACGAGTGCGATGAGGTCGTCTCCGGACGCATGCCCGCTGCCTTGCGCACGGCGCAGGCGATGCGCGGCAACGCTGCCGAAGACGGCTTGCACGTCTTCGGGAAGGACGGCGTCACGGCCATCGATGAACGCCCAGGCGCGCGCGGCGGCAAGCAGTGCGAGCGCGGCGCGTGGCGACAGTCCGTGTACGTAGGCGGCATCCTGCCGTGTGGCCTCGACGAGCGCCTGCACGTAGTCGATCAGCGGTGGGGCGGTATGGACATCGGCAACGGCGGCCTGCAGCGGGGCCAGGTCTCTGGGTGCGAGCGGGGCGGTCAGCCGGGCCAGCCGGTCGCGCGGGTTGCCGCCGGCGAGCAGTGCCCGTTCGGCATCACGGTCCGGGTAGCCCAGTTCCAGTCGCATCAGGAAGCGGTCGAGCTGCGATTCCGGCAGGGCGAAGGTGCCGATCTGGTGGGAGGGATTCTGCGTGGCAACGACGAAGAAGGGGTCCGGCAGCGGCCGCGTTTCGCCGTCCGCCGTCACCTGCCGCTCCTCCATCGCTTCGAGCAGGGCGCTTTGTGTCTTGGGCGTGGCGCGGTTGATTTCGTCGGCCAGCACCAGTTGTGCGAAGACCGGTCCCGGGATGAAGCGGAAATTGCTGCGCTCCCGGTCGTAGATCGAGGTGCCGACGATGTCGGCCGGCAGCAGGTCGCTGGTGAACTGGATACGGGAAAACTGGAGCCCCATGAGTTGCGCGAGCGCATGGGCCAGCGTCGTCTTGCCGACACCGGGCAGGTCCTCGATCAGGAGGTGGCCGCGGGCGAGCAGGCACGCGAGCGCGAGGCGGATCTGGCGGTTCTTGCCGAGGATGATGCCGTCAGCGGCGTCGATGGCAGACTGCAGGCGGGATCGGGCATCGTTCTGGGCATCGCTCATGGCTTGTGGTGGCGCGGGAGTTGGGTTGATAATGGGGCTGAAGGAGCAGTAAATTCTGGATTAGAAGCAAGCGTTGATATTCCGCGCCGATTATATCGGGCGGGGTGTCGGCGTATAACCATAATCGCAGGGATAAGCATAAGTGACCGCTACCGCATTCATTTCGCATCGAGACTGCCAGCTGCATGACATGGGCTCCTATCATCCGGAGTCCCCCACCCGACTCACCGCGATCAACGATCACCTGATCGCGCAGGGGATCGACGCCTACTTTTCCTATTTCGATGCACCGCTTGCGACCTTCGAACAGTTGCTGCGCGTGCATCCGGCCTCGCATCTGGAGCGCGTCAAGCGGACCTCTCCGGAACACGGCATCGCCCACCTCGACCCGGATACGGCAATGTGCCCGCATACCTGGTCGGCGGCGCTGCGTTCGGCGGGCGCCGGCTGCCTGGCGGTCGACCTCGTGATGGGGCATGAAGTTCAGAATGCCTTCTGCGCCGTGCGGCCACCGGGGCACCATGCCGAGCGTACGAACGCAATGGGATTCTGCTTCTTCAACAATATCGCGGTCGCTGCCGCGCATGCGATGGCCGTCCATGGCATCGAGCGGGTCGCCATCATCGACTTCGACGTGCATCACGGCAACGGTACCGAGGACATCTTCAAGGGTAACGACAAGGTGCTGATGTGCAGTATCTTCCAGCATCCGTTCTATCCGTACAGCGGCGCTGACAATCCGGCCCCGAACATGTGCAACGTGCCCCTCCCGGCCGGTTCGGGCGGTGAGGAGTTCCGCGATGCGGTGACGGGCGCCTGGCTGCCGCGCCTGGAAGAATTCAAGCCGCAGATGATCTTCATCTCGGCCGGCTTCGATGCCCACTACGAGGATGACATGGGCAGCATGAAGCTGTTCGAGAAGGACTATGCGTGGGCGACCGAGCAGTTGAAAGTGGTGGCGGCCAAGCACGCCGAGAAGCGCATCGTCTCCATGCTCGAGGGTGGCTATGTTCTGTCGGCCCTGGCGCGCAGTGTGGGGGCCCATCTCCGGTCCCTGGCCGATCTCTGAACGGTCAACCTGCAACGCCCTAGTGCGTTGATTCTCATACCCATCAACCCGGCCTTCGGTTAGAATCCGAAGGTTATTCCCATTCGATTTTCACCATGACCATGATTACCGGATCGCTCCCCGCCATTGTCACCCCGATGTTTGATGACGGCAGCCTCGACTACGACAGTTTCCGCAAGCTGATCGAGCATCACGTCAAGGAAGGCTCCGACGGCATCGTGGTCGTCGGGACGACGGGCGAATCGCCGACCGTCGATGTCGAAGAGCATTCGGAACTGATCCGTTTCACCGTCGAGGTTTCAGCTGGCCGCGTGCCGGTGATCGCCGGTACCGGCGCAAATTCGACCGCCGAGGCGATCGAACTCACCCGTTTCGCGAAGAAGGTTGGCGCTACCGCCTGCCTGTCGGTCGTGCCGTATTACAACAAGCCGACGCAGGAAGGTTTGTACCAGCACTTCCGCGCCATCGCCGAGGCCGTCGATCTGCCGGTGATCCTCTACAACGTGCCGGGCCGCACCGTTGCCGACATGAGCAACGATACCGCCCTGCGCCTGGCGCAGATCCCGAACGTGATCGGCATCAAGGATGCGACCGGCAACATTGAGCGCGGAACTGACCTGATCCTGCGTGCGCCGAAGGACTTCGCGATTTACAGCGGTGACGATGCTTCTGCATGCGCACTGATCCTGTTGGGCGCTCACGGTACGATTTCGGTCACTGCCAACGTGGCGCCACGCCTGATGCACGAGATGTGTGCGGCAGCGCTTGCCGGTGACGTGAAGACCGCCCGCGAGATCAACGGTCGCCTGCTCGGCCTGCACCGCCACCTGTTCTGCGAAGCGAACCCGATCCCCGTGAAGTGGGCTGTCCAGCAGCAGGGCCTGATGCGTGGCGGACTCCGCCTGCCACTGACGCCGCTGTCGGCGGATTGCCATGACCGCGTGCGTAACGCGATGCGTCAGGCCGGCGTGCTTGCCTGATCCAGAATTCGAGGTCTTTGCTCCATGAAGTTTGCCGCACCGCGCATTGCCGCGTCTTTGGTCCTGGTTTTCCTTGCCGCCTGCAGCACGATCGGCGTGGAGGGAAAGAAGGTCGAGTACAAATCAGCCGGCAAGGCGCCGACGCTGGAGACGCCTCCGGATCTGGTCGCGCCCGCACGGGATGACCGGTTTGCCGTGCCGGATGGCGGCGGCAAGGGTCGGGCGACCTTCTCGGCCTATGCCAATGAACGGACGCCGGAAGCCCGTGCAGCAAAGGGTAGCGACGTGCTGCCCAATGTCGAAAAGGCGCGCATCGAGCGCTCCGGCAACCAACGCTGGCTGGTCGTTGCCGGTACGCCTGACAAGGCCTGGGATACGGTCAAGGAGTTCTGGCTCGAGAATGGCCTGCTGATCAAGATCGAGCAGCCAGAAGCCGGCGTCATCGAGACTGACTGGGCCGAGAACCGTGCCAAGATTCCGCAGGACGCACTGCGCAACCTCCTCGGCAAGGTGATCGACTCCGTCTATTCGACTGCCGAACGTGACAAGTTCCGTACGCGCCTCGAGCCGGGTAGCGAGCCGGGTACGACCGAGATCTACATCAGCCACCGCGGCATGTACGAGGTGTTCGTTTCCGAGGGCAAGGACCAGACGAAGTGGCAGCCGCGTCCGCCGGATCCCGAGCTGGAAGCTGAAATGCTGCGCCGCCTGATGGTCCGCTTCGGTGTCGAGGACAAGCGCGCGACGGCGAATCTTGCCGCGACGAACCAGGAGCGTCCGGTCGAACGGGCGAAGATCGTCAAGGCGCCGGATGGCAGTGGCAAGCTGGAGGTCCAGGAGCGGTTTGATCGCGCCTGGCGCCGTGTCGGACTGGCGCTTGATCGTGTCGGCTTTACCGTCGAAGATCGGGATCGCACGAAGGGTCTCTACTTCGTACGCTATGTCGATCCGGAAGCCGACATGGAATCCAAGAAGGACAAGGAAGGCTGGCTGTCCAAGCTGAATCCGTTCAAGGGTAGCGATGCCGCGGCGATCTCGAAGATCCAGTACCGCATCTATGTTGCCGGAGAGAGCGACATCTCCAACGTCCAGGTTTTGACGCGTGAAGGCGGGGTCGACAATTCCGAAACCGCCCGCCGTATCCTGGCCCTGCTGCACGAGCAGATGAAGTAATGCGCTTTGCCTCGCTCGGCAGTGGCAGCCGAGGCAATGCGCTGGTGGTGGAATCGGGTGGCACTCGGGTGCTGCTCGATTGCGGTTTCGGCATCCGGGAAACCGTACGCCGGCTGGAGCGCCTTGGCATTGAGGCGGAATCGCTCTCGGCGATTCTCGTCACGCACGAGCACAGCGACCATATCGGCGGCGTCTTCAAGTTCGCCCGCCGCCATTCGATCCCGGTCTGGCTGACCCATGGCACCCTGGTGTCTGCACCACAGCGTGATACCGAGTTGCCCGAGGTGACGCTGATCGATGGCCATGTGGCCCGTGCCTTGGGTGATCTGGAGATACAGCCGTACCCCGTTCCCCACGACGCGCGGGAACCTGTCCAGTACGTGTTTTCAGACGGTGCGCGCAAGCTTGGCGTGCTCACTGACTGCGGTAGTCTGACCGCGCACGTGGTGGCCATGCTGGACGGCTGCGACGCGCTCGTCCTCGAATGCAATCATGATGAGTCGATGCTGGCGGCGTCCGATTATCCACCTGCGCTGAAGCGCAGGATTTCAGGACGGCTGGGCCATTTGTCGAACGAAGCGGCCGCAGGGCTATTGGCTCAGGTCAATGCTTCGCGGCTGCAGCATCTCGTCGCTGCACACCTCTCGGAGCAGAACAATCAGCCGGCGCTGGCCGTGACGGCACTGGCCACTGTGTTGGGGTGTGCCGAGGAGTGGATCGGAGTGGCGACGCAGGATTCCGGTTTCGACTGGCGCCAGATTTCCTGAGCTTCCGGGGTCACAAAAACACTGGCAAATAAAAAAGCCGACCCGAGGGTCGGCTTTTTGCTGCGCACGCCGAATTACTTGGCCGGGGCGGCAGGAGCGGCCGGAGCGGCCGGAGCGGCGGGGGCAGCAGCCGGAGCAGCGGCTTCAGCCGGCTTGGCAGCGTCAGCCGGAGCAGCAGCGGTGCCGGAGGCAGCAGCCGGGGCAGCGGCTTCAGCAGCCGGGGCCGGAGCAGCGGCAGGGGCCGGGGCCGGGGCAGCAGCCGGAGCCGGAGCAGCAGCGGGGGCCGGAGCCGGGGCAGCGGCTTCTTCTTTTTTGCCACAGGCGGAGACGGCGACGGCGAGCAGGGCAGCAACGAGGAGAGAGTGCTTCATTGTGAATTCCTTATCGATATTGGAAAAAACGCACCGCAGCAGTCTGCGATGCCGCCCGGTTGCGCAACCGGACTGGAAGAAATTCTAGCATGGATCAAGGCGCGAATGCTGCGTTGCGGCATGCGAATCGAGTGCGATTTCGTCAGAGCCCGGCCACTGTTGCACTAACAGGTGAGCCGCCTTCGTTCCAGATGTCTTCAAAACGCTTCACGTAGGGCTTGCATGCTTCCGTGTCCGATACGATTTCCTTGCTGCGTGCGTGATCGTAATGAAATCGGATAAGCGCCGACTCCCCGTCTGCGATCAGCATCGAGTCGCTCAGGTTCGAAAGATGAGGAGGGATTTCCCGCACCTGAAACTTGTGCGCGTAGTTGCGGAGCAGGTCGAGAACTCTTGGGTGCTGGTTGCGAAGCGGCTCTGCACTGTGCACTGCAATATGCAGTTGGCTCATTGGCGAGGCGCGTAGAAAACGGGTCAGCGATGCGATCTGTGCAGGGCGTTCAAGATGCAGCGCAAGCAGGTCACGGTCGAATATGACCAATGTGCGCTGTGCGAGGCCGAGCACACGCTCTGCAATCGCGGCGTACTCGGTCCAGCTCGTGATCAGTGGGGACGGCGTTGTCGGGTTCATGATGCAAACCTAGCAGCCCCGACCAGGATCGGCAAGTCGATCTCAATCTTTCTCGAACAGCGCGATCGATTCGACGTGGGACGTGTTCGGGAACATGTTGACCACGCCGGCGCCCCGGAAGCGATAGCCCTGCTGGCTGGTCAGAATGGCCGTATCGCGGGCGAGTGTCGCCGGGCTGCAGGAAACGTAGACAATCCGGCGCGGTGCATTTTCGCCGAGTGACTTGACCAGTTCGAGCGCGCCTTCGCGTGGCGGGTCGATCAGCATCTTGTCGAAGTGGCCGAGGGCGGCAATGCTCTCTTCGGTAGCTTCGAACAGGTTGGCGACGCCAAAGGAGGTGTGCTCAGAGAGGCCGTTGGCTGCTGCGTTCTGCGCAGCCCGTTCGACGAGCGCCTGGCTGCCTTCGATTCCGACGACATCGGCCCCGAGGCGGGCGATAGGGAGCGTGAAATTGCCGAGTCCGCAGAACATGTCGGCAATGCGCTCTCCCGGTTGCGGGTCGAGCAGACCCATCGCACGACGGATCAATACCTGATTGATCCCGGGGTTTACCTGGGTGAATTCCGTGGGTGAAAAAAACAGTTCAAGCCCGAACTCCGGCAGCTTGTAACTGAGGGGCTGGCCGTCGACGGGGTGAAAACGGAATACCGTATCGGGACCCTTGGGCTGCAGCCAGATCTGTACGTTGTGCCGGTCGCCAAACGCGCGCAAGAGCGTCTCGTCGTTTGCGCTCAGCGTTTCAAGGACGCGGAAGACGAGAACGGTGACATCGGTACCGACGGCGACTTCCACCTGCGGCATGCGGTCCGGTGCCGAGAAGGCGCCAATCAGGTCGCGCAAGGGCAGGAGCAGGTCGGAAACGTGCTTCGGCAGGTTGCGGCATTCACGCATGTCCGCGACGTAGCTGCTGCGGCGCTCGTGGAAGCCGACGAGCATGCCGCCCTTTTTTGGAACGAGGCGTGCACTGAGGCGCGCGCGATGGCGGTAGCCCCAGGGTTGTCCGTAAATCGGCGGGTACAACTGCTCAGGGTGGATGCGGCCGATGTGCCACAGGTTGTCCTCCAGGACGCGCTGCTTGGCAGCGACCTGGGCGGGATGGTCCGCATGCTGCATGCTGCAGCCGCCGCAGACGCCAAAGTGGGGGCAGGCCGGTGTGACGCGGTCGCCGGAGGCCTTCAGGACGCGCGTTGTCTGCGCTTGCTCGTAGCTCGGCTTCTTGCGGTAGCTTGAATATTCAACTTCCTCGAGCGGCAGCGCGCCTTCGACGAAGATGGTCTTGCCTTCCAGACGGGTAATTCCACGTCCTTCATGGTCGAGCGATTCAATGATTCCGACGGGCATCTGTGCCATCCCTGAAAAGCAAAAAGCCGATTTCGCGAGAAATCGGCTTTTTGGTGAAACTGGCGCGCCCGGAGAGATTCGAACTCCCTACCCCTTGGTTCGTAGCCAAGTACTCTATCCAGATGAGCTACGGGCGCGTTGAAGAAGCGGCATTATACGGATCGCTTCCTTTTTTGCCAAGTTAATTGCAGCAAAAACTTGGCGGAGACGGAGGGATTCTTTTGACACCCCCGAAGGCCTTGCCGTTGCAAAAGCCCAGGCAACAGCGAGAGGCGGAGTGTAGCATGCGGTGTAGCAAAGGCTCAATTAAATCGGTCGGACCACATACCCCATCGCTGATTCTGCGAGAATCAGCCAAATACGGCGCTTTGTAGTCCTTTGGCAACCTTGATAGTGACCTATTGCTCAATGTAGGCTGCCTTGCCGTAGCCTTGCTCGCTATTTATCGAAGATTGATATGCATTTGTCCCCAGCCTTCCGATACCCATCGTTACAGTACCAGTTCGAACCAGATACCCAAGCATTCGAAGGGATATTGAGCTTTTCGCATTTGTCACTAACCTTGCGATAACCATCATTGCAATACCAGTTTGGTCCGGATACCCAAGCATTTGCAGGAACATTCAATGCCTCACACTTATCCCCAACCTTCCGATACCCATCGTTACAGTACCAGTTCGAACCAGATACCCAAGCATTCGAAGGGACATTGAGCTTTTCGCATTTATCACCGACCTTGCGATAACCATCATTGCAATACCAGTTTGATCCGGATACCCAAGCATTTGCAGGAACATTCAATGCCTCACACTTATCCCCAACCTTCCGATACCCATCGTTACAGTACCAGTTCGAACCAGATACCCAAGCATTCGAAGGGACACCTGGCCTTGTATTTCCAGATGGGGATGGGGTAGGTAAATTACTCACAGATGGTGTTGTTGCTGAAAGTGACCTATTAGCATCAGAAATAGTAGATCTGTTTGCAATCGGAACGGCACGTTGCAACTGCATAAGCAGGTCATGATCTGCAACGCCGGTCACAGCGATTCCCTTGTCACGCTGAAATGCGAGAATAGCTGTACGAGTACCATTTCCCATCAGTCCATCTGCGGGGCCGACGTTGTAGCCGAGTACATTTAATCGTTGCTGTATGGATTTAACTGTCGGATCTGGAGTTGGCTTACCGGCTTGTGGCTTCGCCTTTGCCGCGGTTGACGTTCCAGTTGAGAATCTTCCACGCCCTTCAGTTTGGAGGTCGGCACGGTAGCGCTCGACTTCGCTTCGAGCGCTTTCCAATGCCCCCTTGCGATAACGAAACTGGCCACAGCGACTGTTGTAATCAGAAACCATCCCGTTGAAACGATCAACATGAGCATCAATGTAGCTGTTGACCGCTTTCTTTGCAGATTCGAGTCGTATGTCCTCGGCCAAGCAATAGCGTAGCTGAGTGCTACTCAAAACATTATTAGTGCCCACAGGCGGTAACTCTTCAGATAGCCGGCCGGGAACTGCTGGTTTTGCTGCGGGCGGGGAATACGAAGGGGCCGAAGGGCTTGATTTGTAGGATGGCGAGGTTTGATTATTGTTTCCCGATCCTGCCATCCAAATAACCGCTATTACCGCACCTATCCCAAGAACCCACTTCCAGCCTGAATTGCCAGAGGGCTGAGCCGGCGCTTGGTAGGTTTGTGCTGTTGGTTGCGGCTGGCAACCTTGCTGTGCATTTGTTTCGCTGTTCTGTACCTCTTCAGGAGGCTCCTGCTTCGCAAATGCAGAGGGCGCTGATGCTGACTTCGGGACGTCAGTGTCTATCTCAACATCTGATACCAGCGAAGAGAGGCCGGCAAAACCCGCCGTGTCCTTGTTTTTATCGTCCTTAGATGACATGCGCCGCACCCATCAATCGATTCAGCGAATCATCGCCAACAAACCAACAGCCGCAACGGTACCGATAACGCCTGAGGCCGCAACTGCTCCCCATGTTCCGATTTTCGGTTTGAGTATGTAGTAGCTTCCGAACGTAACAAGCCCGCCGACAAGCCCAAATAACTTGACGATGATGACGGCCAAAATCGACGGCCAGATCCAATTCCAAGAGCCGGACTTCTTTTCGGATGTGGTTGTGGACTCTGCAGATGCCGTGGTCGGTGCAGATGTGGGTGCGGACGACGGTGACGGCGCATTTGGATCTTCGTAGCTCATAATTTCCTCCCAGAAAAGTTAACGAATTACGATGCTGTTTTTCAAGCGGTCATGGGCGGCCATGGCACCCTGATCGCCATCGATGTACGACAGCGTGATCAGTGCTTTCTCAGCCCCCAAAGGCACATGGTATTGAGCAACCTTCATGGTTTCACTCGAATTGACTGAGGACGTGCGGCCGTAACGAATGACCAGGGCTGTTTGGCCGCCAAGCGGCTCTACTGCGACGCTGGCTCGGCCGACTTCCTTGATCCCATTCTTTGCCAACCCCGCCCACATAACCGGGGACTCTTCCTTCCATGTCTCAGCGAGATCCTTGAGGACCTGCTGACGGTTAGCCTGAACCTCTTGGCGCACCTCTGTCTGGGAAATTGGGGGGGTCTGCGGGATAAATGACACCCGAACGAACATCCTCGATGGAACCGGATAGGATTGGACTGACAGCGATGCCGTATGCTGCGTCTGAATTCCCGTAAGCTTCTCTCCGAATTCTTTGACGCGTTTGCGATGTTCAGCGTCGTTAATCGTCCAGTTATCTGGAACCTCAATTTGAACCCGACCTTTGACGTTCAGTGTTGTGTACCCATTAACCTGAGCCGCCGCAGGCGCTCCCAACACCAACAGCCACACGCAGAAAATTGGCAGGAACCACGATATTTCTTGTTTTGAGGTCATCATGCGGATAGTTCCTCGTTAGTTTTCCGTGAAAAGGCTGTGCAGTAGTTCCTGCAAAACGGGCTGAAGTTGCTCGCGACTCTTGGCTGTCCCTGTTCCCTCGTAAACATTTACCGTAAGAGGGAGCGAATTCAGCAGCGTGATGCCACTGAGACCGGTAACGGGTCGAGTACTGTCACCGATGCTCAGGTTCATGCGAGCGGAGAAGTAGACCGCATTACCGTCCCGGCCAAGCTGTTCAACTCTCATGTCGGACATGCTCAGATCGGGATTCTCGAGTGCGCCCCTAAGCCGTCGATTGATCTCAGCTGTATCCACGCGCGGAGTAGATTTTGAGATGCTGGCAAGGAAGGCTTCACGATTCATCTCGAGTCGTTTGAAGTCTCCCTTTGGTCCAAGGAGCTGGATTTGCAGCCAGTGATCAAGCGTATCTCTTCGCCCAGCTCTGTAATCCTTTAACTCAGAGCACCGAACCGCCGCATGAACCAGACGGGCACTGGTACCTACTGATCTCGCGCTCATCGCCATCAGTTCGCGCTCGCGCACGGAGTTGCCAAGTGTGCAATAGCTGCTGGGGTTTGAAAAGCTGATCTGTTGACCAAGTACGTTGATCGTTTCCGCACGGATCTGGGTCGATTTCGAAACATCAGGAGCCACCTGCTTCTCGCTACGGCGGATTGGCGTGGCTATAGGGTCCTGCCGAAGCGGCGTTGAGGAAATAACCTCTGGGATCGTCGATGCAGCTGGTGCCGAACTTGGCTGTGGTGATTGCCCCTTATTCCCTGCAAAAATAACTACAAGTAGACCAAGCAGCGCACCAATACCGAGCATCCATTTGCCGGTTGTCGTATCTGCATCTGCCTGATTGGGAGCCAGCGTCTTTTGCTCAACAGGCTTTGGCTCATCTTGCTTAGGAGCAGCCACGGCTCCTTGAGCCTCTTCAGGGGGCGTACTTGCGCTTTGGGCTTGTGGTGGGACTTCCGAACGTGGTTTTTCGGCGGGCGCAGCTCCCTCAACGTCTGAGACGAGTGATGAAAGACCAGCAAAACCCGTAGACTTCCTGTTTTGATCTCCCTCCGAACTCACAAGCAGCTCCCCGACAATCGGCTACTGTGCCGATACACTTGTGAGTTGACTCCTGACTAGATCCAGTTTTGCTTTGTGCGCAAGAGGACGCTGGAATACCTTGTTTTCAATTTGTTCTGACACCTTGCTGATCGCAATGTAGGCAAAACTGAGCCCTGACTCCCTCTCCGTCGCCTTCATCTCAATAAAATCGTACGGGAAATTTTGGCAAAATTTATGGAACCCACAAAACTGAGGCACCTCTTGAGTGAAGCGGAATCCATCGGGAGTTACTCGAGAGCGACGGGGATGGTAGAGATCCGTGAAGAAAACAAACCACTCGCTCCCTGAAAACGTGACCGCCTCAAAAACATCGATAGTGTCGATTGCACCAATACGGTGAAAGAGAACACGCTCCCCCTTATTCGTTTCCAGCTTCGATAAGTAGGCAAGTTGTCCAATGGGGCCGTTTACAGGGATTGGATTTGTTGCTGAGAACCCAAATGGACCGCTTCCGTTTGGATCACGGTCATATGCAGGGGCGGACTTAATCATCTCCTTCATAGCCGGATGAAGCATTTCTAACTGAAATTCCTCATCCTCCATAATCCTCCGGATCTGGCCAAACGCCTCTTGAAGAGCCTTCTGTTCTTTGTTGCCTCCGAAGAGACTTGAGAAGAAACCCATAACATCCCCCTGGAAAATTTTGCTCTGGCCGGCGGCCAAAATTGATAACGATTTAGTCCCTGAAATAATCGCTCAGCTTGGAAATTCCCTTCTTAAAACCGGCTCTCACTATGTGATCCAGCAGATGGGTATTCCAATGATTCATGTAAGACGCGGAGCCGTAAGTTTTCTTGTCGCTCTTGGAGCCGATCACAAACTCGCCGTTGGCACTCCAAACATGCACGTCGCCCCACGACAACCGAACCTTTTCGTTGGATCCCAACAATTTATGCTTGGTCAAGGTGACCGCTCCGTCTTCGACCAGCATGTCGCCAAAGTGCAGGGTTCGCCCCTCCTCGAGTGCCTCGCTCATCTCGATCATCAGTTTGACGCATACAGCTCGCCAAAGCGCTTCGAGAAATCCGTTGAAGGTTGATTCCTTTTTGAGGTTGATGACAGTCGAATTGCCTCTTGTTCCGAGACCAATCGTGTAGTCGGTACCTGTCGGGACTCCGTTGACGGAGTGGCGCACACTTCCCCACCTCACTGCGGTGATGGCATCAAGTGGGTATCGATTGTCCTTCCAGACCACACCTTCAGGTGAGATGCTGAGCGTATCTTTGAAAACAATCCCAACGTCAGCACTAAAGGTTACTGCGCGTGCCCACTCTGCCTCACGCTTTTGGGCTTGTGCCTTCGCCTGCGTTCGCTTCGTATGGATGTCGGAAAGAGTGTCAACGTCTTGCTCCACTCGCTCAGCCACCTCGGGCAACTCTGCAAATAGCTCCTGAATGAGAATTGTCAGGCGTTTGGACGAGTCCAGCATGTCATGATCGTTGAAGAGATCAATAGCAAGGCTACGTATCGAATAGGCTAGCTCATTGCTGTGATCGTGATCGATGCCGCGAGCTTTTGCGCTCAACTGGATAGGCTGGGCAAATCTATCCCAATTGCGTGCGACTTTTTCGATCTTGTCGACCAATGGCTTAATGACACTCTCGCCTGACTCGGCAGAACTTCTGGCTGCCTGAACAAGCTTTTTGACATTCTCTGCTTCTTTTTCGAGGACGCCCTGCACCTCAACCGCATAGCTGTCCACCAGGTCGTCAATCAACTCCGGGGCATGGTCTTCACCATTACAAGTCGCGCCATCGACAGCAAATGTCATTGCATCCAGAAGAGATGCGGGGGGCAGTCGATTCAAAGCATCTTTGATTGCAGTCCTGAAGTAACGCTTCCGCTCCAGTATTTCATGCTCGACCTGGTCATCCTTAATTTCAGGAAAACCCGATACTGCACGATCTTCGTTAATGTCACGGACAACCTCATCCAGATCGAGGTCATCAACGAGGTACGCCATCTCCTGAATGAACTCAGCAACATCTTCTGCTTGATCATCCGCATTAACAGCTTCGAACGCAGCTGCCATGAGGTTGCAATGAGCGAGAGTCGGCAATCCGGACTCCTCTCGGATTGCCAATGGATCACGCAGCAGGCTTTCTAGTAGTTGCGAGGCTTTGCGTGGAGAAACGCCAGGGAGCCAGGAAATTTCAGCAGACAGTCGATTTCGTGGATTTGTAAGGTCGGTTCGCGCCTTTTGACAAACGTCATGATCCAGTTCAAGCGATTTTTCTTCTGCTTGTTCGACGATCTTTTTCCGGTCGTCCCTAGTCGTAACACCCAAAATGGCAAATGGGTTCTTGTGCAGGATTGTTGTCCGAATAGAGCGTGGAGTGCGCGCACTTGTTGGGGAAGGCGCGGGGCGTGGCGCAGCAGCAGGTTTTGGCGGACTGGCTGGCCTCGCTGCTAAAAGAGGCTCTGGCTCGCTCCGACCACCTAGCATCGCCATAAGCTGAGGATCTTTCAAAGCGTCGCTAGCCTGTGCAAACAAATTCGCCGGCGCAGTGAGCTTCAAGTGGTTTTTGATTTCATGCGCATAGCTTAATAGCTGAGAATTGGTTGATAGATGCTCACACAGCACCAGTGACAGGGCTAACTCCTGGTCACCTTTGGGTATGGCTCCACAAGACTTACACGCGGTCAGCGCACCGAACTTTTCTTCACCGCATTTAAAGCAAATTGCGAATGTCATGTATTTTTCTCATTGACATCTTAATCGAATCAAATAACCAAACGGTTAGTTGCTTAGATATCCATTCCCCGCCCAAAAATACTCTTTCGACGACATATCCCAACCACCTGCAGGACGATACACCTTGCTTTCTAATACAAGATTTCTATGCCCATTTCGCTGGGCTGTTGCCAGAGAAACCCAACCAAATGCACTAGCTATTTGGCGCCATCCTGAAGCGTTTTTTGCAAATAGAAATGTTGAACAGCCACCAGATCCACAATAGCCACCATGAGTCACTAAATACTCGGCTTTCCCGTCTAGATCTATATCAACCGGCAATAAGCTAAATCGGCCAAATTCACACGCGGTATCTCCCAAGCAATTCGATGCATCAGACGACAAAATAGCCAACAACTTATTTTTTTCTTCTTCGGCGAGTGACTCCGTATTCAAATATTTTGAAGGCGGTTCATTTGGTGATGATTTCGACGCAGAAGTTGAATTTTGGTTATTACTAGCGGAAAAACGCAACGAGCCTTCAGTTCTCAGATCGGATGTGAATGGGGAAATATCGCTCTTGGCTAACTCAAGCGATCCACTCCGATACCTAAAAGCACCGCAACGACTGTTATAGTCAGCGACCATGGCGTTGAATTGGTCGACATCAGAGTCCGAGTAGTTGTTTAAACTTCCCTTGGCGGCCTCCATCCGAATATCTTCAGCTAGGCAATACCGAATCTGTGCAGCACCAAGCACATGATCTCTCCCAACCGGAGGCCTTTCCTCTGTTGGACGTTTTGGCACTTGAGGCTCACTTACCGGAGGTTGAGATGTCGGTGCCGTGGCATAAGTACTCGGGGTATAACTCGACGGTGATGATGTGTTCTTGCTGCCAGAGGCTCCCACAAGCCAGATGACGCCAATCACAGCTCCTATACCCAACAACCATTTTCCTCCAGAAGATCTGCCGCTCGGCTGAACAGGCGCTTGGTATGTCTGTGGCACAGGCTGAGCGGCACCCCCCTCTTGGGACGACATGGCGCGAGGCTGCGGATTATTTGTTGCGGGGTCAGGTTTGCTCTGTGCTTTCTGCTCAGGAGGCTCTACGGTCACATCGATGTCAGAAACCATCGAGGAAAGCCCCGCGAACCCTTGACCTGCTCCTTCTTTTTTTTGTTCTTCACCTGATGCCACCGGACTATCCCCTAAATGAACCCTATTCGCCGTTGCGATCCGCCTTCGCGCTCTCTTGCTGGTGCAGCATCCATCGCGTCTAACAAACTGTCCTGATCTAATTTGTCCTTTCCGGCACGTGCGGCCAGCCTCGCTCCTTCGCGAATCACGAAGGTGACGTCGGACAAGGGGCGGCCAGCCAATTCCTTTGCTAAGGGTTTGGGATCTACGTCATCTTCTTTTGGCAACGTAGACAAGAGCTTTTCAAGCAAAGACAGGATTTCACCTTCTCTAGCAAAGTCGACGTTGATGACATGATCAAATCGTCCACGCCGCAAAATTGCGGGATCGATCATGTCGACGCGATTGGTCATGGCGATAATCAGCACGTCGTTCTTTGTTGCCTCTGGGATACGCCGCAAGAACTCCGCGACTTCTTCGACGCGGTGGTGTCCAGATCCCATTTCCCGATCAGCAAGGAAAGCCTCCATCTCATCAATAACGAGCACGGATGGCGAGTTTTGCATCGCCTTGTCGAACACTTCAGCGACCTTCTTGCTCGTTTCGTGAATGTACGGGCTTGCGACACTGGAGGCATCGATCTGGAAACTTGGCCATCCCAGAAAATCGATTAGACGCTCAACTGCAAACGTCTTTCCACATCCTGGGGGTCCATGCAGAACGACCGCAGCAGGGAAATCGATCCCCAATGCTTTATAGCGCTCGCGGTTCTGAACGATATCGACAATGTGTTCATTGAAAAAATCAGCCAGCTCAGGACGCCCAGCCAGTTCAAATACCTTGGGGGCTAATTCCTGGTCATGTGTTTCTGTCTTGGCTTCAGTTTGCTCTGGCTGTTTGGTTTCAGTCCGATCAGGAGGCGTTCGATGCCTATCGGCCGGGATTATTTCGGTGACTTCGATACCTGCAGCCTGGACGATATCTTTAAGGTGGTTAGCCCCAAGCCAACTCAAGGTTTGACGCAACCTCCTGAAGGATTTGGCTGAAACACTTGCGCCACCAGTTAGCCAGTATCCGAGAACAACATCATCATCCGTTCTTGAGCTGATGCTGTAGGTTGGCAGGATGCGACTGATCTTTTCGACGTACAAGGCATCCTGAAGAGGTGTCTCCGCATCGATTTCGCGGGTAGCCTTCAGCGCAATAGCAAATGAAAGCGCCTCTGCCTTGGTGCTTGGTGAGTCACCATCAGAAACGGGGCAAAGGACTTGGCTTGATCCACAGGAGATTTCCCAGAGTACCTGCTCGCCAAAGTTGAAAGAGCCAAACAACCCTGCGTCAATCAGGCCAGCTTCAATCCAACGCTGGGCAAGATCATCCTGGACAATAAGTGCACGGCCACCGCCTGGTGTTTCCATGATTTGCCAATTCGGTCCCTCGAATAGCGCCACACGCGTCTTCGCGCCGTCAGGCAACTTGAAACCAATTGGAAGCCACGCATCAAATGCCATAGATCAACTCCGAACGATATTCGTGCTGGCCATCATTTCATCATCGCCAGCCGATCCGATCCGCACCGAGTCTAGATGCGCCACCACCGCCCTCAGTTTGTCGATATCGTTTGCCTTCAGCGCTTCGGAACCGGCTGCAACCAATTGTGCGTGTTCGTGAGCATCGGGGAAAAGATACGAGTCTTGGGCCAGCCACTTGAAGCGGTCGATAACGAACCAGTCCTGCCGCCACAGAATCAAGAAGTTCTTCCCACGCAATTCGTCCAAGTGGCTTTCAAAATCACCACTGTTGTTGTCGATCGAACGCTGTGCTGTCTTGGCTAGATTGTCGAAAGCATTTGCTTCAGTTGGGCGGGCGTGTTCCCGAACATGCTTATCGAAAAATTCCACTGCCTTATCAAGCTCTAGCTGGCGAATTTCCTTGAGATGCTCCTTGCGGGCCAGCGCCAGAAGCCTCTTGGCCTCCTGAACATTGTCCATTGCCTGCTTGGCTGCCTCGGGGTCTGTCTCTCCTGGCTTCATCGATTCCGCTTGTTCTAATTTCTCGCGGGCCTGATCCAGTTTCGGATCATCAATCTTCGATGCCATTTCTTCCAAGCGCGCCATTGCATGCTCGGATTGCTCTTCAACCAGTTTTGAGGCTTTTGTGTAATCTATTTGGCCGTCTTGGCGAGAGTAAAAGTTGCGTCCACTATGAAACAAACCTCCAATTGAAGGTACCGACACCTCCATCTTGATGTTCCCGGAATCCAGGATCTCGTAATCACAGATAAGTTCTGCGCCAGCCGCAATGACCCCGTCGTCAAAGTCTGAGCCTTTTATTTCAAACATCCCGATGAAACGGTTGTCTGTGACAGGATCAGAGATTTCACCTTCCCACAGCTTGAACTTGATCGATCCAGCACTACCGGCCTTGAGGGATTCCTCAGACTTGAAGGTCTTTTTGCCTTTCTTGGGCAACTGATCCCCTTCCCGGACAAGGTGATCAAGGACGATCCGCCCACCGAGTTTGTCGCGCGCTTCCACCCCAATGGAGTGAGAGGCAGGAATTGCATCAATGCTGGCAGCTGTCCTAGAAATGAGGATCTTGTCTTCACGAAGAGCAACGGGGCCGCCCTTAGAATCAAAGACGAAGACCTTAAAGACGTTCTCGCCAGGCTTTGCGAGACTAAGCTCCACCGAGGCGCCATCCTTAAGTGCCAATCGGCCTGACGACCAACCGGTGTCCAGACTGTCTATCTGGAATTCGGCACCATCAGCTGCCTTTCCTCCCAGCTTGGCCACTATTTTCGCTTTGGAGTCTGGAGTCCGAGCAATGTAGTTAAAGGACAGATCCAGTGCGCCTCCCGCACTAATTGCTCCTCTGGCATTTTTGCGACCACGAGTTTGCGACGACCAATCGATGGATTCGGCAAAGACCGCAGCACCCTCAGCCACTGCCGTCATGGGGTTCACGTCCGTTGAAGACGCGATACCGAGTTCAAATGCGACTTTGTCGCGAAGCGGCTTGTATTGTGTCGGGCCACCGACGAACACCACCCGCTCAACGTCGTGCGGGCTAAGGCCAGCTTTCTCCAGAGTTTCGCGAGCGGCCTGAATGGATTCATCAACCTTGCCGGAGATCAGATCGTCAAGAAGGTTTCGTCCAAATGGGATATCGACGTAGATTTCCCCACCAGACTCGTCTGTAACACCGAGGTCGGATTCGGTCAGACTGATTACCGATTCTTCCTTTGCGGATAGTTCGATTTTTGCCTTTTCGGCAGCCCAAAGACACATTCGCATGAGCGACTTGTACTTGGAGTTAGCACTGAAATCGTCGGGTAACTGAAAATTGGAAAGCAGCCACGGCTTCACAACGTTATCAAGAATAGCGCGGTCAAAGTCAGTGCCGCCACACATAGCAACGCCGCCGTGGGCCAACAAACTGACACGCCCGCTAATACTCTCTGCAAGAGCAATATCCAGCGTGCCGCCACCAAGATCGAACACGAGGAATACACCATCGCCTTTTCGCTGTCGCATAACACTCATGACAGCAGCGACCGGCTCCTGCATTAAGGCAACACTCCCCAGACCCGCCATTTCGGCTGCAGCCAAGGTTGCGTCCTTTTGCATCTGATTAAAGGCCGCTGGAACGGTAATAACGGTCCCAGTTTCCCCGCTATTGCGGATTTCCTCCGGAAGGTAACCAAAGCATAACTTCAGAATTTCAGCGGAACATTCCTCCGGTGTCATCGTGATGTTTACCGCCCCCAACTTCACTGGAGTACTCGTCCCCATCATGCGCTTAAACTTGGTCGCGGCATTGTCAGGATTCTTGGCCGCACTGTCGTACGCACGCTTACCTAAATACTTATTGCCTCGTCGATCGATGAAGATAGCTGACGGCGTTACGTCGTTTTGATCGGGACTCTTGTACAAGCGCACAGATTCCCCGTCGTAGGAACAAATGGCACTGTTAGTTGTGCCGAGGTCAATCCCGATGTATTTCATGACTCTGCCTTCCTGAGCATCACTGTGCCTTGTTTTTTTAGTCCTTCGGGACCCATGATGATGGGCTCTACCATCTGATCGACCAAGAGGTGATCATCGGGACCAAAGTCGCCAATGTTTAAAGCAGATGCTGCCATGCCCGGATCGAAAAGCTGGCCTTCAACATTGACCAGCTTCAGGCCACTCGCATCTAAGCTGTCCTCAACCTTTTTTTGGAAATAGCGAAGTTGGTTGACGTATCTGGCACCTTCTCCTGCATCCAGCTTGTTAACCACACGCGCAAAGAGTTTAGAAAAACGCCAACTTTCAACGGCGACATCGATCAGTGATCGTTCCAGCTGTCCATTGTTCTGATTGTTATCAGTTGTCATTTATTCCCCTTGCAGGCTGCTTTTTCGGCAAAGCGGCTTCATTGCCCAAAGCATCCACGAAAATGCCGCTAAATATGGTGAAATAGTACAATGGAAACACGCTATGCAACATAGGTAGTGCCAACTGGGCACTTTGTTTTATAGGGCTTGCGAAGCGACAATCATATTTACGGGGGGGGTATGAAGAAATTTTTTGCGTTGGGCGTAATTGCGATGATTTTCTGTGGCTGTGCCATCGCATGTTCCATTGACTTCACAATCAATCTGGAAACGTTCGGCGAGGGTGTTACCGTCGAACTTAGGACGGGCGCTCCTGGTAACTCAAGGATCGTCAAGACCCAGCGCAGCAATGGCGGCACAGTTTTCTTTGGAGGGTTGTGTCCGGGGCCGTATTTCCTTGCAATAGGTAACGGCGAGACCGTTAACGTCACTCCTGTCCGGCAGTTTGAGGACAATGGCCGCTATGAGAGTACTCTCAGGATGCAGCGTGGAAGTGGGAATGTGTCAAAAAAATCACGGAATGCACTTTGATGGCTGGGCGACCAGCCGAATCACAAACGACAAAAGCCCCGAACCGGTTTCAATGAGCATACCGGTTCGGGGCTAAAGATTTCTAGATCCAACAATCTTGCCGAAAAGCTTGGCTGAAACTATCCCAAGCGGGAAGCAATAGGGCCCAACGATTCAAGATCGTTGGGCCCTATTGACGACAGGTGGGTTTAAACCTCTGCTAGTGCATTCATTGCCGCTCGCGCCATGAAACCGCTCCGCGTTTCATGGTGGGCTTTTGTGTAGCTGTCTATCCTGTTCAACACAAAGCGCGGGATGCTGATGTTTACGCGTTCCGGTGTTGGGTCGAGTTGCGATAAATCAACATCTACCAACGCCCAGATCACTCCAGAAAAATCTGGATTTTTTGCCAATTCCTCAACGCTTGACGCTTTGAAGTTTGGCGTTTCTCCTAATTCAAGCAGCGTTCCAACATGGCCGAAAACAGCCTCTTTTGCGTTGCGAATAGCTTCATCGATGGTCTCGCCTGCGGAGTGACACCCCGGAATGTCAGGAACGATCACGCCGTAGACGCTCCCATCGTCCTTATGAATCGCGATGGGGAATTCCATTTGCAGCTCCCTCGTTACAGTTAATTGAAATATTACAATGACATCTTCGTGATGCTGAAAAAACCGGGCTTATTTCAGCCCGGCTTGTTTCAAGATGCTGTTCACAGTTCCTGTTGGCAAGTCCTTTTTCGGGTGTGGCACCGTTACAAGTCCAAGTTTCTCAGGGTGTTTGAAGTGGTGGTGGCTGCCCGACACCCTTACTTGCTTCCATCCGTCCTCTTCCAGCATCCGGATTAGCTTTGTTGAGTTCATGTTAACCTCGCCGGATGTTGTTGTGTGTAATTCTACACAAAAAAAGCGAGGTGTCAATATTTTTGTGTAAGAGTGTGTATTCGACTTTTGTGGTGTGAAATTTTCAGGGTCCGGAAGAGCCGTCACGAAAATCTTTTCACCCCTATGTGAAAGTTTAAGAGATGTTTACCTATATCTCGCAGGTGGCCCGCTTTTGTATGCCATCAGCGGGGTACGAATTAAGCCGGTTGCTTGTGTTCTCCGTGGCCCTTCTTTGCAATCGGCGTTTTCAATGGAGAACACATATGGAATCAATTTCCCTCAGCTCGCAAGAGCAAATAGATAGACATCACACCCTATCAATCTACGATTGGTGCAACTACTGCCCCGACAACCTCTTCGTTGTTGAGAAACGGCGTGCACCGAAATATCTGCTGACCGAAACACCGGCGCACGTTTGTGCCCGAAGCGTTCCTGCAACCCTCGCCAATGAAGGAGGGGCAGGCCAATGAACAACAAGAGCCGCTTCATCAAGGTCCGCTTCAGCCCAGACGAGTACAACGAGATCACGCGCAAGGCTGATCAGCTTGGACTGAACCGCTGTGACTACATCAGGGAACGCATCTTCGCGGTACACCGAGACCTGAATCTGCAAGTAGAACTGGAGGCTCTGCGTACCCTCGCCGTAGACCGGCTGGAGGGAATGGCAAAGGTTCAGCAGGAACCGCTGACCGAGGCCGTTCTTATGCTTCGAGAACTTCTTGCCAGCCGTGACCCGCAAGCCATCGCACGTGTGAAGGCCCAACTCAGGCAACAACTAGGGACAGGAGGTGAACAATGAGGCGCGACCCCTTCCTGAATCGCCTGTTCATCGTCTTCGACAGACTGGCTGCTTGGCTCTGGCTGGTCCTGATCATAGGCGCACTGCTTTGGTCGGCAACGTGGCAAAACGGATTTACGTACAGCGGAGACGAAGCCATCCGACTATTCCTCCGTTTTGCCACAGGCAATGCGGACCGAGCCACAAGCATCATCGGCATCCTGATCTTCACTGCGGCGACTGCGCTGGCGAGTCTGATATCGGTCTGGCTGTTCAACCGCTGGCGCCGAGCGGGCGAACTGGGCAAACAGCATTTGCGAGGCACCTGGTTGGAAGGTGAGCAATGAGCTCACCGAAATTGACGCTGGGCAGCGTTGCCATCGATCAGTGCCACGAGCCTCTGCACTGGCTTCTGGCCGGAACAACGGGAACGGGCAAGACAACGGCCATTGAGGAACTGCTGCGCGGCATCATCGCGCGTGGAGACCGCGTGATTGTCTGCGATCCGCAAGGGAGCTACCTTTCCCGATTCGGGCGGGAAGGAGATTGCCTGCTCAACCCCTTTGATTTCCGATCCGAATGCTGGTCTTTATTTAATGAAATTCGGAGAGACTACGACGCGGAGCGGCTTGCCCGTTCAGTCGTGCCAGACGGGAAGGGCGATGCCGCAGCCTGGAACGGCTACGCCCAGACCCTGCTGGCAGAAATCATGCGCATGCTGATTCGCTCCGGCGACTCATCGACTGAACAACTGCTTCACTGGGCCACAGTCGCCTCTCCCGAGGATCTGGGTAAGCGACTGGCCGGAACGCCAGCCGTTGGCCTATTTGACGCTGAAGCCGCTAAGGCGCTGGCCTCCACCCGCTACATCTTGTCCAGCCATCTTGTGCCGATGCGCCACCTGCGTGAAGGCGATTTCAGCCTGCGTCACTGGCTCGAAACAGAACAGGGCAGCCTCTACCTCACATGGCGAACAGACATGCAGACCGCGCTATCCCCGCTGTTGTCTACGTGGGTCGATGTGCTTGCCTCTGCCATGCTTTCGTTGCCCCCGGATCCATGCCGACGAGTCTGGCTCGTTATCGACGAGCTTGCCGCTCTCGGCCGGCTCTCCAGCCTGGAAGCCGCGCTGACGATGGGTCGGAAGCATGGGCTGTGCATAGTTGCAGGACTGCAGAGCACTGCCCAGCTGGATCGAATCTACGGGAAGGATTCGGCACAGGTGCTGCGCGCCTGCTTCCGCAATCTCCTTGTTCTCGGAATTTCGAGAACGGACCCGGATACAGCTGACGAGTTGAGCAGGGCGCTGGGAGAACGCGAGGTTCGGCAAATCGAGGATAGCCGTTCAAGTGGCGACGCAGGCAACAGCCGCAGCTTGAGCGTGCGACAGTTCAGTGAACGGGCCGTCATGCCGGCGGAAATAGCAGCGCTTCCCGATCTGACCGGCTACTTGGCGTTGGCCGGAGATGTGCCGATTCGCAAGGTAAAGCTTGTCCCTCAGCTACGTGAGATGGTGACCGAGCCATACTTGGAGGAAGAGCCATGCTGAGCATGGCCAAGGTAGAGGGTAGCGAAGCTGCAGCAAGCTACTACGAACAGACGGATGACTACTATGCCGGGAAAGCCAGAGAAGGGACCGAATGGTGGGGAAAGGGAGCGGAGGCGCTCGGGCTTTCAGGTTCGGTAGACAGTCGCGATTTCTGCCGCCTGCTGCGCGGACGAATTGCCGAGGGTATTGAAATTCATCGAGGCGGAAGCAGTCGCAGGTCTGCCACCGATTTGACACTGAGCGCCCCGAAGTCCGTGAGCATACAAGCCATGATCGGTGGCGACCGTCGGCTGTATGATGCCCACGACCGTGCCGTTACCAGGGTCCTGGAATTCGTCGAGAGGCGCCTCGCAACGTACCGCACTACATTCGAGGGGAATACGCTCAGCATTCCAAGCGGCAACATTATCGTCGCGCGTTTTCGCCATGAACTTTCGCGCGAAAGAGATCCGCAGTTGCATACCCATGCCGTAGTGCTCAACGCCACGCAGCGATCCGATGGCCGGTGGCGAGCACTAGATTCCCAGCCTCTCTATTTTGACAAAATGCTCCTTGGCGCACTCTATCGCGCGGAGCTTGCGTGCGAAGTACGGGCGCTGGGTTACGGTGTACGCATGACACATCTGGACGGGCGGTTTGAGCTTGCTCATATAAGTGATACACAAGTTGCGGAGTTCAGCGGACGGTCCCGGCAGATTGAAGAGGAGCTGGCGCGAAGGGGCCTTGCACGAGAATCCGCAGGCCCCAGGCTACGGGAAGAAGCCGCTCTGGCAACGCGCACCCGCAAAACGGACTTTGACGCCGTCGAACTCGCAAAGGACTGGCAGGAGCGCAGCACTTCTGAAAATGTCGACTACAGCAAGCCGCACATCCTCGCCCCAATAGTGCCAAGCGAGGAAGAGCGGACACACATTGCGGAACGGGCCACGGCATTCGCCGTCGCCCACCTCACCGAGCGGGAGTGTGTCGTCAAGCACAATCAGATTCTCGCCGCTGCGCTTGGACGCTCGGAGGGCATCGCCACGCTCGAAGATATCGAGCGGGCAATGGTGCAAGCCGTTGCCAGGAACGAGCTGGTGAACGAGGGCGAGCTTTATACCACTGACGCTGCTCGGCTGATTGAACAGCAGATTCTTGAAATCGAAGCCAGGGGCAGAAACAAAGTAGCAAGCCTGATCCGCCAGCCCAGCCTGGTTGGTATGGCGGAGAGCGGCGCGGACAAGTTGACTGCTGAACAGGCTGAAGCGGTCAGGCTGATTGTGGGCGAAGGCAACAGAATTGTCGGCGTGCAAGGGTATGCCGGGACGGGGAAGACCAGGATGCTTTCCCGTGTTCGTGAAATAGCGGAGGCAGATGGATGGGAATGCCTCGGCATCGCCCCCTCGGCTGCGGCTGCCAGAGAACTCGAAAAATCCGGCATCGAGACAGGAACGATCGCCGGCTTTCTCGTGCAGGGCACCACTCTGCGTGCCAACCAGCTTCTGATCATGGATGAGGCGGGCATGGTGCCAGCGAGCGACATGCTGCAGGTATTGAAGCAAGTCGAGACCGCTAGCGCACGAATAGTTCTCGTGGGAGACCGAAAGCAGCTTCAGGCGGTGAATGCCGGGATGCCGTTCCGTCAGCTGCAGGATGCCGGGATGCCGACGGCCAGACTGAGCGAAATCCGCCGCCAGCTCAATGAGACTCTGCGCCAGGCAGCCTTGCACGCAGCGGAGGGCAGAATCAGTGCATCACTGGACCTGCTCCGGCCGTCCATCGTTGAAATCAGCTATGCCACTGAGCGCTACACGCAGATAGCCAATGACTACACAGCGCTGCCTCCCGCTGAGCGTATCAAGACTCTCATCGTGGCAGGCACAAACGCAGCCCGAGAAGCTATCAACGAACAGGTGCGGCGCAAGCTGGGGATGACTGGCACAGGCATGCAGGTCCACGTACTCGTACAGAAGGATCTCACCGAGCAGCAGCGCAGGAGCTCGCTCGCCTACAGGACTGGCGACAGGGTGCAGATGCTCAAGGATTACAAGAGCATCGGGCTGACCAGGGGCGAGATTGCCGAGGTCGTTTCAGCAAACAACGGAACGGTGGTACTCCGCGATGAGGCTGGAGAACTCCATGAGTGGCGTCCAGTCGACAAGCCGCACGCAGTTGCTTTCCAGCTGGCCGAGCGGGAAATGGCGTTTGGCGACAGGATACGGATAACAGCGAACGACTACGGCCGAAAGATCGTGAATGGTGAATTCGCCACTGTGGCTGCGCTCGATGAGGAAACCCGGCTGCTGTCGATCACAATGACTGACGGCCGTCTGGTGACATTCAAGATGGATCGCCCACTTCATCTGGAGCATGGCTACTGCTCAACCGTCCACAGCGCCCAGGGAGCGACCTGCGAGAGGGTTTTTGTCGACGCCAGTGCTCAATCTGCGTCTACGTATCAGGCCTCTTACTACGTCGCGATTTCGCGGGCCAGAACCGAGGCACGGATTTATACGGATGATCTGTCGATGTTGCCGGAAAAGCTCGCCAGAACTGTAGAAAAATCTTTGGCGCTAGCATTGGAGCGGCCTGTGAGAGCGTTTACTCTCGGATAGCCCATCTCGCCTAGAAGCACAAACCATGCCAGAATAGTTGACATTTGAGTGGGATGGTGTATAATGAACACCGTTCGCTGAAATGATGCATGCTCATCAAGAGTTTCAAACTGGCAAGCGAACTGAGCCGAAATTGGTTTCGGCAAATGAACCGGTAGCGCCAGCTGCCCCGCGAGTTCCAAATACGCCCGCGCCCCCTAGTCTCAAGCTGATGCAGCAGCCTGATCGGACACTGAGTAGTGATCAGCGTCTCAGATCGAAATGTCTCCCCAAGTGCGGAGACCGGGAGGCAAATTTAGGGTAACCCTCCATTAGGACACACCCCGCAACCATCCGTCGGTTGGGCTGTCCTTGCGCTATTTCTTGCTTTAAGGCCGCTCCCCCGAGGATTACTAAAGGGGGGTTTCCCTATGAGTAAGAATCAAAATGTAGTCAAGCAGCAATGTAGCAACATCGACCCCGCGTCACTCTCCATTCCTCGTTCGCCAGGCAGCAGTTTCTCCGCGGCCAACGATGGGGATTTCAACAGTTTTGGTATATCCGCTGAAGCGGTGCTTACCCGCCGTGGCTTTGTCCTGAATGCTGTCTTCACACAAGAAGTCATGCACTCCTTCGCACAAGGAGGTGCAGCATGAGCAAGGTCTATGTCGGCACCTACAAAAAATACAACAATGGCTCTATCCAAGGCGACTGGCTAGACTTGGAGGACTACGCAGACATGGCAGAGTTCTACGAAGCCTGCCGTGAGCTCCACAGCGACGAAGATGACCCTGAGTTGATGTTTCAGGACTGGGAAGACATTCCCAGCCGTTACATCACAGAGTCAGGCCTTGGAAAAGACCTATGGGACTGGTTGAAATTGTCCCCCCAAGAAAGGGAAATCGCTTCCACTTACCTTGAAGAGGTTGACCAGGATGCAGACCTTGAGGTCGCACTGGAAGCCTTTGACGGTGAGCATGACAGCGAAGTGGACTGGGCTATGGACTTCTGGGACCAGACGGGCATGTTGAATGAAGTGCCCGAGTTTGCCAAGAACTACATTGATTATGAGCAGTTCGCCCGAGACGCCCGCCTAGGTGGAGACATCAACTTTGTCCGCAAGGGCCACAGAGTGCGCGCATTCAGAAACCGCTAGTCAGAGCGCCACCTTGTCGGCAAACCAAACGCATCGTGAACGGCGAGTTTGCCACTGTGGTGGCGCTTGATAAAGAAAATCGGCTGCTGTCTGTCACGATGACTGACGGTCGTCTGGTCACATTCAAGATGGACCGCCTGCTTCACTTGGAGCATGGCTACTGCTCGACCGTCCACAGCGCCCAAGGAACGACCTGCGAGAGGGTTTTTGTGGACGCCAGTGCTCAATCCGGGTCTACGTATCAGGCGTCGTACTACGTCGCGATTTCGCGGGCGAGAACCGGGTATGTGCAGAATTTGGTGTAAGCGGACCATTGGCAGGAATTTTTTGAATGATTTTTCTGTCGGAGAGCGATCATTCTTGACGAAGGCTACCGCCCCTCGACTACATTGATCGACTGATCGGAAATTGCAATTTCGATACAGCGCCATGCAGGGTAGTCAAGCTATATTCACCGTAGCTTCGGCTGACTTTGTCGTCTGTATGACCTGTCAAACAATCGTGAATTTCCTCAACAATCCCAGCATCTCTGCACAAGGTTTTGAATGAATGTCGAATGCTGTGAAAAGTCTTTGTGACGGGCATCTTAAGTTTGTTTCTGAGTAGGCGGTTGATCCGCTTACCAACAGCGGTACTCTTCTTCCCGTAGGTGCTGGCAGGGAAGCTGAAGACCATGTCACGACTGTCCAAATATCGCTCGATGTACTTTACGAAGTCTGGATGCAACGGAACATTGCGGATCGAATTTAGGTTCTTTGTCGTTTTCTCTGCTTCACGATTGATTGAAATGAAGTGAATAGCCTCGTCTTTCCGGAAGTCATTCTTGGTGAGCTGACAAAGCTCCTCGATTCGGGCTCCAGTGATTAACGAAAGAGTGCAAAGAAAATCGATCTCCTCATTTTTCGCAAGAAGATCACTAGAAAATACTGCCTCGATTTCGCTTGTATTCAGCCCCTCTTTGACAATGCTGTCGAGTCCGAACTTTATTTTCATCCCAGCAAATGGATTGCTTGGCAATTGATCGGAGTCGACGGCTACGGAACAAACAGCACGAAGTAGTCCGTGCTGTTTTTTCAAGGTTGCCCGAGTGCGGGAACTGCTCTTCGACGAGAAGAAAGCGATGGCGGTTTTCCTGTCAAGAAGGCGAAGATCGCCATCGTAGTGCGATGAAAATTCCTCAACCAACCGTCTCATTTCGGCGGTGGTTTTCTCGTTTCTGTTTCCGAGTGAGATCCAGATATTCAGTGCATCTCGGGCTGAGAATGGCTCCTGTGCCAGTTGAGTCAATTGTGGGGGCTCGGGGACTTTTCCGTCTCGTAGGTCTTTCTTGAGTTCAAACCACTTTGCATTTGCCTGGACGAATGCCCGCTTGAGCTTCTTGAGTCGATCAACCGGAAAATCATCGGAGAGCTCGATGCCTTGTTCTTTTAAAAACACCGGCAAGGCATGGTCGAATGCTTCGTTCCGCCCTCTGGCAGATGCTTCGGCAATACCTGGGCCGAATGTGTCTATCTCATGGCATAGGTGGTCGTACGCATTGTCTCGATGATCGTCATCGTCCAGTAACTCTGCGAGAGCTTCGCTCTCGGCCAACCGATTTACAAGAAACTGGTCACAAAACTCTTTAATTTGCTCTTCGCTAAGAAAGCTGAATTCTCTTACCTGAACTCGCTTTGGGCCTGTCGATTTCGTTCGGTCGGCCCGTGCAATCGTTTGAGCCTTTGCAAAATCGATGGTTGTTTTTTTTACGAGCGGGGCCGCACGGAGGAATGCCGTAGCTTTGTCGGAAGTCTTCAATGACTTCGTGATTTCTCGCTTTTGGATTAGATGCCGAATTGCAGGGGGTACTTTTCGGCGGAAGTGGTAGGTCGTGCCTCGTAATACCAGGAACATGGCTGAAAGATCATCCGTAGCTGTTTGTGTAGCAACGGGTGTAGCAGAACCAATGTTCCGTCTCGGCATATAAAGCAATAAGCCCTTCAAAATGAAGGGCTTATTCTAGCACAATGTGCATTTTGGCGGAGACGGAGGGATTCGAACCCTCGATACGAGTTTTAGCCCGTATGCTCCCTTAGCAGGGGAGTGCCTTCGACCTCTCGGCCACGTCTCCGGAAGGGCGCGATGATAGCCGTTTCACCGCACCCGGTCAAACAAGGAACCGCCTGACTACGCGTCCAGACCGAAGGTCTTGTGAAGCACGCGCACGGCGAGTTCCAGATACTTCTCGTCGACGACGACCGAGATCTTGATTTCAGAGGTCGAAATCATCTGCAGGTTGATGCCTTCCTCGGCGAGGCAGCGGAACATCTGGCTGGCGACGCCCGGGTGCGAGCGCATGCCGACGCCGACCGCAGAGACCTTGCAGATCTTGTTGTCGCCGACGATCTCGCGCGCGCCGATGTGGCTCTTTACGCTCTCAAGAACGCCCAGCGCCTTGTTGAATTCGCTGCGGTTCACCGTGAACGAGAAATCGGTGGTGCCGTCATGGCCGACGTTCTGGATGATCATGTCGACGTCGATGTTGGCGTCGGCGATCGGGCCGAGGATCTGGTAGGCGATGCCCGGGCGATCAGGGACGCCGAGAACGGTGAGCTTGGCTTCGTCGCGATTGAAGGCGATGCCGGAGATGATCGGTTGTTCCATGGATTTGTCTTCCTCAACAGTGATCAGCGTGCCTTCGCCTTCGTCGGTGAAGCTGGAGAGCACGCGCAGTTTGACCTTGTACTTGCCGGCGAATTCGACCGAGCGGATCTGCAGCACCTTGGAGCCGAGGCTGGCCATTTCCAGCATTTCCTCGAAGGTGACCGTATCGAGCTTCTTCGCTTCCGGCACGACGCGCGGGTCGGTGGTGTACACACCATCGACATCGGTGTAGATCTGGCACTCGTCGGCCTTCAGCGCCGCGGCGAGCGCGACTGCGGAGGTGTCCGAGCCGCCACGGCCGAGCGTCGTGATGTTGCCGTTCTCGTCGGCGCCCTGGAAGCCTGCAACGACAACGACATTGCCGTCCGCGAGGTCCTTCCGGATCTTCTGGTCGTCGATGTCGAGGATGCGTGCCTTGGTGAAGGTGCTGTCGGTCAGCACGCGCACCTGCGGGCCGGTGTAGCTCTTCGCCTTGCAGCCTTCCTGCATGATCGCCATGGCCAGCAGGCCGATGGTGACCTGTTCGCCGGTGGCGGCGATGACATCCAGCTCGCGCGCATCCGGGGAGGGCATGATTTCCTTGGCCAGAGCGATAAGACGGTTGGTTTCGCCTGACATGGCCGACGGCACGACCACGACGTCGTGCCCCATGGCTTTCCAGCGCGCCACGCGCTTCGCGACATTCTTGATACGGTCGGGGGAGCCGACCGAAGTGCCGCCGTATTTCTGAACTATCAGCGCCATTGATGTTCCAAGAGGTGGTTTGGGTGAAAGGCCGCAATTCTAGCGCATTGGGGCTTGATAAGTAAGGGGAATCGGGACTTTGCCGGGAATTCCCCGCTCGCCGGATATACCGTTTGCAAATGCCGCTTGCAAATTTATCCAGATTGATTATACTGCGCTTGTATTACTAAGGTCATAGCCGTAAGGTGATATGGCTAGCAGTGCAATTTGTGGGGAAATCTCCCGTCGGAAACCCAACCCGTAATTTGATGAGAGGACAGCCATGAGCAATGTCAAAGCGATCGAGAAGGTCGAACCCCGCGAAATCCGCCGCAAGCTTGGTCTGAACCAGCAGCAGTTCTGGTCGAAGATCGGCGTAACCCAGAGTGGTGGCTCGCGCTATGAAAGTGGCCGCAACATGCCGAAGCCGGTCCGCGAACTGCTGCGTCTGGTGCATGTCGAGCAGGTGGACATCCAGCGTGTGAAGCGCGAAGACCTCGATGTGATCGAGTACCTGAAGGCCAACGATCCGGAGCTCTTCAAGAACCTGAAGAAGGCCGCCAAGGCCAAGGTGAAGAAGGTTGCGTAAGTAGCAATCAGGGGTTGAGGCTGACCTCGACCCCGAGCGCAGAAATGCGGGCAGCGAAGGCTGCCATCTCCTGTTCCGGGAGTCTGCCAAGACGAGGGGCATCTGGCTGGAGTGAAGGGCGTGCAAGACCGTAAAGGTGCACGCCCTTTATTTTTTCGGCGACCGGGCGCAGCAGTTCGACGTATGCGCTTTCCTCGGCATCCCCGGGCGCACGACCGTCGAGGGCGAACCAGCAGGTCTGTACCCAGGTCGGTGCCAGCGTCGCGCAGCGGTCAAGTGCGGCGAGTGCCCGTGCCGGATCGACGCCGATGCGATTGATCGTCTCGAACCCTGCGGCCGTGCCGCGGTCGATCTTGAACCAGATCTCGCCATCCACCGCGCCAATGCCGCGGATGCCGTCCTGGACTGCCTGCCGGTGCAGCAGGCTGCCATTGGTGATGAGGCGCAACCGCGTCGCAGGAAGCAGGTTGAAGCGGTGCATCGTGGCGACGACGATCGCCACTGCCGCCGGAAACTCGGCAGCACTCGTCGGTTCGCCATTGCCCGAAAACGCGACATCCATCAGTTGCCGGGCTCCTTCCGGCACTTCCCTTTGCATGAAATCGCCGTGCACGACGTCGCCAAGCAGCGCCTCCAGTTCCGCCTGCATCTGCCCCAGGTCGATCGGCGGCGGCCCGCCGCGCGTCAGGTCGGGTACCTGGCAGTAGATGCACGCCCAGTTGCAGGCGTTGTTCGGGTTGAGGTTGATGCCGACGGAAACGCCCCCCACGCGGCGTGAGACGACGGGATAGGCGTAGCGGAAACCGCTGTAGTCGCGGCGATGGTCGGTGACGGTCAGCATGTCGGCTCGAAAGGGGATCTCAACCCCGATGATATAATCCTTCCCCGTTCTCTACACGGCATTTGCCCATGCAGATCACCCGCCGCCTTGAATTCGACGCCGGTCACCGAATCCCTGACCACAAGAGCCAGTGCCGGCACCTGCACGGCCATCGTTATGCGCTCGAAATCACGCTGTCGGGCGACATCATCGGCAAGGAAGGTGACGCGGCGAACGGCATGGTGATGGATTTTTCCGAGGTCAAGGCAATCGCCAAGCAGCACGTGGTGGATCTTTGGGACCATGCCTTCCTGGTCTACAAGGGGGATGTTGCGGTGCTCGACTTCCTGCGCAGCCTGCCGGACCATCGGACGGTCGTCCTCGACTGCATCCCGACCGCCGAGAATCTCGCGGAGGCCGCTTTTGCCATTCTCGAGCCGATGTACCGCGACACCTATGGCAACCATCTCCGCCTAGAGCGGGTTCGCCTCTACGAAACGCCCAACTGCTGGGCTGATGCCACTCGTCCGCAGTCCTGAATCCTGCTCTCGCAGGGATGTCCCTGCATGGGGCATTCACTCCGGAATTCCCGCTAGCTGTCCTTTTGACGCCCGCTCGTCAGTTCCTGCACGATCAGGCTGCCAACCATGTCACCTTCGACATTGACTGCCGTGCGTACGGTGTCGAGGATCCGGTCGATCGGCAGCAGGATCGCAATGGCGGCGGTCGGCAGGCCGACTGATTCAAGTACCAGCACCATGCTCAGCATGCCGACGGACGGGATGCCGGGGGCGCCAATGGCGCCGAGCATCGCCACGAAGAAGATCACCAGCTGGTGGACGAGATCGAGCTCGATGCCCGCCAGCCGCGCCACGAACAGTGCTGCGGCTGCCTCGTAGAGCGCGGTGCCGTCCATGTTGGCAGTGGCCCCAAGCGGAACGACGAAGTTGGCGATATCCTTTTTTACGTGCAGGTGCTGCTCCGTGCAGCGCAGCGTGACCGGCAGCGTGGCAGCGCTGGAACTGGTCGCGAAGGCCGTGATCAGTGCGTCGCGAGCGCCTCGCCAGAAGCGCAGCGGCGACATCCGCGTCACCAGCCACAGCATCAGCGGCAGTACGACGATGCCGTGGAACAATGTCGAGCCGATGACGACCGCGATGAACTGGGCCAGGCTCCCCAGCAGCCGGCCGTCCTGCGTGGCCACCAGCTGCAGCAGCAGGGCGCCGATGCCGAAGGGCGAGAGGTGCATGATCCAGCCGACCACCATCAGGCAGAGTTCCTGAAGCTCCTGCATGACGGCACGGATGTTCCGGTAGCGCTCGCCGCCGACGACCAGTGCGACGCCGAGGAACAGCGCCACGATTACCACGGCCAGGATGTCGCCCTGTGCCAGTGCCTTGAACGGATTCTGGAAGAGCCCGTGCGCAAACTGTGCGAGATAGTCGGCCAGCGGCATCTGCCGGGCCTGGAAGCTGGCGGTCGCCTCGGCAAACATCGAAAGCTGCATGCCCTCGCCGGGACGGAAGAGGTGGGCGGCACCGAAGCCGATGATGATGGCAATGGTCATCGACAGGACGAAGAAGCCCAGGGTCAGCTTCCAGACGCGATGCATCTGGTGGTGCGCCTGCAGGTTGGCGACGCCGACGACGATCGATGAAAAGACGAGCGGCAGCAGTACCATGCGCAGCAGGTCGAGGAAGAGCGTTCCAAGGATCTTTGCACCATAGAGCACCGGTGCCGAGAACGACGCGGCCGGGCCGCCGTCGAGAACGACCAGGCCGATGGCGATGCCGACGGCGGCACCGATCAGGATTCTGGCGTTGAGGGATCGGGGAAAGATCATGCGCAGCGGCTCCACAGCGCGGCGATGGGGTGGCGGAAGCGGTGAGATTCGAACTCACGAAGGGTTGCCCCTTGCCGGTTTTCAAGACCGGTGCAATCGACCACTCTGCCACGCTTCCGAAGGGCGCCGATGATAACACGTCACAAATGGTTACTCGATTGCACGTAATCGCGTTGCAACTTTCATCGCCTTTCAGTAGTCTCACGGCCGTATCAACTTGAATCCTCTGGAGGATGACGCATATGCAAGAACAGTATCAATGGGGTTCCGCCCCGGTTGCCCAGCAGTCGGCTGAACAGGTCGCCCTGCAGCAGAACCGTGTCCTGCGCAACACCTACCTGATGCTTGCCCTGACGATGGTGCCGACCGTGATCGGCGCGCTGATCGGCGTGCAACTGAACTTCTCGTTCTTTGCCGGCAGCCCGCTGATTTCCTTCCTGCTCTTCCTCGGCATTGCCTTCGGCTTCTTCTGGGGCATCGAGAAGACCAAGAACAGCCCGATGGGCGTTGCGCTCCTGCTCGGCTTCACGTTCTTCATGGGGCTGATGCTATCGCGCATCCTGCAGGTGGCGCTCGGCTTCTCGAACGGCGGCACGATGATTGCCATGGCCGCAGGTGGCACCGGCGCGATCTTCTTCACGCTGGCCGGCATCGCCTCGACGACCAAGCGCAACTTCACCGGCATCGGCAAGTTCCTGTTCGTCGGCGTGGTCGTGCTGCTGCTGGCGGCGCTGGCCAACGTGTTCTTCCAGATCCCGGCGCTGGCGCTGACGATCTCGGCCGCCGCAGTGATGATCTTCTCGGCCTACATCCTGTACGACATCAGCAACATCGTGCATGGCGGCGAGACGAACTACATCACGGCGACGCTGGCGGTGTACCTCGATATCTACAACGTGTTCGTCAGCCTGCTCAACCTGATCATGGCCTTCACGGGCGAGCGCGACTGAGCGACGGCTTTACCAAAGAGAAAGGCGGCCGCGGCCGCCTTTCTCGTTTCTTGGGGCTGGTCAGACGAGAATCGCTGCCGCCACCTTGCGCCCTTCGGCGGCGAGGATGTTGTAGGTGCGGCAGGCGGCCTGCGTATCCATGACTTCCAGCCCGATACGCGCCGCCATCAGCGGCTGCAGCAGCGCCGGCGAAGGCCAGCGCAGCGTCTGGCCGGTGCCCAGCAGCAGGATTTCGGGCTGCAGGTCGGCGAGCTTCCGGAAATCATCCTCGGTCAGCGTCTCGAACGTGGCGTCCGTCCAGCCCGGAAGGAGCTGCCCCGGCAGCACCACGATGTTCTGCCGGTACGGATTGCCATTGACCGCGACATGGTCGCCGCCGTAGCCGGAGAAGGTATTGATGCCGTCGGTTCTGGCGAGGTGGAGTTTCACGGTAAATTGCGGTGCACAATACGATAAAGTAGGATTATACCTTTTCGCCTCCTGCGTTCCCTTGCGCCTGTTGGCGCCATTTTCGAGCCGACCGATCCATGAAGGACTTTCCCCGCATCAAGCGCCTGCCGCCCTACGTGTTCAACATCACGGGCGAGCTGAAGATGGCCGCCCGTCGCCGGGGCGAGGACATCATCGACATGAGCATGGGCAATCCGGACCAGCCCACGCCGCAGCACATCACGGACAAGCTGGTCGAGGCGGCGCTGCGCGAGAATACCCACGGCTATTCGATCTCGAAGGGCATCCCGCGCCTCAGGAAGGCGATCTGCGACTGGTATGACCGGCGCTACGGCGTGCAGTTCGACCCGGAATCCGAGGCGATCGTCACCATCGGCTCCAAGGAAGGCCTCGCCCACCTGATGCTGGCGACGCTGGACCGCGGCGATACCGTGCTGGTGCCGAACCCGAGCTACCCGATCCACATCTACGGCGCCATCATCGCCGGTGCGGACATCCGCTCGGTGCGCATGACGCCGGACGTCGATTTCTTCGAGGAACTGCAGCGGGCGATCAAGGAATGCACGCCGAAGCCGAAGATGATGATCCTCGGCTTCCCGTCGAACCCGACGGCGCGCTGCGTCGAACTGGAATTCTTCGAGCGCGTCGTGGCGCTGGCGAAGCAGCATGACATCCTCGTCGTGCACGACCTGGCCTATGCCGACATCGTCTTCGATGGCTGGCAGGCCCCGTCAATCATGCAGGTGCCCGGCGCGCGCGATGTCGCTGTCGAGTTCTTCACCATGTCGAAGAGCTACAACATGGCGGGCTGGCGGGTTGGCTACATGGTGGGCAACAAGGAACTCGTGTCGGCGCTGGCACGCATCAAGAGCTACCACGACTACGGGACCTTCACGCCGATCCAGGTAGCGTCGATCATTGCGCTCGACGGCGATCAGGCCTGCGTCGAGGAAGTCCGCGCGATGTACCAGACGCGCCGCGACGTGCTTGCCAAAGGCCTGCATGAAGCGGGCTGGATGGTCGAGGTGCCGAAGGCCTCGATGTACATCTGGGCGAAGATCCCGGAAGCCTACGCCTCCATGGGCTCGCTGGAGTTCGCCAAGAAGCTGCTGGCGGAAGCCCGCGTGGCGGTGTCGCCCGGCGTCGGCTTTGGCGAGTACGGAGACGACCATGTGCGTTTCGCGCTGATCGAGAACGAAGAACGGATCCGCCAGGCGGTCCGCGGCATCAAGGACATGTTCCGCAAGGACGGGCTCCTCTAACAATTACAGAGAACAGAACAGCAATGCGCCCCATCAAGAAGTCCGCCAAGCTCGCCAACGTCTGCTACGACATCCGCGGCCCCGTGCTGCAGAAGGCCAAGCAGATGGAGGAAGAAGGCCACAAGATCATCAAGCTGAACATCGGCAACCTCGCCGCGTTCGGCTTCGACTCGCCGGAAGAGATCCAGCAGGACATCATCCGCAACCTGCCCAATGCGGCGGGCTACACCGATTCGAAGGGCATCTTCGCCGCCCGCAAGGCGATCATGCATTACTGCCAGCAGAAGCACATCAAGGGCGTGACGCTGGAAGACATCTACGTCGGCAACGGCGTCTCCGAGCTGATCGTGATGGCGATGAATGCGCTGCTCGATGCCGGTGACGAAGTGCTGGTGCCGGCTCCCGACTATCCGTTGTGGACGGCCGCGATCAGTCTCTCCGGCGGCACGCCGAAGCACTACCTCTGCGACGAGGCGAACGGCTGGCTGCCGGACCTCGCCGACATCCGCAGCAAGATCACGCCGAAGACCAAGGCCATCGTCGTCATCAACCCGAACAACCCGACCGGTGCACTCTACCCGGACGAGCTGCTGAAGGAGATCATCGCGATCGCCCGCGAGCACCACCTCATCATCTATTCCGACGAGGTCTACGACAAGGTGCTCTATGACGGCAACACGCACACGGCGATCGCTTCGCTCTCCGAGGATGTGCTGACCATCACCTTCAACGGCCTCTCCAAGAACTATCGCTCCTGCGGCTACCGCGCCGGTTGGCTGGTGGTTTCGGGCGACAAGCGCCGCGCCAAGGATTACATCGAGGGCCTCGACATGCTGGCCTCAATGCGCCTGTGCGCCAACGCGCCCGGCCAGCACGGCATCCAGACCGCGCTCGGCGGCTACCAGAGCATCGACGATCTGGTGGCACCGGGCGGGCGCATGTGCCGCCAGCGCGATGTCGCGCACGAGCTGATCACCGCCATTCCCGGCGTCACCTGCGTCAAGCCGAAGGCGACGCTGTACATGTTCCCGCGCCTCGATCCCAAGATGTACCCGATCGAGAACGACCAGGATTTCATTGCGGAGCTGCTGCAGGAGGAAAAGGTGCTGCTGGTCCAGGGCACCGGCTTCAACTGGCCGAACCCGGACCATTTCCGCCTGGTGTTCCTGCCGCACGAGGATGACCTGCGGGAGGCCATCGGCCGCGTTGCACGATTCCTCGAGGGCTACCGCAAGCGGCATGGCACGGCCTGAGGTTGTCGAGGTCACGGCGCCGGGCGGTGAGGTCGTCGCGCCCGAATGGCTGGCGCGCGCCGAAGGCGTGCATCGGCAGTTGCGTCCGGATCTGCCCGCAGACTACGCCGCGCGGCTGCGGGTGGTCTTTGCCAACGGCGGCCGCATGGCAGCAGTGACGGAAGGTGAGGATGTCAGGGCGGTGGCGCTGTGGCGGCTGATCGAGAACACCTACGAGGGGCGCCGCCTCTACGTCGATGATCTCGTGACCGATGCGGCGCAGCGCTCTCGGGGTTTCGGCAAGATGCTGTTTGACTGGCTGCAGGCGAAGGCGCTGCAGCTCGGTTGCGATGTGATCGCGCTTGATTCCGGCGTACAGCGGGCCGGGGCGCACAAGTTCTATTTTCGTGAGGGGATGCATGTACCCTCGTTTTGCTTCAGGAAGGTAATCGACAAATGAAACCCATCAATGTAGGCCTCATCGGCATCGGCACCGTCGGCGGCGGCACCTGGACCGTCCTCAAACGCAATGCGGAGGAAATTACCCGCCGCGCCGGGCGTCCGATCCAGATCTCCGTGGTCGCCGACAAGAACGTCGAACTGGCGAAGCAGGTTACCGGCGGCGCCTGCAAGGTGACCGATGATGCCTTCGCGGTCGTCAATGATCCCGATGTCGAGATCGTCGTCGAGCTGATCGGCGGCTATGGCATCGCCAAGGAAGTGGTGATGCAGTCGATCGCCAACGGCAAGCACGTCGTTACCGCCAACAAGGCGCTGCTCGCCGTGCATGGCACCGAGATCTTCACCGCCGCCCAGCAGAAGGGCGTCATGGTGGCGTTCGAAGCGGCCGTGGCCGGTGGCATCCCCATCATCAAGGCGCTGCGTGAAGGCCTCACCGCCAACCGCATCGAATGGGCTGCCGGCATCATCAACGGCACGACCAACTTCATCCTCTCCGAGATGCGCGACAAGGGCCTCTCCTTCGATACCGTGCTCAAGGAAGCGCAGCGCCTCGGCTATGCCGAAGCCGACCCGACCTTCGACATCGAAGGTGTCGATGCCGCGCACAAGGCAACGCTGATCTCGGCCATTGCCTTCGGCATCCCGGTGCAGTTCGACAAGGCCTACGTCGAAGGCATCACCAAGCTCGAAGCCTCCGACATCAAGTACGCCGAACAGCTCGGCTACCGCATCAAGCTGCTGGGCATCGCCAAGCGCCGCAGCAAGGGCGTCGAACTGCGCGTGCATCCGACGCTGATCCCGGCCAAGCGCCTGCTCGCGAACGTCGAGGGTGCGATGAACGCCGTGCTGGTCAAGGGTGATGCCGTCG
>Ga0268298_10000481_pt1 | contig 51782 bp, 44 predicted proteins | sample WWTPWeurt_MetaG_FD_194462 | JGI IMG/M metagenome (GOLD analysis project Ga0268298, IMG submission 194462) | Activated sludge microbial communities from WWTP in Nijmegen, Gelderland, Netherland - WWTP Weurt | ecosystem: Engineered > WWTP > Aerobic digester > Activated sludge | place... | reverse complement strand
TGTACCCGGCCATCGGCATGACGGCCGCCGTGCCGGCCAGCGGCAAGACGCGCACTGCCTTGCAGTACGTGGCGCCGCGTGACTTCAATGCGAGGCTGCGGGCGCCCTTGGTGGCTGCGGCCGCCGCATCCGCGGCATCGGCCGCGAACTGAGCAGCTTGGTGGATAACGCTAAAAAGGCGCGGCACTTTCGAAGGCCATCGGCCCGCCATCGGCCGGGTGCATGAGCCGCAAGGCGCTGGCATGCAGCAGCAAGCGCGGTGAGGCGGCGGCCAGGTCGGGCCCGGCATAGAGCTCGTCGCCGAGGATGGCGTGCCCGATGGCGGCCAGATGCACGCGCAACTGGTGCGATCGGCCGGTGACCGGAAACAAGGCCAGGCGCGTGCGCCCCAGCTGCGTGTCCCGCTGCAGCACCTGCCAGCGCGTGAGCGAGGGCTTGCCCAGCGCCTGGCTCACCATCTGCCGCGGCCGATTGGGCCAGTCGGCGATCAGCGGCAGGTCGATCTCGCCCTCGTCGTCGGCCAGCAGGCCGTCCACCACGGCCTCATAGGTCTTGTGCACCTGGCGCTGCGCGAAGGCCATGAACAGCGTGCGCTGGATGGCCGCACCTCGGCCCATCATGATCAGGCCCGAAGTGGACATGTCGAGCCGGTGCACGCTCATCGCATCGGCATACACGGCCTGCACGCGGGCGGCGAGGCAATCGGCCTTGTCCGGGCCGCGCCCGGGCACCGAGAGCATGCCGGCGGGCTTGTCGGCCACGATCAAGGCATCGTCCACATGAAGCAGGGGCGGCGTGGGCAAATGGGAAGGCGACACGCGCCGAGCATAGCGATGAAAAGAAACGAAACACGCCGATACCGCGCTGAAAGGACAGACGCTGCCCGCGCCGCGACCATGGAGCCCTGTTCAACACGCGCCCCAGTGGCGCAAGGAAAGGCAAACCATGAAACGCTGGATCAAACGCACCCTCATCGGCATCCTCGGCGCGAGCATCCTGTTTGGCGGCCTGGCGGCCTGCTCGCACCGCATGCACCACCACGGCGCGATGAGCGAAGCCGACATGACCAAGATGCGCGAGCGCGTGATCGACAAGGCCAGCCGCGAGCTGGCGCTGGACGAAGCGCAGAAGGCCAAGCTCGGTGCGCTGGCCGACGCGCTCAAGGCGCAGCGCGCTGCGCTGATGCCCGGCGCCGACGCCCGTGCCGACATGAAGGCGCAGGTGCAGGCGCTGGTGGCCGGCCCGCAGTTTGACCGCGCCAAGGCGCAGGCCCTGGTGGAGGCCAAGACCAGCGCCGTGCGCGAGAAGTCGCCCGCCGTCGTCACCGCGATGGGCGATTTCTACGACAGCCTGAAGCCCGAGCAGCAGCAGAAGCTGCGCGACTTCATGGCCCGCGAGCGCCACGGCTGGCGCAGCTGAGTGCAGGGGCGCTGGCGTGATGCTGCTTGATACAGTGGCCCGGCAGCGCGCCGCGCGCTGCCCCATGAGCTGACAAGGCGCCATGCACCGCATCCTGCTGATCGACGACGACGAGCACCTCGGCCCGCCGCTGGCCACCTACCTGCGGCGCTTCGACCTCGAACTGCACTGCGCGTTGCGCCCCAGCGTGGGCCTGGCGCGGCTGGCCGAGGGCGGCATCGCCGCGGTGATCCTCGACGTGATGCTGCCGGAGATGGACGGCTTCGAGGTCTGCCGCCGCATCCGGCAGACGAGCGAAGTGCCGGTGCTGATGCTCACCGCGCGCGGCGATGTCACCGACCGCGTGGTGGGGCTGGAGCTGGGCGCGGACGATTACCTGCCCAAGCCCTTCGAGCCGCGCGAGCTGGCCGCGCGCCTGCAGACCATCCTGCGGCGGGCGCGGCCCGCGCCTGCTCCCGCGGCACCAGCCACGCTGCTGCAGTTCGAAGGCCTGGCCATCGACACCGAGCGCCGCGAAGTCAAGCGCCTGGGCGAGGTGCTCGATCTCACCGGCACCGAATTCGAATTGCTCCTGCTGCTGGCGCGCGAGCCGCACAAGGTGTGGAGCCGCGACGACATCCTCAACCGCCTGCGCGGCCGCGAGGCCGATCTCTTCACCCGCGCGGTAGACATCCTGATCAGCCGGCTGCGCCGCAAGCTCGAGCCGCTGGACTGCATCAAGACCCTGCGCAATGCGGGCTACACCTTCGCGGCGGCCAGGCTGCCATGAGCACGCCGCGCCGGCGCCACTGGCACCACCGCCTGCGCCACTCGCTGCGCGGGCGCCTGGTGGCGCTGTTCCTGCTGCTGGCGCTGGGCACCACGCTGGTGTTCGTGGCCGGCACGGGCCAGGTGTTCTCCAGCGGCTGGCGCGAGCTCGTGCGCCCGCTGGTGGCGGACTACGTGGACCGCCTGGCTGGCGAGATCGGCAACCCGCCCGACCTGCAAAAGGCGCAGGCCATCGTGGCCCGCCTGCCCTTGTCCATCACCATCACGGGCCCGCAGATTCAGTGGCGATCGCATCCGCTGCCCGATCGCACTGACGCCGACCACCGCCCGCGCGACCCCGCCTGGCGCGCGATGCTCACGCGCCGCACCAGCGATGGCCACGAGTTGCACTTCGGCATGCGCAGCCTGCGCTGGGACGACGAACGCCCGCGCTGGGTGGGCTGGACCACCTTGGCCGGCCTGCTGCTGCTCACTGCGCTCGCCTTCGCGTACGTGCGACACCTGCTGCGCCCGCTGGACGACATCCGCGCCGGCACGCAGCGCTACGAGGCCGGTGATTTCAGCCAGCCCATCCCCGAGCGCCGGCGCGATGAGCTGGGCGATCTGGCCGGCCGCGTCAACGCCATGGCCACGGGCTTGCGGCACATGCTGGACGGCCAGCGCGGCCTGCTGCTGGCCATCAGCCACGAGTTGCGCTCGCCGCTCACCCGCGCGCGCTTGAACGCCGAGCTGCTGGACGAAGGCGCCGAGCGGCAGGCCCTGCTGCGCGATCTTGGCCAGATGCGCGACCTGATCACCAACCTGCTGGAGAGCGAACGCCTGGCGGGCGGGCCGGCCACGCTGCAGCGGCAGCCCACCGATCTGGCGGCGCTGGTGAAATCTGTGGTGGCGGAGCAATTCGCCGATCAGCCCATCGCGCTGGCCCTGGAGGAAGGGCTCTCGCCGATGGACGTGGACCCGGCGCGCATCCGGATGCTGGTGCGCAACCTGCTAGAGAACGCCTTGCGGCACGGCGCCGGCGGCGAGCAGGCCGTCGAATTGACGCTGCGGCAACAAGGCACCGAGCGCCTCGTGTCAGTGCGCGACCACGGCCCCGGCGTGGACGCCGAGCACCTGGCCCGTCTGGCCGAGCCGTTCTACCGCACCGATCAGGCCCGCACACGCAACCAGGGCGGTGTCGGGCTGGGCTTGTACCTGTGCCGCCTGGTGGCGACGTCGCACGGTGGGCGACTGGACATCCACGCCGCCCAGCCGGGCCTGCGGGTGTCACTGGTGCTGCCGATCAACGCGCCGTAACAGCGCGCTTCGATCGGCAAGCGCCCGAAATCAGCGGTCTTCGCCTTCGTTCGAGCGCAGGGCGGCGGCGCGCAAATCGGCCGCGAAGCCAGGGTCGGTCTTCTCGATGCTGCGAGCGAGTTCCATCACTTCAGCGGCGGTGCGGGGCTCGTGCTCGGCACGCTCGAGCTGCCAACGGTCGATGCGGCGCATGAGGTTGATCAGGGCAAACGCCAGGTTGGCGAACCAAATGGAACCGCGGGGGATGGCGATCCGGGCAGGACGGCCAAAGGTCATGGAGGCGGTGGACATGGTGATCTCCCATCAGTCAAAGCGGGCCCGGGTTGGGCTTTGCTGCAATGCAGTATAGGGTTTCTACTAGGGCTTGCTTAGAGTCAAGCCCCCTAAAAACCCCGCTTTTTCAGGGATTCAGCCACTCCGCGCGTGAAATACGCCACAGGCGGACGACATAGGCCGCACGCTCGGGGGTAATCAGTAGGACAGGCCCATGGCCTCGCGCACGTCCTTCATGGTCTGGCGGGCCACGGTGCGGGCACGCTCGGTGCCCATCTCGACGATCCAGTGCACCTGCTTCGGGTTGGCCAGGTACTTCTCGGCGCGCTCGCGCCAGGGTGCCTGCTCCTTGACGATGGCGTCGATCACTGGCTGCTTGCAGTCGAGGCAGCCTATGCCGGCGCTGGTGCAGCCCTTCACCACCCAGTCTTGCGTGGCCTCGTCGCTGTAGAGCTTGTGGAACTGCCACACGGGGCACTTGGCCGGGTCGCCCGGGTCGGTGCGGCGGGCGCGGGCCGGGTCGGTGACCATGCCGCGCACTTTCTTCGTCACCTCGGCGGGCTCGTCGCGCATCAGCACGGCATTGCCATAGCTCTTGCTCATCTTGGTGCCGTCCAGCCCGGGCAGGCGCAGCACCTCGGTGTGCAGGGCCTTGGGCTCGGTCAGGATGGTCTGGCCGCTGCCCTTCAGGTGACCGAGCAGCATTTCGCTGTCTTCGGCGCTGAAGCCGGCCACGTTGGCCGCCGCCTTGCGCACCAGGCCCTCGCCCTTGGCCAGCGCCTCGGCACTGCCGGTCTCGCCGAAGGCCTTGCGCTGCTTCTCGAAGTAGCGCGCGTCGTCCTTGCCCAGCTTGGCGATCGCCGCGGCGATGCGCGCCTCGGAATCGGACGTGCGGCCATACAGGTTGTTGAAGCGCCGCGCCACCTCGCGCGTGAGCTCCACGTGCGAGGACTGGTCCTCGCCCACCGGCACATAGCTGGCCTTGTACATCAGGATGTCGGCCGCCTGCAGCAGCGGGTAGCCGAGGAAGCCGTAGGTCGCGAGATCGCGGTCCTTGAGCTTGTCCATCTGGTCCTTGTAGGTGGGCACGCGCTCCAGCCAGCCCAGCGGCGTGCCCATGGCCAGCAGCGTGAACAGCTCGGCATGCTCGGGCAGGCGGCTCTGGATGAAGATGGTGCTCTGCTCGGGGTCGAGGCCGGCCGCGATCCAGTCGATCACCATGTCGTAGACATAGCGCTCCATCACCTCGCGCTCTTCGTAGTGCGTGGTCAGGGCGTGCCAGTCGGCCACGAAGTAAAAGCAGTCGTAGTCGGCCTGAAGCTTCACCCAGTTCTTCAGGGCGCCGTGGTAGTGGCCGAGGTGCAGCGCGCCAGTGGGGCGCATGCCAGAGAGAACGCGGGCTTTCATGGGCAGACCTGTGCAGTGAAGGGCGCGATTCTCGCAGACCGTAAACTGACCGGATTCACAGTGAAGCCATGACTCAACGGATCGTCATTCTGATTTCTGGCCGCGGCAGCAACATGCAGGCCATCGTGCAACGCTGCGCGGCCGAGGGTTGGCCGGCTGCCGTGAGCGCCGTGATCGCCAACCGGCCCGACGCCGCCGGCCTGGCCTTTGCCCGCGAGCACGGCATCGCCGCCGTGGGGATGGACCACCGCGCCCACGCTTCGCGCGAGGCCTTCGATGCCGCACTCGCCGCCGAGATCGACCGCTTCGAGCCACACCTGGTGGTGCTGGCCGGTTTCATGCGCATCCTGGGCGCAGCCTTCGTCGAGCACTATGCCGGCCGCCTGCTCAACATCCACCCCTCGTTGCTGCCGGCCTTCCCGGGCCTGCACACGCACCAGCGCGCCATCGATGCAGGCTGCAAGGCCGCAGGCGCCACCGTGCACTTCGTGACCCCGGCACTTGATCATGGCCCCATCGTGATGCAGTCGGTGGTGCCGGTGCTGCCCGGCGACGACGAGGCCGCACTCGCCGATCGCATCCTGGCCACCGAGCATGTGATCTACCCGCAGGCCGTGCGCTGGTTCGTGCAGGGCAAGCTGCGGCTGGACGGCGGCATCGTGCGCCAGCTGGACGGCGCGGCGCAGTTGCTTTTGGGCTGAGTCAGGCTGAATCGATGCGCCGAAACCTCGGCTGCATCACGCCATCGATCAGCACCGATTCAAAGAACATCGTGTGCGGGCGCACCCACAGCGCGCCTTCGCCATACAGAGGCCGGTAAACCACCAGCGGCTCCAGCGTCTCGCTGTGCCGCGCGGCGCCCACCAGCTCGTACTCCAGGCCCTTGTAGTGCCGGTATCGGCCGGTGGGCGTGGGCGGCAGCGGGGGCAGGTCGTCGGTCATCTCAAGTGCTTGTGCGGCGGTGAAAAGCGGGCTGGGGCCGGGCGACGGGATAATCGCCCCATGCATCCTACTGCCCTGCTGGACCTGGCCACCGAGCTCTTGCGCGCGGTGCTCAAGCTCGATTCACCCGCCGACGGCATCGTCTCGGCCTTCTTTCGCAAGCACAAGGCGCTGGGCGCGCGCGAGCGCCATGCGCTGGCCGAAACCGCCTACGCCGTGCTGCGCCGTCGCCCGCTGTATCACCACCTGGCGCAAAGCGGCACGGGCGCGCTGGAGCGCCGCCTGGCCATCCTCGCCTGGACCGGCGGCGACGGCCTGCTGCGCGGCGCGCTCGGCCCGAAGGAGGTGCAATGGCGCGCGCAAGTGCAGGCCATCGACCCCACCAGCTTCTCCGACAAGCTGCGCCATAACCTGCCCGACTGGCTGGCTTCCACGCTGCGCGCGCAGATCGGCGACGAGATGTTCTGGCCCCTGGTGGCGGCCCTGGACACCACCGCACCGCTCGACCTGCGCGTGAACACCGTCAAGGCCAAGCGCGAGACCGTGCTGGCCGCGCTGGCCGAGGCCAACATCCAGGCTCTGGCCACGCCCTTCTCGCCCTGGGGCGTGCGGGTGGAGGGCAAGCCGGCGCTGAACAAGCTGGCGCTGTTCACCGGCGGCGATGTGGAGGTGCAGGACGAAGGCAGCCAACTGCTGGCCGCCCTGGTGGACGCCAAGCGCGGCGAGATGGTGGTCGATTTTTGCGCCGGTGCTGGCGGCAAGACGTTGGCGCTGGGCGCCAGCATGCGCAACACCGGGCGCTTGTATGCGTTTGATGTGTCCGGCCACCGGCTCGAATCGCTCAAGCCGCGCCTGGCGCGCAGTGGCCTGTCCAACGTGCACCCGGCGCAGATCGCCCACGAGCGCGACGAGCGCATCAAGCGCCTGGCCGGCAAGATCGATCGTGTGCTGGTGGACGCGCCCTGCTCGGGCCTGGGCACGCTGCGCCGCAACCCCGATCTCAAATGGCGCCAGTCGCCGCAGGCCGTGCTGGAGATGCAGGCCAAGCAGACCGCCATCCTCGACAGCGCACAGCGCCTGCTCAAGTCGGGCGGCCGCCTGGTGTATGCCACCTGCAGTCTGTTGCAGGCCGAGAACGAGGACGTGGCCAACGCCTTCAGCGCCGCGCACCCCGATTTCGTGCCGCTGCCGGCCGCCGAGGCGCTCACGGCAGCGCACGTGGCCAATGCAGATCAGCTGGTGCAAGGCAACTTTTTGCGCCTTTGGACACACCAACACGCCACCGATGGCTTCTTTGCCGCCGCGTGGCAACGGCGCTGAGCCCAGCCTGCTTCAAACCCCACTGTCGACAGGGATTCCCCCTGTTGATCGACGGCTGACGCTGGGCAGGGCCCCACCTACAATATCAAATCCGCCATTTCGACCCGGCGGTTAGGCGACTCAATGATCGAAATGAATCCTGTGGTGGACGCGCTCGTGCAATGGCTGGCTCACGGCCTGTGGTCCAGCGCCACCTGGTGGCAGGTGTTGCTCGTCACTTTGGTGATGACGCACTTCACCATCCTGGGCGTCACCATCTTCCTGCACCGGGCCCAGGCGCACCGCGCGCTCGAGCTCGGGCCCATCCCCGCGCACTTCTTCCGGTTCTGGCTGTGGCTCACCACGGGCATGGTCACCAAGGAGTTCGTGGCCGTGCACCGCAAGCACCACGCCAAGTGCGAGACCGAGGAAGACCCGCACAGCCCGCAGACCCGTGGCCTCAAGGCCCTGCTGCTCACCGGCGTGGAGCTCTACCGCACCGAGGCCAAGAACCCCGAAACCGTGGCCAAGTACGGCCGCGGCACGCCCGACGACTGGCTCGAGCGCAACCTGTATGACCGCTTCAGCTGGCAAGGCGTGGGCCTGATGCTGATCATCGACGTGGCCCTGTTCGGCGCCATCGGGCTCACCGTGTGGGCCGTGCAGATGGCCTGGATCCCGGTGTGGGCCACCGGCGTGATCAACGGCATCGGCCACTACTGGGGCTATCGCAATTTCGAGGCGCCTGATGCGTCCACCAATGTCTCGCCCTGGGGCATCCTGATCGGCGGCGAAGAGCTGCACAACAACCACCACACCTACCCGGTGTCGGCCAAGTTCTCGGTCAAGCCCTTCGAGTTCGACATCGGCTGGGGCTACATCCGCGCATTTGAGATGTTGGGTTGGGCCAAGGTGCGCAAGACCGCGCCGCAGTTCCAGACCGGCCCGATCAAGCCCGTGGCCGACTCCAACACGCTGGAGGCCATCATCGCCAACCGATACGAGGTGATGGCCACCTACGCCAAGGCCCTGCGCGCCGCCTGCGTCACCGAGATGGAGCGCCTGCAGGCCCAGGGCAACAGCGCCCGCCTGGCCGATTTCAAGATCGCCAAGCGCTGGCTGCACCGCGACGATGCGCTGATCCCCGTGGCCCTGAAGCCGCAGTTGGCCATCGCCATCAGCGAGAGCCCCAAGCTGGCCAAGCTGGTGGCCATGCGCGAAGAGCTGCGCCAGCTGTGGACGCGCACCAATGTGTCGGCCGAGCAACTCGTCGTCGACCTGCAGGCCTGGTGCAAGGCCGCCGAGGCCAGCGGCATCGTGGCACTCGAAGAGTTCTCGATGCGCCTGCGCGCCGCACGCGCCTGAAGCAATTACCCAACCGCAAGACTGAGCGGGCCCGCGGGCCCGCTTTTTTCATGGCGCAAGCAAGAAGGCTGGTCAGACCTTGCCGGTGACGAAGTACATCGCGATCCAGGGCTGCCACACCACCAGGCCCAGGCAGACCACCATCAGCGCGATGAAGGGCACCGCCGCCTTCACCAGCAGGCCGAAGGGCTGCCGGAAGGCCGACATGGCCACGATCAGGTTCAGCCCCACCGGCGGCGTGAGGAAGCCGATCTCCAGGTTCAGGATCATGATCACGCCGAACACCACCTTGTTGAAGCCATAGGCCTCGGCCACCGGCGCCAGCAGCGGGGCCAGGATCAGGATGGCCTCGTTGGTGGTCATCAGGCAACCCACCAGCAGCAGCAAGGCGTTGACCAGCAGCATGAACATCAGCGGGCTGGAGATGTAGCCCTGCATCAGCTGCACCATCTGGCCAGGGATGCGGTGCTCGATGAGCACGATGTTCAGGCTGAGTGCCACCGCCAGCACCGGGAACAGCGAGCCGCCGAGCTTGCTTTGCTCGAGCACCACGTTGTAGAAATCACGCGGCTTGAGCTCGTGGTGGATGAACATCTCCACGAAGCAGGCGTAGACCAGCGCGACGGCAGCCGCCTCGGTGGCCGTGAAGTAGCCGCTGTAGATTCCGCCCAGCAGGATCACCGGCATCACCAGGGCGAAGATGCCCTCGCGCAAGGCCGTGGTGAGCTCGGCCCACTCGAAGACCTGGCGTGGCATCTTGCGGCAAATGAACATCGCGTAGATCGACAGCACCACCAGGATCAGCAGACCGGGGCCCACGCCAGACAGGAAGAGGTCGTTCACCGAGGTCTCGGTGACCAGGCCGTAGACGATCATCGGGATGGACGGCGGGATCACGATGCCCAAGGTGCCCGCGGACATGGTGGTGCCCAGCGCAAACTTGTTGTCGTAGCCGGCCGCGCGCATGGCCGGGTACATCACCGTGCCGATGGCCAGCATGGTGACGATGGACGAGCCCGAGATCGCCGCGAACACCCCGCACGAGAGCACCGTGGCCACCGCCATGCCGCCCGGCAGCGGCCGCGTGAGTGCTGCCACGATGCGCACCAGACGCCGCGCCGTGCTGCCCTGTGTCATCACATTGCCGCACAGGATGAACAGCGGGATCGACAGGATCAGCTCCTTGTCCAGCGCCACCCACATGTCCTCGACGATGTAGTCGAGCTGGCCCTTGCCCCAGGCGATCTGCACGAAGGCGGCCACCGAGAGCAGCACCACCACCAGCGGCTGGCGCAGCAGCAGCAAGCCCAGCACCAGGGCCAGCAGCAGCAGCGCCGTCATTCCTGGAACTCCGGCGGCAGCGGCCGCAAAGCGGGCCAGGCGGCAAAGAAGAAGTAGCGCAGGCCGGCCGATGCAAAGCCCGCCGGGATGGCCAGCTGGATCGGCCAGATCGGAACGTTGAAGGCCTGCGCGCGCAGGTCGGAGGCCATTGACGATTGCACGTAGACCCAGCCGAACCAGGCCACGCCCAGCATGAAGCCGCCGGTGATCACGTCGGCCAGGCGGTCTACCTTGGGGCCCCAGGCCGCCGGCACCCAGCCGAAGCCCACGCGCGGCAGCAGGTGGCTGGCCGTGGCAGTGGCAATGCCCACGCCGCAGAAGCTGCCCACCACGAGCGCGTAGACGCTCATCTTCTGCGCTGCGTAGACGCCCGCCTGGCCCTTGATGTCCAAGGCGCGGTAGATCGGCCCCAACACCTCGCGGCCCAGCACATCACCGATCAGCACCAATGCGATGAAACCGAAGGCGGCCACGGCGATCAGGCATTCGGTGCGGTGCCACAGCGCCATCAGGCGCACCACCCCGCCCGGTGCCGCGGGTGCACCGGCCAAGCGCGCATCGCTCATGACCGATGCGTCACTTGCTGCAGGCCTTGCGGCCGGCTTCCATCGCGGCGTAGAAGGCCTCGGCCGTGCCGCCGGTCTCCTTGACGATCTGCGGGTAGATGGGCTCCACCACCTTGCGCCAGGCATCACGCTGCTCTTGCGTGGCCACCACCACCTGGCCACCGGCCTTCTCGTGCATGCCGTAGAGCACGCTCTCGAAGCCACGCACCTCCGCGCGGTATTGAGACGAAGGCACGCGCGAACTGGATTTGAGCAGCGAATCTTGCAGCGGCTTGGGCAGCTTGTCGAACACGCCCTTGTTCATCAGCGTGAGCCCGGGCGAGTCGTAGACACCCAGGCGTGTGGCCACCGGCGCCACCTTGGTCAGGCCCGAGGGCAGCGCAAAGGTGATGGGCGTCATCACCACGTCGGCCATGCCGGTCTGGAAGGCCGGGATCCACTCGGGCAGGCCCAGCGGCGCGGGCGATGCGCCCAGCGACGAGAAGAACACCGCCTGCGTCTTGTTGGCGTAGATGGCGGCCTTGGCGCCGTTCAGGTCCTTGGGCGCCATGAAGGGCTTCTTGCCAAAGAACTCGATCGAGCCCACCTCGGTCCAGCCCATGAACTTGATGCCCTTCTTCTCGTACAGATCGGACACCGACTTGCTCAAGTGGTTGTCCAGCACGCAGTCGAGCTCGGCCGTGTTGCGAAAGTAGAAGGGCATCGCCAACAGCGCCACCTCGGGCACCACCAGGGCGGCCGCGCCGGTGGAGTAGCCGCCCATGTCGATGCGCCCGCGGGCCACCTGCTGCACCGTGTCCTGCTCGCTGCCGAGTTGCGAGCCGAAGAAGGGCTGGATCTTCAGCGCGCCCTGGCTGTCCTCCTCCACATGCTTGGCGAAGCGCTCGATCTGCGTCACCCAGGGGTTGCCCTTGGGCGGCGCGCCGGAGCTGTAGCGCAGCTCGATGGGCTTCTTGTCCTGAGCGAGCACCCCGCTCTGCAGGGACAACAAGGCGATGGCGGCGGCGGCCGCGATGAACTGAGCTGGCTTCATGGGCGAGGGTCTCCTGGATCGATCGGACAGCTACGCTGTGGCGCGTCTTGCTGTGGCGCATGATCCGGGCCGAGCCGGCCAGCCGCCATCCAGATTGGCCCTAGGGAGAACGACCCGCCTTGTCCACAAGGTGACACGCGCGCTGCACGCCAAAGCAGCGCGTTGGCGATCAGCGCGGCGCCATGCGGATGGCGCCGTCCAGGCGCACGCACTCGCCATTGAAGTAGCCATTGGTGAGCATGGAGTCGGCCAGCGCCGCGTACTCATCCGGATCACCCAGGCGCTTGGGGAAGGGCACCGACGCGGCCAGCGCCGCCTTCACGTGCTCGGGCGCGCCCTGCAGCAGTGGCGTGTTGAACAGGCCAGGCAGGATGGTGTTGACGCGGATGCCCTCGCCCATCAGGTCGCGCGCGATGGGCAGGGTCATGCCCACGATGCCGGCCTTGCTCGCAGAGTAAGCGGCCTGTCCCATCTGGCCATCCTGCGCGGCCACCGAGGCGGTGTTGACAATGGCACCACGTTCGCCGTTGGGCAGGGCGGCCAGCGTGAGCATGCCCGCGGCCGAGCGCGCGATGCAGCGGAAGGTGCCTACCAGGTTGATCTGGATGACACGGTCGAAGTTGAGCGTGGGGAAGGACTTGATCTCGCCCGTGGTCTTGTCGCGTCCGGCGGTCTTGATCGCCGTGCCCACGCCCGCGCAGTTGACCAGCACGCGCTCCTGGCCGTTGGCCGCGCGCGCCTTGGCGAAGGCGGCATCCACCTCCTCATCGGACGTGACATTGACCTTGCAGAACACGCCGCCCAGCTCGGCCGCCAGCTTTTCGCCCAGATCGGCGTTCAGATCGAACAGGGCCACGCGCACGCCTTGGCGGGCCAGACGGCGGGCGGTGGCGGCGCCCAGGCCGGACGCGCCGCCGGTGATCACGGCGGAGATGGAGGAATCGAGTTGCATGGTGGTGGTGCTGAATGCATGTCAGGATCGACGCCTTCGACCTTAGCGAGCACGCAAGCGCACCGCCATCCGCAAAAGCCAGGGCCCTGATGCTTTCCTGATGCGTTCACGGCTATCGTCCAGGCCATGCTCACCCCGTCCACTCCGATCGGCCACTGGCTGCGTGGCGCACTGGCCTGGGCCCTGGGCTTCGGCCTGATGCTGTGGCTCGATGGGCAGCTCGATCTGGCCAACCTGGCCATGATCCTGGTGCTGAGCTCGGCGGTGGCCGCGTTGTGGCTGCCGGCACTGATGGCGGTGGGCAGCGCCACGCTGGGCGTGGTGGCCTTCAACTGGATGTTCGTGCCGCCGCGCGGCAGCTTCCAGGTGGATCTGCACCAGCATGCGCTGCTGCTTGCGGCCATGCTGGGCGTGAGCTGGCTGGTGGCCGGCCTGATGGCGCGCCAGCGTCAGCAGACGGCCCAGGCCACGCACCACCTGCGCCAGGCCGAGCAGCTGCGCGAGCTGGGTGATCTGCTGCGCGACACCGACCAGCCGCTGGCCCACGCCGGCGCCCTGGCCGCCATGCTGGCCGAACAGACCGGCGGCGCGGCCACGCTGATGATGCCCGGCGCCGCGCACGCACCCGACAGCGCCGAGGCCGCCGACACCATCGGCCCCGCCGACGACGAAGAGCGCGCCGGCCTCTGGCATTGCTGGCGCCAAGGCCAGGCCATGGGCCCGGGCACGGGCCGCCATCAGGCACTGGGCTCTTGGTACCTGCCCATGCGCGGCCGCGACCATGGCCGCGAAACCGCACTCGGCGCCGCGCTGCTGCGCCTGCCCAGCCCACAGCGCGCCACGGCCACCGAACGGGCCCACGCCCAGGCCCTGTGCGACCAGATGGGCCAGGCCCTGCAGCGCGTGCGCGCCAGCGAGGGCGAGCGCACGGCGCGTGAGCAGGCCCAGCTGCAATCGGTGCGCAATGCCCTGCTGGCGGCCATCTCGCACGACTACCGCACGCCGCTGGCCACCATCCTGGGCGCCGCCAGCTCGCTGCAGACCCAGGCCGACCGGCTCGACGCGGCACAGCGCCTGCGCCTGGCCACGCGCATCGTCGACGAAACCGGGCAGCTCGCGCGCTTGACAGACAACACCCTGCAACTGGCCCGCCTGGACGCCCCCGGCGTCAGCCTGCGGCTCGACTGGGAATCGGCCGAAGACCTGGTGGGCACCGTGCTGCGCCGCGCGCGGCAACGCGCGCCCGAGCGCGCCCTGCACGCGCGCCTCGAGCCCGACCTGCCGCTGCTGCGTTGCGACGCGCTGCTGCTCACCCAGTTGCTGGACAACCTGGTCGACAACGCGCTCAAGCACACGCCACCCGATTCGCCCATCGAGCTGCTCGTGCGCCGCCAGGCGGATCACATCGTACTGGCCGTGCGCGACCGCGGCCCCGGCGTGCCACCGGCCTGGCGCGATCGCATCTTCGACACCTTCCAGCGCGGCGAATTCGCCGCCGCGGGCGGCGCGCCCACGGCATCGCGCCCCGGCGCCGGCGTGGGCCTGGCGGTGTGCCGCGCCATCGCCCGCGCCCATGGCGGCGAAATGCGCCTGCGCGCACGCGGCCATGGCGGCTCGAGCTTCGAGTGCAGCCTGCCCATCGTGGCGCCGCCGCCGATGGAGCCCACAGGATGAGCCTGCGCGTGCTGCTGGTGGAAGACGACCGCGAGCTGCGTCGCACGCTGCGCGATGCGCTGCGGGTGGAAGGTCACGAGGTGATGACGGCGGCCAGCCTGTCCGAGGGCATGGCCTTGCTGCAGCACGCGGGCCAAGGCACCGCGACACCAGCCACCGACCCCGGCATCGACCTCGTGCTGCTCGACCTGGGCCTGCCCGACGGCGAGGGCGAGACCCTGCTCGCCGCGCTGCGCCGCCGCCATGCCCTGCCCGTGCTGGTGATCTCGGCGCGCCAGGACGACGCGCAGAAGATCCACCTGCTCGATGCGGGCGCCGACGACTACCTCGTCAAGCCCTTTGCCATCGGCGAGCTGCTGGCCCGCATGCGCGTGGCCATGCGCCACCGCGGCACGCGCCTGCAGGCGGCCGTCACGCGATACGAGCGCGATGGCCTGCTCGTCGATCTGACCGCTCACTTGGTGTGTCTGGACGGCGAGCCCGTGCACCTCACCCCCACGGAGTTCAAGCTGCTGGCCCGGTTGGCGCGCTCGGCCGGCCAGGTGGTCACACACCGGCAGTTGCTGGCCGATGTGTGGGGCGCCGAGTATGTGGACCACACCCACTACCTGCGCCTGTACATGGGCCAATTGCGCGCCAAGCTCGAGCGCAATGCCGCGGAGCCGACCCGCCTGCTCACCGAGCCCGGCGTGGGCTATCGGCTCGTTGAAGCAGAAGACTGAACGGCTGTCGTCTGGCTGCGCCGCGCCAGGTCAGGTCACGGCGGCCCATATGCTTTCCTGACGCGCCTGGCGGCAAGCTGACGACCTCGCAACAATCGGTACCTCACACCACTGCGAGGTACCCTCATCATGAACGTTTTTCGTCGCATGTTCGGTCAAGCCGCTTCCGCAGGCACGTCCGCGACATCGAGTGCACTGTCCAACGCCACGCCGCCAGTTGCCTGGCTGCCGCGCCTGCTCACCGCCCTGGCCGTGGTGCTGCTGGTGGTCTGGGTCTGGCCCTTGCGATCCGTGCCCACCGGCCACCGCGGCGTGATCACCGTGGGCGGCGCCATCCGCAACATCGAGGCCGAGGGCTTCACGCTGCTGTGGCCCTGGCAGCGACTGAACATCTTCAACATCCGCGCTGAGGAAGCGACGGTGGAGAACGCCGAGGGCTCCACCTCGGACACGCAACCCGTGAAGGTGAGCCTGACCGTGCGCTACAGCATCCAGACCGACCGCGTGTCCGAGGTCTTCGAGAAGTACAGCCACGACGGCAACCTGATGTCCTACGTGCAGACCGCCACGCAGGAGGTCTTCAAGGCCGTCACGGCCAAGTACAACGCGCCCGACCTGATCGCCAAGCGCGTGCAGGTGTCCGGCGACATCATCACCGCACTGCGCGCCAAGCTGGCCGTGTATGGCGCGCAGGTGATCAACGTGGACATGCGCAACTTCGCGTTCAGCAAGGACTACATGGACGCGATCAACGCCAAGGTGACCCAGGAGCAATTGCGCCTGGCCGCCGAGAACAAGGTGCGCACCGTGGAGGCCGAGCAGAAGCAGAAGGTGGCCGTGGCCGAAGCCGAGGCCACCGCGCTCAAGGCCAAGGCCGACGGCGAGGCCTACGCCAACCTGAAGGTGGCCACCGCACAAGCCGAGGCCCTGCGCATCCAGAACGCCGCGCTGGCCCAGAACCGCGACGTGCTGGAACTGCGCCGCATCGAGGTCGAGCACGTCAAGGCCGAGCGCTGGAACGGCGCCCTGCCCACGGCCGTCTACGCCGGCGCGCCCATCCCGTTCTTCAATCCACAAGGCGCGGCAGCCAAGTAAGGGCGCGCGCCTGCCCAACCGAGCCCCTCATGCCCCCACGCGATCACGCCGCAGCACCCACCGCCCATCAGGGCACACACCACGGCCTGGCCGCGCTCACGCTCGGCGCCATCGGCGTGGTCTACGGCGACATCGGCACCAGCCCTCTCTACACCGTCAAGGAGATCTTCCTGCCGGCCACCGGCGTGGCCTTGACGCCGGCCAACCTGATCGGCGCGGTGTCGGCGATCTTTTGGGCGCTGATGCTGGTGGTCACGCTGAAGTACGTGCTGCTCATCCTGCGCGCCGACAACCGCGGCGAGGGCGGTGCCCTGGCGCTCACCGCGCTCGCGGCCAAGTCAGTCGCGGATCGGCCGCGCCTGCGCGCCGCGTTGCTGATGCTGGGGGTGTTTGGCGCCACGCTCTTCTATGGCGACAGCATCATCACCCCCGCCATCACCACGCTCGGCGCGATGGAAGGGCTGGAGGTGGCCACGCCCGCGCTCAAGCCCTTCGTGGTGCCCTTGTCGCTGGCCGTGCTGCTGGGCCTGTTCGGCATGCAGCGTTTCGGCACGGCGGTGATCGGCCGCCTCTTCGGCCCGGTGATCGTGCTGTGGTTTGCGGTGCTGGCGCTGATTGGCCTGGTGCACATCGCCCGCGAGCCCGCCATCCTGGCCGCGCTCAACCCAGTGCACGCGTTCGAGTTCCTGGCCGCGCGTGGCTGGCACGTGCTGGCCGCCGTGGGCGCCATCGTGCTGGCCATCACCGGTGCCGAGGCCCTGTATGCGGACATGGGCCACTTTGGCCCGAAGCCGATCCGCCTGGCCTGGATGGGCCTGGTGCTGCCGTCGCTGGCGCTCAACTACCTGGGCCAGGGCGCGCTGCTGATGCGCGAGCCCGCCGCGATCGAGAACCCCTTTTTCCGCCTGTTTCCCGAGGGCGCCGTGCTGCCCATGGTGGGGCTGGCCACGCTGGCGGCCATCATCGCCTCGCAGGCCGTGATCTCGGGCGCCTTCTCGATGACGCGACAGGCCATCCAGCTGGGCTACCTGCCGCGCATGGCGGTGCACCACACCTCGGCGCGGCAATCGGGCCAGATCTACGTGCCGCTGGTGAACTGGGCGCTGCTGGCCGGCGTGGTGGCGGCGGTGCTGGCCTTTGGCAGCTCGTCGGCGCTGGCCGGCGCCTATGGCATCGCCGTGACGCTGACGATGATGATCACCACCGTGCTCACCTACTTCGTGGTGCGCCACCTCTGGCACCTGCCCGCGGGCGTGGCGATCTCGGCCACCGCGTTCTTCCTCGCTTTCGACGCGCTGCTGGTGGCGGGCTGCGCGGTGAAGCTGCTCGATGGCGGCTGGTTCCCGCTGGCCATGGGCCTGGGCCTCTTCCTGCTGATGAGCACCTGGTCGCGCGGGCGCCAGCTGCTGCTCGCCGGCATCCGCAACGAGGGCCTGGCGCTGGCGCCCTTCCTCGAATCGCTGGACCGCGCAACGGTGAACCGCGCCGAGCGCACGGCCGTCTACGCCGTGGCCGACCCCGACACCGTGCCCCAGGCGCTGATGCACAACCTCAAGCACAACCAGGTGCTGCACCTGCGCAATGTGGTGCTCACGGTGAACTTCCACGACGTGCCCTGGATCGGCATGACCGATCGCGTGGAGTTGCACCAGCTGGCACGCGACTTCTGGCGCGTCACCCTGAATTTCGGCTTCATGAACACGCCGGACGTGCCCAAGGCGCTCGGCCTGGCCAAGGCGCAGGGCCTGCACCTCGATCTGTTCGAGACCAGCTACTTCCTGAGCCGCGAAACCATCGTGCCCACCGAGGGTGGCGGCATGGCCGCCTGGCGCGAGCGCCTGTTTGCCATGATGAGCAAGAACGCCGGCAGCGTGGTGGAGTACTTTCACCTGCCCGACAACGCCGTGGTGGAGCTCGGCACCCGCGTGCAGATTTGAGGGCCTACGGCGCCACCTGAACGGCGCGGCCCGGCATCCATGGCACAGTGCGGCTTGACCATCGGCCGCCCGCGCCAGACAAATCCATGCTCGCCTATCGACACGCCTTCCACGCAGGCAACCACGCCGACGTGCTCAAGCACACCGTGCTGCTGCGCGTGCTGGCCCACCTGAATCTCAAGGACAAGCCCTATCGCCTGGTGGACACCCACGCCGGCGCCGGTGGCTACTCGCTGCGCGATGCCGAGGCGCAGAAGAATGGCGAGCACCTGCAGGGCATTGCCCGCCTGTGGGGCCGCAAGGATCTGCCGCCCGCGGTGGCCGACTACGTGGCGCTGGTGCGCAAGTTCAACAGCGGCGGCGAGCTGCTGCACTACCCCGGCTCGCCCACCCTGGCCCATGCGGTGATGCGGCCCACCGATCAGCTGCGCCTGTTCGAGCTGCACCCCACCGATTACCGCACGCTGCAGCTCGGCTTCAAGGACATCAAGAGCGCCACCGTGACCAAGGCCGACGGCTTTGCCGCGCTCAAGGGCCAGGTGCCGCCGCACATGCGTCGCGGCGCCGTGCTGATCGACCCCAGCTACGAAGGCCGCGACGATTACAGCAAGGTGGTGCAGGCCCTGCGCGACGCCGTGCTGCGCTTCGCCGAGGGCACCTACATGGTCTGGTACCCGCAGGTCAGCAAGCACGAGGCGGCGCGCCTGCCCAAGCAGCTCAAGACCCTGTCGCCCAAGGGCTGGCTGCATGCCACGCTCACCGTGCAGCGGCCCGATTCGCAGGGCTTCGGGCTGGCTGGCAGTGGTGTGTTCGTGATCAACCCGCCGCACACGCTGCAGGGCGAGCTGCGCACCGTGCTGCCCTGGCTGGCCGAGGTGCTCGGCCAATACGAAGGCGCCAGCTTCCAGCTGGAGCAGCGCGCCATCTGAATGCCCATGAGGCCATCTCAGTCCGATGCGGTTCGCGCCCCGGCGATCTGGGTCGCATCGCTGACGCTGCTGCTCGTGCTCGGCCAGGCGCTGCCAGCCGCCCGCTTCTTTGCCACGCCCGCGCACTACCTGCCACTGCACACCACGCTCGAGGTGCTGGCCATCGTGGTGTCGGGCATGGTCTTCGCGCTGGCCTGGAACCTGCGGCAGCAACCCGGCCACGGCCACCGGCTGGTGCTGGGCGTGGCCTTTCTCGCCGTGGCCCTGATCGATCTGGCGCACACGCTGTCCTATGCCGGCATGCCGGCGCTGTTCACTCCCAGCGGCCCCGAGAAGGCGATCAATTTCTGGCTCCTTGGTCGCAGTGTGGCCGCAGCCGCGCTGCTGGCGGTGGCCCTGGGCCAGGGCTGGCGCAGGCGGCCGGCCGTGATGCTGGCCGGCGCACTGGCGCTGGCCACGGCCGTCTGGTGGGTGGGCCTGTGGCATGGCGACTGGCTGCCGCGCACCTTCATCGCGGGCCAGGGCCTCACCGGCTTCAAGATCGGTGCGGAATACCTGCTGGCCCTCACCTACGGCCTGGCCGCCGTGCTGCTGTATCGCCGCGGCCGCCAGCCACCCAGCCGCGAGTGGCTGTGGCTGGCCGCGGCCGCATGGGTGCAGGGGCTGGCCGAGCTGTACTTCACCCTGTATGCCGACGTCACCGACGTCTTCAACCTGCTCGGCCACGTCTACAAGGCGGCTGCCTACCTGATGATCTACCGGGCCTTGTTCGTGTCTGGCGTGCAGCAGCCTTACCGCGACCTGGGTGCACGCATCATCGAGCTCAACGCCCTGTACGGCGTGTTCCCGCACGCCGAGGACATGAACGCGCCCTTCGAAACCCAGCTGCAGGCAGTGACCGAGCGCATGGCCGGCGTGATCGAGCAGCGCAAGCGCACCGAGATGCAGCTGCGCGAGAGCGAGCAGCACTTCCGCAATCTGGCCAATGGTGGCTCCACGCTGATCTGGACCTCGGGCCTGGACCAGCAATGCGACTACGTCAACGAGCCCTGGATGCGCTTCACCGGCCGCACGCTGGCGCAGGAGCGCGGCGCGGACTGGCTCGACGGCCTGCACCCCGACGACCGCGAGCGCTGCCGCGAGCGCTTCGAGCTGGCCTTTGCGCGCCGCGAGCCCTTCAGCACCACCTACCGGCTGCGCCATGCCGATGGCAGCTACCGCTGGCTGCGCGACGACGGCAACCCGCGCTTCGACAGCCAGGGCGAGTTCCTGGGCTTCATCGGCTACTGCGTGGACGTGACCGAGCAGAAGGCCGCTGCCGCTGAATTGGATCGTTATCAGCAACACCTCGAATCGCTGGTGGAGGCGCGCACCCGCGAGCTCGCCCTGGCCAAGGAGGCGGCCGAGGCGGCCACCCTGGCCAAGAGCAGCTTCCTGGCCAACATGTCGCACGAGATCCGCACACCGCTGAATGCGGTGATCGGCATGGCGCACCTCATCCGCCGCTCGGGCGTCACGCCGCAGCAGGCCGAGCGCCTGCAGAAGATCGACGCGGCCGGCGAGCACCTGCTGGGCACCATCAACAGCATCCTCGACCTGTCCAAGATCGAGGCCGGCAAGTTCGCGCTCGAGGAAACCGGGCTCAACGTGTCGGCCCTGCTGGCCGACGTGGCCTCGATCCTGTCCGACAAGGCACGCCACAAGCACCTCGAGCTGCTCACCGAAACGCAAGGCCTGCCGCGCCACCTGCTGGGCGACCCGACGCGGCTGCGCCAGGCGCTGGTGAACTACGCGTCCAACGCCATCAAGTTCACCGAGGCCGGCCGCGTGGTGCTGCGCGCACGCCTGATGGACGACACGCTAGAGCACGCCACGCTGCGCTTCGAGGTGGAGGACACCGGCCCCGGCCTGCCGCTGGAGGTGCAGGACAAGGTGTTCCTGGCCTTCGAGCAGGCCGACAGTTCAACCACCCGGCGCTATGGCGGCACCGGCCTCGGCCTGGCCCTCACCCGGCGCATTGCACTGGCCATGGGCGGCGAGACCGGCGTGCAAAGCAGCCCCGGCCAGGGCAGCACCTTCTGGTTCACGGCCCGGTTGCGCAAGGGCCAGGCCGGGGCCTTGCGAACGCCCAAATCGGGCCCGGGCACCGCCGAGGCCGAGCTGTTGCGCCGGCATTCGGGCCGCCGCATCCTGCTGGTGGAGGACGAGCCGGTGAACCGCGAGGTCACCAGCTTCCTGCTCAGCGACGCCGGCCAGTGGATCGAGGTGGCCGAGGACGGCGCCGAGGCGGTGGCCATGGTGGCCCGCGAGCCTTACGACCTGGTGCTGATGGACATGCAGATGCCGCGCATGGACGGCCTGGAGGCCACGCGGCAGATCCGCCGCAGCGCCCAGGGCCGCACGCTGCCGATCCTGGCGCTCACGGCGAATGCCTTTCTCGAAGACAAGGCCCTGTGCCTGGACGCCGGCATGAACGATTTCATCAGCAAGCCGGTGGACCCCGACCTGCTCTTCAGCACCGTGCTGAAGTGGCTGGACAAGGCACCCGCCTGAGCCTCACTTCCAGGCGAAGCGGGGCTGCTCGTAGTGCGCCACGCGCGCTTCGCGCCCGGCCATGCACACCTCGCAGAACTGATAGACGATGGCCCCGGTGGGCGCGGCGATCCAGTGCTCGCCCACCGGCATGCGCAGCACCGGGTGCGGGCTGTGCGCCACCTCGTCGAGCAGGGGCGCATCGGGCCGCATGAACTCGGCCACCGGAATGCGGTGGATGCTGCGCACCTCGCCCGGCTCGGCCTGCAGATGGCGCGCATCACCGGCCCAAACCACCACCGGCGTGATGATGTAGCCCGAGCGGGTGGCAAAGTCGTCCAGCCGGCCGAGCACGGCGCCGGCGTCGAGCTGCAGGCCCACCTCCTCGGCCATCTCGCGCAGGGCTGCCTGCTCGGGCGTCTCGCCCGCCTCCAGGCGCCCGCCGGGCAGGGCCCACTGGCCCGCGTGCTGGCGCATGCCGCCGGCGCGGCGGGTGAGGATCAGCGCGGGGTGCTCGCTCCAGCCGCCATGGCGCGGCAGGCCGGGCACGCCCGCGCCCGGGCCCTCGTCGGTGATGGCCAGGGCCACGGCAGCGCGCGTGTGCCGCGCGTCATCGATGGCCTGCAGCGTCCAGGCGGCCAGGCGCTGCTGCACCAGCTCGCGCAGGGCCTCGTCGCGCCGCAGGTGCAAGGGGCGGTGCTCGCGCACGGGCGGCGGCAGCCTGCGGCCCTCATCGATGGGCCGGTAGCGCCCTTCGTCCGGTGTTGTCGGCTCGGCCACGTCGCTTACTTTTGGCGCAAGGGCCGGCTCAATCGCGGAAGTTCGGCGCGCGCTTTTCCAGGTTGGCGCGCACCGCTTCCACCTGGTGCGGTGCGCCCATCAAGGCCATCTGTTCGTCGGATTCGGCCTGCATCAGCACGGCATCGTCCACGCCCGCGGCGGCCTGGTTGAACAGGCGCTTGCCGGCCTTGAGCGCACTCGGGCTGCGCTGCGCCATCTCGCGCGCCAGAGCCATGGCCTCGGCCAGTGGATCGGCACACACGCGCGTGGCCAGGCCCACGCGCACGGCCTCTTCGCCCTGCACCACGCGGCCGGTGTAGGTGAGCTCGCGCACCACGTCGTCGCGCACCAGGCCGCGCATCAGCACCACGCCGGCCATGTCGGGCACCAGGCCCCACTTGATCTCCATCACCGACATGCGCGCATCGGGCGCGATCAGGCGGATGTCGGCGCCCAGCGCGAGCTGCAGGCCGCCACCGAAGGCCACGCCATGCACGGCAGCGATCACCGGCACCGGCAACTGCCGCCATCCCCAGGCCACCTGCTGGGCCGAGTTGGCGATGCCATGCGTGCGTGGCTTGAGGTTGCGGATGCCGCCATCGGTGCCCGAGTTGATCTTTTCGAAGCGGCCCATGTCCAGCCCGGCGCAGAAGGCCCGGCCCTCGCCGTGCAGCACCACCACGCGCACGGCGGGCTCGTGCTGCAGGCGATCGACCGCGGCCACCAGCGCATCGAACATGGCCATGTCCAGCGCGTTCATCTTGTCGCCGCGCACCAGGCACACGTCGGCCACGCCTTGCTCGTCGATCTGGATGCGGACTCGGTCTTCCATGCGGCTTCCTCAGCGGGGGGGTGGGAGCGGCGATTCTGGCAGGGCGCCAATGGCCCCTGATGTCACCAAGGTGCGGGCCGGCACTTCAAGCCCGGCGCCAAACGGCCGAAAACCCATGGCCGCTGTTGCAATCGACGGCGCTGTACCCATGCCCAACCGCCCCACCCCATCGCCCCTGCCCTGGCTGCAGCAACTGCGGGTTCGCCTTGGGCTGCTCGGCATGGCGGCCGTGCTGGGCGCGGTGGGCCTCACCGGCTTCACCTTGCTGGAGCATGCCGAACGCGACACGCTGGTGCAGCGCGAGCACCTGGAGCTGGCCGAGGCCGAGCGCACCGCCGGGCTGCTTGAGCAACGCGTGCGTTCGCAGATCCGCTCGCTCGAGGTGGCCGGCCACTCCATCCCCACGCGTGCGCTGGCCAGCGCAGACACGCTGCAATCCACACTGCGGGCGCGCCCGCTGCTGCTGGCGCAATTCGACACGCTGTCCTTCGTGCGGCCGGACGGCAGGATCGAGGTCTTCCACGACGAGCGAGGCTTTCACCAGCCCGGCTTGAACGTGGCCGACCGGCCCTACTTCCGCGAAGCGCTGCGCACCGAGCAGGCGGTGGTTTCCGAGCCGGTGATCGGGCGCATGAGCAGCGAGCCGATCGTGCTCTTCGTGCACCCGCTGCACAACGAGGGGCGCCTGGCCGGCCTGCTGATGGGCAGCCTGCGCCTGCGCTCCGGCGCCCTGCTCGCCGGCCTGGAGGAGGTTGGGGGCCACGCCGGCACCGGCCTGGTGGTGGTGACCGACGCCGCCGGCAACATCATCGCCCACCCGAAGGCCGAGTTGATCGGCGCGCAGGCCAGCGCCGAAGCGCGCCTGGCGCGGCCGATGGCCACCTGGGCCCGCGCCGGCAAGCCGATGAAGGCCGTGGCCACCGATGTCAGCGACGAGACCTCCCTCGCGGCGGTGGCCGCGCTGCCGGCCGCCAAGTGGCTGGTGTGGCGCCTGGAGCCGCGCGCCGAGGTGCTGGCGCCCCTGGCCGCGGCCCGCGTGCGCGCGCTGTGGACCGGCGCCGGCGTGGCCGGCCTGCTGCTGCTGCCGCTGCTGCTGGCGATGTGGTGGATGCTGCGCCCGCTGCAGCTGCTCGAGGCGCGTGCCGAGCGCCTGTTCGACCCGCACCTCGCGGCCACCGAGGACTGGCCCGAGGCCAGCGGCGAGATCGGCGAGCTGATGGCCGTGCTGCGCCGCGTGGCCACCGAGCGCATGAACCTGGAGCAGCACAACGCGCGCATGCTGCGCCAGTTGCAATCGGTGATGGCGGCCGCACCGCTGGGCATCCTCGTCACCCGCGAGCGCCGCTTCGAGCTGGTCAGCCCCGAGGCCTGCCGCATGCTGGGCCGCGCCGAGGCCGACCTGCTGGGCCAGCCCGCCGAGATCATCTACGCCGACAGCGAGGCCTACCAGCGCCTGGGCGCGCAGGTGGCCACGGCCTTCCAGCAGCGCAAGGCCTTCGATGGCGAGCTGCAGTTCCTGCGCTTCGGCAGCGGCCGCTTCTGGGGCCGGCTGAACGGCCAGCCCGTCGATTGGGGCGACCCCGGCGCCGGCACGATCTGGACCCTGACCGACATCGACGAGCACGTGGCCACGCGCCAGCAGCTGGAGTGGGCCGCCTCGCACGACCCGCTCACCGGCCTGGCCAACCGCAAGGCCCTGCTGCACCGCCTGGACCGCATCGTGTCGGAAGGCCCCTGCGAACATGCCTCGGCCCTGCTGCTGCTCGACCTCGACCGCTTCAAGCCCGTCAACGACCAGCATGGCCACGCCGCCGGCGATGCCGTGCTGCGCCAGGTGGCGCAGGCCATCGCCGGCTGCCTGCGCACGGCCGACATGCCGGCGCGGCTGGGTGGCGACGAGTTTGCGGTGGTGCTCGAGCACTGCCCCGAGGACGCGGCCGTGCGCATCGCCGAGACCATCCGCCACAGCATCACGAGCCTGAAGGTGGACTGGCAGGGCGCGCCCCTGCAGGTGGGCGTGAGCGTGGGCGTGGCCGCGCTGCAGCCCGAGTACGAGGAGGCTGCGCTTTGGTTGGCGGCCGCTGATTCAGCCTGTTATCTGGCCAAGGCCTCCGGCCGCGACGCGGTGAAGCGCGCGCCGCTCAAAGCTGCCGAGAAATCACTTCTTTCATGATCTCGCTGGTGCCGCCGTAGATGCGCTGCACGCGCGCGTCGGCATACATGCGTGCGATCACGTATTCGTTCATGTAGCCATAGCCGCCAAACAGCTGCAGGCATTCGTCCAGCACCCGGCACTGCGTCTCGCTGCCCCAGAGCTTGGCCATCGAGGCGGTGGCGGTATCGAGCGTGCCGGCCACCAGATCGTGCACGCAGCGGTCCATGAAGGCGCGGCCCACCTTGATCTGCGTGGCCACCTCGGCCAGCTTGAAGCGCGTGTTCTGGATCTCGATCAGCGGCTTGCCGAAGACCTTGCGCTCCTGCGCATAGGCCAGCGTGGCGGCGTAGGCGCCCTCCATGCTGGCCACGGCCGAGACGCCGATGATCAGGCGCTCATACGGCAGATCGCTCATCAGCTGGAAGAAGCCCTGGCCCTCCTTGCCGCCCAGCAGGTTGGCTTCAGGCACCTTCACGTCGTCGAAGAACAGCTCGGAGGTGTCCTGCGCCTTCATGCCCATCTTGTCGAGCACGCGGCCCACCTTGAAGCCGGGGCAGTTCTCGGTCTCCACGATGAGGATCGAGGTGCCGCGCGCGCCCTGCGTCGGGTCGGTCTTGCACACCACCAGCACCACGCCGGCCAGGAAGCCGTTGGTGATGAAGGTCTTGTTGCCATTGAGCACGTAGTGGTCGCCCTGCTTCACCGCCTGGCTGCGCACGCCCTGCAGATCGGAGCCGGCGCCGGGCTCGGTCATGGCGATGGCGCCCACCAGCTCGCCGCGGGCCAGGCGCGGCAGGTAGCGGCGCTTCTGATCGTCGGTGCCGTGGTTGAGGAAGTAGTGCGCCACGATGCTGTGCACGCTGTTGGCCCAGCCGCTCAGGCCACGGCGCGCGCACTCCTCGTACAGCACGGCCTCGTGCCGGAAATCACCGCCCGCGCCGCCCCATTGCTCGGGGATGTCGGTGCACAGCAGGCCCAGCTCGCCGGCCTTGCGCCACACCGCGTGGCCCACGTTGCCGCGGGCGCGCGAGGCGGCGTCGTCGGGCTCCAGCTCGGTCTCGACGAAGCGCACGCAGGTGTCGCGCCAGCTGTCCAGATCGGGGTCGGTCCAGCTGCGGGGAAAGCTCATCATGTTGTCTCGTCCTTGTTTCTTATGGGGATGGGCCAGCTCAGCAATGACGCTCGAATTGAGCGACATCAAAACCGACGGTGGTGGTGCCGTCGGGCCAGTCCACCACCGGGCGCTTGATCAGGCTGGGCTGTGCGCGCATCAGTGCGGCGGCGCTGGCGGCGTCCACCACGGCCGAACGCGTGGCCTCGTCCAGCTTGCGCCAGGTGGTGCCCTTGCGGTTGAGCAGGGTCTCCCAGCCGGCGCTGGCCAGCCAGGCGGCCAGGCGGCCTTCAGGCACGCCGGCCTTCTTGAAATCATGAAACTCGTGTTCGACGCCTTGATCGGCGATCCAGGCACGGGCGCGCTTGACCGTGTCGCAGTTGGGGATGCCGTGCAGCACGGCGGTCTTTCGCTTCATTCACGCACCTTGTCGTTCACGTCACAGGCGGGGTCGGGCATGTAGCCGCCACCGCCGAGCGTGCGGCCCTCGGGCGACAGCGTCACCCGGAACCACAGGCAATCATTGGTGGGGTAGCGCCAGGACCAGGTCTCGCGGCCCTGCCATTCGCCCTGGCGGTGTGCGGGCCGGCCGATCAGGCGCATCAGCTCGTCGCGCGACATGTCGCTGCCGATGCGCTGGAACACGGCCTCGTTGAGCACCTGCTCAAAAGCCACCACGCGGCCGCTGCGGTCCAGGTCCACCATCCACGTCATGCGCCCGGCCGGGCCGCGCGCAAATTCGAGTCGCGTCAGGCCATCGGGCATGGCGTGGCGCGCATTGGGCAGGCCCATGCGCTGGGTCACCTCGGCCTCGTCCTGCCCGGGGCGCAACTCGAGCGCCGGCTCGAGCACTGCACAGGCCGACACGGCCAGGCCCAGGGCCACATTCAGCATCCACACGCGGGGGTTCATACCGGCACCTCACTTCCGTCTGGCGTGATCCTACGCCCGCAGGACAAGGCGGGTTTGCGCGCCGCTCAGTTGGAGCGCTCGGCGTCCTGCAACGCGCGCCACATCACCTTGCCCGTGCCGGACTTGGGCAGCGCATCGACAAACTGCACGATGCGCGGCACCTTGTAGGCCGCCATGTGCTCGCGTGACCAATCGATGATCTGCTGCTCGCTCACCTGCCCCGCCTGGCCGGGCTTGAGCACCAGCACGGCCTTCACCGTCTCGCCGCGCTGCGGGTCCTGCACGGCGATCACGCAGGCCTCCTGGATGGCCGGGTGGCCGTGCAGCAGCGCCTCCACCTCGGCTGGCCAGACCTTGAAGCCGGCCGCGTTGATCATGCGCTTGAGGCGATCGACGAAGAAGAAGTAGCCCTCTTCGTCCACCATGGCCAGGTCACCGGTGCGCAGGAAGCGCTTGCCATCGATCTGCACGAAGGCCGCCTCGGTGGCCGCGGGCTGGCCCCAGTAGCCCTGCATCACCTGCGGGCCGTGCACGATGATCTCGCCGGTCTGGCCGGGTGGCAGCTCCTGCAGCGTGGCCGGGTCCACCACGCGCGCGTCCACATCGAAGATCGGCATGCCCAGGCACTGCGGCTTGGGGCGATCGGCCGGGTTGGAGTGCGTGGCGGCCATGGTCTCGCTCATGCCATAGCCCTCGCCGTACTTCAGGCCCAGGCGCTGCTCCATGGCCAGGGCCACGGCCTTGGGCATCGATGCGCCACCGCCGGCGATGCGGCGCACGCTGCTCAGGTCGTAGTCACCCAGCTTGGGGTTGGACATGAAATCGATCACCATGGCCGTGATCAGCGCCAGCGAGGTGATTCGATAACGCTCGATGCACGCGGCCGCCACATCGCGGTTCCAGCGCGGCATCACCACCACCGTGCTGCCGTAATAGATGGCGCCATTGAGGTTGGCCTGCATGCCCGTGACATGGAACAGCGGCAGCACCGCCAGCCCCACGCCACCCTGCGGTGCCAGCGCCCACACGCCGCCACCCACGGCGTTGTACATGGTGCTGCGGTGCGTGTGCATGCAGCCCTTGGGGTGGCCGGTGGTGCCCGAGGTGTAGGGCATCACCGCCAGATCGTCGGGCCCGGCGGCGATGGGGCCGGGCGGCAGCGCCGCGGCCGCCATGTCGGCCCAGGCCAGCACGCCGGCAGCGGCATCGGCTGCCGGAATCGGCTGGCGCGGTGCGGCCACGAAATCGGGCACGGGCAGGTCGGTGGGGGCCTTGAGCTGATCGCTGTAGGTGGCCACGATGAGGTGCGCCAGGCCCTGCTCGGCGCCGGGGCCCAGCAATGGCCGCATGCGCGGCAGCAGATCCTGCGCCACGAAGGCCACCTTGGCGCCGCTGTCGTGCACGTAGTGGCGCAGCTCGTCGGTGAGGTTCATCGGGTTCACCGGCACCACCACCGCATCCGCGCGCAGGATGCCGTAGTAGGCCATCATGAACTGCGGGCTGTTCTGCATGTAGAGCAGCACGCGGTCGCCCTTGCCCACACCGCAGCGCTGCTGCAGCCAGCCGGCCACGGCCTCGGTGGCTTGCTGGAACTCGCGGTAGCTCACCACCGAGTCGTAGAAGATGGTGAAGGGCTTGTTCGGCCAGCGCATCGCCGAGACCTCGACATTGCGGTAGAGGTGCGTCTCGGGCACGAACAGGTGCCTGGGGACGCCGGCAGGCCAGTGGGGCAGGTGCAGGTTGCTCATGGGTACAGCATGCTTTGAGGGGCTTGAAGTCACGCGGCGCGCGACCTCGATCATGCGAGCAGGCGGCGAGCAAGGCTGCCGCGCACCACAGGCCAGATCATCTTCCAGACACGATATTCGGCCATGCAGGTGCTTTCCCTGTATCACTATGGAGACATACAAGCCGACGATGCGCTTCGAAACTATGCATCCGTTGCGCGCCCCCCGTGCAGCCACCCCACCAACGCGGCGCGCATGCCGCCACCCCAAGGAGATGAGATGGACTTCAGCCTGTCCGAACGGCAGACGCATTGGCGCAATCGCGTGGTCGAGTTCATGAACGCGCACGTGTACCCGGCCATTCCCGTGGTGGACCAGCAGGTCAAGGCCATGGGCAGCAACCGCTGGCAGGTGATCCCGGTGCTCGAGGAGCTCAAGGCCAAGGCCAAGGCCGCTGGCCTGTGGAACCTGTTCCTGCCCGCCGATTCACTGCCCGAGAACAGCCCCTACCGCGGCGCCGGCCTCACCAACCTCGAGTACGCGCTGTGCGCCGAGGAGATGGGCAAGGTGCACTTTGCGTCCGAGGTGTTCAACTGCTCCGCGCCCGACACCGGCAACATGGAGGTGCTGGCGCGCTACGCCAACGACGAGCAGAAGAAGCAGTGGATGGAGCCGCTGCTCGACGGCCGCATCCGCTCGGCCTTCCTGATGACCGAGCCCGCCGTGGCCTCGTCCGACGCCACCAACATCGAGACCTCGATCAAGCGCGATGGCGACCACTATGTGATCAACGGCCGCAAGTGGTGGTCGTCCGGCGTGGGCGACCCGCGCTGCAAGATCACCATCCTGATGGGCAAGACCGACCCGGACGCGCCGCGCCACTCGCAGCAATCGCAGATCCTGGTGCCACTCGACACCCCCGGGCTCGAGATCGTGCGCCTGCTGTCGGTGTATGGCTACGACCACGCGCCGCACGGCCACGGCGAGATCCAGCTCACCAATGTGCGCGTGCCGGTGAGCAACCTGCTGCTGGGTGAAGGGCGCGGCTTCGAGATCGCGCAAGGCCGCCTCGGCCCGGGCCGCATCCACCACTGCATGCGCACCATCGGCGCGGCCGAATCCGCGCTCGAGAAGATGGTGCTGCGCCTGCAATCGCGCGTGGCATTCGGCAAGCGCCTGTCCGATCAATCGATCTGGGATGAGCGCGTGGCCCAGGCGCGCATCGACATCGAGATGACGCGCCTGCTGTGCCTGAAGGCCGCCGACATGATGGACAAGGTGGGCAACAAGGTGGCGCAGCTCGAGATCGCGATGATCAAGGTGGCCGCACCGCGCATGGCGCTCAAGGTGCTGGACGATGCCGTGCAGGCCCATGGCGGCGGCGGCGTGAACGGCGATTTCGGCCTGGCCTCGGCCTGGGCCAGCCTGCGCACGCTGCGCTTTGCCGACGGCCCGGACGAGGTGCACAACCGCGCCATCGCCCGCCTGGAATACGGCAAGTACAAGGCCAAGGCCAAGGCCTGAAGGGACGCGCCATGAACCTGTTTGACTTGAGCGGCCAGGTGGCCGTGATCACCGGCTCGTCGCGCGGCATCGGCCGCGCCATCGCCGAGCGCATGGCCGAGCACGGCGCGCGGGTGGTGATCTCCTCGCGCAAGGCCGCGCCTTGCGCCGAGGTGGCCGACGCCATCAACGCCAAACATGGCGCGGGCCGCGCCATCGTGGTGCCAGCCAACATCTCGTCCAAGCAAGAGCTGCAGCATCTGGTGGACGAAACCATGCGCCAGTTCGGGCGCATCGACGTGCTGGTGTGCAATGCCGCGTCCAATCCGTACTACGGCCCGCAAGCTGGCATCGCCGACGAGCAGTTCCGCAAGATCCTCGACAACAACATCGTCGCCAACCACTGGCTGATCTCGATGACGGTGCCGCAGATGATCGAGCGCAAGGCGGGCTCGATCATCATCGTCTCGTCCATCGGTGGCCTGCGCGGCTCGCCCATCATCGGCGCCTACTGCATCAGCAAGGCGGCCGACATGCAGCTGGCGCGCAACCTGGCGGTGGAATACGGCCCGCACAACGTGCGCGTGAACTGCATCGCGCCGGGGCTGATCCGCACCGATTTCGCCAAGGCGCTGTGGGAGGACGAAGCCCTGCTGGCCAAGCGCAACACCACCACGCCGCTGCGACGCATTGGTGAGCCGGATGAAATTGCGGGCGCTGCGGTCTACTTGGCCTCCAAGGCTGGATCGTTCATGACCGGCCAGAGCCTCGTGATCGACGGCGGTGTGACGATCTGATCCACATCACTTGAGCATCTGCATGCAAGCCACCGACACGCTCGAGCAGTTCCGCACCGAAACGCGCGCCTGGCTCGAAGCCAACTGCCCCGCCGAGATGCGCCGCCCGGCGGGCGAGGACGACATCTGCTGGGGCGGCCGCCGCGTCGTCTTCCAGTCCGAGGCGCAGCGCCTGTGGCTGCAGCGCATGGCCGAGCGCGGCTGGACGGTGCCCACCTGGCCGCGCGAGTACGGTGGCGCGGGCCTGTCGGCCGACGAAGCCAAAGTGCTGGCGCACGAAATGCGCGCACTGCAGTGCCGCCCGCCGCTCACCAGCTTCGGCATCTGGATGCTGGGGCCGGCGCTGCTCAAGTTCGGCACCGAGGCGCAGAAGCTCGAGCACCTGCCCAGGATCGCGCGCGGCGAGATCCGCTGGTGCCAGGGCTACAGCGAGCCCAACGCCGGCTCTGACCTGGCCTCGCTGGCCACGCGCGCCGAGGATCGTGGCGATCACTTCATCGTCAACGGCCAGAAGATCTGGACCAGCTACGCCGATCAGGCCGACTGGATCTTCTGCCTGGTGCGCACCGACAACGCCAAGAAGCACACCGGCATCAGCTTCGTGCTCTTCGACATGGCCTCGCCCGGCGTGAGCACCAAGCCCATCCTGCTGATCTCGGGCAAGAGCCCGTTCTGCGAGACCTTCTTCGACAACGTGCGCGTCGAGAAGCGCAATCTCGTGGGCACGCTCAATGCCGGCTGGGACGTGGCCAAGTACCTGCTCACGCACGAGCGCGCCATGATCGGCAGCATCGGCGACCGCACCGCCGCCAAGCCACTGGGCCAGGTGGCCGCAGCGAAGATCGGCGTGGATGCGCAAGGCCGCCTGGCCGACCCGCTGCTGCGTGCACAGATCGCCGAGTTCGAGGCCGACGAAGCAGCTTTTCGGCTGATGATGGAGCGCGCCGGTGATCTGGGCAAGGCCCGGCAAGGCCACCCGGCCATGTCATCCATGCTCAAGTACTACGGCGCCGAGTTGAACAAGCGGCGCTGGGAGTTGATGGTGTCGGCCGGCGGCATCCCCGCGCTGGAATGGGACAGCGAGCGATCGCGCCACGGCCTGGTGGCGCGCACCTGGCTGCGCACCAAGGGCAATTCGATCGAGGGTGGCACGAGCGAAGTGCAACTCAACGTGATTTCAAAGCGCATCCTCGAGTTGCCAGGGGCATGAAATGACGCTCATCCTCACCGACGAACAAAGCATTCTGCGCGACAGCGCGCGCGACTTTCTCGCCGAGCAAGCGCCTGTTTCACAACTGCGCGCGCTGCGCGACACGGCCGATGCCGACGGCTTCTCGCGTGATCTGTGGAAGCAGTTCGCCGAGATGGGCTTCACCGGCGTGCTGGTGCCCGAGACCCACGGCGGCCTGGGGCTGGGCCATGTGGAGGCTGGCGTGGTGATGGAGCAGATCGGCCACCAGCTGGCTGCATCGCCACTGCTGGCCAGCGGCATCGTGGCCGTCACGGCGCTGCTGCAGGCCGGCAACGCAGCGCAGCAAACCGCTCACTTGCAGCGTTTGGCACAAGGCCAATCCATCGCCACCCTGGCGGTGGATGAAGGCATCAAGCACCGCCCCGCCCACACCGCCTTGCGGGCCACGGCCAGCGGCGCCGGCTTTGTGCTCGACGGCGCCAAAGCGCTGGTACTGGACGGCCACGTGGCCGATCTGCTGATCGTGGCCGCGCGCACGGCCGGCGAGCCGGGCAGCACCGTAGGCCTCTCGCTCTTCCTCGTGCCCACCAGGACACCTGGCGTGCAAATTGAGCGCACCGTGATGGTGGATGCCCACAACGCGGCCCGAGTGCAATTCAACCAGGTGCAACTCGGTGCGGACGCCCTGCTCGGCGCGCTGCACGGTGCTTGGCCGGCTCTCAACGCCGCCCTCGACGCCGGCCGCTGCGCAGCGGCCGCCGAGCTGCTGGGCCTGGCCGACGAGGCCTTCGAGCGCACCGTGCAATACCTGAAGGAGCGCCGCCAGTTCGGCAAGGTGATCGGCGAGTTCCAGGGCCTGCAGCACCGCGCCGCGCACCTGTACAGCGAGCTGGAGATCAGCCGCGCCGCCGTCATCAAGGCCCAGCAGATGCTGGACGCCGACCCGGCGGCCGCCACCGATGCCGTGGCCGTGGCCAAGGCGCGCGCCGGCCGCAGTGCCACACTCGCCGTGCAAGAGGCCGTGCAGATGCACGGCGGCATGGGCATGACCGATGAATTCGAAGCCGGTTTCTTCATGAAGCGCGCCCGCGTGCTGCAAGAGCTGTTCGGCGACGCCAACTTTCACCTCGACCAGTTTGCGCTGCGGCGCGGCTACTGAACCGAACCCTACCGCCAAGGAATCACCATGAGCGAAGTCGTCTCCTACCAAGCCCGCGGCACTGTGGCCGTGATCACCATGGACCGCCCGCCGGTCAACAGCCTGGGTGCCCCGCTGCGTGTGGGCATTGCCGACGCGATGGACCGCGCCGCCGCCGACGCCGCCGTGCAGGCCGTGGTGCTGGTGGGCACCGCGCGTGCCTTCTCGGCCGGCGCGGACGTCACCGAGTTCGGCACGCCCAATGCCGCGCGCGAGCCCAACCTGCGCGTGCTGATCACGCTGGTGGAGGCGATGGACAAGCCCGTGGTGGCCGCCATCAGCGGGCAGTGCCTGGGCGGCGGCTTCGAGCTGGCCATGGGCTGCCACTTCCGCGTGGCGCTGGCCGATGCGCAACTGGGCCTGCCCGAGGTGAAGATCGGCCTGCTGCCCGGCGCCACCGGCACGCAGCGCCTGCCGCGCCTGATCGGCCTGGAGGCCGCGCTCAACATGGTGGTGGGCGGCGCGCCCGTGGCCGCCGCCAAGTTTGCCGGCACGCCCTTGATCGACCAGATCATCGAGGGCGATCTCACCGATGGCGCCGTGGCCTTCGCCAACCAGGTGCTGGCCGACAAGCGCCCCATCCAGCGCGTGCGCGACATGAAGGTGAAGGACGCCACCGGCGAGGCCTTTGTGCAGTTCGCCCGCAACACCGTGGGCGGCATGAGCAAGAACTTCCCCGCGCCGCTGAAGTGCGTGGAGGCCGTGGCCCTGTCGCTCACCAAGCCCTTCGATCAAGGCGTGGCGGCCGAGCGCGAGCTGTTCATGCAGCTGATGCAAAGCCCTGAGTCGCGCGCACTGCGGCATGTGTTTGCCGCCGAGCGCGCCGCGGCCAAGATCCCCGGCCTGCCCGAGGGCACGCAGCCTCGCGCCATCAAATCGGTGGGCGTGATCGGCGCCGGCACCATGGGCGGCGGCATCACCATGAACTTCCTCAACGCCGGCATCCCCGTGGTGCTGCTCGAGATGAAGCAGGAGGCGCTGGACAAGGGCCTGGCCACCATCCGCCGCAATTACGAAAACTCGATGAAGAAGGGCAAGTTGAAGCCCGAGCAGGTGGAGCAGCGCATGGGCCTGGTCACGCCCACGCTCACCTATGACGCCTTCGCGAATGTCGATCTGGTGATCGAGGCCGTGTTCGAGAACATGGAGGTCAAGCAAACCGTGTTCACCACGCTCGACGCCGTGTGCAAGCCCGGCGCCATCCTGGCGTCCAACACCTCCTACCTCAACCTCGACACCATCGCCGGCTTCACCAAGCGCCCGGCCGACGTGATCGGCCTGCACTTCTTCAGCCCGGCCAATGTGATGCGCCTGCTCGAGGTGGTGCGCGGCGCGCAGACCGCGCCCGATGTGCTGGTCACCGCCATGGGCCTGGCCAAGACCATCAAGAAGATCGCCGTGGTTTCGGGCGTGTGCGACGGCTTCATCGGCAACCGCATGCTGGCCCGCTATGGCGCCGCCGCCACCGCACTCATCAATGCCGGCGCCTCGCCGCAGCAGGTGGATGGCGCGCTGCAGAAGTTCGGCCTGGCCATGGGGCCCTTCCGCATGGGTGATCTGGCCGGCCTGGACATCGGCTGGGCTACGCGCCAGCGCAAGGCCAAGGAGGCCGGCGTGCCCTTCGTGCCCGGCGTGGCCGACAAGCTGTGCGAGGCTGGCCGCTACGGCCAGAAGACCGGCTCGGGCTGGTACCGCTACGTGCCCGGCGCGCGCGACCCGATCCCTGACGAGACCACCGAGAAGATCATCGCCGAGCACCGTGCCTCGCTCGGGATCACACCACGCAAAGTGAGCGACGCCGAGATCGTGGAGCGCTGCATGTTTGCGCTGGTGAACGAAGGCGCGCGCATCCTCGAGGAAGGCATCGCCGCCCGCGCGTCCGATCTGGACATCGTCTACCTCAACGGCTACGGCCACCCGCTGCACCGCGGCGGCCCCATGCTCTATGCCGACATGGTGGGCCTGCCCAATGTGGTGCGCTCACTGCGCAAGTTTGCTGCCGAGCCCGGCGCCGACAAGTCCTGGCAGCCTGCGCCGCTCTTGGTCAAGCTCGCCGAATCCGGCAAGAACTTCAACTGAATTCAGGATGCCCACCATGAGCGACGCTGTCATCGTCTCCACCGCCCGCACCGGCCTGGCCAAGAGCTGGAAGGGTGCTTTCAACATGACCTATGGCGCCACGCTGGCCGGCCACGCCGTGCAGCATGCCGTGGCCCGCGCCGGCATCGATCCGGCCGAGGTGGAGGACGTGATCCTCGGCCTCACCTTCGGCGAGGGCACCACTGGCGGCAACATCGCGCGGCAAGCCGCCTTGCGCGCGGGCCTGCCCGTCACCACCGCGGGCCTGAGCATCAACCGCTTCTGCTCCTCGGGCCTGCAGAGCATCGCGCTGGCCTCGCAACGCATCATCACCGGCGAGGCCGACGTGATCGTGGCTGGCGGCGTGGAGAGCATCTCCTGCGTGCAGAACGAATCCAACCCGCACATGCGGCGCGACCCCTGGCTGCTGCAGCACAAGCCCGAGATCTACTGGAGCATGCTGCAGACGGCCGAGCAGGTGGCCACGCGCTACAACATCCCGCGCGAGGCGCAGGACGAATACGGCGTGCGCAGCCAGGTGCGTGCCGCCGCCGCGCTGGCCGCCGGCAAGTTCACCGACGAGATCGCGCCCATGACCACGGTGATGGCCGTGGCCGACAAGGCCACCGGCCGCCTGATGCGCAAGGAGGTGACCATCAGCGCCGATGAAGGCATCCGCGCCGACACCACCATCGAGGCCGTGTCCAAGCTGCGCAGCGCCCTGCCCGGCGGCATGGTGACGGCGGGCAACGCCAGCCAGTTCAGCGACGGCGCCTCGGTGTGCCTGGTGATGAACGCCGGCCTGGCCGAGAAGAAGGGCTTGAAGCCGCTGGGCATCTTCCGCGGCTTCGCGGTGGCCGGCTGCGAGCCCGACGAGATGGGCATCGGCCCGGTCTTTGCCATCCCCAAGCTGCTGAAGAAGGCCGGCCTGAAGGTGGACGACATCGGCCTGTGGGAGCTGAACGAGGCCTTCGCCGTGCAGGTGATCTATTGCCGCGATAAGCTGGGCATCCCGGATGATCGCCTCAACGTCAACGGCGGCGCCATCGCGGTGGGCCACCCCTACGGCGTAAGCGGCTCGCGCCTGGTGGGCCACGCACTGATCGAAGGCAAGCGCCGCGGCGTGCGCTACGTGGTGGTCACCATGTGCATCGGCGGCGGGCAAGGCGCGGCGGGCTTGTTCGAGGTGGCTTGAGGCGCGTCGGTTGAAGAGCGGCCATACGCGCCGCACGACATCCGCCTGGCCGGGGCAAGCGCCCGCCTTGCGCTGAGTATGCGGCGGACCAAGCCACGAACTCGGGCGCCTAAGTCCATCTGTTCCACGCATGCCGCGCGCCCGGCCCTGGGTCCAATCGAGGGGCGCGCAAGCTGCCCAGACCATGGCCGTCCTTCCTTCGGTGTTCAACCCCTCACCCGGTGCCTCGGCGCGGCCGGCGCGGCGCATTGGCCGCTTCACGCTGCACGAGCCGCTGGGGCGCGGCGCGCAGGCCACGGTGTGGCGGGCGCACGATGAGAAGCTGGACCGCGACGTCGCGCTGAAGCTGCTCGACGCCCAGGCCGACACGCTCGCCGTGCAGCAGTGGCTGCACGAGGCGCGCGCGGTGAGCCGGCTGGCGCACCCCAACATCGTGCCGGTGTTCGATGCGGACGAGACCGACGGCCAGGCGCACCTGGTGTTCGAGCTGGTGCGCGGCCGCACGCTCTCGGCCCAGCTGCGCCACGATGGCGCCATGCCGCCGCCGCAGGCCGTGCGCATGATGCTGGGCGTGCTCGAGGCGCTGATCGCCGCGCATGCCCAGGGCATCGTGCACCGCGATCTCAAGCCGTCCAACATCCTGATCGATGCCAGCGGGCGGCCGCGGGTGATGGATTTCGGCATCGCCGCGCACGTGTCCGACAGCGGCGATGGCCGCATCGTCGGCACGCCCGGCTACCTCTCGCCCGAGGCCGCGGCGGGCGCGCCGCCGGCCGCGTCGATGGACCTGTTCTCGGCCGGCATGGTGCTGGCCGAGATGCTCTGCGGCCACGCCCTGGTGCGCGAGCGCGACCCGATGGTGGCCGTGCGCCGCGTGCGCGAAGAAAACTTCGCCCTGCCCGCCGACACGCCCTGCGACGACACGCTGCGCGCCGTGGTGCGCCGCGCCCTGGCGCGCGACCCGGCACAGCGCTTTGCCAGCGCGGTGGCCTTCCGCGATGCGCTGGCCGCCGTCCTGCCCAACGATCTGCCGGCCGCCGCCGCAGGCGATGGCAGCAAGGCCACGCTCGATTTCCTGTTGCGGCGCATGCGGCTGAAGAGCGATTTCCCGGCGCTGTCCAGCGCGGTGGCGCGCATCCAGCGCATCGTGGGCTCGGACACCGAGAGCCTCACCAGCCTGGCCAACGAGATCCTCAAGGATGTGGCGCTGACCAACAAACTGCTGCGCATGGTGAACACCGCGCACTTCAGCCGCGTGGGTGGCGGCACCATCAGCACGGTGTCGCGCGCAGTGGCGCTGGTGGGCTTTGCGGGCATCCGCAACATGGCGCTCTCGCTGGTGCTGCTCGAGCACATGCAGGACAAGACCCATGCCGCGCGCCTGCGCGAAGAGTTCGTGCGCTCGCTGATGGCCGGCCAGGTGGCCAGCGAGCTCACCCCCTGGGAACACGATGTGGAGGACGCCTACCTGGCGGCCTTGTTCCAGAACCTGGGCCGCCTGCTCACCGAGTTCTACCTGCCCGACGAGGCCAAGGCCATCGCCATCCTGTGCCAGTCGCCACCCGGGCCCGAGGCGCCGCCAGCGCCGTCGCCCGAGGCCGCGTCCGAACAGGTGCTGGGCCTGGGCTTCGAGGCGCTCGGCGTGGGCGTGGCCAAGTCCTGGGGCCTGCCCGATGCCCTGCAACGCGCCATGCGCCGCCCGCAGGGCGAGGTGCCCGGCAAGACGGTGGAGCGCGGCGTGGATCGGCACCGCTGGCTGGCCGCGATGTCCAACGACATGGCCCTGGCCATGCAGGCGCCCGACGCCGATCAGGCCCGGCGCAAGGTGGCCCGCCTGGCCGAGCGCCATGCCCATGCGCTGAACCTGCCCGCCGCCGATATCTGCAGTGCCGTGGAAACCGCGCGCCAGAAGCTCGCACAGCTGGTGCCTGCCATGGGCGTGGCGGTGGCCCCCGGGTCCGCCACGCACCGAATGCTCACCCTGGTGCAGGAGCAGCGCGCGCAGGCCGAGCATGACGCTGCCGGGCAGGCGCACGACGCGGCCTTCCAGACCACCGACGTGGCACCGCTGCACAGCGCGCCAACGGAACCCACCGCGCCCACCGCACCCGACCCGCGCGTGGCCGAGATGCTGGCCGCCGGCATCCAGGACGTGATGGACACCCTGTCGGGCGATGGCTTCCACCTCAATGCCGTGCTGCGCATGATCCTGGAGACCATGCTGCGTGCACTGCACCTGCGCCGCGTGGTCTTCTGCCTGCGCGACCCCAAGACCCAGCACCTCACCGGCCGCTTCGGCCTGGGCGCCGACGTGGACAAGGTGGCGCGCTGCTTCGACATTGCGCTGAACCCCGCGCCCGGCACGCCGGCCAATCTGTTCACGGTGGTATGCCAGAAAGGCGCCGACACCGCCATCAGCGACTCGTCCGACGCGCGCATCCACAGCCGCCTGCCGGCCTGGTATGTGGGTCCGGTGGCCGCGCCGTCCTTCCTGCTGCTGCCGCTGGCCATGAAGGGCGCCACCTTTGCCCTGATCTACGCCGACACCGCCACCAAGGGCGGCATCGTGCTGGGTGAACGCGAGATGTCGCTGCTGCGCACGCTGCGCAATCAGGCGGTGATGGCGTTTCGGCAGGCGGGTTGACTGCGGAACGCACTGCGCCAGCGCTTGTCAGCGGCGGAAGGCCCAGTGCAGCGCCTCCGGCTCACCGCGCAACACCAGCGTGGGTCGCTCGCCGGCCCCCAGGCGCCGGTTCACCAGCAAGGCCATGTCCGTCAGCAGCACCCGCGTCTGCGCGAAGTAGGAGTGGCCGAGAAAATCCGTGTCGATGTCCGACGCGTCGACAGTCTCCAGGCCCGGCGCAGTCACCAATTGCGCACCGCTGTCACCGGCGCGCGGCGCGCCGTGCACCTTCCGCGATGCTTTCAGTGCCTTGTCGTTGGACGATGAGTACAGCGTCACCCGCTGGTTTGCCAGCTGCAGGCGTGGCAAGAGATCGCGCTTGAACACCGCCGCATCGATGTCCGGCGCGGCCAGCACCAGCTCGCGCATGCGGGCACGCAGGTCGGTGCGCTGCTCCAGCAAGGATGCCAGCGCCCGCGTGGTGGCGCGCGTGCCCATGCTGTGCGCGATCACCACCACATCGGACCAGGGCGCCGCGTCGGCAAAGGCCTCCAGAAACGCGCGCAGGTGCGGCTCTGCCCACTCCACCGCCGCCTCGTCCACCGTGTACTTGCTGGTCTCAGCCTGCGAAGGCCAGCTGAAGAAAGCCGGCACCGATTTCATGCCCAGGTCGTAGGCGATCTGCGCAGTGCGCAGCGCCGCGTCCTCGAAGCTCACGTTGTAGCCATGCACGAACACAAAGGCCCGCGGCGGCTCGGCGCCACCCGGCAGCGACTGCTGCACGCGGCGACGAAACTCGTCCAGCGTCAGCGCAGTGGTGTCCTGCAGCATCATGTGCAGGCTGGGGTCGGGGCTCCATTCCAGCCGCGACCACAGCGGACGCTCGATCTCACCCATGCGGTGAATGGCCGGGATGCTGACGTGGGCCACGCCCCAAGCCAGTTCGCCCCGACCGGCCTGGTAGCGTGCGCCTGGCAGCACGGCTGCAACCTGCGCACGATCGGTGCCAAAGAAGGTGTCGACCACGGTATGGCTTGCCTTCTTGGTGGACAGAGGCCCGGTGCGCGGCTTTGGCGCGGGATCGGGCGGCCTGGTCGCGGCCACCAGCGGTGGCTTGGCATGTTGCCCCCTCTTCAAGGTGTCCACATGCAAGGCGGCATGCTCACAATGCCGGCGTGATGCCGCGGGCGTGCTGACCCCGAAGGCTCTGGCCGTGCACGCGATGCCATTGCTGGCGAAGCGGTGAACATAGGCCCCAGGCAGACCAAAGCGCACCATGCGCCCACCGTCAAAGCGACAAAAGCTCGGCTGGGTTGGAGTGGCCTCATCCGCGCAGCGCGTCCACTCTTCATCGGCAGCCTGCGCACCCTGGCTGCACAGCCCGGCCATCACTGCGATGAGCCCGGCTAGCCACCACGTCCTCAAGCAGCTTGAGCCCTGGGCGGCAGCCACCGCTCGGTCCGAATTGGATCGCATCGCGCCTCCCGGAGATCCCGCCCGGACGGACCGGCCGGTCAACTTTGAGCACCAGGCACCCGTCGTCACAGCGTCGACGACCGGCTGTGCTCATTTCAACAGCGCGCCACGCCGTCAGCCATCCCTAGCATCAACCCACCGCAACACCCGCCACCGGCCGCACCGCCGCGCCATACACCTGCACGAACTCCGGCGGCATGCGGCGGGGGCGGCCGGTGCTGAGCTCGATGCACACCAGGTCCCAGCGGCCGCGCAGCACGGTGATGCCATCGCTGTCGCGCACCAGCTGAAAGCGGCGCTCCATCGTCAGCTTGCCGTCGCTGGCGGTGAGCCAGGTGGCCAGGGTGAGGGGCTCGCCCAGCGCCGTGGGCAGCAGGTAGTCGTACTCGCCGCGGCGGATGGCCATGGCGCGGTCGAGGCGCTGGTAGTCGGCCAGGCGCAGGCCCAAGGCATCGGAGTGCGCCCAGCCCACGCGCTCGCACCATTGCACGTAGACGGCGTTGTTGGTGTGGTTCAGGCCGTCGATGTCGGCAGCCTGGGGCTGCACCGGCAGCGTGAACGGGGCCGGGTGGTCCCAGTCGACAGCGGGGCCCACGGCTCAGTGCCCAGGGGTGCAGCGCTGCGCCAGGTCCCAGCCCGCCTGGGCGATGGCCAGGTAGCGCTCGCGGAAGCCCAGCGCGCGCTGGTCGGCCGCATTGCCGTCGAGTGCGCGCTTGTAGACGCCCGCGCAGATGGCCGCCAGGCGGAACATCGAGAAGGCCACGTAACTGTCAAAATCAGCAGGCTCATCGCAGCCGGCGATCTGGCAGTAGCGGGCCACGCAGGCCGCCTGCGTGGGCACGCCTTCGGCCGCCAGATCCAGGCCCACGAAGCCGCCCTCGGCAGGCGGCAGGTGGTGGCCGATGCACAGGTAGGCCAGGTCGGCGAAGGGGTGGCCGATGGTGGCCAGCTCCCAATCGAGCACGGCCACGAGGCGTGGCTCGTTGGGGTGCACCAGCACATTGCCCATGCGGTAGTCGCCGTGCACGATGGTGGCGCGCTCGTCGGTGGGCAGGTGCAGCTGCAGCCAGCCGCGCAGCGATTCCATCGCCGGCGCGGCCTCGGTGCGCGAGCCCTCCCACTGCGCTCCCCAACGCGCCATTTGACGCTCGAAGTAGCGCTCGGGCCGGCCGAAGCCCTCCAGACCCGCGCCACGCCAATCCACGCGGTGCAGCTCGGCCAGCACGCGGATCAGGTCGTCGTTGATGGCGCGGCGCTGGTCCACGGGCCCGTGCTGCGCAAAGCGGCTGCCCATCAGGCGGCCGGGCACGTGCTGCATCACGAAGAAGGGGGTGCCGATGATGCTGGCGTCCTCGCACAGATCCAGCATGCGCGGCACCGGCACGGCCGAATCCTGCAGCGCGCGCATCACCTTGAACTCGCGCTCCACCGCGTGCGCGCTGGGCAGCAGCTGGCCGGGCGGCTTCTTGCGCAGCACCCAGGCGCCCACATTGGTGGCCAGGTGGTAGGTGGGGTTGGATTGGCCGCCCTGAAACTGGCGCACCTGCACCTGGCCATCGAAGGCCGCACCCAATTGCGGGCGCAGCCAGGCAGCCACCTTGGACGCGTCGATTCGATGTTGCTCCAGAACCTCGATCAGTTCCGGCTCGGTCGCCATATCACTCATGCATTGGCCCCCATCACCTTGGCGCGCAGGCGGCGCATGCCCTTCAGCCAGCGATCGATGTCGGCCGTCTTGCGTTGCCAGAAGGTCAGCACCTCGTCGTGCGGCAGGATCAGGAAGCGCTCGTCGCGCAGGCCCTGCACCACCACCTCGGCCAGCGCCTCGGCCGTGACCGCGCCATCGTGCAGGAAGCTGCGCTGGCCGCTCTGCGCGGCCGCACCCAGCAGCATGGGCGTGAGCACGCCCTGCGGACAGAGGCAGCTCACGCGGATGCCGGCATCGCCATGCGCGATGGACAGCCACTCGGCAAAGGCCGTGGCGGCGTGCTTGGTCACGGTGTAGGGCGCGGCGTTCACCTGGCTCAGCAGGCCGGCGGCCGAGGCGGTTTGCAGCAGATAGCCCTCGCCGCGCGCCAGCATCTGCGGCAGCACGGCATTGGCCGCGTGCACATGGGCCATCACATTGACGTCCCAGTGGCGCTGCCAATCAGCCAGCGGCGCGTCGGCATCGGTGCGGCTGATGATGCCGGCGTTGGAGCAGAACAGGTCGATCTGCCCATAGGCCTGCGTGGCGCGGTCCACCAACGCCTGCACCTCGGCCTGCACCGCCACGTTGGTGCGCACGGCCAGGCCGCCCACCTCCTTGGCCACCTGTTGCGCCGCCGCCTCTTGCAAGTCGGCCACCACCACGGCACGGGCACCTTCTTGCGCAAAGCGCCGGCACATCGCCTGGCCGATGCCCGAGGCGCCGCCCGTCACCACCACCACCTTGCCTTTGAGTTCCATGTCTTCTCCTGCTTTGAATTGAATCGGCTCTCAAGGAAATGTGGCTTTGCCACTTTCCTTGATCCCCTCGGGGGACGGCCGGCTTCGGCCGGCCTTGGGGCGCTCAGACGGTTGCCACCGGCGTCACCGGCGAGCCCACCGCACCGGGCAGGCGCAGCGGCGGCGCGGTGAGCAGGCAGCGGCTGCGGCCCTGCTGGCGCAGCCACGCGGCCAGGTCGCTCAGCCACCACAGCTCACCCAGCGGCACGCCCAGCTTGAACAGGCAGTGCTCGTGCAGCGGCAGCGCGGCGCGGTGCGCCAGCGGGTCGTCGGTGTCGCGCGCGGGGTAGGCCTCCACGGCGTAGTTGTCGGCGCACAGCGCGGCCACGCCGCTGTCGGTCACCCACTGCAGCAGGCGGGCGTCGCGGCCATCCAGCACCGCGCCGGTGTGGTGCAGGGCCTCGGCATCGCACTGCTTGCCCATGCCCCACAGCACGCGCGCAAAGCCGGTGTGCAGCAGCAGCAGGTCGCCCGGCTCCACCACCACGCGGTCGGCCTGCAGCACCTGCATCAGTTGATCGAAGCCCACCAGCGTGCGCCCGTCACCAAAGTGCGCGTGCAGGTCCACCATCACGCCGCGGCCCTGGATGGGCGTGGCGGCGAAGTTGGCGATCGACAGCGCCAGCGCGTAGGAGTTGCCCTCGCCGCAGCCGCAATCGGCCAGGCGCAGATCGCCCGGCCCCAGGATGTGCTCGTGCGCGCGGTAGCCGTTGTAGTAGACCTTCTCGGGCTCGCCATCGCCGTCGGCGTCGAACCACGAGCCCACGTGCGCGAACGAGTCCCACTGCGTGCTGTATTGCAGCGTGATCAGCACCTGGTCGTCGCAGATCACGTCGGTGTTGCGCGGGTTGGCAAAGCGCAGCGGCTGGTTCATGAAGGGCACACCGTCCAGATCGGTGGGCTTCAGGTTGGGCGGCTTGCGGCGCGGGTTGAGCACGGGCTGGCCGGGCACGTCCAGCGGCAGGCTCAGGCCGAAGGCCAGGCCCTCGCGCGCCTCGGCGATGGCCACCAGGCGGCGCGCGGGCGTGATCAGGTTCAGGCGGCCGAGCTGATCGTCGGCCCCAAACTCGCCCCAATTCGAGCCGTCGGGGCGTTGCTTCCATCGGGCAAGGCTCATTGCTGTCTCCTGCACCAGGCCATCATCCGCTGCGTGGCTGCAGCACTGCCTAGAATGATTTGATCCACCGCCCCACTTTAAGCCCCCCATGAGCACATCACCTGTCGCGAACGGCACAACAGCAAGCTCGGCTCCGGACGAACCCTATGTGCCCCCGCCGTTCCGCGACCTGCCCTCGCTGGTGGCTGAAGCCGCCGCCCGCGCGCCGCAGGCCGTGGCACTGCGCTGCGGCAACCAGGTGATGAACTACGCCGAGCTCGACGCCCGCATGCGCCGCGTGGCTGCCGCACTGCAACGCGATGGCTTGCAGCCCACGCAGGCGATTGCGATCTGTGCCTCAAGCAGCATCGATTACGTGGCCGTGTTCTTCGGCGCGCTGCGCGCCGGGGTGGCCGTGGCGCCACTGGCGCCCAGCAGCACCGCCACGCAATTGGCCGACATGCTGCGCGATGCCGAAGCACAGCTGTTCTTCACCGACGCGGCCACGCTGCAGGCCCTGCGCGACGGCGGCATCGACATGGCCACGCTGCCGCGCGTGCTGCGCCTGGACGAAGGCATCGAGCCCTGGCTCGCGCCGCTGGGCACACGGGCCGCCCCGGTGGTCATCGACCCGGCCTGGCCCTTCAACCTGATCTACTCGTCGGGCACCACCGGCACGCCCAAGGGCATCGTGCAGCCGCACGCCATGCGCTGGGTGCACATCCAGCGCGCCTCGGTCACGGGCTATGGGCCGGACTGCGTCACGCTGATCGCCACGCCGCTGTACAGCAACACCACGCTGGTGGCGGTGATCCCCACGCTGGCCGTGGGTGGCTGCGTGATCCTGATGCCCAAGTTCGATGCCAAGGGCTACCTCGAGCTGGCGCAAGCGCACCGCGCCACCCACACCATGCTGGTGCCGGTGCAGTACCAGCGCCTGATGGGACACCCTGATTTCGATCGTTATGACCTGTCCAGCTACCGCGTGAAGCTGTGCACCAGCGCGCCCTTTCATGCCAACCTCAAGGCCGACATCCTGGCCCGCTGGCCCGGCGCGCTGATCGAGTACTACGGCATGACCGAAGGCGGCGGCACCTGCATCCTGCACGCGCACCTGCACCCGAACAAGCTGCACACCGTGGGCCAGCCGGCCGAGGGCCACGACATCCGCCTGATCGACGAGCAGGGCCGCGAGGTGCCGCGCGACGCCAAGGGCGAGGCCATGGGCGAGGTGGTGGGCCGCTCGGGCGGCATGATGAGCGGCTATCACAAGCAGCCCGCCAAGACCGCCGAGGCCGAGTGGTACAGCCCCGATGGCCTGCGCTTCATCCGCACGGGCGACGTGGGCCGTTTCGATGCCGACGGCTTTCTCACGCTGTTCGATCGGCGCAAGGACATGATCATCAGCGGCGGCTTCAACATCTACCCCAGCGACATGGAGGCCGTGCTGCGCCAGCACCCCGACGTGGCCGACGCCGCCGTGATCGGCGTGCCCTCAGCCGAGTGGGGCGAGACACCCGTGGCCTGCGTGGTGCTGCGCCCCGGCGCTGCCGCCGATGGCGAGACCGTGCGCCAGTGGGTGAATGGGCAGGTGGGCAAGACGCAGCGCCTGTCGGCCTTGCGGGTGATGGACGAGTTGCCGCGCAGCGCCATCGGCAAGATCCTCAAGCGCGAATTGCGCGATGCCTGGCAAGCTTGAGGCGCAAGCGCCCGCCCCCGCCTTCACCTGGAGACCGGCCATGACCAAACCCTTTGCCGACACCCCGATCCTCTGCGGCCCGCTGCGCCAGCCGCGCCAGATGCTGGCCGAGCAGGTGTACGACGGCCACAAGTCGATCCACGACGACGCCATGGCGGCCGATCTGGGCCTGCGCGCCGGCCCGATCGAGGGGCCCACGCACTTCAGCCAGTTCGATCCGCTGCTGCACCATGTCTTCGGCACGGCCTGGTTCGAGACCGGCTGCATCAGCGCGCACTACCAGAACATGGTGGTCGAGGGCGAGCAGGTGCGCGCCTTCGTGCAGCCGCCGGCGCCCGGCGAGCGCGCCGCGCGCATCTGGGCCGAGAAGCGCGACGGCACGCCCGTGCTCACCGGCACGGCCTCGATCGGCGCGGCCTGCGGCCCCGGCGGCGCGCCCACCGAGATCGAGCAGCGCCTGGCCAAGCTGCGGCCGCCCGAGCAACTGGTGATCAACCGCGATCTGCGCGTGGGCCAGCAGGGCGCGGCCAACCCCGAGCAGGTGCGCATGGGCCTGCACACGCACATGGGCCCGCACTACCCCTTCACGCTGGCCGACAAGCTGCGCGTCATCACCGAGCCCTGCCCCTGGTACACGGCCGAGGGCGGCGCGCAGTCGCCCTGGGGCTGCGCCATCATCCCCATCGAGATGATCAGTGTGCTGCTGGGCAGCACGATGGACCAGGCCGGCTTTCGCGGCCACGGGCCGGCGGTGGGGCTGTTTGCCGGGCAGGAGATCCGCCTGATCCGCGGCCCCCTGTTCGTCGATCACCCCTATGAGCTGCAGCGCGAGATCATCGCGCTGAGCGAGAGTGCGCGCACCGAATCCGTCTGGGTGCGCACGCGCATCATCGACGGCGTGAGCCGGCAGGCGGTGGCCGAGATGGTGCTCAACAGCGCCACGCTGAAGGCCTCGTATGCGCGCTATGACGAAGAGTTGGCTGCATTGAAAGCAAAGGTCCTCCCATGAAGCGTCTCCCCTTCCTGCTGTGCCTGATGCTGGCCTGCGCCGGCCTGCCCGCCCTGGCGCAAACCTGGCCGACCAAGCCGGTGCGCATCGTGCTGCAGTTCCCGCCCGGTGGCTCCACCGATTCGGTGGCGCGCATCCTGGCGCAGCCGCTCTCGGCCGCGCTGGGCCAGCCGGTGGTGGTAGAGAACCGGCCCGGTGCCGATGGCGCCATCGCCGGCGACTTCGTGGCGCGCTCGGAGCCCGATGGCCACACCTTCTTTCTGGCCAGCAACACGCCGATGATGCAGGTGCCGCTGCTGAAGAAGAACCCGCCCTACGACCCGATCAAGAGCTTTGCGCCGGTGTCGCTGGTGGGCCGCTACATCTACGTGATGGTGAGCACGCCGCAGCTCGCCGCCAAGGATGTGGCCGAGCTGATGGCCTACGCCCGCGCCAACCCCGGCAAGCTGGGCTACGGCAGCTACAGCGGCGTGACGCAATTGATGCACACGCAGCTCAAGCTGGCCAAGGCCGAGACCACGCTGGTGCCCTACAAGGGCGAGGGCCCCACGGTGAACGACATCCTGGGCAACCACGTGCAGTTCACCTTCGCCACGCCAGCCAGCACGCTGCAGCATGTGCGCGAGGGCAAGCTGCGCGCGCTGGCCGTGCTGCTGCCGGCGCGCTCCGCCCTGCTGCCCAATGTGCCCACCGCCGCCGAGGCCGGCCTGCCGCCGCTCACCGCCGGCACCTGGGCCGCGCTGTATGCGCCGGCCAAGACCCCGCCCGAGATCGTGCAGCGCATGAACCGCGAGCTGCACGCCGCCATGCAGCGCCCCGAGGTGCGCGAGCGCATCACCGCGCTCGGCTTCGAGCTGACCGGCAACACGCCCGAGGAAATGGCCGCCTTCATGGTGGATCAATTGCAGGCCTGGGGCCGCGCCTTTCGCGATGCGGGCATGACACCGGAGTGAGCCCGCCCAGGTGAAGCCACGGGCGCTCGCCCGCCCGGCGCGGCCGACAGGACGCTCAATTCAATTGATATGCAGCCGCTGCGCCACCACCTTGGCGCGCACCTGCTGCAAGGCACCGAAAGACACGCGCAGCACCGGTGCCTGGGCCCGCAGATTGTCGTAGCGGCCGCCGTTCACCTCTTCCTGCTCGCCCACCAGCGCAGCGGCCTTCATGGCATAGCTGGCTGCCCACTGCAGGGCCAGGTCCACCGCCGGCCTGAGCAGGTTCACCAGCCGGTCGCACTGCGCCGTGCGCTTCTGCAGCGACACCATGGCCCGCGCATTGCGCGTGCTGCCAGGCTCGGCCAGGCTGCTGCGCAATTGGATGGTGTTGTCGAGCAGCGTGCTCAGCTGGCCCAGGTAGGCCTGGTGGTGGGCCATGTCGGCGCAGAAGGCCTGGTAGAGCGGGTTGAAGGCCGCAAAGTCTTGGGCCTGCAAGGCCTTGAAGCCCTTGCCCTTCAGCACCTGCTCGGCCTTGCTCGCCCGCAGGCGAACGGGCACCACCAGCGCCTGGTGCATCGCCGGGTTGGCGGCCGCATTCACCGGCAGGCCCGCCACCGCCTTGGCCACCTTGTAACGCCCATAGGTGGCCACGATGCTGGTGGCGCCGGCATGGCCGATGTCGCCGCCGGCTGCGGCACCGCCCACTGCTGCCGGTGGCCGGCTGCGCTGGTCCAGGTAGCCCGCTTGCGCCTTCAGGTTGTCGAAGGACTGCGTGCCAGTGGCCGCCGCCTTGATGGCCACGCGGCGCGGATCGGCCTTGTTGGACATCATCGCGCGCAGATCGATCAAGGCCTGGTCGATGGCCGCCTGGATCAATGGGGCCGATGCCGCGCCCAGCACCTGCGCGCGGTTCGTGATGTACGGCAACAGCGCGTCGAGTGGGGCCGAGCGCACGCCGCCGTCCTCCTCGGTCTTGTTCTGCTGCGCTTGCACCATCGCGGGCAGCGCATCGAACCAGTTGCCGACGGCCCAATCCCGGTGCGCGAAGAGATTGGTGAGCAGCTTGGAGTTCATCACCCGCTCTTCGTAGAAGCCGCCGAGCCGCTCCACCTCCGCCATCAGCTTTTGCTCGATGCGCGGCAGCCGCGCATTGGTGTCGATCAGGAACACCTGCGTGGCCACATGGGCGCCGCGGCGGATCATCAGGTTGCCGAAGTTCTGTGCGTCGAGGGTGATGCGATCGAAGTTGCCGATGGCGGTGTCGTAGACCGTCGAGCGGCCCACGGCATTCAACACCACCGGGTCGGTCATCCACGCGAAGACCTCGTCCACCTCGGCCTGCGTGGTGGCGCTCATCATCTTGGACTGGATGGTGGTGGCGCCGAGCGCAGCCAGGTTCTGCATCAGCAACAGGCCGCCCACCGGCTTGTTGCCCGCCATGAACTGCCCGGTGACTGCATCAAAGTTCAGGAGCAGCCGGTTGGCCAGCTGCGCGAACTCCGGGTCGGCGGGCATGATGATGCGGTCGTCCGGCGTGGCGAAGCCCACCTGGCGCAGATAGGCCTCGCCGAAGCGCACCGAGTCGGGCTCGTCCACCTCGAGCGCCTTCACCACCACCGAGCCCACGCCACCGGGTGGCACCACCGGGTTCTGGTCCAGGCGGTACAGCGCAGCCATGGCGCCGCCGCCCATCGGGGTCACCACCATCGGCCCGGCCCAATTGAAGCTGTGCGTGAGCACATTGGCCGGAAAGCGCTGCACCGGCGCCTGCGCCGGCGTGGCCACCCGGCGCAGAGGGCGGTCCGGCGCCGCCTCGGGCTTGCGCTGCAGCGCCTGCGCGCCACGCACATCGGCCTCGCGCTCCAGGCTCTCGTCGTCGTTGATCGGTGCACCGCGCACGGTGGTGGTGGGCTTGACGCGCCCCTGGCGCTGCTGCACCACGTGCCAGGCTTCGTGCGGCAGATGCGCTTCTTGCCCAGGCGCCACGTGGATCTCATTGCCCTGCGCCACCGCATGGGCCTGCAGCTGCCCGGGCAGGCCCGAATTGGTGCGCACGCGCACATCGGACAGGTCCATGCCCGAGAGCGATTCGATGCCCGACTTCAAGTCATCGGGCATGCCGGTGCGATTGTCGGGCGTGGACGCGTCGTTTTGACGTTGTGCTGCAGGCCCGAACGCAGACCGGATCGCCTCGCGCTGGGCCACGAGGTGCGGGCTGGCCTGCAGCGCATCGGCGGCCTCGCCGTGCGGGCCGGCGGCGTGGACGGCCGCTGCGTCACGCGAGGGCTCGGCGGCGCGGGCATCGTGGCGTGGTGCTTTCACAGGAGGCGTCCTTGTGCTTGCAGTGCGTGGCCCGCGATGCCGCTCAGCCGGGCGGACACACGGGCTCCTTGGTGCTCGGCTTGCGGCTGAGCTCGTAGCAGGTCTTCAGGTAGGCGATGTTCGAGCCGAAGTCGGGCAAGGGCTTGTCGATGCCCTTCCAGTGGCGGGCCACCGCGGCGCGCAGCGGCTCCACCGCGTCCATGTAGTCGTCGGGGTAGGCCACGATCTCGAAGATCAGCGGAAACTCCACATAGCCCAGCTTCACCAGCGCGCCGAGCTGCTCGTAGTGGTAGTGCACGGCCGCGAAATCGTGCATCTCGGCGGACAGGTAGAAGTCCTCGCCACTGCCGGCCTTGCGAATGCGCTGGTCCGCGTCGGCCAGCAAGGCGGGCAGCTGTTCGCGCACGAACAGGCGGCCGCGGCGGCGCACCTCCACATCGTCGGCCAGAAACTGCTTCACCTGGCCCAGCGAGGACAGCCGCTGCGACAGGTCGGCCCGCTTGGCGTTGGACACGTACTCGACAAACTGCGAGACCGAAACGAGCGTGCCCACGATCACGCTCAGGCCGGCGGCCATGCCCACCGCGTCGCGCCACAGCGAGCGCACGGCACCCACGGGCGGCGACGGGGTTTCGTCGTTCACGGTTGACTCGTCCATGGCGGCACACGGTTGCGCGGCTCAGCGCAGGTGGTTGCGCAGCAGCACCGACCAGGGCCGCTCGGGGCTGGGCTTGAGCAGGCCCCGGTCATCGCGCTCCACCACGCTGAGCATCACGCTCTCGTACACATTGCCGCCCAGGGCCTCCACGGTCTGCGGGGTCACGTTGAGCACCAGGTCGCAGTGGTAGGGCTGGCCCTGCTCGCGCTCCTTGCGGCTCATGCGCAGCAGCTGCGCAAAACTCTTGTTGCGCTGGGGCTCGGTCTCGCGCGGAGCGCAGATCAGATCGCCCTCTTGAGGGGCTTGCGCGCTGGCGTCCAGCGCCTCGAAGCCGCGCGGGTTGGGGGCCTCGAGGATGGCGCGGATGTAGGCCCAGTGCGATTCATTGGGCGGGAACTGATCGGCCCCGATGCCACTGGTCTTCATCAGGTAGGAGATGAACGCGG
>Ga0268298_10000480_pt1 | contig 51891 bp, 39 predicted proteins | sample WWTPWeurt_MetaG_FD_194462 | JGI IMG/M metagenome (GOLD analysis project Ga0268298, IMG submission 194462) | Activated sludge microbial communities from WWTP in Nijmegen, Gelderland, Netherland - WWTP Weurt | ecosystem: Engineered > WWTP > Aerobic digester > Activated sludge | place... | reverse complement strand
TGTTAAAGATGGTAATATTGTTATTTTAGAATCAACTTCACCAGTAAGCACAACTGAAAAAGTAGCAGAAGTTTTAGGCAATAATGGTGTTGATATAAGCAAAATTTATGTGGCATATTGCCCAGAAAGGGTTTTGCCTGGTAAAATAATGAAAGAGCTTGTGGAGAATGACAGAATAGTAGGTGGCATTAATGAACAAAGCACCAATGAAGTGGTTGCTTTTTATAAAACATTTGTAAAAGGAGAAGTGTTAGCAACCAATGCCAGAACTGCAGAAATGTGTAAACTTACAGAAAACTCTTACCGAGATGTAAACATTGCATTTGCCAATGAACTAAGTATGATTTGTGATAAAGCAGATATAAATGTTTGGGAGTTAATTAATTTAGCAAACCATCATCCAAGAGTAAAAATTTTACAACCAGGTGCAGGTGTTGGTGGGCATTGTATTGCTGTTGACCCTTGGTTTATTGTATCTGATTTTCCTACAGAAGCCAAATTAATAAAAGCTGGTAGAGAAGTAAATGATTATAAAACAGAATGGGTTGTAGAAAAAATAAAAAACACAGCTTTACAGTTTGAATTAAATAATAAACACAAACCAGTTATAGCTTGCATGGGATTGGCGTTTAAGCCAGATATTGATGATTTAAGAGAAAGCCCTGCATTAGAAATTGCCAAATGTATTAATGATGAAGTTTGTACTGTTGTATGTGTTGAGCCAAATGTAAATGAACTAAAGGGCTTAACATTAGTTTCACTAAACCAAGCAATAGAGCAAGCGGATATTATTTGTTATTTAGTAAAACACAGTGCATTTAAGGGGTTAAAAAATACCACCAATAAAATTGAGTTAGATTTTTGTGATGTTTAATTTAGGTATTTAATTATCAACAATTAAACTACTGCAAATAAGAAAAGTAATTTAATGAAACTTTCTACTTTAATAGATAGTAAAAACATCAATTGGCCGTTATACTTTTACTTATTAATACTTACTCAAAGTATTTTTTTTATAAAATTTTTTGCATTTCCACTTTTTTTTCTTTTTCATTTTACCGATTTTAAAATTGTAAGAAAATATGGAATACAGTATAAATTTTATATTGCAATTATTACTTATGCAGCTTTGTTTTGCTTGTTATATTTATTAAAAGATTTTAACCTGCAGTACCTTATTGTAGTATTGTTAGGCTTGTTTGTTTGGTTGTTATGTTTAATAAATAATTTTATTGTAAACTATAGTGTACACAAGCTACAACTTAAAAAATTGTATGCTACCATACAATTTTATTTTCTCCTTAATATTGTTTTATCATTTTTTCAATTTTTATTATTAATAGCAGAAAATAAAACTATCAACCCTTTTTCTACAGCTTTAGGTACCAGTGCAGGAGATTTTATTAAAGGCTATTTTGCCAACTCTTCTATCAATATGATAGTTTCCTCTTTTGCATTTGTTTTTTTTTATGCTAGAAAAAACTACTTACTGGCTATACTTTCCCTAATGGTATTAATACTTACAACGTATATGTCTGGTGTGCTTATTTTTATTGTCATATTTGTTCTATATTTTTTACTTACTTCTACAACAAGCCTAATTCAAAAAATTCAATTATTAATATTAGGATTTATTTTCTCCATTTCATTTTATTTACTCTCAAAAGATAATATAGATTATGCAGTAAGAGTTGGAAGTACAGTTGTAGAAGAAGTGAAACCTAGAAAACAAGTGTCTTTTGAGCAAACAGGCGAAGCCATCTTATCTTCAACTTCAGTTTTCTTTTTTGGATATGGAATGGGAAATTTTTCATCGAGATTAGCATTTATTGCTGGTGGAGAATATGTATCTTGGTATCCCACAGCATTGGTAAGAAAATCTGTAGAGTTTTATAATAATCACTTTCAGCTATGGAATTATGAAGTTTTAGATGTTCCATTTTCCGATGGTACTGCTAATCAGCCATTTTCTGTTTTTAATCAATTTTTAGGTGAGTATGGGTTTATTGGAACAATCATTTTATTATATTTTTATTTCTATAGTTTATTTAAGCAATCGAAAAAGTATAGTTTTATTAGGCTGCTTTTAGTATTGCTGTTTTTTTATATGCTATTAGATTATTGGTTTGAATTTTTCTCTGTTATTGTTGTTTTTGAATTAATAGTTGCTTACTGGCTAAAGGAGGCTTCAGAAAAAATTAAGCATAAACAAATTGTTGCTTAATTATTATTATTTTGAAGAAAGAGATAATCATAAATACTTTTCATTTATTTCTTAACAAAGGGGTTAATGCTCTTGTTCCTTTGCTTTTAATACCATTATTAAACGAAAAATTTGGAATAGTTGGCTATGGACAGTTAGTGTATATACAGGCAATGCTTACTGTTTTTTTATTAATTGCCGATTATGGCTTTATTGTAACTGGCACCAGAGATATTAGTTTGTTTGAAGAAAATATTGAAGAACGTAACAAAATTGCTTCTGCTATTTTTTTTATAAAAGCGTTATTAATTAGTGTAGGGTTTATTGCCTGTGTTGTTTATTTTATTTTTTTTTATTCTGGTAGTCAATTTGTGTTTTTATTATCCATGGCAGTTCTTATTTCTTTTTTTATGCAAAGCTTTGTTCCATCCTGGTTTTTTCAAGGCATTAAAAAAAATAAGTACATTTCGTCTATAAACTTTATTACCAAAATATTGTTTTTTATAAGTGTATTTTATTTTTTAAACAAGGGAGCAACGCTAATAGCAGTACCTGTTCTAGAATTTACCTCTTATTTAATTGCTATAATTATATGTATTTATTTGTTATACAGGTATGAAAAATTTAAATTTAAATTTCCGTCATTATCGCTAATAAAAGATCAGTTAAAACAAGGTGCAAGTATTTTTATCATTTCAATTTTAAATTGGCTAATACTTGCAGGCAGTATTTTTTTTGTAGAAAAATATACAAGTAAACAATCTGAAGAGTACGGCTATTATGCAGCATTTTCAAGATTGGCTTATTATATTTTTGCCATAATTCAACCAATTAACCAGGCTATTTTTCCATATTTTGTTTCCTCCTTTTCCAACAAAGCTGCAAATGCCAGTAAGTTTGTAAAATCTACTTTTTTATATTATAGTATATTAGTAATAGTTTTAGTGGTTGGAAGCATTTTAGGAAGCTACTTATTTTTTAAATTCTTTTTTAATCAGCAATTTAATAGTGTATTACCCAATTATATTAATACATTTTATATACTAATCGTTTGGGTTGGTTTGGTATTGTATAATAATTTTATAAGTTTACAGCTCTTTGTTTCAAAAGGTAAAGATATTGTGTATAGAAATTTATACCTCTTAAACACCTTTGTAACTGTAATACTTTTTATAACTTTAATACCAAAATATAATTCAATTGGTGCTGCAATTGCATTGTTAAGTGGAGAGTTGATTATGTTATTAATTTACTCTAGAAAAATATTCGTTAATAAAGAAGTGGTACTTAGCTAGGCTTTTTATTTAAAAAGTATTTAACTAATTTTAATTCTATAGTATAAATAATTTCAACAAATTTTTTATCCCAACTGTTTTTAAGTTTAAACTGCTTTTTATAAACACCGTAAGGGCAATCAAGTTTTGAAATATCTACAGGAGGGTTTGGTTGATAAAAAGGACTTACCTCTAAAAAAATAGGCTCTGTAGTAATGTCGTCATTTTCAAAGGTCATATCAATGCCACAAGAGGTTAAATTTAATTTTTTCATGGTATGTAAAATATGGCTTCTCCATTTTTCAGGAAAATTAATAAAGTCAACATCGCTACCATAACCTGTTGCTGTAGGTTTCCATTCTTTTGATTTATTAATACGCCAATAATGTAAGCAAATATCATCTTCGCCAACAATGGTAACTCTCATATCTCGTCGCATGTTAATTAATTGTTGTGCAATAATTGCTTCATTTTGCTCAAGTAGTTTTTTATTGGTTAACAAATTTTCCAGTTCGGCTTTAGAAGAAATTTTGTATATACCTAAAGAAGAACAAGAGTGAGGTTCTTTAATTAACAATGGAAATTTTAATAACTCTAACTGGCTTTTTAAATTTGATTTTGTTAAGAAGGTAGTTTTGGGTTCATTAATGCCATGCTCTTTAAACTGTTGATGCATGTGTATTTTGTTCTCCCAAAACATAGCTTCGTGAGAGGTAGGATAAACATAATTACCTTGTGCCTCTAACTGTTTTGAAATATGGCTTAATGCCGTGGTATAGTTATCAAATTTATATTCATCGTACAATACGGTTGACATAAAAAATATGGTACTGTTATGAAATTGACCAATTTTTTTTCCAAAATAAATTTTAAAAGGAATATCCAATTCAATAAAAGCATTGATAATTCCAAACTCTCTTTCTATGGATTGGGTGTAGAAATTTTTTCTGTATTTAGGATAGTACCAAAGTATGGTTGTAGCATTCTTTGAGTATAGTTTGAAAAATTTTTTCCAATGTATAAACTTTATACAGAAATAAATAGTTTGAATTTTCTTTAATACTTTTTTCATTATTACTTTTTAAAATTGACCTTAGTTAGAGCTTCCAACTAATTTATAAGTTTTTAAATATTTATGCAAATAAACAATAAAAAAATATTATTCATGGTTCAAGTGCCACCACCAATTCATGGTGCAGCCCTTAGAAACCTATCTTTAGTTGAAAGTAAAATAATTAACCAAGCATTACATATAAAATTATTACCACTAAAGTTTGCAAAAAACATACATGATATTGGAAAATTAGATATATCTAAAATTTATAAAACAATAGCTTATTTTTTTAATCTAATTAAAACCATTTTTGTTTTTAAACCTAATGCTGCATATTTCACCTTATCGCCTACTGGCTTTGCATTTTATAGAGATTGTTTATTTGTGCTGGCTTTAAAAATTTGTTCAGTTAAAAGAATGTATCATTTAAGAGGGTTAGGCATTTATAATGCTTATACACAATCTAAATTTAAAGCCACTATTTATAAATGGGCGTTTAAAGGAGCACATGTTATTTGTTTATCAAAAGGGCATTGTAACGATGTTAAGGGGCTACCATATGCCTCGTTACATGTTGTTCAAAATGGGCTAAAAAAAGAATTAGAAAATGTAGTTGTAAAAGAGTTTGGTGATGAAATTGAGCTATTATTTTTTTCTAATTATGTACAATCAAAAGGAGTGCTAATTTTTATTGATATTTGTGAAATACTTATTAATAAGGGCTATTCTATAAAAGGCAAGTTAGTTGGTGCAAATGGAGATTTATCTAAAGAAGACCTGGAAGTTTATATTACAAGCAAAAAATTAGCAAATAAAATTAAAGTTTGTGATGGGGTGTTTGGTAAAGAAAAATTTAAAGTAATAGAAGCATCTGATATTTTTATTTTTCCAACTTATTACCCTCAAGAGGTTTTTCCTGGAGTTGTTTTAGAAGCTATGCAATGTGCTAAGCCAATTATAACAACTACAACAGGTGTAATACCTGAAATTATTGATGATGGAATAAACGGTTTAATTGCACATAAAAAGGATACTGCTTTATTTGTAGAATTGGCAGAAAGTTTAATCAATAATAAAAAAATGGCTATGCAAATGGGTAAGGCTGCAAGAGAAAAATATTTAAGCAGCTACACTCAAGAAATTTTTGAAAACAACGTAAAGGATACAATTATTAATGTTGTAGAGTTAAACTAAACTACAAAACTTGTCAATTTCACTTTTGCCATAGTAAGTAAAATTTTTAGTATTTAATTTCTCTAATTTTTTAATACAGTTAATTTCATCTTCAAACATTTCCACTGTTCCTTTTTCATGTTTGTGAGATAAGTCATCTATATAAAAAATTTTCAATTTTGCTAATGGTAAACTTTTTATAATATTAATTTTATCTTTTGCAGTTCTGGTAATAATTAAATTTTTAGAGGTTTGTAAAATGCCATTTTCATGTAACCAGTTTTCGGTTGTTTGCCTCGAAAAATAACTACGTGCAGTTAAAAAAATAACTTGATTGTTTTTATTTTTTTGCAATATTGTTACTAGTTTTCTCATTCTTAAAAAAATGGCCAACCCTTTTAACCTTTCGTTTTCGTTTGCCCAAATGTTAAGTGTTAAAGAATGCCAACTATCTGCAATGGTATTATCAATATCAAATAAAAAAATTCTTTTATTGCTACTACCAATAATTAATTTTCTTGTTTTTAATAATATAAAATAAGCAATAGGGTAGCTTAAAATATTTTTTATTAGCTGCTTTATGTTAAACATATTTTGTGTAAGTAATTACCAATACAAATATGCAGCAAAATAATTGTTCAATTTATTTTTCTTTCTTTTTATAAAATCACACAATAAATTTTTAGGTAATTTAAGTTTATGGAGCTAGCAGGAATAAATAGCAGAAATATTGCCAATGGTTTATACATAATTAACCAATATCCAAAATATCTTCAATCGCAATATTTTTCTGCCGAAAAAATTAAATTAATACAGCTAAAAAAGTTAGAAGCTATTGTAAGGGTAGCAATAAATACTGTTCCTTATTATAAAGCACTAAATGTAAAAATAAATTTTAACAACTTTTCTCAGCAAGAGTTATTAAAATTTCCAATAATTACCAAAGCTATAATAAGAGATAATTACAACAGTTTTATTTCAGAGAAATATTTCAATAAAAAGCTGCAATATAAATCTACTTCAGGCTCCAGTGGACAGCCATTTAAAGTGCCAAAACCTTTTTATAGCGATGGTATTGAGCAATGCATGATGTTTAGGGCTTGGTCTATGAATCCTGCATTTAAGTATAGCTTTCATAAACCTTGTATTGTGTTAAGGAGCTTTTCGCCAAAACAAGGTGAGCCGCCTTATAAGGTAGATAAAATTTTAAATTACTGGTACTTATCTCCATTTGATATAAATCAACAAAACTTAGAAACCTATGTACAGTTTATTAAAAAATCTAAAGCACAACTGCTACGTGGTTATCCAAGCTCTATTTATATTCTTACTTTATTATTAAAAGAAAATAATATTAAGTTACCTCAAATTAAAACCCTTTTTACATCGTCCGAGAATTTATTGCCTAATTATAGAAAAGTAATTGAAGATTATTGGCAAATGCCTTTAATAGATTGGTATGGACAAAATGAAAGAACTGTTACTGTGCAAATGTGTGAACATGGAAATTATCATAACAACGATGAATATGGAATAGTAGAATTAGATGAAAACAATCAAATTATTGCTACTTCTTTAAACAACAATATTATGCCTTTAATAAGGTATGCAACTAACGATATTGCCATACCTGCTATTAATCCTTCTTGCAATTGTGGACGAGGACTTAGCATTCCTTTTAGTGGTATTGATGGCAGAGCAGATGATTTATTAATTAAAGAAGATAATACCATTATTGCTACTGTAAATATTTACAATGCAATGGAAAAATTTCCAGATGTAAAACAGTTTAAAATAATTCAACAAAAAGATAAATCTTTAGAATTATATCTTTCAGAAAACACCAAACTTTCTCCAGAGTATATTTGTAATATTGAAAAGGAGTTAAAGCAACGATTAGGTAATGTACGCATTATAACTAAAGTGGTAGAGGAAATAGAAAGAAATAAAAATACCGAAAAAATTAAATCAATTGAATCACATATAAAATTATAAAGTATGCCAATTAAAGGATTAACTAACGAACAAGCTGCAATGGTGCAGCATATAAAATTGCTAAAACAACAAGCTGGCTCACACTCGCCTAGTTTGTTTACTATAAAAGAGCAATTACCAGATTTGAAAATGAATATAGATGCATGTTTTCTTTCAAACCCATACGCAACAGATTTGTTTTTAAGATATTTTAAAAATGAATTGTTGGGAGATGATTTATTGATAAGAGATATGTTGGAGTTTTATCCTTCTCAAAACAATGTAATTGCATCTTCATTAGCCAACTTCTTAAAAGTTCCTGCCGATATGTTATTTATTGGCAACGGAGCTATAGAGATAATTCAGGCAGTAATTCACAATTTTACTACAGAGAAAATTATTGTAAATATTCCTACATTTTCTTCCTACTACGAATTTGTTCAACCAGGTGTAAGTATTGTTTTTAATAAATTGAAAAAAGAAAATGATTATAAGTTAGATGTAAACGATTTATTGCAATTGGTTAATTACGAAAAGCCCGATACAGTTGTGTTAATTAATCCAAACAACCCTAATGGAGGGTATATTACTAAAGCAGAAATTGCAGAGCTTTTAGAAGGATTGAAAAATGTAAGAACAGTATTATTAGATGAAAGCTTTATACATTTTGCTTTTGAAAATGAAGCAATGGAATTAATGAGTTATGCAGATATGGTAATGAAATATCCTAACGTAGTAACCATTAAAAGTATGTCGAAAGATTTTGGAATTGCAGGTATAAGAGCTGGTTATGCTATTATGCATCCTAGCCGTGCAAAACAACTTTTAGAAAATGGTTTTTTATGGAATTCAAATGGATTGGCAGAATACTTTTTTAAATTGTATGTAAGAGATCAGTTTCAAAAAGAGTATGAAGTAGAAAGAAAAAGATATATAAGAGATACACAAGAGTATTTTAAAAACCTAAGTGCAATTGAAGGCTTAAAACGTTATCCTAGCCAAGCAAATTTTGCATTAATAGAATTAAAGACAGGTATAACTGCCGATGATTTTGCATTTGGGTTGTTGGTAAAATCTGGTGTTTACACTCGTACCTGTTCCGATAAAATTGGATTAGAAGGTGAGTTTGTGCGTTTAGCATCAAGATCGCATGACGAGAATGAAGAAATTATTAAAGCAATAAAAGAAGCATTATAAAAAACAATGAAACAATTAATACAGAATTTTAAGACAGGAGAATTATATGTTGATGAACTTCCTTTACCTGCATTATCAACAGGTATGGTATTGGTAGAAAATGAATTTTCATTAATCAGTGCAGGTACAGAAAAAGGAACAGTTAAAGTAGCTCAATCATCTTTATTAGGAAAAGCAAAACAACGCCCCGATTTAGTTGCACAGGTTTTGCAAAATATAAAGAAAGAAGGTTTAATGGCAACGCTTGAAAAAGTAAGAACCAAATTAGATTCTTTAAAAGCCTTAGGTTACAGCACAGCAGGTGTAGTAAAAGCCTCTTTGGATACTAATGGTAAATTTAAAGTTGGAGATAGAGTAGCTTGTGCAGGGCAAGATTATGCTTCTCATGCCGAAGTAGTTTCTATTCCTCAAAACTTGGTAGCAAAAATTCCTGATAATGTTTCTTTTGAAGAAGCAAGTTTTACTACTTTGGGTGCAATTGCCTTGCAAGGAGTAAGGCAAGCTAACCCAACCTTAGGAGAAAATATATGTGTTATTGGCTTGGGTTTACTAGGGCAAATTACTTGTCAGCTTTTATCTGCTAATGGTTGTAGAGTTTTTGGTATTGATGTATCAGACAAAATGGTTCAATTAGCAAAAGAAGTAAGTAATGCAGAGGCTTATAATAGAAATAATGCAGCTTTACTTACTGCTATAGAAACTTTTACCAGAGGTAATGGATTTGATAAAATAATTATTACTGCCGCTGCTCCAACAAACGACCCCATAGAATTATCAGTACAAATTGCCAGAAAAAAAGGGCAAATAATTGTGGTAGGTGCAGTTAAAATGGATGTACCAAGAGACCCTCATTTTTATAGAAAAGAGTTAGATTTGAAAATCTCTTGTTCCTATGGACCTGGCAGGTACGATAATGTATATGAAGAGCAAGGACATGATTATCCCTTTGCTTATGTAAGATGGACAGAGCAAAGAAATATGGAAGCTTTTTTAGATTTAATTGCATTAGGAAAATTAAATTTAAAAGCATTAATAACCCATACTTTTGATATTGATGATGCAGTTAGAGCCTATGATTTAATTTTAGGAAAAGTACAAGAACCCTTTATTGGTATTTTATTAAAATATCCAGAAAATGAGAAAAGAAAACTAAGTACTTTTCAAACTAAAAATAGTAATACTAATCACACTATAAAGGCTTCTTTTATTGGTGCTGGTAGTTTTGCTCAAAGTTATTTGATACCCAATTTAAAAGGCTTACCTGTTAGCTTAGATGCTGTTGTTACCAACAATGGTATTAATGCAAAAAATGTTTCCTCAAAATTTGGCTTTGCAAGAGCATCTACCAATGCTAATGAAATTATTGAAGATAAAAATAGTAATACAATTTTCATTGCTTCTCGTCATGATAGTCATGCACAATATGTTATAAAATCTTTGCAAGAAAATAAACACGTTTTTGTTGAAAAACCTTTGTGTATTACCTATGAGGAGTTAGAAGCTGTTACAGAAGTGGTAAATCAAAAACCAAATCAAATACTAATGGTTGGTTTTAATAGAAGATTTGCACCAGTAAGTGTAGAATTGAATAAAACTTTTTCAAAAATAACAGAACCAAAAGTTATTAATATAAGAGTAAATGCAGGTTTTATTCCTTTAGACCATTGGACACAAATAGCAACAATTGGAGGAGGCAGAATTGTTGGAGAAATGTGTCATTTTATTGATTTGATGCAATATTTTACCAACTCAAATCCTGTTCAGGTTTATGCACAATGTATTTCAAGTACAAGTTCTCAAGTTAAAAATGATGATAATATTGCTATTGTAGTAACTTTTGCAGACGGCTCAATTGGAAATTTAGTTTATGTTGCTAATGGAGATAAAGCCATGCCTAAGGAAAGAATTGAAGTTTTTGCAGGAGGCTGTATTGGTGTAATTAACGATTTTAAAGATGGACAATTATATAAAGGCAATAAACAAACAACCATTAAACTATCTGGTAAGGGGCATAAACAAGAAGTAGAGTCTTTTATCCATGCAGTAAAAAATGGCACTTCTTCGCCAATAGCTTTTAATTCTATTTATTATACCACATTAACAACTTTAAAAGTAATTGACTCTTTAAATACTGGGTTGCCACAAAGTATTATTTTGTAGTTGAAAATTTATTTGGAGGTTGATAATAATATTGTGTAATTTTTTGGAGTTAACGATGTATATAGTAAGAGTATTAAAATTAAAAATGCTTCGTTTTTTATTTATACTTCTTGTTTTACTTGTGGGTATAAACACCAATGCCCAATCATTTGCAAGAGTTGAAGTAGGCGGTTATTATCAAAGCTTTGATAATGTGAAAATATCTGCATTTGAACCAATTATATCTGAGCAAAATTTCATTTCCGAAAAAATAATTTTTAAAGGAGGATTTTTATTTGGTAGGCTTTCTTCTATTTTAGTTGCTTATCCAACTTTATATAATTACAAAGCTCCACATATAATTGTATATCCTAACCCTGCACAATCTAATATCAACTTTTATATCTCACCTGTGTTTCAAGTAAAACAAGTAACAATATTTTCAACACAAGGTGCATTGGTTTATAAAGGAACAGACCAAAAAAATATCAATGTATCTCACCTAGCTAGCGGTGTGTACTTTTTACATATTTTGCTTATGGATAATAATAAAGTGATAACACGGTTTGTAAAAATCTAATATGATGAAAAATTTATTTACTCTATATTTTCTATTTTTTTTATTTAGTAGCCTTTCTGCTCAAGAAAAATTTAATTACCAGGCTAATATATTAACTAAAGATGGCTTGCCAGCTGCTAATCGTTCATTTAGTGTAAATGTAAAAATAAGTTACGACTCATTTTTTGTTGTATCTAATTATGAAGAGTTTATACAAGTTGTTTCAGATAAGTTTGGTTATATTACTTTTGAAATTGGAAAAAATCCTATAAGTGGATTGATAAGGGAAATTGATTGGAGAAATGACACATATATTTATTTAGATATTAACTCGGTAGATGATTTAGAAATTTTTAAGTTAACAGTAAAACATAAAATTAATTTTTCACCAAAAGCAATCTATGCATTGTATGCTAATGAAGCCACTAAAGCTTTATGGTCTTCTAAAACAGATTCAAGTTTACATGCAGTAAATGCAGATACTTCACAATACAATTTTGTAAGTAAATGGAGTGCCAAGAGTGATAGTGCAAAACATGCAATCAATGCCGATACTTCACAATACAATTTTGTAAGTAAATGGAGTTCTAAAAGTGATAGTGCCAAACATGCAGTAAATGCAGATACTTCACAATACAATTTTATAAGTCAATGGAGTGCCAAGAGTGATAGTGCCAAACATGCAGTAAATGCAGATACTTCCCAATACAATTTTGTAAGTCAATGGAGTGCTAAAACTGATAGTGCTAAACATGCTATCCATGCAGATACTTCACAATATAATTTTGTAAGTAAATGGAGTGCTAAGAGTGATAGTGCTAAACATGCTATCAATGCAGATACTTCACAATATAATTTTGTAAGTCAATGGAGTGCCAAGAGTGATAGTGCTAAACATGCTATCAATGCAGATACTTCACAATATAATTTTGTAAGTAAATGGAGTGCAAAAACAGATAGTGCTAAACATGCAGTAAATGCAGATACTTCACAATATAATTTTGTAAGTAAATGGAGTGCTAAGAGTGATAGTGCTAAACATGCAGTAAATGCAGATACTTCACAATATAATTTTGTAAGTAAATGGAGTGCAAAAACAGATAGTGCTAAACATGCAGTAAATGCAGATACTTCACAATACAATTATGTAAGTAAATGGAGTGCTAAAAGTGATAGTGCCAAACATGCAATCAATGCAGATACTTCACAATATAATTTTGTAAGTCAATGGAGTGCTAAAACTGATAGTGCTAAACATGCTATCAATGCAGATACTTCACAATATAATTTTGTAAGTCAATGGAGTGCTAAGAGTGATAGTGCCAAACATGCAATCAATGCAGATACTTCACAATATAATTTTGTAAGTCAATGGAGTGCCAAGAGTGATAGTGCTAAACATGCAGTAAATGCAGATACTTCACAATACAATTTTGTAAGTCAATGGAGTGCTAAGAGTGATAGTGCCAAACATGCAGTAAATGCTGATACTTCACAATACAATTTTGTAAGTCAATGGAGTGCTAAGAGTGATAGTGCCAAACATGCAGTAAATGCAGATACTTCACAATACAATTATGTAAGTAAATGGAGTGCCAAGAGTGATAGTGCTAAACATGCCATCAATGCAGATACTTCACAATATAATTATGTAAGTAAATGGAGTGCCAAGAGTGATAGTGCCAAGCATGCAGTAAATGCAGATACTTCACAGTTTGCTTTTAATATAAAAGATAGTACGATTACTAATAGTAAATTTGCTGAGAAAATTTTAGCTTCAAAACTACTTGGAACAGATATAGACACAATAGGAACTATTAAACATGGCATTTGGGCTGCTACCCCAATTGCAGATTCTGTAATTGTTTCTGCTGCTTATTGGAGTGCTAAACAAGAGCAACTTTCAGGAAATGGATATGTGAAAATAAATGGCTCCAACATTAGTTATGATAGTTCAACGTTTATTACTAGTCAAGATTCTACTGAACAAAATGCAAGTTTTAAAATAAGTGGAAATGCTACTGCAAATTCATTTAAAATAAATTCTACCAATTCCTTAGGCCTTATTTCCAAAAATCTAGCAGGAGTAAATATTCAACAAATTAATGCAGGTAATGATACAACTAATATTAATTCTTATAATTCTTTTATTGGGCATAATTTATGGTTTGATGGGTTCTCTTTTATAAGAAGAGATAGAAGAATTAAAGGGAATGGTGTTTTACTAAATGGAAATACAATGACACTAGTTCAAGACACTTTTAATGCTTCAACTCCTGATAATAATTATCCTGTGTCAGTAGTTTATGCTCCTATTTATAACTCTTTTAATATTGAATCAATAGGTTTAATTAAGCAAGATTTTTTAGGTAATGGTGCCTTACAAATTATTCCACAAAATACCAATATTAATAGTGGAATGGCGGGTTTAAGAATGAATAAAAATTCAAGCCTGCATCACAATCCACATGGTTTTATGTTTTCGGTAGATGATATCACTAAATGGGATTTGGGTATGGACTACGAAAATGAAGATTTTGTATTGGCTTATAATCATCATACCAACCATAAAGGTGATTTTATTAGAATGGCAGAAAATAACCGTATGGTATTTGGAACAGGAATTGGTACACCAAAGTATAACTTTTTTAAGTACACATTTACTACTGATGCAACAGATAGCTTAGGCTTGGGTGGGATGAAAATTCAAACATTATCAAACTTAGATACAGCTTTAAATACAAATGGGGTTTTTGCAGGAAGCAAAGCTTTCTTTACTTCAAACGTAACTTCTCAAGAGTTTGTTCAGGCTGGTATGAATAATGGTAAAGCAAGAATAACTTCTTTCTTCAATAATACAAACTTTGCACAATTTGTAAATTCTCAGCAAGCCAACAGCAATAATAATTATGGATTTATGCAAAACAATATTGGAGAGTTATTTATTGGTGGAACAAACTTGAATGTAAATTCTTCTGCAAACTTCTCTGGTAATATTTTTTCTAATAATAATAGAGTTTTAACTACTTTGGATAGCTCGAAGTTTTCGCTTAAAACTATTGAGTTTAATAATATATCAAGTACAAATTATTCATTAGTATTAATTGATGCAGCAAAAATGGTTAACATCAACCAATCTTCTACATCTACCATCACCATCCCAATAAATTCTTCTGTACCATTTCCTATTGGCACAAAAATTTTAGTTACACAAATGGGTGTTGGTCAAGTTACTTTTTTACCAGATGTTGGTGTTACACTTAATAGCTCATCTAATGCCAATAAAACCAAAAATCAATACAGTGTTGCCACTTTAATAAAAACAGATACAAACACTTGGTTATTGTTTGGCGATATTATAAACTAATTTTTCTAATAGATTAATGGATTCAAATTTCGAAAATTCTTTTTCCAAGCTTCAACAATATGTAGAAAAAGAAAATTATAAAGGCTGGGACCCTTATGATGGGTTGAATAGTAAAGTATTTCAAGCAATACCATTTATAAAAAATAATAGATTTTGCAGATTAGTTTGGATTCAGGGTTTTAAAAAATCACCTCTTAATTTCAGAAAATTATTATTAGTAACAAAGGGCTATAACAGCAAAGGAATAGCATTATTTTTATCTGGTTATTGCAGATTATATTCCATTGAACCAACAGAGAAAAATTTACAAAAAATAAAAGAGCTTTCAACTAAACTACTTGAAATGAAAGCAGATGGTTGGAGTGGTTATTGTTGGGGTTATAATTTTGATTGGCAGGCAAGGGCATTTTTTCAACCTAAAAATACACCTACTGTTGTAGCATCTGTTTATGCTTCTTGGGCTTTGTTAGAAGCGTATGAAATTCTACAAGATAAAAATTTGCTAGATGCAGCAGAAAGTTGTTGCAGTTTTATATTAAAAGACCTTAACAGAAATTATGATGCTGAAGGAGATTTTTGCTTTTCCTATTCTCCTTTAGATAAAAGCATTGTTTTTAATGCCTCTTTGCTTGGCAGCAGGTTGCTTAGTAAAATGTATTCAGTAACTAAAAATGAGCTATATAAAACCGAAGCGAAAAAATCGGTTAGTTACTGTGTAAAACATCAACAAAGTAATGGTGCATGGGCTTATGGCTTACAAAGTTTTCATTATTGGATAGATAATTTTCATACAGGGTTTAACTTAGAATGTATTGCTGCCTATCAAAAATACACAGGAGATACAAGTTTTGAAACTGCTATAAGTAAAGGCTTTGAATATTATATTAATAATTTCTTCGAGGCAGATGGCAAACCAAAATATTATAATAATAAAACCTATCCTATAGATATTCATGCACCTGCTCAACTTGTAATAACTTTATATGAATTAGGAGTAATTCAAAAAGAAGAAAAATTATGTAGTACAGTATTAAACTGGACTATACAAAATATGCAGGATAATAATGGATACTTTTATTATCAAATCAACCAATCAGTAAATTCAAAAATACCTTATATACGCTGGGCACAAGCTTGGATGTTTTTTGCTTTAGCAACATATAAAAAAGCCTTTCATGAGAATAGAATTGTTTAACTGCCCTATAGATGCTATAACCATGCATCAAACACTTAATAAAATTGAAAATGCAATTATTCAAAAACAGCATTTACATCATGTAGTGGTTAATGTGGCTAAATTAGTACACATGCAAAATAATAGTGAGTTAAGAGAAAGTGTAGTTAATTGCGATATAATAAATGCCGATGGACAAGGTGTTGTTTGGGCTTCAAAAATTTTAGGAAAAAAAATTCCAGAACGTGTGGCAGGTATAGATTTAATGCAAAATTTGGTACAACTTGCTCATGATAAAAAGTATAAAATATTTTTCTTTGGGGCAGAAGAACATATTGTAAAAGAGGTAGTAAATAAATATACAAACCAATTTTCGCCTTCTATAATTGCTGGCTATAGAAACGGATATTTTAAAAAAGAAGAAGAAAGCGAAATAGCAAATGAAATAGCAAATTCTGGTGCAAATATTTTATTTGTTGCAATGGGGTCTCCTAAAAAAGAAAATTTTTTATTCAACTACAAACAAGTTTTGCAAAAACTAAATTTTGTAATGGGTGTTGGTGGTAGTTTTGATGTAGTGGCAGGCAAAGTAAAACGTGCCCCAGTTTGGGTACAAAAAATTGGTATGGAATGGTTTTATAGAATGGCTCAAGAGCCACGCAGGCTTTTTATGAGATATTTTACTACTAACTTAGCATTAATTAAATTAATTTTAAAAGAAAAATTAAAAAAAGGCTAGTTCAATTATGCACCATAAGTATGCAGCTTTTATAAGGTTTTTAAACTTCATTTACGATTTAGCAATATTAAATATAATACTGCTTTTTTTGTTTTTAAGATTCAGCCCATCTGTTATTAATGTGTCTGATTTATTATTTAATAAGGTATATTTTTTTAATTGGCTTAATATCAACTTTGCTTGGATTGCTGCAACAATTTTTACGAATGTTTATACTTTAAGAAATTTAATTTATTTTAAAGAAGGAGTAAAAAATTCTTTTAATGGGTTAGCTATTTTTATTTTGTTTGTTGTTTGTATTAATTTCTTTTTATCCTCTGTTGTTTTCTTTTCTAAAAAAGATTTGCTCATTTTTATTATACTTTTTAGCACCTTCTTTTGGTTAGCTAGGTTGGTATTTTATTATTTTAAAAAAAGATATAATTTAGAATTGTATGCAGGTAAAAGAATATTGCTAATAGGAGATGAAAGTGCTATAGATGAAGTTAAAAAAACATTTTACGAAAAAAAAGAATTAGGCTTTGTATATGCAGGACACTTACCAGATTCTGAATTTCATGCAAATAATCAAAAGTATATTGATAATCTTTTGGACTCTATACATCTTCAAAATATTGATGAAGTGTTTTTTGCAAAATCTTCCATCAAAGATGAAGAGTTGTACAATCTCATTCAAACATTAGATAAGAACACAATAAGAGTTAGAGTAATTCCCGATTTTTTTAGATTTTATACAAAGTTTAAAAACCTAAGTTTTCATGGCAATCTGCCACTGTTATCTTTAAGAGAGGAGCCATTACAAAATATATTAAATAGATTACTAAAGCGGTTTTTTGACTTTATATTTTCTCTATTGGTTATAATTCTTTTAGCAAGCTGGCTATTCCCATTATTAGCATTATTAATAAAATTAGAATCGAGGGGTCCCGTATTTTTTAAACAACTACGATCCGGAAAAGATAATAAACAATTTTGGTGTTACAAGTTTAGGTCTATGAGAGTAAATGTAAATGCAGATGTAATACAAGCTACAAAAGGAGACCAGAGAATTACAAAAATTGGAAAATTTTTACGTAAAACAAGTATTGATGAATTGCCACAGTTTTTAAATGTATTTATTGGCAACATGAGTGTGGTTGGTCCAAGACCACATATGTTAAAGCATACTGAGCAATATGCTGCTATGGTTGATAAATACATGATTCGTCATTTTGTAAAACCAGGCATTACAGGCTGGGCTCAAGTACATGGTTATAGAGGCGAAATTTCTAATGTTGAGGATATTGAAAAAAGAGTAGAGTATGATATTTGGTATATAGAAAATTGGTCGCTTGCATTAGATATTCAAGTAGTTTTATTAACTGTTTATAATATAATAAGAGGTGAAGAAAATGCTAACTAAAACATCCTTTTTAAAATACTTTCTACTTGCAATTTTGGTTAATTGTAAGTTTAATGTAGCAATTGGTCAAGCCAAGTTTCCTGTTAAAATTCAGAATAAACTATATGCTCAATTGTACGAAAAATGGGCTAGAGAAAACAATATTTACAGTATAGCTGCATTACAACCATATTGCAATACAGATATAAGATTTAATAAAGAGCTCTTAAGTTTTTATCAATTACCGTCAGATTCATTAAGGAAAAAAAGAAATTTTTTTACGCAAACATTTAGAAATGGAAATATGGCAGAATTTGTTTCTGATAAAAGTACGGTAACAATTAATCCTTTGTTTCAATTTGAATTTGGTAAATCTACAGACTATAGTGTTTACCATTTTAATAGAGGCATTCAACTAGATGCAAACTTTAATAACAAAGTTTTTATTTCAAGCAGCATTTACGAAAATGTTTCTAAATTTCCGAAGTATATTAATCAATATATAGATTCCTTAACAGTTGTGCCAGGCATGGGTAAAGCAAGATATGTAAACGATAAATTTGAGTATGCAATGCCCCTTGGTTATATTGCCTACAAGCCATCTAATACATTTTATTTTGAATTAGGGAATAACAAAAACTTTATTGGCAATGGTTATCGTTCTTTATTATTAAGCGATGTTGCTTATAGTTATCCTTATTTTAAAATGCAAACACATTTAAGCAAATTTACTTTTCAAACTATATGGAGCCAGTTTGTAGATGCTTCTAAAAATTGGGTTAATACAAATGGTTACGATAAAAAATTTGGAGCTTTTAATACAGTTAGTTATACCGGAATAAAAAATATAGAATTAAATTTATTTCAATCTGTTATTTGGAGTAATAAAGATAGCTTAGGAAATAGAAGAGATCAAGAATGGGGTTATTTTGTTCCAATTATTTTCTTTAACTCATTAAACTTTAACAACGGCTCGCCAGATAATTCTTTAATAGGGGTAGATGCTAGTTATACTATAAAAAAACATACAGTAATTTATGGTCAATTAATAATAGATGATTTTAATATTAGAGAATCAAAGAATGGTAAAGGTTTTTTTCAAAATAAATATGGTGTACAGCTTGGTGTTAAATCTTTTAAGCCATTTAATTTAGATAATGCTTTTGCAAGAATTGAGTTTAATACTGTTCGTCCTTATACTTATGCTAGTAAAACACCAACCTTAAGCTATACACATTATGGCGAGGTTTTAGCTCACCCATTTGGTGCTAATTTTAGAGAGTTTTTACTAGAGGCAAATTATAAAATAAAAAGATACTTATTTAGTGCTAACTTAATTATTGCATGGTATGGGGCAGATGATGCAAATTCACATTGGGGTAAAAATATTTATAAATCAGATTATCTATCACAAACAGGAATTTTTTCATTCAATAATAAAATAACACAAGGTATTAAAACCAATTTAATTTATTCTAATGTGGCTATAAGGTATTTAATGAATCCTGTTACAAATTCAGGCATTGCAGCACAAATATTTTATAGAACAGAGAAAAGTAATTTAATAAATAACAAAGATTTTATTTTCAATATTTCCTACTCTACTAATTTACTTAATATTCTAAAAGAGTTTTAATTTTTAGAAAAGTGATCAAAATTAATTTTACGCATTATCCATAAAAAAATAAAAGGTAATGGACTAGATAAAAATAATCTTACTCCTGCAAAAAATTCTTTCCAATTCTCACTCAAAAACTTAAATTTCCATTCAAGTATCCCTATTAGCCCAATGGTAATTATAACAAAAGCATAAATAATTACAACTATTTTGCTAAGCCATTGATTATTGTCTTTCGCAAAAGCCCACCAAGTAATAATTCCCACAATTAATAACCAAATTATCCTTTTAAGTTGTTGCTCAAAAGGCTTATGTACGTTAGATATTTTATTTATTTCTTCTGTATTTGTGTAACCCCACCAACAAACAATTAATATTAAAGAAATAGCAATAATATGTTTAAATGTTTTATTCATCTTTTAATTTGGGTTTTGTATATTTTACCCACAATAAAAACATAACAGCATAAATAAAAATTTTAAAAAAATAATGATGGGCAACATCTGTAAAGGAAGAGTTGTGAATATTTAATAATGTAATTACATAACTACGTATATTGTTTAAAACAAAAATTAATACTATGCCAGTAATAGCATAAGCAAATAATCTTTTTTTATTAGAAGGGAAGCAAGCTAAAAAGCCAATATATAAAATATACAACTCAAGCCCATTGCAACCATCTGCAATACCTACAATTTTTTTATTATTTTTTAATAAATTTTCTTTCGGTGAAGGATAGTTTATTTCTTCAATATTCAATTTATCATTAGGGTAATGAAATTGTATCATTTCTTTAGTAATAACTGCTGTAATATGTGTAAGCTGTTTATCTGGAACACGAATAGGATATAAAACCAAATGGTAAATCAGTTTCCATATAATAAAAAATACTATGCTTCTTAGTAAAAATTTTTTTACTGCAGAAGGAATAGTTTGAAAAAAACTATTAGCCATAAGCTTTAAAGTTTAATCTTAAAAGTATTTTGAACTAAAGTGAAAATAATATTATTAATCCAATATTTTTACGGCTGTTTAACAAACAACAGTGAGTAAAAATAATTTTTCTTTCGGCTTTAATCAAAATTCATTTACCAATGAACAGTTGCAATATAAGGCATTGCAAATAAATGGATCATTGGCTAAAAGATTTTTTGATATTGCAGTTTCTATTTGTTTCCTCCTCTTTATTTTTTCATGGTTATACCCAATCATTGCAATTGCTATAAAACTAGAAACCAAAGGGCTTGCTATGTTTGTGCAAGATCGTATTGGTTTGAATGGTAAAATTTTTAAATGCTACAAGTTTAGAACGCTTTTAAGCAATAGCAATTCGCTAGATAAAGATTCATTGCCACTTAGCTATACAACACCTGCAACCAAAGTGGGAGTTTTTTTAAGAAAATATAATTTAGATGAATTACCTCAGTTTATAAATGTTCTTAAAGGCAATATGTCTATCATTGGTCCAAGGCCACATGCAGTGCCTTTTCATAATTTATATAGCGAGTATGTGCCAAATATTCATCAGCGTTTATTAGTTAAACCTGGTATTACAGGGCTTTCTCAAATAAATGGATTACGTGGCGATGTAGAAGATATAGAGCAGAATAAAAAAAATATTCAACAAAGAGTACAATGCGATACAAATTATATCTTTCACTGGTCCTTTAAACTAGATCTTAAAATTTTTGTCAAAACATTTATTGGCTAATAGTATGCAGATTAACATTATTAATAAATCAACCAACCCTCTACCTACTTATGAAACAAAAGGGGCATCTGGTATGGATGTAAGAGCAAATATAAACGAAGCTATTACATTACAACCTTTACAAAGGGCATTGATACCAACTGGCATTTTTATTGAAATACCTCAAGGCTATGAAGCACAAATTAGACCAAGAAGTGGTTTGGCTATAAAACAAGGAATTACTTGCTTAAATACACCTGGTACTATAGATGCTGATTACAGAGGCGAAATAAAAATTATTTTAATCAATCTTTCCAATGAAACAGTAACCATACAACATGGTGAACGTATAGCACAAATGGTATTTTGTAAAATTGAACAGGCAGAACTGGTACAGGTTCAAATAATTAACGAAACTACAAGAGGTACAGGAGGCTTTGGACATACAGGAAAACAATAAATTTGCACAATGAATAAACAGTTATTAGTAGGCTGCACTTTATTATTAGTAGTAATATTCTCTTGCCGTACAACCAAAAATACTCATAATATTCAAACAGCAATTACTAAAAAAGATACTACTCAAGTTGTAACTGTTGCCGAAGAAAAATCAATAGATTCCTTTGCTGTTGTTAAAGAAATTTTGAATCAAACTATAAATCATAAAATCAACTTCTCTACCTTTTATGCTAAAATAAAAGTAGATTATGAAAGCCCTTCAGATAGCAGAAAGCTTACAGCCTATACGTATATGCAAAAAGATAGTGTAATTTACATAAGATTAGTAGGTAGCTTTTTGGGAATTACTAAAGAAGGTGTGGTAGCAAAAATTACAAAAGATAGCGTTACCGTAATCAATAAAATTGATAAAATTGTTCAAAAAAGAACTATTGCTTATTTGCAAGAAGTTACACAAATACCTTTTGATTTTAGCACAATTCAAGATGTCATAATTGGTAATCCTGTTTATATAGATAGCAATATAGTTTCTTACAGAAATAGTTTAGATGATTTTTCTGTACTTATGTTGGGCAACTTGTTTAAGCATTTAATTACTTTAGACAAAAACGATTTTAAAGTATTGCATAGTAAGTTAGATGATATAGATGTTTTTAAAAACAGAACTTGTAATATTACTTACAGCGATTATGTAGATGCTTTTGGAGTAAAGTTTTCTACAAAAAGAAAATTTTCAGTTTCAGAAAAAACTAAATTAGATGTTTGGTTAGATTTTAAACAATACACCTTTAACGAGCCTTTAACGTATATGTTTAATATTCCTAAAAATTATAAAAAGCAATAAAAGTTTCTCCACAATTCCATTAGTTTTACTGCATTGATAGTAAACTTTTGCACATAGGGCATAAATAATATTTTTTTTGTTTACTTATGACCTTTCAATACTATATAGCTATTATGCTTTTTATGTAATATCTATTCTTTTGGTATCTTAAAAAGAAAATCTTGTATGAAAAACAAACCAAGTTTTATTGTATTAACCAAAATATCACCTAAAGCATTATTTAATGCTGCAAAATTTTTTGTAGCTATTGCTTTTGTATTAGTTGCTTCTTTTCAACTTCATGCACAAACAAAAGAAGAACTACAAAAGAAAGAAGATGAGTTAAGAAAAGAGATTAATGAATTATCTAAGAATTTAGTTCAAATTCAAAAAAATAAAAAAGTTTCATTAGCACAAGTTGCATCAGTACAAAGAAAAATTGCAGCTAGAGAAGAGTTGATAAGAACAATAAATAGAAGGGTGAGGCTTTTAGATGAAACCATTTACCAAAATGAGTTAGAAATTTATAGAATGCGTAAAGAGCTTGACACCTTAAAACAGCAATATGCCCGAAGTATTGCTTTTGCTTATAAGAATAGAGGAAATTATCAATATTTAAATTTTTTATTTTCTTCCACCAGTTTTAACGATGCTCTTAAAAGAGTAACTTACTTAAAAAGCTATAGAAAATTAAGAGAAACACAAGTTGGCAACATCGTAAAAACACAACAGGTTTTACAACAAAAAATTGGCACCTTAACCAACTCTAAAAACGAGCAAAATCAAGTATTAGAATCGCAAAAAACGCAGTTAGTAGATTTAGAAGCAGATAAAAAAGAGAAGAATGATGTAGTAAAAGGATTAAAAGGCCAAGAAAAAGAGGTAACAGCTTTACTAAGAAAAAAAGAAAAGCAAAGAGCAGAGATGAGGAACACCATTGCAGCAATAATTAGAAGAGAAATTGCAGAGGCAGAAAAAGCAAGGTTGGCAAAGTTAAAAGCAGAAACAGATGCAAGAAATAAAGCAAATGCAGCCAATAAAAATATTGCAAAAACTACAACTACAAAACCAGGTGTTGCCACCACAGAGGTAGTGGAAGAAATGGCAAGCACCAAAACGGTAAATAGAGAGTATAGTGCATTAGAAAGTACTGCAGAAGGTGTAGAAATGTCGGTTAATTTTGAAAAAAGGAATTTGAATTGGCCTGTAAGTATTGGTACCGTTATTGCACCATTTGGCAATTATCAAATAACAGAAAAATTACAAGGCCATAGCGATGGAATTGAAATAGCTGTACCACAAGGTACTGCTGTAAAATCTGTTGCAGATGGTGAAGTAACCTATGTTGGAGATTTTGGAGGCTCGCCTGCTGTAATTGTAAAGCATGGAAAATATTTTACAATTTATAATTATTTGTCAGAAATTACAGCAAGAAAGAGCCAACAGGTAAAGGCAGGTACAGTTTTAGGAAAATCGGGTATAAGTACTTTTGGAGAAGAATCTTTACTATTTATGGTTACCAATGATAAAACTGTTTTTTTAAACCCAAGAAATTGGTTAAAAAGCAGATAATTTTTCTTTACATTACTCTATTAATAACTGGTATTTTACCCTATCACTATTTTAGCTTATCTTAGTGCACATTCGTAACTATGGAAGAAGTGTACAATTTGATTTGGCTTTTTTGTTCAATTATTATAATTGGCTTTTTTGCTGGTTACGAAATTGCTTTTGTTAGCACCAATAAATTATCTGTTGAACTTAAGAAAAAACAGGGCAAAAAAAGCGGTATCATCATAGCAAAATTTTTAGAAAAACCCGCTGAATTTATTGGCTCTTGCTTAATTGGCTTAAACTTTTTTTACGTTATTTATGGGCTTGCTTTTAACCAATTTTTACAAGGCTCTTTTTGGAGTTTCTTTCATGTTAAAAATGGGTATCTTCAACTTGCAATAAACACTTTAATTGCTGGTATAGTTATTTTAGTTTTAGGTGAGTTTTTTCCAAAAGCAATTTTTAGAGCCAAAAATGATATGCTGATTAGTGTTTTTGCACCCGTTGCTAATATTTTTCATAGTTTGTTTGCACCTGTTGCAAGGTTTTTTGTAAGTGTTTCTCAATGGGTTTTAAAATATTTGTTTAATATTAAAATGAATGAAAAAGAAGAAGCTTTCTCTCATATTGATTTAGAACATTTTTTTCAACAAGCCAAAGAACATGATGAATCTGGCGAAGAATTAAACAAAGAATTATTTGAAAATGCACTTAGTTTACCTACAGTTAAAATAAGGCAATGCTTAGTTCCAAGAACTGAAATAGAAGGGATAGACATAGAAAGTAATATAGAAGAAGTAAAGAAAATTTTTATACAAACAAAACTAACCAGGCTAATTGTATTTAAAGATAATATTGATAATATTTTGGGCTATATTCATCAGTTAGATTTATTTAAAAAACCTAAAAATATTCAAGATGTATTATTGCCAATTCCTGTTATACCAGAAGCTATGAATGCAATAGATTTAATTAGCAAGTTTACAAAAGAAAGAAGAAATATTGCATGGGTGGTAGATGAGTTTGGAGGAACTGCTGGTATTGTAACTCTGGAAGATATTTTAGAAGAAATTTTTGGCGAAATACATGATGAATATGATACAGATGATTTTGTGGCTAAGCAACTATCAGAAAATGAATTTGTTTTAAGTGGAAGGCTAGAGCTTGATATGCTTGCAGAAAAATATAAATTAACTTTTGATGTAGATGACTCAGAAACCTTATCTGGGTATATCATTAATTTTTATGGCTCAATTCCTAATCAAAGAGAATCAATAATTATTGGTAATTATCAGTTCGATATTTTAAGTGTTAGCGATACCAGAATTGAAAATGTTAAACTGAAAGTATTATAATTATACCCTTACTTTTTTACTCAATACTTTATTAAAAAGAATATATAAATCTAATACAATAATAAACCCCACAAAAAGCGTTATATATAATTTGAATTGAAAGTATAATATGCTCTAATGCCTGTTACGGAATCTATAGAAACCAAAAATAATCAATTGCTTGCTCAGTGTTACGAGCAACTTATTAATAACAATATTAATGATGCATTAAGTAATATTACAAACCTTATAATTCAGTACACTAATGCAGCAATGTGTTGTATTAGTGTAAATAGAGATAAAGCAAACAAATTGTATCATTGTGCTAATAATGACCAAATAATTTTCTCTGAAAATAAAGTACAACAATTTTTCAAACAGTTTAAAGAAATTCAACCAACTCATTCCTCTTTTAACTTACGTTCAAATAGTAATGAAAATATTTCTTTGTTTGCCAATTCTCCAATTAAGCAAATTTTAGGCTACAGCTTTAACCATAATAACAATGAACTAATATTATTGGCTTTTAAGGAACCTGTAGAGGAAAATATATATTCTTCTATTTTACAAAAATTATCAACAGCAATAAGTAAAGTTGCAAGCACAACAACCATTCAAGAAGAATTGTTTTTTAGAAATGATGTGTATGAATCTACTTTATATACATTAAACCAAATAATTTGGGATCATAATTTAAAAACAGATACTACACATGTAATGGGGTTTGCCCATCGTATAGGCAATTTTATACCTCAAAAAACATTTCAGTACAATATAAAAGATTGGCTATTAGATAAAGCACATCCAGATGATATGCAAAGGGTGATGCAGAATTATGAACAATTTATTCTTCAAAAAAACAATACTGTTAATGAAATTAAATTTAGAATGTTTAGTCCAACTGCCAATGAATATTTTTGGGTGCAGACGAGGCAAACACTGCTGTATGATGAAACTGGTGAGCCTGCATTAGTAGTTGGTACCACAATAGATATTCAAGATACTTACCAAATAGCTGCAGATTTAGAAAAACATAAAATCCAAAATCTTCTGCTGGTAGAATCTTTGCAAGAATCCAACGAAAAATTATTAACCATTTTAAATAGTAGTAAAGAAATAATTTTTACTATTGATTTGCAAACAAGCCAATTTGAAAATGTAAACAAAGCAATCAGTTTACTTGGCTACACACCCAAAGAATGGATTGGTCAAAACTACACACAATGGTCTTTAGATAAAAGAAAAAAATTTCATAACTTATTAAAGCATGCCAGTGCAAGCAATAATTCAGTTAAAACACAGCAAATTAGTTTTACAACAAAAGATGAGAAAACAGAAATTCCTTTCGAGTTTTCTACCTCTGTTTTTACTTTCAAAAATAAAAAATACTTACTCTGTATTTTAAGAGATATCTCTGAAAGAGTAGCATACGAAAATAGTATAAAACAAGTAACCGAACAGCTTGCATACCTTATTAATAATATAGATGATGTGTATGCTATTTATAATTTACAACAAAAAAAATATGAATTTGTAAGCAATAATATTGAATATTTATATGGCTGTAGTAAAGATACTTATCTCTCCAACGATTTATACTGGAAAGAAATTATTTTTAAGGATGATTATGCCAGTATAGAAAGCCAAATGAACGATATAATTAGCAATAAAAGTAAAGGCGAATTTTTTTATAGAATTAATACACCAGTTGGAGAAACAAAAATGTTGTTAGAAAAGGTAACTGTAACAACAGATAAAGATGGCAATGCCGATAAATTGTTTATTGTAAAATCTGATTATACCAATTTAGAAAATGCGGAACAAAATTTAATTGAAAGTGAACGTAAGTTTAGATTTATTTCAGAAAACATCACTGATTTTATTTCTATAATTGATATTGATGGTAGGTTTATGTATGCATCTCCATCTTCTGTAAAAGTTATTGGCTACAATACTGAAGAGTTAATTGGAAAAAATATTATTTTCTTTATTCATGCCGAAGATGTTACCAACTTTTTAGAAGAAGCTTTAGAAAAAATAGTATTTAATAAAGAAGAGGCAAGTTTAAGATATAGGTTAAATAAAAAAGATGGCAGTTTTAATTGGGTAGAAACTTATTTCAAACCAATTATAGATGCAAACAACGATACTACATCTATAATTTGCAGCACTAGAGATGTTACTGAAAGAGAACAGTTAATGAAAGAGTTGCAACAATCTTTAAATAAAGAGAGAGCATTAAACGAATTAAGGGCTCAGTTTGTTTCAATGGCATCTCACCAATTTCGTACGCCACTAACAGTAATTCAAAGCGGTATTGAATTAATGCAAATTTATTTAGAAGGCATTTCTGAACAAAAACAACAGCCATTTAAAAAACAATTTTTAAGAATAGAATCTGAAGTTTCAAGACTACAAGATTTAATGAATGACGTATTACTTTTAGGCAGGGCAGAGGCCAATAGAACACCTTATAACCCTACTTTTGGTAACATCATTCAATTTTGTAGAGACATAATAGAAAGTAGGTATAATAACCAGGATTATAACAACAGAAAAGTAATATTATATATTTTCGGAACTGCTCAAGAAGTAATGTTTGATGCTAAATTATTAGACCATACTTTAGAAAATATTTTAAGCAATGCTTTCAAATATTCTAACAAGGGAGATATAAAATTTACTATTACTTTTAGTGAAACAACAGTAAATATTGCTGTAAAAGACCAAGGCATTGGCATACCTGCAAACGAAATTGAAAATTTATTTCAACCTTTTTATCGTGCCACAAATGCAACAGAATTTGAAGGTACAGGTTTAGGCCTATCCATTGTAAATGAATTTATAGAAACACATGGAGGTAAATTGTTTGTGGAAAGTGAAATAGATAAAGGCACCACTGTAAATATTCAACTTCCATTATATCAAATAAAAAAATAAAACCAATATTTTATGAGTTTTACAACTAAAATTTTAGTGATAGAAGATGAAGATAATATAAGAGAAAATATTCAAGAATTGTTAGAAGCTAAACAATATCTTGTACGCACAGCAAATAACGGAAGACAGGGCGTTTTAGAAGCAATAGATTTTAGGCCACACTTAATTTTATGCGATATAATGATGCCTAAAATGGATGGTTATAAAGTGTTAGAGTACATTCGTAAAACTAGTATTATTCAAAATGTTCCATTTATATTTTTAACTGCTAAAATTGATAGAAATGATATAAGGCAAGGAATGGAATTAGGAGCAGATGATTACCTAACCAAACCATTTACTGCTAAAGATTTAGTAACAGCAATTGAAACAAGATTAAAAAAACAACAAAAAATAATTGATGAATATGCAAAAGTAAAACACGAATTAGATACCTCTGCTTTTGCAAGCTATTATCATGAGTTTAATACACCATTACATGGCATAATTGGAGGCATTAATTTATTATTAAGTTCCAGAACTTCTTTTAACGATACTCAAATTCAAGAACTACTTTATTCAATTTTAAAATCTGGGTTAAGGCTAAACCATTCATTAGCCAACCTAATGCTTTTTGAAGAAATAAAAAGAGCAGAAGTGCATACTGAATTGCTAAGCATGTTTAACTCTGGTAATTCGTCAGGTAAATGGGCAGATAGAATTAAAACAGAACTAGAAGTTATTGCAAGAGAAATTTATAATAGACCAGAAGATTTAGTTTTTGATATGCAAGCCACCGATGTGCATATTAGTCCTGAATATTTAATGAGAATTTTATTAGAACTAACAGATAATGCATTAAAATTTTCATCAAAGGGAAGCAAAATTTCTATAAAAGGAAAACCAGATGGAGATAATTATTTTATTGAAATAAAAGACAGTGGTAAAGGGTTTGCTATTGAAAATAACAATCAAATAGCACCTTTTAAGCAATTCAATCGTTCTAAATATGAACAACAAGGCTTAGGCATTGGCTTGTATTTGGTTAAAAGATTAGTTGAAATTAATAGTGGAGAAATTAAAATAGAATCAGAAGAAAATAAAGGAACCACTATAACTATTTTATTGCCAAGTTTTGGTATTTAACTTAGCTGTAACTTTCGCCTTTATCTTTGTTTTATGTATAAGCTAATTCGTGATATTTTGTTTTGTTTTCCTCCGGAAAATGTGCATTATTTTTCAATGAATATGCTAAAAATGCTTTGTTCTAACAAGGCAATTAAAAACTTAATCAGTAACCAATTTCAATTTCAACAAACAACCTTACAAAAAGAAGTTTTTGGGTTGCAATTTAAAAATCCTGTTGGCTTAGGTGCAGGTTTCGATAAAAATGCACTTTACTTAAACGAATTAAATGCACTTGGTTTTGGATTTGTAGAAATTGGTACCGTAACACCATTAGCTCAAAATGGCAACGATCGGCCACGTTTATTTCGTTTGCCCAAAGACAAGGCTTTAATAAATAGAATGGGTTTTAATAATGATGGTGTTCATGAAATAAAAAAAAGATTAATTCATTGGCGTAACCAGCCTAGCCTTCAAAGTAACCAATTAATTATTGGCGGAAATATTGGTAAAAATAAAATTACACCCAACGAAAATGCTTGGAAAGATTATGAAATTTGTTTCAATGAATTATTTGAATTGGTTGATTACTTTGTAGTTAATGTAAGTAGCCCAAACACACCAGGTTTAAGAGAATTGCAAGAAAAAGATGCTCTAAGAAAAATTTTGGCACATATTCAAAATCAAAATCAAGGCAAAACAATGCCTAAGCCATTACTCTTAAAAATTGCACCAGATTTAACCCAAGAACAACTAGATGATATTATTGATTTAGGTATAGAAATTAAGTTAGATGGATTAGTAGCAACCAATACAACCATTGATAGGCAAGGGTTGCAAACAAATGCTCAAAAAATTCAGCAAATTGGTGCAGGTGGTTTAAGTGGCAAACCAGTTGCATTAAAAAGCACTCAAGTTGTAAAATATTTGGCACAACAAACACAAAATCAAATTCCCATAATTGCAAGTGGTGGTATTTTTACAGCACAAGATGCTAAAGAAAAATTACAAGCTGGGGCTTCCCTAATTCAAGTTTTTACAGGCTTTATATATCAAGGACCTTCAATTGTAAAAAATATTTGTAAAGAGTTGTAACTATCAAATGGTTAACTGCTATGGTCTGCAATAATTACCCATTTGCCTTTAATCTTTCTAAATAATAAACTGTAATGCCCTGAAATATTGCCAACAGTTCTAAAAAGCTCCCATTTGCCTATCACAAAATAATATTCATTTGAAAGTTTTTTAATGCTAATAATAGTAGAAGAAAATTTTCCCATATGTGCTGTATCCGGATAACTTTTTTTATAATTTGCTAAAGTAGCATGGTAGCCATAAGTTAAACCCTTTTTACCAATAAACATAAGGCTATCATTATTCCAGTAACCAAACATAAAAGCATCTAAATTACCATTGTTCCAGGCTTTCTCTTGTGTTTGTAATATTTGCCTAATAGCAGCTTCATCGGTAGTTTGAGCATTTGTTTTAATTGTAAGGATAATTAAAATAAAAAATATTATTCTTTTCATTATTGGTATTGTTTTAAATGTTTTTAAAGATAATAAAACGCTACTTTGATATAAAATAATTTCTTTTTATTATTCAGCAATAATTAGGTAAAATATAACCTTATTACTTAACTTCGCCACCTTTAAAATAAGGCATTACAAGCATTTTGGTACATGAAAAAGTATAAAGAACTAGAAGGGTTAAATTTACCTTCCATAGAAAAAAAAATATTAGAACAATGGCAAAAAGAGCAGGCTTTTGAAAAAAGTATCTCTTTAAGAGAAGGCTCTAAACCATTTGTTTTTTACGAAGGTCCACCAAGTGCCAATGGCATGCCTGGCATACATCATGTAATTTCAAGAACATTAAAAGATTTAGTTTGCCGTTACAAAACCATGCAAGGCTTTCAGGTAAAACGTAAAGGTGGTTGGGATACACATGGTTTGCCTGTGGAATTAGGTGTTGAAAAAGAATTAGGAATAACTAAAGAAGATATAGGCAAAAAAATTTCGGTGGCAGAGTATAACCAAAAATGCCGTGAAGCTGTTTTGCGTTATAAAAAAGAATGGGATGATATTACTACCAAAATGGGCTACTGGGTTGATTTGAAAGAGCCTTATGTAACTTTCGAAAATAATTATATAGAAAGCCTATGGTGGCTATTAAAAAAGTTATACAATAGAGGACTGTTGTACGAGAGTGTAAGCATACAGCCATACAGCCCTGCTGCTGGTACAGGTTTATCTTCTCACGAATTAAACCAACCTGGTACATATAAAGATGTAAAAGATACCAGTGCAACTATTTTATTTAAAGTAAAAGAAAACGAAAAAAATAAATTTCAAAATATTGAAGGCAATATTTTTTTCATGGCTTGGACTACAACACCATGGACACTTCCTTCAAATTTAGGGCTTACTGTTGGTGCCAATATTGATTATGTTTTAGTAAAAACGTTCAATCCATTTACCCATAAAATTATTCATGTAATAATAGCAAAAGCTTTACTTGGTAAGTATTTTAAGGCAGAAGATGAAAATGGTGATTTTGAAAATTATCAACCAGAAAATAAAAAACTTCCATGGCAAATTATAGCCACATTTAAAGGTAGCGAATTAGAAAATGTGGAATACGAACAACTATTACCTTTCTCTGCTAATACTTTAAGTGTAATTAAAGAACAAACACCTAATGCAAAACCTTTCAGAGTTTTATTAGGAGATTTTGTTACAACCGAAGATGGTACAGGAATTGTTCACACAGCACCTGCATTTGGTGCAGACGACTTTAGAGTAGGAAAAAAATACGATATAGGTATTTTAACCATGGTAGATAAAAGAGGTAAATTTTTAACGGGTATTGAAGATGGCATTTTTTTGTATGGAGAGGAATATGTTAAAGAAGCATATTTAACAGAGGCAGAAAAAGAAACAGAATTTAAAAAACAAAAACAAATATTAGAAACCAACGAAAAAGTAAAAGACTTAAAAAAATATTTAAGTGTAGATGATAGAATTGTATTGAAATTACAAGAAGAAGGAAAACTATTTAAAAAAGAAAAGTACGATCATAACTATCCTCATTGTTGGCGTACAGATAAACCCATTTTATATTATCCATTAGATGCATGGTTTATAAAAACTACTGCATTAAAAGATAGAATGGTTGAACTAAACAAAACTATCAACTGGAAACCAAAAAGCACAGGAGAAGGACGCTTTGGAAACTGGTTAGAAAATATGGTGGACTGGAATTTATCTCGTTCAAGATATTGGGGAACTCCTTTACCTGTTTGGTGTACCGAAGATGGAGATGAGCAAATATGTATAGGTTCTATAGCAGAGTTAGAAGCCAATTTACATCCTAATAGCCCAGTAAAAAATATTACAGATTTACATAAGCCACAGGTAGATGAAGTAATTCTACAATCTTCTAGAGGTAAAGAAATGAAACGTGTTCCAGATCTTGTAGATGTGTGGTTTGATAGTGGTGCAATGCCTTATGCACAATGGCACTTTCCTTTTGAAAATGTAAAAACATTCACCGAAAATTACCCTGCAGATTTTATTGCAGAAGGTGTTGACCAAACACGTGGCTGGTTTTATACATTGCATGCTATTGGTTCTTTAATAAAAGAAGATATTATTGAAGAATTAAAAAATCAAGGATACAGTGAAAATACTATTGAGCAAGTAAAAGGTGTAGCATATAAAACCGTTGTAAGCAATGGGTTAGTTTTAGATAAGAATGGAAATAAAATGAGCAAACGCTTAGGCAACGTTGTAAACCCATTTGATACTATTGAAAAATTTGGAGCTGATGCTACCAGATGGTATTTAATAACCAATGCAAGCCCTTGGGATAATTTAAAATTTGATATTGAAGGAATAAAAGAAGTGCAAAGAAAATTCTTTGGAACCCTTTATAATACTTACCAATTTTTTGTTTTATATGCCAATGTGGATGGATTTGCTTTTGAAGAAAAATATATTCCATTAGCAGATAGACCAGAAATTGACAGATGGATTTTATCCTCATTAAACACTTTAATTGAAAAGTGTACTAGTGCCATGAACGATTATGAACCAACAGCTTCAGGCAGGTTGATAGAAGAGTTTACAGATGAACATTTAAGTAACTGGTATGTACGTTTATCCAGAAGAAGATTTTGGAAAGGAGAATATGAACACGATAAAATTTGTGCTTATCAAACCTTATACGAATGTTTAGAAACTATTATGCAATTAATAGCACCAATTTCCCCATTCTTTAGCGATGCTGTTTTTCAAAACTTAAATGCTGTAACAAAACGGTTTAATGCTTCATCAATTCACCATGTTTCCTACCCAACCAGCAATGCAAATGCAATTGATAAAGATTTAGAAGAAAGAATGCAATTAGCTCAAAATACTTGTTCATTAGTTTTATCCATTCGTAAAAAATCTAACATAAAAGTTCGCCAACCTCTACAAAAAATAATGATACCTGTATTAAATCCAACAATGAAAATACAGTTAGAAAAAGTAGAAGACCTAATTAAAAGCGAAGTAAATATTAAAGATATTCAATACTTAACTGCAACAGAAGGTGTAATAAAGAAAAAAGCAAAAGCAAACTTTAAAACATTGGGGACAAAGTTAGGTGCCAATATGAAGGATGCTGCTAATATAATTTCAAATTTTAGCCAACAACAAATTGCAGAGTTAGAGAAAAGTGGAAGCTTAAATATTCAACTTTCAAACTCAGAATACCAACTTACAGTATCAGATGTAGAAATAGTAGCAGAAGATATACCTGGTTGGTCAGTTGCATCCAATTCAAGTGTAACTGTTGCATTAGATATAACAATTACAGAAGCCCTGCAAAGTGAAGGAGATGCAAGAGAGTTTGTAAATCGTGTACAAAATATAAGAAAAGAAAGCAATTTTGAACTTACAGACCGTATATTCGTGGAATTAGAGAAATTAAATGTGCCCGAAAGCATACAATATTCTCTAAATCAACATAAAACCTATATTTGCGGCGAAATATTAGCTGATTCTATTGATTGGAAGTCAGAATCTTTAATAAAAGGTATCGAGATTGAGGTTAATAGTATAATGCTAAAAATAGCGGTAACTAAAAAAGCGTAAATCTATGGCTACTAAAAAACCTGCTCTAAAAAAAACTGTTAAACCAGTTAAAAAGGCTGCACCAGCAAAAAAAGCTGCACCAGTTAAAAAGGCTGCACTAGCAAAAAAAGCTGCACCTGTTAAAAAGGCTGCTCCAGCAAAAAAAGTTGCACCAGTTAAAAAGGCTGCTCCAGCAAAAAAAGTTGCACCAGCCAAAAAGGCTGCAACAAAGCCGGCTGCAAAAAAAGTTGACAAATCTGTAAAAAAAGATAAGAAGATACCTAAATTAGAGAAACCTTTAAAAAAGGAAGTAAAGCCGGAGGCTAAAAAAGTAGAAAAAGTAATAAAGCCAGAAAAGATTAAAAAAGAGAAGGCACCAAAACCAGCCAAAGAACCTAAGGTTGTTGCACCAAAAAAGATTTTAAAAGCAGGTATGCCTTTAAAGAAAACGCCTGTTAAGCCAGTGAAAGCTAGTGGAATTGAAAAATCTACTACAGTTATTCCAATGAAGCAAAAGCCAATGATTAAAAAAGAAGAGCCTGTAAAAGATGTAAAAATTCCTAAAACTAGTGTAAAAACAAGTGTTGCTTATAAACCTGGGTACACACCTTTAGAAAACAGAGTGGAAAAATCTGCACCAGGTGCACCATTAGTGAAATATAGCGATTCTGACTTGAATGAGTTTAGAGAAATAATATTTAAAAAATTAGAAGCCGCTAAGAAAGAATTGGCTTATTTTCAAGGTGTAATTACTCGTAAAGATGAAGGTGGAGAAGGAGAAGAAGGAAGATATATGACTATGGAAGATGGTAGTTTGAGTATGGAAAGAGAGCAACTTAGCCAAATGGCAAGCAGAACCATAAACTATATAGATAACTTGAAGAAAGCCTTAATGCGAATTGAAAATAAAACTTATGGCATTTGCCGTGTTACTGGTAAATTAATTGATAAAGCCCGTTTACGTGCTGTGCCACATGCAACTTTAAGTTTAGAGGCTAAACTTGGTTTGGTAAAACCATCATCTGCTGAATAACAATATTAGTAATAAATATAGCTTTAAGCCCCGAAAGGGGCTTTTTTTATTTACAGTAAATTGGTGAACTAAGAAATGAATAAAAAATTAATTTATAAATATTGAAGGAATCTTTAACTATTAAATAATTTATAGAATAATATTATATAAATTTTAATGTAAATTTGAATGTAATGATTACGCCTTTAAAAATTACTTTTTTAGGAACAGGTACAAGTAGCGGTGTACCAATGATTGGCTGCAATTGTATGGTTTGTACCTCAAGAAATACTAAAGATAAAAGGCTAAGAAGTAGCATTTTGGTTCAATCTGCTACAACAACTATTGTGGTAGATACTACACCAGATTTTAGATATCAAATGTTGTGTACTAACACTAAACATGTGGATGCCATTTTATTTACTCACCCCCATAAAGATCATATTGCAGGATTAGATGATGTAAGAGCATTTAATTTCTTAACTAATCAGCCTATGCAATTATATGCCAACTCTCTAACTGCCGAAGCTTTGAGAAGAGATTTTTATTATGCATTTTCAGATAAAAAATATCCTGGCGTGCCAAATTTGAATATCCATATTATTGACACAAATAGCTTTTTTATTGGCGATATTCCAATACAACCTATTTTGGTTTGGCATTTAAATATGCCTGTATTTGGGTACAAATTTGGAAACTTTACTTATATAACTGATGCAAATAGAATTGATGAAAAAGAACAAAAATTAATTAGTAATTCAACAATTTTGGTTTTAAATGCATTAAGAAAAGAAAAGCATATTTCTCATTTTACGTTAGACGAAGCTACCCAATTAGCCCAAGTACTGCAGGCCCAAAAAACTTACTTTACACATATCAGCCATCAACTTGGTTTATATAATGAAATAAATAACAGCTTACCCAAAAATATTGAATTAGCTTATGATGGATTAGTTGTAGAAGTAAGTTAAGAAAAGTTAGTACTTACAGATAAATAATTGAAATGTAAAGATGTTTAAAGAGTATTTTACATATTCAAAAAGAGAAAGAAATGCAATAATAATTCTTCTACTTATTATTATTGCTAGCATCATTATTCCCTTTTTCTACCAACCAAAATTTAATACCAATAAAATAAATATTGCTTTGGCAGATTCTATTAATGCCTTACAAAAAAGAAGTACTACTGCAAAAAAATATTCTAAAAATTGGAGTAATCAACAATCAGATTTTAATGATGAAAAGGTTACTGAAATTATTTTATTTTATTTTGACCCCAATACCTTAGATATGGATGGTTGGAAAAAATTAGGACTAAGAGATAAAACAATAAACACTATTTTAAACTATATATCTAAAGGAGGAAAATTTAGAACACCAGAAGACATTAGAAAAATATGGGGCTTAAAAAAAGAAGAGGCAGATAGATTAATACCCTATATAAGAATAAAGCCTGACGAAACTTATAAAACAAGTGCCAACAGAACAAAGCAAGTTATTAATACAAACAAAAATGAAAAAAAATCTTTACTAGATATTAATACTGTAACAGCTTGGCAGCTTAAACAAATACCCAATATAGGCAACTCATTACCTTATAAGATAGTTACTTATAGAGAAAAGTTGGGAGGTTATTTATTTATTCATCAGCTAAAAGAAGTGTATGAAATGACGGATACATTATACCACAATATTTTACCTTATATACAATTGATACCAATAAAAATTAAAAAAATTAATCTAAACAAAGCAACAGAATATGATTTAAGTATGCACCCCTATATTGATAAAAATATTGCTAAAGCTATAGTAATACAAAGAACGAAATATGGGACTTATAATTCCATACAAGAATTAAAAACCAAAATCGTTTTTTTAAAAGAAGAAGTTTTTTTAAAGTTTGAACCTTATATAACTGTACAAGATGAATAGAGTATAGTCTAAAAATTTATACTAACATTTATCCATTCATCATCAAATTTTGCTTGGTATTTTTTATAAAATTGAATAGCTGGTTCATTCCAGTTCAGCACTTGCCAAACAATACCATTTAATTTGTTATTTTTTGCCTCTTCAATTAATTGTTCAAATAATTTACCACCAATTCCTTTTCCTCTCATCTCCTCCGAAACAATAATATCTTCTAAATACATTCTTTGCCCCTTCCATGTACTATATCTAATATAGTATAATGCAAAGCCTACAATTTTTTCTATATTATTTTCTGTTGTAGAAGCTACAAAGCCCTTCCATACAGGGTTTGTGCCAAAACCACTTTCTACAAAATGCTCAAAAGATACTGTTACTTCTTCGGGAGCTTTTTCAAAATGTGCAAGTTCCTTTATCAATTCTAATAAACGGCTACAGTCTGCTTTTTCGGCTCTTCTAATGTTTATCATCCTTTATATTATTACTGACCTTGTGCAAGGCTATAACTTTTTTTATCGCCCCAGCTATTTAATAATTCTAAACTACAAATTTTAAAATCGCCACTTAGGTTAACATATAAACCAATTATATCTTGCTGGTTTAAGGCAGTATCGTCTATACTTTCAAAACGAGCATTGTATTGATTTACTAAATTGGTATAACGGCTACCAGTTGGCCAAACTTGTGTGCCTCTATTACTAATATTAACTAACTTAAATTTTACACCTGCATGCCTTAAACATTTTTTTGCTAATTCTTCTGGTTGCACATTGCTTTCAATAAACATATCTACTCCAACAATTTTTTCACCAGTGTTTTCTGTTGTTTCAAGCATTGGGTTTTTATCTAAATGTAAAACAGAGCAGGAAAAGGGTACATCATTTAAATAAGCTTTAGGATTATGTTTTGGTTGTTTACCAAAATTGGCAATAATAGTATCTGCAAACTCTGTAGTATTTAATGCAGGGGTTGTTTTATCTCCAAAATCTCCTGTATGTACACCACTCTCTAAAGTATATAATAAAGCATTTTCAATTAAACTTGCACTTTCCATTAATCCTATATGCTGCAACATGCCAACACCACTTAACAATAAAGAAGTTGGATTAGCAATATTTTTTCCAGCAATATCTGGTGCAGTACCATGTACAGCTTCAAAAATAGAAATATGGTCTCCAATATTGGCACTTGGTGCAAAGCCTAACCCACCAACTAAGCCTGCACATAAATCGCTTACAATATCTCCTTGTAAATTAGTTAAAACAACCACATCAAATAAATTGGGTTTAGTTACTAACTTCATACATAAATCATCAACAATTACATCATCTGCATTTAATTCGGGATATTCTTTAGCAACTTCATAAAACACATCTAAAAATAAGCCATCGGTAATTTTCATAATGTTTGCTTTATGCCCACAGGTAATTCTTTTGGCTCCTTTTTTCTTTGCCATTTCAAAAGCATATCTGATAACTTGCATGCTACCTGGTCTGGTAATAAATCTTCTGCTTAAAGCAACATCATGAGTAAGCATGTGTTCAACACCACCATAAGTATCTTCAATATTTTCTCTTACAATAGTAATATCAATAGGAATACCAGCTTTGCTAAAAACAGAATCAACCCCATGTAATGTTTGAAAAGTTCTTTTATTTGCATAAGTGTTCCAGGTTTTACGTGCTGTAACATTTACACTTTTTACACCTTTTCCTTTTGGCGTTTCCATTGGTCCTTTAAATAAAATACCTGTTTGCTCAATAGTTTGTTGTGCTAAAGGTGTCATGCCATTGCTAAAACCTTTATCAAAAACCCATTTACCCATTTCAACTATTTGATAGTCTAAAGCAACATTAGCTGCATTAAATATTTTTAAAGTAGCATCCATAATTTCTGGGCCAATGCCATCTCCTTTTGCAACTGCTATTTTCCTCATTGTACTTTATTTTTGAGGTGCAAAAGTAAGGGTTGAAAGTGTAGTAACTTGTGAAAGAAAAAGTAAATAAATAATTTTATTATGGATATTAAATAGGTAATTTTTATACATTGTTAAATTGTAAGAGAATTGATAGATTTTAATCTGCAATTTTTTATCTTTACAGTTCAAAATTAAAAAACTATGTCTTTTTTCAAATCCGGAAACCCAACTTTATCTCAAAAAATGTTCGAGAAAAGCCTTAATGCTCAGGCAGAAATGCAAGGTACAATGAGCGTTAGGGGAACAATGAATAAGTTTGGCTTTTTATTACTTACAGTTATTGGTGGTGCAGCTTACACTTGGCAATTATATGTTAGTGGTCAGGAAAAATTGATGACTACACTTATGATTGTTGGTGTAATTGGAGGCTTAATTTCAGCTCTTGCAATTGCTTTTAAACCTAATTGGGCTCCTTTTTTAGCTCCTGCTTACGGTATTTTAGAAGGGTTTTTTATAGGTGCAATCTCTGTTGTTATTAATAATATGCTTGCAGAAGAAGGGCAACCTAATATTATTATGCAAGCTGTTGGTTTAACTTTTGGTGTTGCAATTGCAATGTTTGTATTGTATAATTTCAGAATTATTAAACCTACCGAAAAATTTAAAAGTATTATTGTTAGTGCTACAGTAGGTATTGCAATTTTTTATGGCATAACCTTATTGTTGGGCTTTTTTGGCGTAAAAATGGATTTTATGGCCTTTGGTAATGGTAGTTTATTAGGTATTGGTATAAACCTATTTATAGTTGCTATTGCTGCCTTAAATTTAATTTTAGATTTTGATATGATAGAACAAGGAGCCGAAAGAGGTGCCCCTAAATTTATGGAGTGGTATGGTGCTTTTGGTTTATTGGTAACTATTGTTTGGTTATATATTGAAATTTTAAAACTATTAAGCCGTTTCTCTGGCAGAGATTAGAAGAGAAATACAGGTAAAAATTTAAAAGCCCCTTGTACATTACAACAAGGGGCTTTTAAATTTATTTAATGCTTATTTTTTATTTTTTAGCTAATTCGGCAGCCATTGTTTTACCAATATCTGCAGGGCTTGCAACAACAGCAATTCCACATTCTGCCATAATTTTCATTTTAGCAGCAGCAGTATCATCTGCACCACCAACAATTGCACCAGCATGACCCATTCTACGACCTGGAGGTGCTGTTTGTCCAGCAATAAAACCTACTACTGGTTTTGTTTTATTGTCTTTAATCCAACGTGCAGCATCAGCTTCCATACTTCCTCCAATTTCGCCAATCATAATAATACCTTCTGTTTCAGGGTCATCCATTAAAAGTTTTACAGCTTCAACAGTTGGTGTGCCAATTATTGGGTCTCCACCAATACCAATAGCAGTAGATATACCTAAACCTGCTTTTACAGCTTGATCGGCAGCTTCGTAAGTTAATGTACCAGATTTAGAAACAATGCCGATTTTCCCTTTCTTAAATATAAAGCCAGGCATAATACCAACTTTGGCTTCTTCTGCAGTAATTACACCAGGGCAATTAGGACCAATTAACCTTGTACTTTTCCCTTGTAAATAATTTTTCACTTTTACCATATCTTGTACAGGAATACCCTCGGTAATGCAAACAACTAAAGCAATACCTGCATCGGCAGCTTCCATAATTGCATCAGCAGCAAAAGCTGGTGGTACAAATATGATACTAACATTGGCTCCTGTGGTTTTTACTGCTTCTGCAACAGTATTAAATACTGGTTTATCTATATGGAAAGTTCCGCCTTTATTGGGTGTTACACCACCAACAACATTGGTTCCATATTCTAACATTTGAGTTGCATGAAAAGTACCTTCGGTACCTGTAAAACCCTGAACAATAATTTTAGAGTTTTTATTAACTAATACTGCCATTTGAAGATTTTTTGTGTCGCAAAAATAAGAGAAACTAAAGCATTGGCAATATAAAATTTAAAAGACTACCCTTCTTTTTTAGTTGTTTTAAATTGTTTATTAATAGAAGTAAATGTAAAGTTGAACTACCACTTATAATTTTAAAGTATGTTTTATTATTATTGTACTATTAAAACTATATTTTGCAAAAAAATTAAAGAAATGAAAAAAATACATCTTAGCATCATACTAATTGTTCTTATTTCTTTTTCTTATGCACAACGTGGTGGTAGTTTAAAATGGAATGAGGCTGGAAATGCTTATTATACTACCGAAAAAGGAGATATTGTAAAATTTAGCTTACCTAAATTTGATAAAACCATTTTAGTGGAGAAAAAAGCATTAGTACCTGAAGGGAAAAATTCGGAATTAAGTATTAAAAGCTTTTCAGTAAGTACTGATGAAAATGTTTTTTTAATTTTTAGTAATAGTAAAAAAGTTTGGAGATATGAAACAAGAGGGGATTATTTTATTTATAATAAAAACACAGGAAAATTAGCTCAATTGGGTAAATCACTAAGTGCATCTACATTAATGTTTGCTAAAATTTCTCCCGATGGAAAAAAAGCTGCGTATGTAAGCAAACACAATATTTATGTTGAGGATTTAGGTACTAATAAAATAACTAAGCTAACAAAAGATGGTACAGATAGAATAATTAATGGCACTTTTGATTGGGTATATGAAGAAGAGTTTGGCTGTAGAGATGGATTTAGATGGAACCCAGATAGTAAAAGCATTGCATATTGGCAAATAGATGCAAGAAATATTCGCAACTTTTTAATGATAAATAATACCGACTCTATTTATTCTTTTACCATTCCTGTAGAATATCCTAAAGTTGGCGAAGACCCATCAGCTTGTAAAGTAGGTGTGGTAGATATTGCAACCCAAAAAACAAAATGGATGAATGTGCCAGGAAGTGCTATTCAAAATTATATTACAAGAATGGAGTGGGCCAATAATGGTAAACTTATAATTCAGCAACTTGATAGAAAACAACAAGTAAGTAAAATTTATTTTTTAAACTCAAAAACTGCAACTGCATCTTTAATTTATACTGAAAAAGATAATGCATGGATTGATATTAAAAGTAGGTGGAATAACGATAATCCAATGGGTTGGGAATGGGTGAATAATAATAAAGACTTTTTATGGGTTAGCGAAAAAGATGGTTGGAGGCATATTTATTTAATAAGCAACGAAGGGGAAAAAGAAACCTTATTAACTAATGGAGAGTATGATATGATTGACTTTTGTGGTATAGATGAAAAAACAGGCTTTGTATATTTTACGGCATCGCCAAACAATGCATTGCAAAAATATTTGTATAAAGTTAAGTTAGATGGAACAGGTAACGCAATTTTAGTTTCCTCTGCTGAACAAAATGGCACTCATAGTTATCAGGTTTCTCCAAATGGGTTATATGCAAAACATAGTTTTTCTAGTGCCACTATACCACCATCTGAAGAGTGGGTTAATTTGCAAACAGGAGAAAATATAAAAGGAGAAATTAAAACAAAGCCAAATAAAAATGCAACTACCCAATTTTTTAAAGTAACCACAGAAGATGGCGTAACTATGGATGGCTGGAAAATTTTACCAGAAAATTTCGATTCTACCAAAAAATACCCTGTTGTGTTTTATGTATATACCGAGCCAGGCTCTGCTACTGTTAGAGATACTTATGGTAGTGCAAGTACTTTTTTGTATCAAGGAAATATTGCTGCTGATGGCTATATTCAGATTAGCCTTGATGGAAGAGGAACCCCATTGCCTAAAGGTGCTGCTTGGAGAAAATCTATTTATAAAAAAGTTGGAATTTTGAATGTAAGAGACCAAGCAATGGCTGCAAAAGAAATTTTAAAATGGAATTATGTAGATAAAAGCAGAATTGCAGTTTGGGGCTGGAGTGGTGGTGGCTCAACTACTTTAAACTTATTATTTCAATATGCCGATATCTATCAAACAGGCATTGCTATTGCACCAGTTGCAAGCAGGTTAACTTATGATAATATATATGAAGAACGCTATATGGGGTTGCCACAAGAAAATAAAGACGACTATATTCAGGCTTCTGCCATAACACATGCAAAAGGATTGAAAGGAAATTTACTATTAGTACATGGAACAGGAGATGATAATGTGCATTATCAAAACACAGAATTGTTAATTAATGAATTGGTTAAATTTAATAAGCAGTTCACTCTAATGTCTTACCCTAATCGTTCTCATAGTATTAGCGAAGGCAAAGGTACTTTTCAACATTTATCAACACTATTTACAAATTATTTAAAACAACATTGCCCAGGAGGTGGAAGATAGTTCTTGCACTAACGATATTTTTAGTTTTTTGCTTTAATTGATTTTGAGTGCTAATGATGTAATTTTAAAAAAAATATTTTTTTTAAGTAGGTAACCAACCTTTGCCAAACTACAATGCAAAGGAGTTTTTCTACGATTCGTTAAAAGCTAAAAGAATTGAAAATATTGAGTATTTATTAAACATAACAAGTGAAGAGTGGAAAGACTTTGAAGAAAGCATTTTTCCATCAAATAAAAGAAGGCTAAATGATTCTCAAAAGCAAGCCATTTACAAACCATTTTATACAGAATAAACCTGTTTATACAAGATGAAATTAGTATTGCTTGTCTTTTTTTCCGTTTTGTTTCATACACTGCTGCAAGCACAGCAACCCCATTCCTTACTACACAAAGCAGACAGTTTAGCAACAATAGGGGAATATGAAGCTGCTATAAAACTAAGAGAGCAACACTTACAAACAATCAATTCCAATGACACTGCATACAACGATTATATATTTTCCTTAGCCAAATTATACAATGCAAATAAACAATATTATAAGGCTGTAAATCTTTATGAAACTTCTTTAAATGGGTATTTAAAAAACACTGAAAAAAATAAAGAAAAATTAGCTGATAACTACAACAACCTTGCTCTTGCTTATGAAGCTATTGGCAGGTACGACAAAAGCATCAGCTATCTTACCAAAGCATACAATATTGTAAGAAAATATTACAGCAACAACATAGGCAGTAACATAACAGGTATGGGAAACCTTATTACTGCTTTAATAGACAATGGCGATATGAAAGCTGCCAAAAATCTGTTAGATACATTGAATGAATACAGAGCAAATTTCAATCACCCTCCTTTACGAAAAGAATGGAACAAACTGAACGCTTATGAAAAATGGAATAGAGATATTTTTATTTTACTTACAGCCATAAGATATTATGCCAATGCAGGTGATGAAAAAAATATACAAACACATATAGCAGCATTAGAAAAAAAATTTACACCGCCTTTATCCACAGAAAAGAAAAATGATTTAGCCCATTTATTGGAAGCCTATGATGCAATAGCATATCAATATCGCATAAGCAAGAATTATACAAAAGCATTAGAATATTATGCCAAAGCCGAAGCTCTTGTGCATGAAGATTTTTACAAAATGAAAGCCGCCGCCCACAAAGCTATTATTTATAATATAATGGGCAAATATCAAGATGCTTATAGTTATGTAGAAAAAGCATTAACTGTTTTTCAGTTTCCCCCAGAAAACAACAGTCATTATGGTTTAATAGCTTTAAAAGCAGAGCTATTACAATCGTTGCATAAAAACAAAGAAGCTGTAAAGCAATTAGAACAACTTTACAGCCTACTCCTTAAACAAAATATTACTGCAGATAATTTTTCAACTTTTTTCCTCAACCAGTTTACACATAAAATAAACCATACACAAATTATTATTTTCATAAAGTCTGGAAATATTTATTATGGAATGTTCAACCAAAGCAAACAAAAAGAACATCTTACCACAGCAACACATTTTTATACATTAGCTGCACAATTATTTAAAACTTATTACTCCAGAGAATTTTACAATAAAGCATTAGATGACCTGAACAAACAAATAACAGAAAAAATATTGACTGTATCTCTTGAACAAAAAAATACAGATTACTCATCAGCCGTAAATCTTATAGAAAACAACACATCCAAACATTTATGGAAAAAATTTCTGAGCCGTTACAGCGAAAATCTTAAAACCCCTTACGAATTGCTGAACAAAAGAAATATGCTTGCAGCAGCATTAAGCAATTACGAAATACTTGACAATAAAACCCAAGAAGATAAAAAACAACAGCAACAACTAAACCAACAAATTGCAGTATTAGACAAAGAAATTAGCAAAACAGACCAATTTTTTCACACATTCCAATCGGAAGAGTTTGCCATCAAAAACATTCAAAAAAAGCTGCACAAAAACCAACTCATTATAAAATATACTGTGGCAGATAATAAAGTATATGGTTTAGCTGTTACTTACAATAATATTTATTTGCACGAAATAGGCAGTATTGCTCACTTACAAAATCAGGTCAATTTGTTTCATGCAGCTTTAAAAAACATCAGCCCTATATATAAAAAAAATGCTGAAACATTATTTACATTATTAGTAAAGCCCTTTTACGAAGAATTAAAGAACACAACTGACATAATTATAATTCCAGAAGATTTTTTAAGTTTTCTTCCCTTTGAAGCATTGATTAATCCTAATACCAATCATTTATTAATTACAGACTACACTATCAGTTATTCTTATGCTTTACAATTATGGCAACTCCAAAATGCAGCCAACAAACACATTACAGGCACAGTAGCTTTTGCACCAGATTATCCAAATTTACCTTTACCCGTTAAAAATGCTATTACCACACGTGGCGATTTATACAATTTAGAAAATACCAGCAAAGAAGCAGCACAAATAGTACAAATTAACAAAGGTGTATTGTACAATGGCAACAATGCTACAAAAAACAACTTTCTAAACAGTCTTGGCAAATATGGCATTTATCATTTAGCCATGCACGCCCAAATAGACAACAATCGTTACGAAAACTCCAACCTTATTTTCAGTAATGATGAAAAGCTACATTTTTATCAACTATATGCATTGAATTTTCCTGCTCAAATGGTAGTTTTAAGTGCCTGCAATACAGGTATTGGCACTATGCAACATGGCGAAGGATTAATGAGTTTATCAAGAGCATTAGTATATAGTGGTGTGCAATCTTCTGTTTATTCTTTATGGGAAGTGCCTGATAAAGAAACAGCAGAACTAATGATTTTATTTTATAAAAATCTTGGTAAAGGTCAATCAAAAGACGAAGCATTAAAAAATGCCAAACAACAATTTATTAAAAACAATCCTGCAAAATCGCATCCCTATTATTGGGCAGGATTTGTAATAAACGGCAATACACAACCCATAAAAAATACTAACTACACAATATGGCTTATACTTGTTGGTGGAGTAATAATTTTATTAAGCGGTTGGTGGATAAAGAAAAAATATAAGAAAACTACTTATTCAGTTTCTTAAATAAAGTCTTTGCTGCATCTTGAAAAGGGTTTTCATTTTCCGATACATATTTTACCAAAGGAATAGCGTTTTCTTTATCACCTGTTTTTAAATAAGCCATTGCCAAATACCATTTACCCATTACTATAAATTCATATTCGGTAAAATTGTATTGCTTTAAAATTTCTATAGATTCATTTGGCTGATTAAGTTGCAAAAAACAAATGGCTTTATAAAGAATAGGATAGTCTTTTTTGTGTATTGTGTATAATTCATCAAATAAAGTTAAAGCCGTTTCATATTGTCCTTTTTCATAAGCATTAAAAGCAGCAAACACATTTTTTTCATTATCATTATTGCCTCTTACAATTGGTTGCACAGTATTTGGATAGGGTTGATAATATGCAGCATACAACTCTTTTGCATCAGGCTTTTGCACAAGAACCAATATTCCAGAACCTGCAATAAATATAATGGCAGCAGCAATGTACAGCCATTTTCTTACATTGATTTTCCCTACTTTTCCTTGCTCATATTGTTGTAATTGTTGTTTCAGTTCCTGCCTTTTGTTTAAATGTATAGCTGCTTTTAGCTGTTGTTGAAAAGTTACTTCTTCTGCAAATGCTTTATCCGTTTGCAGCAATTCATTAAACTGCTGCAATGCTTCCTTGCTCAAATTATTTTCAAAATATTGTGTTATCAATGTTTGCTTATCCATTTTTTCCCATCAGGTTTTTTAATTGCTTAAGGCATCTATGTTTTTGGCTTTTTACTACATCTTTATTATCATAATTCATCAGGTGCATTATTTCTTCCAATTTTTTTTCTTCATAATAGAACAACGTGAGCATTTTTCTACATTGTTCTCCTAATTGTTCAAAATGTTTTTGCAGCAAAGCCGTTTGTTCCTCTTGCTGTTCTGTTTCATAACTGTTCCATTCAACAGCTTCATCTATACTCATCATTACTTGTTTGTTTTGCTTTTTCAGATAAGCAAACAACATAAATTTTCCTATGGCAAATAAATATGTAGTTAAAGAACTTTTTAAATTATCCAATTTTCCTTTTCGAGCATTTTCAATTAATGCAATTACTGCATCTTGATATATATCTGTTGCTTCATATTCAGAAACATCATACTTACCTGCAAAAGAAATAAATCCTTGCTTATTACAATTATAAACATCCTTTACTGTTGCTTCATTCCCCAGTTTTAGCTGTGCTATTGTATTCATTAGTGTAAATAATGTAGTAAAAGTAAACGCAAAGAAAAAAATAAAAAATAATGTTTACTTTTTTCTGTTTTAGCACACTAAGTATTTATACAGCTAAAAAAACTAAATATGAAAGCATTATTTATTGTAGGGGGCATTTTTTTTATGATTACACAGTTAAACTCCCAAACCGTATGGGAAAAAACCAAAGAAAAAGCCAAAGAAAAAACGGAACAAAGGAGAGAAACCAGAACCGATGAAGCTATTGACAAAGGATTAGATAAAGTAGAAAAAGGCATAAAAGGAATTTTTAAAAAGAAAAAGAAGAAAAACGAATCAGAAAATAAAGAAACAAAAGAAACAGCGAATGATAATGAAACTACTACACCTACCACTTCTTCAGATAATACAGATACTACTCCTGTAACGCCTATAAACAAAGGCTTTAAAGCTTACAGCAAATTTGATTTTATACCCGGTGAAAAAATAACATCTTATGAAGATTTTTCGCAAGATGCCGTTGGCGATTTTCCCGCAAAATGGAGTACCAATGCATCAGGCGAAGTAGTAACTTTTAAAGGTGTAGAAAACAAATGGCTACAATTTGGCAACAATGGTATTTTTTTCCCCGAATTTGTAAATACACTACCCGAAAATTTTACCATAGAATTTGATATGGCTGTAACAGATGATTTCAGTGAAATGCAATCTGGACTGAAATTGTATTTTACACCTGTAAGCAACCGCAACTTAATGTTTGACCAGTTTTTTGACAACAAACCAGGTGTAGGCATAGACATTCATCCAAATGTAACCAATGACGAAAATGCAAAAAGCACTACTAAAATTTGGGTTTTTGGTAAAACAGAAAATAAACTGTTAGAAAATGAAGCTGCTTTTACAGGTTGGAAAATTTCAGAAGTAAACCATATTTCTGTTTGGCGACAAAAAACAAGACTAAGAATATATATTAATGAAACCAAAGTGTGGGATTTGCCAAGAGCATTTGAAGCAGATATACAGTATGCTCCTTTATTTGCCACCAATATATGGGATGGCAGTGCTTTTCTTGCTAATTTACGTGTTGCAGAATGCTTGCCTGATACAAGAAACAAACTGATTACAGAAGGAAAATTTGTTACTAATGGTATTTTGTTTGAATTTCAAAAAGCAGAAGTAAAACCTGAAAGCTATGCTGTAATTAAAGAAATAGCAACTGTATTAAAAGAAAATCCAACCATTAAAATAAAAATAACAGGACACACCAGCAATGATGGCGATGCCAATGCCAATCTTACTTTATCTAAACAAAGAGCTGCTGCTGTGCAAAGTGTTTTAACCAATGAATTTGGCATAGATGCTTCTCGTATGCAAACAGATGGCAAAGGAGGCAGCGAGCCTGTTGATACCACAAATACACCTACAGGAAAAGCCAATAACAGACGAGTAGAATTTATAAAACTTTAAATAAAAAATCAATAAATCATTTCACTAAAAGCAAAAAACATGAAAAGAATAATGATAGCTGCAATATGCTTTATTTCATTGCAGGCTGTAAAAGCACAGATTGAAGGAATAACTGCCTTTGAACAACCTTCTACAAGTAAAATTACTCCTAAGCTAAAAGTTTCTATTAATACAAAACAGGCAAATAGTATTGACGTATCTCAGGACAATAAAGCGTTTGCAAATTTTACTACACAGCAATTAGTCGATGGATGGGAAAGAACCAAAACATCTGTGTACTCATCATCAACAAAAGACGCATTTGGTACTATTGCAGTTTCAATAATATATTTAAAAGTCAAAAGATTACCCGATAATTCAGGAATGTGGGTTGTACGGCAAGCAGGCTTACTCAATCCATTAACAAAAAAAACGGATTATAGTACTAGAGACAGTACGCTGTTTCCTAATCCATTCTTTAAAAAAACCACAAAACCTATTCCTGGAACTAAATTAGAATGGCATCAAGAATTTACTATTTCCAACATTGAATTTGAAACTTTGTTTGTAGATGATGAAAAAGTTGACCCCTATCGTAAAACATCTGAATATGCAGGATTACTTGAATTTAAAATATTTACAAAAAACGGCACTCAGAAAAAATTAATCAAAAATGGCGGTATTATTTTTAATAAAACTGCCAACCAAAACGCAATAAGTTATGTACCAATGGAAATAGGGAAAAAGTATCCTGCACTAGGTAATCCTACTTTTAACTTTAGCATTTCTCAGACAGATTTTGAAAAAGGGTATATCAGTATAGCAGGTTCTTTATCAGATATGGACCCAACAAAAGCCATAGAATCATCAACTATAGGTTTGATGACCACTTTACAGGAATTAAACAACAGCACTAATAAAGATTTGAAAGATTGTGTATATCAAAAAAATTATATAGATATTAAAAAAGGGGATTACACATTCAGAGTTCATTTTATTATAAAACCTGTCGGATAATTAATTTTTTCTATTCAAATAAATAAAGGCTGCACTTGTGCAGCCTTTATTTTATATTCATCATTTCAATTGTCTTTGTTCATTGTACTTTTAATTGCAGCTTATTATTCAAATGTAAGGCTGCTTTTAGCTGTTGCTGAAAAGCTACTTGTTCTTCAAATGTTTTATCTGTATCCAGCAATTTATAAAACTATTGCACTGCTTTATTGTTCGAATTGTTTTTAAGATATTGCTTTTGATAATACTTGCATACAAATAATTATTAAGTAAATTTCAGTTATTAGAACTCACAATTTTTTGGTGTTCTTGCAAAAGGTATTACATCTCTAATATTTGTCATGCCTGTTACAAATTGCACCATACGTTCAAAGCCTAAACCAAAACCTGCATGAGGTACAGTTCCAAATCTTCTGGTATCTAAATACCAGTTCATTTCTTGTGCAGGAATATCAAATTGTTTCATTTTTGCTAGTAACACATCATATCTTTCTTCTCTTTGACTGCCACCTACAATTTCACCTATACCAGGTGCCAAAATATCCATTGCTGCAACGGTTTCTTTACCTGGCTCGCAACCTTCATTTAATCTCATGTAAAATGCTTTAATAGCTGCAGGGTAGCCAGTTACTATTACAGGCTTTTTAAAATGTTTTTCAACTAAATATCTTTCATGTTCACTTTGCATATCAATGCCCCAACTAACATCATACTTAAATTTCTTTTTCTTATAAGCTGGGCTATTTATTAAAATATCAATAGCTTCGGTATAGGTAATTCTTTCAAATTTATTTTCAGTTACAAAATTTAATTTTTCTAAAAGGCCAAACTCTTGCCTTTCATTTTGTGGCTTTTGTTTTTCTTCTTCTGCTAATCTGGCATCTAAAAATTCAAGGTCTTCTTTATTATTATTCATTACATATTTAATAATGTACTGAATAAAATTCTCTGCCAAATCCATATTATCTTCAATATCATTAAAGGCAACTTCTGGTTCAATCATCCAAAACTCGGCTAAATGCCTTGTAGTATTGCTGTTTTCAGCCCTAAAGGTTGGCCCAAAAGTATAAACCTCACTAAAAGCCATTGCCCCCAATTCAGCTTCTAACTGTCCACTAAC
>Ga0268298_10000479_pt1 | contig 51927 bp, 56 predicted proteins | sample WWTPWeurt_MetaG_FD_194462 | JGI IMG/M metagenome (GOLD analysis project Ga0268298, IMG submission 194462) | Activated sludge microbial communities from WWTP in Nijmegen, Gelderland, Netherland - WWTP Weurt | ecosystem: Engineered > WWTP > Aerobic digester > Activated sludge | place... | reverse complement strand
TATTCGCTTTATTGGAGCCTGCGGTCCTACAACTTCCTCCTGGAAAAGGAAATTGATCAGGCCCAAAGCGTTCTGGCGAATTTGCCCCCCTATTACAAGTTTTGGGCCATGCCCAGCAGCTACCAACGTTTTTCGCGGGAAGCCATGGACTTCGTGCGCGATAAGCTGGCCATCGTCGATAGCCTCCACAACGTCCAGACCAACATCCCGCGCATCGACTCCGACTGGCACCTGCGCACGATCTACAAGAACGTCGAAAAAGAGTTCGACATCGACGAATTGTCGAAAGCCGTGGACACCAAACTGGAACGGATCGAGCAGTCCTACAACTCCGCGCGGGATTTCATTTCCACCAATTTCTTCATCGCGGTGGAGATCGTTCTCATCCTCTCCCTGGCGTGGATGGTCCTCGACACCTCCCTCCTCTTCATCATCGCTCAAAAATAGCCCTCCGTTGACGGAGACCCGCGGGTTTGGTATGCTCAAGTCGAATTTTTCCGGAGGATCCCCTTTATGGCCGAAGCCGAAGTGACATTGGTAATCGTAAAGCCGGACGGTTTGAAGAAATCGTTGACCGGCAACATTTTAACGAAGCTCGCCGAGGCGCGCTTCATGATCGTGGGCGCGAAAGTCGTCCGCGTTTCCCGTGAACTGGCGGAAGCCCATTACCAGCATCTGAAAGAAAAGCCCTTCTTCAACGATCTGATTGAATACATCCAGGGCAAGCCCTACGGCCCGGAATTCGAGCGCGTCATGGCCTTGGTGTACAAAGGTCCCAACGCCATCAAAAAAGTGCGCGAAATTGCCGGCGCCACGAACCCGGAAGAGGCGGATTCCGTCTCCATCCGCGGGTCTTTCGGGCGGATCACCACCAAAGGCGTTTTTGAAAACGTGATCCACGCCTCTTCCGACGCCAAGGACGCCGAGCGCGAAATCAAGCTTTGGTTCAAACCGGAAGAGATCGTCGCCGAAATCTATCCCACCAAAAAGGCCACCATCGCCTCCGCCGAAGCGGTTGTTTGGGCGTAACCCTTCCCGTCGGGGTGGATTTTCGTCCGGGGATGGGGTAAAATAATCCCTCGCCGCTTTAAGCGACCCCGATCGTTGGGGTCGGGACGTTTGAAAAGACCCAAAACACGGGGCTGTAGCTCAGCTGGGAGAGCGCCTGCATGGCATGCAGGAGGTCGTCGGTTCGATCCCGATCAGCTCCACAATTTATTGAGTTCGATCCTGACCGAGGCGAGGGAGCCGAGGAAATGGTTGAAGGCCGTTAGGCCGGAAACCACGATCAGCTCCACAATTTATTGAGTTCGATTTGAAAAAATAAGCCCAACCCGGCGCGGGTTGGGTTTTTTGGTTTCGGGAGGCCTATGGCCATTCGTGTCCAATCGGGCGAGGCGGGGGGGCGCTACATCAAAGCCCGCCCCCGCGGACCGGAGGTTCGGCCCATCCTGGCCCGAATTCGAAAATCCCTTTTTGACATTTTGCGGCCCCGGCTGGCGGGGGCGCGGTTTTTGGACCTTTACGCCGGAACCGGCACCGTGGGCATCGAGGCCTTGTCGAACGGCGCCGCCGACGTGGTGTTTGTGGACGCGAGCCGGGATTCCTGCCGGATGGTCGAGGACAATCTCGCCCATTTGGGCTACGCCGCCCGCGCCCAGGTGATTCGCGCCGACGCCGTGAGGGAATTGCGTTTCGTCGGCGCGCGGCCCTTCGATATCGTCTTCATGGGGCCGCCCTACAAAGACGATCAAAAGAAGCCCCTGGCCCTCACGTTGCCGACGTTGGCGGCGTTGGGCGCGGCGGGGCTCGCGGGGTCGGCCACGTGGGTTATCGGTCAGCACCACAAAAAAGAGCCGACGGCCCCGCTTCCCGAGGGGTGGACGATTTTTCGCGAAAAAGAATACGGCGACAGCGTGTTGACGTTCTTCCAACGAAAGGCCTGACCCATGACCAAGAAAAACCGCGACGTGTGGGTGGTAAAATTCGGCGGCAGCCTGCTTTCCGACGCGACCGCCCGCACGGGTTTTTTGGCCGACGCCGCGCGGATCGCGCGGAAGAACGCGTTGGTTTTGGTCCACGGCGGCGGGCCCGAGATCAACACCGCGCTCGACAAAATGGGCATCCAATCCCAATGGGTCAACGGGCGCCGCGTCACCGACGAGGCCGCCATGGCCGTGGTCGAAGGCGTGCTGTCGGGCCAGGTGAACAAGAATTTGGTGGGCGAACTGACGGGCTTCGGCGCCCGGGCCGTCGGTCTCTCGGGCCGGGACGGCCGCCTGCTGCGGGCCAAGCCGGTGCCCGAACTCGGCCGCGTGGGCGAACCCGACAAAGCCGACGCCGCCCTCTTGAAAACCCTTTTGGCCGCGGGCTATCTGCCGGTGCTCTCCTCCGTCGCGGAAGGGCCGGGGCAGCGCGCCCTCAACGTGAACGCCGACGAGGCGGCCGCCGCCGTGGCGGTGGCGTTGAAGGCCCGACGGCTCGTCTACCTCACGGACGTTCCGGGCGTTTTGGACGACGCCAAAAAAACCATTCCCGAAATCCGCACCCGCGACATCCAGCGGCTCATCGACACCGACGTCGTCCGGGGCGGGATGATTCCCAAACTCATGTCTTGCCGCGCCGCCATCAAAAAAGGCGTTCGGGAAATTAATATCGTGGACGGCCGGGCCGGCCTCGCCGCCCTGTCCGGCACGCGGATCCTGCCGTGAACGTCCCGCCCTACCTTTTCAACACTTACAAGCGCCAACCCGTCGTTTTTGTCCGGGGCAAGGGACCCTGGTTGTGGGACGACCGGGGGAAGAAGTATTTGGACTTTTTCTCCGGGTTGGCCGTGTGCAACCTGGGTCACGCCCATCCCGGCGTCGCCCGGGCGGTGGCGCACCAAGTCAAGACCCTGCTGCACACGTCGAACATTTATTACACCCGCCCCCAACAAGATTTGGCGCGCGCGTTGTCCCGGCGGACGTTCGGGGGAAAGGTGTTCTTTTGCAACTCGGGCGCCGAAGCCAACGAGGGGGCCATCAAATTGGCGCGTCGGTTCGGAACGGTCCGGCCGGGGCGGCGCGGCCCCCGGCACGAAATCATCGTTTTCGACCACGCGTTCCACGGCCGGACGCTGGGGGCCCTTTCGGCGACGCCGCAAAAGAAGTACCAGGCGGATTTCGGACCGCTCGTCCCGGGATTTAAAGTCGCGCGGTTCGGCGATTTGGCGTCGGTGGAGGCTTTGTTGAACGACAAGACCTGCGCCGTCCTGGTGGAACCCATTCAAGGCGAAGGCGGCGTGCGCGTGGCGCCGCCCCGGTTCTTCGCGGGGTTGGCCGCCCTCTGCCGGAAAAACAATCTGTTGTTGATGTTCGACGAGGTCCAAACCGGCCTCGGCCGGACGGGCACCCTTTACGCCTATCAAAACCGGGCGATCGTCCCGGCGGGCGTGGTGCCCGACGTGTTGACCTCCGCCAAGGGCCTCGCCAACGGTTTGCCGATCGGCGCGATTCTCGCCAAAAGAGAGGTCGCCGATTTGCTCCAGCCGGGAGACCACGCCTCCACCTTCGGGGGCGGGGCCGTGCCGAGCCGGGCCGCCCTGGCCGTGCTGACGGCGCTGAGCCCCGCGGCGCTGGCGCGGGTTCGCCGGGTGGCCGCCGCGATGCGCCGGGAACTGGAACGCTGGCCGCGCGAATTCCCCTTTATCAAGGCGGTCCGCGGCGCGGGCCACATGCTCGGGTTGGAACTCGACCGGTCCGGCGTCGACGCCGTGACGCGGGCCCGGGAAAATGGTTTGCTCATCAACTGCACCGCCGATCGGGTGCTGCGGCTTTTGCCGCCTTTGGTTTTGACGGAGAGCGAGGCCCGACGCGGGCTCGCGCTGTTGAAAAAGACTCTGAAGGATTTCGCCGTTCACAAAGGATAAATCCATGAACATCGCCCGTGACATCACCGCCGTCGTCGGCAACACCCCGTTGGTCCGCCTCAACCGCTTGACCCAAGGATTGGACGCGACGGTCGCCGCCAAGTTGGAATTTATGAATCCCGCCCACAGCGTGAAAGACCGCATCGGCGTCGCCATGATCGACGCCGCCGAGCGCGAAGGGCGCATCAAGTCCGGCACCGTCATCATCGAACCCACGAGCGGTAACACCGGCATCGCCCTCGCCATGGTGTGCGCCGCGCGCGGGTACAAGCTCACCCTCACCATGCCCGAAACCATGAGCAAGGAGCGGCGGATTCTCCTGCGGGCCTACGGCGCCGAGCTGGTGCTGACCCCCGGCTCCGAAGGCATGATCGGGGCCGTCCGTAAGGCCGAAGAACTGGCCGCCGCTGACCCCAACGCCTTTATGCCGCAACAATTCAAGAACGCGGCGAACGTCGAGGTCCATCGCCGTACCACCGCCGAGGAGATTTGGCGCGACACCGACGGCCGCGTCGACGCCCTGGTGGCCGGCGTGGGCACGGGCGGCACCATCACGGGCGTCAGCCAGGTGATCAAAGCGAAGAAACCGTCTTTTAAAAGTTACGCCGTCGAACCCGACGCGTCGCCGGTCCTCTCCGGCGGCGCCAAGGGGCCCCACCCCATTCAGGGTATCGGAGCGGGGTTCGTGCCGTCCATCTTGGACACCGCGTCCTACGACGAGGTGATCCGCGTCCGTAACGACGATGCCTTTGCCGTCGCCCGTCGGCTGGCCCGCGAGGAGGGCATCTTGGGAGGGATCTCTTCGGGCGCGGCCGTCTGGGCCGCCCTGCGCGTGGCCGAACGCGCCGAGATGAAGGGCAAAACGATCGTCGTGATCATTCCGTCTTTCGGCGAACGTTACCTGAGCACGGCGCTGTACGCGCCCCTCTTCGAGGAGAACCAGCAGTCCATCTAATGCCGCTCCAAATCTGGACCGACATGAAGGCCGCGCTGGAGCGCGACCCCGCGGCGCGCGGGGCGTGGGAGGTTTTTTTCTGCTACCCCGGCCTTCACGCGGTCTGGTGGCACCGGCTCGCCCACCGTTTGTGGGGGTGGGGGTGGACGTTCCCCGCCCGGTGGATGTCGCAGTTCGTGCGTTTTTTCACGGGCATTGAAATCCATCCCGGCGCCAAAATTGGCCCCGGTCTTTTCATCGACCACGGGCTCGGGGTCGTGATCGGCGAAACCGCCGAGATCGGCGCCGGCGTGACCCTCTACCAGGGCGTCACCTTGGGCGGCACCGCGTTCATGAAAGGCAAGCGGCACCCCACCCTGGAAGACGGCGTGGTGGTCGGCGCCGGGGCCAAAGTCCTCGGCGCGGTGACGATCGGAGAGCGCACGCGCATCGGCGCCAACGCGGTGGTCGTCAAATCCGTCCCGGCCGATTCCGTGGTGGTCGGGGTCCCGGGCGAAATCATCAAACGAAAACCCCACGCCCCCGCGATGGGCCCCGACTTGGAACATGGCCGGATGCCCGACGTGTTGGGCGACACCTTGGCCGCCCTCGTGGCGCGGGTCGAACAACTGGAGAAGAAAAGCGGTCCCGGCGCCCGGGGCCGCCCCATTCCCGTCCCCGACCACGGGGTGTGGCACGGCGAAGACTTCGCCATATGAACCTGCCCCGTTTCGCCCTGCTCCCGACGTTTTTGCGCGAGTTGCTGGAAAAACGGCGCTTCCCCCGCGAACCGGAACCCGACCTGGTGATGGACGACAAAGACCAGGTGGACGCCTACCGCACCGCCGGGCGCATCGACGGCGTGATGGCCGCCCATTACCTCTATCAGACCGCCCGCGTGTCCCAGGCGATTCAAGGGCGGGGCATCGTCCTCGACCTCGGATGCGGTCCGGCGACGCAATTGGCCCAAATCGCCGAATTGAATCCGACCGCCCGTTTTATCGGTGTGGACATGTCGGAGGAAATGCTTAAAGAGGCGCGGGCGCACGCGGGCGCCAAGGGCCTCTCCAACGTTGAATTCCGAAAGCAAGACATGACGCGCCTCGACGCCGTCGCCGACCGCAGCGTCGACGCTGTCATCAGCACGCTCGCTTTCCACCATCTGCCGACCCCGGCCCACCTGGAGAAAACCTTTCGGGAAATCGCCCGCGTGTTGCGGCCCGATGGGGCCCTCTACTTGATCGACTTCGGGCGGCTCAAGTCCCTGCGGTCCGTCTTGTTTTTCTCCTACATGAACGCCGACCACCAGCCGCATCTTTTTTCGCGGGACTACGAACGATCGCTTCGGGCGGCGTTTACCCGGGACGAGTTCGCCGATCTGGCCGCCCGGTGCCTCCCCCCGTCGGCCCGGCTTTTAACGACATTCAAAATCCCCTTTCTGGTCGTTTTGAAAACCGAAGACCGCCCTTTGCCCGCGCCCGCCGTCGACCGGCTGCGCGCCCTGGCGGAGAACCTCTCGCCCCGCTACAAAAACGATTTGGAGGAAATGCGGCTTTTTTTCGGGCTGGGCGGGTTCGGGCCCGATCCCTTCTCGTCCACGCCGCCCATCGCGGTGGCGGCCAAACAATGGATGGCCTATTTCCACGACGCGCCCTTCGGCCGCGGTTTGCCGGTGTCGGCGTTGGCGCGCGGCGCGCGGGCGCTTCGGCTTTTCCTGCGGGCCGCCTATTGGCGCCGTCGGGTGGAGCGGGCGCGCCGCGCCGAGGAGTCGGCCCGTCGTCACCATCGCGAGTCCGAAGCCCAAGCGTTGGAGCGCATGGGCGACGTGCTGACGGGCGAGCTCGGCCGACTCAAAGGGCCCCTCATGAAGTTCGGGCAGATGTTGAGTTACGTCGGCGAATCCCTGCCCGCGCCCGTCCGGGAAAAACTCAAGAGCCTCCAGGACCACGCCGCCCCCATCGCGCCGGCGCGGGTGCGCGCCCTTATTGAGAAGGAACTCGGCCGTCCGCTGCGGGACGTTTTTCCGGAATTCGTCGACGCTCCCATCGCCGCCGCCAGCATCAGCCAATTGCACCTCGCGCGGCGGCGCGATGGGCGCTGGGTCGTCGTCAAAGTCAAATACCCGGGCATCGCCGAAGCCGTGCGGGCGGATATTTCACTTCTGAAATTTTTCGCCCCGTTCCTTAAAGGGTTGTTGAACGTGGCCAACGCCAAAGAGGTCCTGGAAGAGTTGCAGCGGTTGATTCTGGCGGAGTGCGATTTTTCCCGCGAGGCGGACCACCAGGAGGCCTTTGGGCAAATTTTCACCGGGGACCCGGACATCGTGATTCCCGCCGTGCACCGCGACCTTTCCACCCCGGGGCTTTTGACCATGGACTACGTGCAAGGCGAACGCTTCGCCGCCTTCGCCGCGCGCGCCAGTCAGCCGGAGAAAAACCACGCCGCCACCGTCATCACCCGAATGGCGGTGACCTCGATCCACCGTCATTGCGTATTCAACGCCGATCCCCACCCCGGGAACTATCTCTTTCTTCCCGACGGAAAGGTCTGCTTCCTGGACTTCGGTTTCACCAAGCGGTGGTCGCACGATTTCATCAACCTCTCCAAAACCCAGAGCCTGGCCGCGATGAGCGGCGATCTGGAGACCTTTGGCCGCACGTGCCGCGTGCTGGGTTACACGTCCGACAACCCGTCTTTTGACTACGCCGAACTCCTCACGTTGCTCCGTCAGGGAACCTACGGCACATGGCTCGAAGACAAACCATTCGTCTTTTCCCGCGATTTCGTCCGCCGGGAGCTCGCCGCCATGGGGGACTTCACTCGTCGTTGCGGGCCCTTCCGTTTTTCCCCGGACCACATTCCGCTGCACCGCGTTTATTGGGGTCACCACTCGCTGTTTGCGGAACTGAACGCCGAGGTCAACATCCACCGCGAACTGGTGCCGTTGCTGAAGGTGCCGGTCTGAGGCGGGCCGTTCTATTATTGACCTTTCAATCGCGGGGATTTGCCGTTCCAAAGGGAAATGACACGGGGACCGGCCGCTCGACGTTCGTCCCCTCGGGAGGCCCGATGAAGCGATCGTTGCGTTGGACGGCCGCCGTTTCGGCGGCGGTGCTGGTGGGTTGCGCGTCCTCGACCCAGATGAAGTTCACCCGCGCGCCGGAGTTGACACTGTCCGGCGTCAAAAGCCTCCGCCTGGAACCTTTTGCGTTTACGGCCGATGTGGCCGTGTCCGGGTCGCCGGGCGGGCACGGCCCTTCCGGGGTGATCGTCGACCTGTTGGTCGACGAAGCGCTTCGCGCGCGGGCGCGCCGACGGGAACCCGAATTTCAAGCCCTACTGCTTTCCGCCTGGACGGAAGCGCTCGGCCGGAACGGCTATTACGGCGTCAAGGAATCCGGGGCCGACGCGCGCGTCACGGGGACGGTTCATTACACCGTCCGCGACACACGGGAGCGGGTCAAGGAAAAACAAAAAGACGGCGCCGTGCTCGTCCACTTTGACGCCGCCCGGATCGCCGAAGTCGCCGTCCGGTTCACGGTAACGGATCGCCGGGGCGCCGTGCTGGGCGCGTCGACGGTCTCGACTCTGGCCCAACGGAAACGTCGGGCCGAGCGCCCCGAAAAGGCCGAAGTCGACCTGTCCCCCTGGGACGTTTTGGTGCGGGAAGCCCTTGAGCAAACGGCGCCGCCGTTCTTGGAAAAAATCGCCCCGCACGACGTGTGGATTCGACGCGCCTTCGCCTCCGGGCGGGACCCGTCGCTCAAGGACGGCGTCCTGGCGGCCAAGCGGGGGGATTGGGCCGCGGCCCGGACGTCCTGGGAAAAGGCCGAACACGATGGCTTGTTGGACGACGCCCACGCGGCCCTGTACAACTTGGCGATTTGCGACGAAGCGGAAGACAAGCTCGACGAGGCCCTGGCCCGCTACACCCGGCTGCACGCGGCGACGGGCAAGAACCGCTATCTAGGCGATATCGAGCGGGTGCGCCAACGCCAAGCGGAACGGGCGCGCCTGCGGGCCTTGGACGACGCGCGCGCGAAACCGCGGTGACGGGGTCCCGGGGGGGGACCGCTCCCGGGGTTCAACGCGCCCTCCGCGCCCTCGCCCGGGCCGACAAGGCCCGCGTCCTCTCCGGCTTTTTTAAAACAGGTCCCGGTCAGTACGGTGCGGGGGATCGCTTTCTGGGGGTAACCGTTCCGGCGCAACGCCGGGTGGCCCGGGCCCACCGGGATCTGCCGTTTGATGAAATCGCGACGCTTTTGGCCAGCGCCTTCCACGAAGACCGGTTGACGGGACTGTTGATCCTCGTGGCCCGGTTCCGCGGCGGCGACGAACCAACCCGTCGCCGTTGTCACGCCTTTTATTTAAAACACCTCGACCGCGTGAACAATTGGGATCTGGTGGACGGCACCGCCCCCGATTTGGTCGGCGCCGCCTTGGCCGGGCGGAGCCTCGCCCTCCTGGATCGTTTGGCGCGGTCCCCGAACTTGTGGCGCCGCCGGGTGGCCATGGTCGCCACCTTTCATTTCACCCGCGCGGGCGACGCCGGGCCGGCGCTGCGGATGGCCCGCCGCCTGTTGGCGGACGACCACGATTTGATGCACAAGGCCGTCGGTTGGATGCTGCGCGAAGTCGGCAAACGCGCGTCGCTCCCGGCGCTGAAGCGTTTCTTGGCCCGAAACGCCCCTCGAATGCCCCGGACGGCCTTGCGCTACGCCATCGAACGCTTTCCCGAGCCCCGCCGCCGGGCCTATTTGCGCCCTTTGCCCATTCTTGTCCGGGGGGCCAAAAAGCGGTAAAATCAACGCTTTGGTTGTTCGTTCGCCTTCCCTTTAGGACATCTAAGGAGTTTCTTTCTTATGAAAAACTATCGCCGCGTGGTGGTCGCCTATTCCGGGGGTTTGGACACCTCCGTGATGCTGCGTTGGATCAAGGAAAAATACAATTGCGAGGTCATCGCCTGCTGCGTGGACGTGGGGCAGGCCGAAGACTACCCGAAGTTGAAGAAGCGCGCCCTGGCGACGGGGGCCTCCAAAGCCTACGTGATCGACGCGCGGGAAGAATTTGTGACGGAGTGCCTCTGGCCGCAGCTGCGGGCCCAGGCCCTCTACGAAGGCCGTTATTTGCTTGGCACTTCCATTGCCCGGCCCATCATCGCGGAAAAGGTCGCCGAAATCGCCCGGAAGGAAAAAGCCGACGCCGTCAGCCACGGCGCCACCGGCAAGGGCAACGACCAAGTGCGCTTCGAGCTGACGTTCAAAGCCGTCGCCCCGGAGCTGGGCATCTTGGCCCCCTGGCGGGAATGGGAATTTAAAGGCCGGGAGGACGAAATCCAATACGCCCAGCGGCACAACATCCCCGTCACGGTGACCAAGGCGAAACCCTACTCCTCCGACGCCAACCTGTGGCACATCTCCTACGAGGGCGGCGTGTTGGAGGACCCAAACCACCCGTACAAAGACGACATGTTTGAGTTGACGGTGTCGCCTGAAAAGGCGCCGAACCGGCCGGAGTTCGTCACGGTTGATTTTGTGAAAGGAACTCCCGTGGCCGTCAACGGAAAAAAACTCAACCCGGTGACGCTCGTTCAAGCCCTCAACAAGATCGCCGGTCGCAACGGCGTCGGCCGCATCGACATCGTGGAGAACCGGCTGGTGGGCATGAAATCCCGCGGCGTGTACGAAGCGCCCGCGGCGACCGTCCTCTATTTCGCCCACAAGGAGCTCGAATCGCTCACCTTGGACCGCGACACCGCCCACGCCAAAGAGTTGATCGGCCCGCGCTACGCGGAACTCGTTTACTATGGGCAATGGCACACGCCTCTCCGGCATGCTCTCGACGCCTTCATCAACGACACCCAAAAGGTGGTCACCGGCCGGGTGAAGCTCAAGCTCTACAAAGGCAACATCACCGTCCAGGGACGGACGTCGCCCCATTCGCTCTATTGGCAGAAGCTCGCCAGCTTCGAGGCCGAGGACATCTACGACCAGCGGGACGCCGAAGGGTTCATCAACCTCTTCGGGTTGCCCATCAAAGTCGCCGCCCTTCTGCGGAAGGGCCGCGTCTAAATCGCCATGTCCCGCCGCGTGACGACGCCCGAGGAATTTGTCGCCTCCATCGCCTTCGATGGGCGGTTGGCCGGCCACGACCTGACGGCCTCCATCGCCCACGTGGAGATGCTCGGCCGCCAAAAAATTCTGACCGGGGCCGAGGCGGCCAAAATCGTCGCCGGTCTGCGGCGGTTGGCGGCGCGCGTCGAAAAAGGCGGCCGCCTGCTCGACGCCGAGGACATCCACTACGCCATCGAGAAGTCCCTCTATAAGGAAATCGGGCCCCTGGCCGGAAAAATGCACACCGCCCGGTCCCGCAACGACCAGACCGTCACCGCCCTTCGGCTTTACTTGCGGGACACGGTGGACGGCGTGTCCGTCCAGTTGGCCGAACTGGCGTCGGCCTTCGTCGATCAGGCTGAGAAGAACCTCGCCACGATCATGCCCGGCTACACGCATTTGCAGCCCGGCCAACCGGTGCTCGCGGCGCACCCGTTCCTGGCCCACGCCTGGATGTTGGCGCGCGACCGCGAACGGCTGGCGGACGCCCGGCGCCGGCTCAATCGTTTGCCCCTCGGCGCCGCCGCCCTGGCGGGGACGACGTTTCCGATCGACCGCCTGTGGGTGGCCCGGCGGCTCGGGTTCGACGGCGTCATTGAAAACGCCATGGACGCCGTCAGCGACCGGGATTTCGTCGTGGAGTTGTTGGCCGCGCTGGCGCTCGTTATGACGCACCTCTCGCGGTGGGCGGAGGAGCTGATCGTCTGGACCAACCCGGCCTTTGGGTTCGTCACGCTGGCGGACCCCTTCGTCACCGGGTCCTCCATCATGCCCCAAAAGCGGAACCCCGACATGGCCGAACTGATCCGCGGCAAAACCGGCCGGGTGTACGGCGCGCTCACGGCGTTGTTGACGCTCATGAAAGGCACGCCCCTGGCCTACAACCGCGATTTCCAAGAGGACAAGCCCGCGCTTTTCGACGCGATCGACACCGTGCGGGCCGTGCTGGACGTGACGACCCCCATGACGCGCACGATGGTCGTCCACGCCGAGCGCACGCGGGAGGCCTGCCGGTTGGGGCACCTGCTCGCCACCGACGTGGCCGACGCCCTGGCCCGCCGGGGCGTGCCGTTCCGGGAAGCGCACGGGATCGTCGCGCGGATCGTGCGTTACGCCGGCGAGCATCGCCTGGGCTTGGAAGACGTGCCGCTGTCCGTCTGGCGGGACCTCACGCCCTTGGCCGGCGCCTGGATCAAAGACGTGCTGTCGGTGGACCGGGCGGTGGCCGCGCGCCGCTCCCGGGGCGGCACCGCGCCCGTTGAGGCCCGCCGCCAGATCGGCCTTTTGCGTCGGTTGTTGAGATCCGCCCGGTGAAACGGTTTCTCGCCGTCCTCTTGATCGGGGGCGCCGTGGCGCGCGCCGAGGGCCCCGACCGGGTGTTCACGCTCGAACAGGCCGTGCGCACGGCCCTGCAGAACAACCCCGCCCTCCTCTCCGCCCGCCACGACGTGCGCTTGGCCGATCACCGGGTGACCGAGGCCCGCGCGCTTTTCTTGCCCACCCTGGCCGTCAACATGAACGCCACGCGTTATCTGGCCGAGGACCACGCGGTGCTGCCGCCGGAGTTCGGATCCACGGTTTTGAACCCGGGGACCGAACCGGACAATTTTTTCTCGGGGCGCGTGTCTATGCGCCAGATGATTTACAACGGCGGCCGCACCCGCGCCAACATCCGCTTGGCCGAGGCGGCCCGCGACCAGGCCCGCGTCAAAGTCGAAGAAATCGAGGGGGAGGCCCGGGCCGCGGCGATCCAAGCTTTTCACGACGTCTTGGGCGCCGAAGCGGACCTGCGCCTGGGCGAGGAAGCCCGCCGGGATTTGGAGCGGTGGGCCCGCGCCGCCCGGGGCGACGCGGCCGCCGAGGCTCAGTTGGAATCCCGCGCCGCCCGCCTGCGCCGGGAACAGGCCGAAAACCGCCGCCGCCGCGACGCCGCTATCTTGGAATTCCGTTCCGTCTTGGGGTTGGAGCTTTACACCGAGGTCCGATGCGTGGGCGAATTGGTTTCCGCGCCCCTTCAGGTCGATTTGCCCAAGCTGTTGGCCCGGGCGCAGGACGCGCGCCTGGAAATCCGCGGCACGGAATATCAACGGGAAATGGACCGCCTGGCGGTCAACCTGTCCGAGTCGGAACGCTTTCCCGTGATCGCTTTCGGCGCGGGGTACGAACTCGGGAAAACGCGGTTCCCTCTGGATCGGTCGTATTGGAACGCGACGCTCAACGTCAATCTCCCGATCTTCGACGGGTTCGCGAGTCGGGCGCGCATCCGCCAGTCCCGCGTGGCCGTCCAGCAAAACCGCATCGCCCGCGGCGTCGTTCAAGACCGCGTGAACCTCGAAGTGCGCGAGGCCCACGCGTTGTTGATGTACTGGCAAGCCGAAATGGCCGAACGCCGCGCCGACTGGGACCGCCTGCGCGGCCTGGTCGAGAAAGCCGCGCCCCGCTCGCCCGTGGCGGCGGCGGATTTGCGTCTTGACGTTTTGGCCGCGGCCCGCGCCCACGGGGAAGCGGTCCACGGGCACTTGAGCGCCCGCGCCCGACTGGAAAAAGCCGTGGGGGCGTCCCTATGAAACGTCGGATTCGCGTAACGGCGTTGGCGCTGGCGCTGTCGGTTTTTGGCGCGGCCCCCCGGGCCGAATCCCCCGCGCCGGCGGATCTTCTGCGGGACGCCCTGTGGCTGAAATATCGGAGTTTGCCCGCCGGCCAACGGCCGCGGGTGGCGTTGGTTCTTTCCGGGGGCGGCGCCCGCGGGCTCGCCCACATCGGCGCCCTCAAGGTGTTGGCCCGCGAGAAAGTGCCCGTGGACCTGATCGTCGGGACCAGCGTGGGCGCGATCGTCGGCGCTCTCTACGCGGCCGACGTGCCGGTGGGCGACATTGAATCCATGGCCGCCGAGGTGGGGTGGAACAAATTGACCGACGTCTCCACCGCACGCGTCGTGCGGCTGCTGTTGGCCGAGCGCCTTTTGTCGACCGCCAAGATGGAAGACTATCTGCGCGCCCGCATGGGGCCGAAGTCTTTCGCGGATTTGAAGACCGAATTGGCGTGCGTGGCCGCCGATTTGCGGACCGGGGAGGAAATCGTGTTGCGTGAAGGGCCGGTGGCGTTGGCGGCCCGCGCCAGCGCGACGATGCCGGGGGTGTTCGACCCGGTGCCCTACCGCCACCGCCTCTTGATCGACGGCGGGGTGGTCAACAACGTGCCCACCGACGTGGCCCGGCGGTTGGGCGCCGACGTGGTGATTTGCGTCTATTTACCCGCGGACTTCAGCCGCAACAACGTGACCAACGTTCTTTCCACCCTGACCCAGGCGTTGTACATTCAAGGCCAGGTGATTTCCGAGGAACGCTTGAAATTGGCCGACCTGGTGATCCGCCCCGACGTGGCCGACATTTCGGCGTCGGAGTTGGGTCGCTCGCGCGAGGCCATGGACGCCGGCCAACGGGCGGCCGAAATCGCGTTGCCGGAGATCAAGCGATTTTTGGGCGCGAAATTCATGGAGAAGTCGGTGCGCGCCGGGGCGGCCCGCCCATGAGACGGGTGTGGGTTTCGGTCCTCCTCGTCGCCGCCGCGGCGCTGTCCTTCGCCCGCCCGTCGCGGGAACGGGAAACCCTGGCCCTCGAAGCGGAAGCGCTCTACCGCGCGCATGATTTCGCCGGCGCCCGCCAAAAATGGGAGGCGGCCTTGGACGGCGCTTCCCGTCGACAGGCCCGCCGCTGGCGACCCTGGGTGGGCCGGGCGCTCGAGGCCGAGGGCGACTTTCAAAAAGCGCTCACCGCTTATCAAGACGCCCACGACCTGGATCCGCGCCGCGTCGATCGGCTGGTCGATTTGGCGCGCCTCTACGACACCGTGGGATTGGACGACCAGGCGTTGCGGCTTTTCGAAAAAGCCCACGCCCGGGAGGCCCGCCGGCGGGACATCGCGCTGGCTTTGGGGCGATTGTATTTTCAAGCGGGGCGGCTGGCGGACGCCCGCCGGGCGGCGACCGCGGCGGGCGGGGCCGACCCGCGCGACGCGGCGGTGCAGACGTTGCTGGCCCGAATCGACGAAGCCGCGGGCGATTTGCCCTCCGCCGCTCAGCGTTGGGAAACGATTTTAAACCAAAGCCCCTCGGCGGACGGCGACCTGGCGCTGGGGCGCTTGTGGGCCCGCCAAGACGCCCTGGACTTGGCGGACATGGCGTTCGCCCGGTCGGATCGGCCCGGCGCGGCGTCCCCGGCGCTGGTTTTTGAGCGCGCGGTCATCGCCTGGCGCCGAAAGGACGGGATCCGGCTCGAGGGGTTTTTGAAACGCCTGGAGACGGACGCGCCGGGTTACTTTCCGGGACGGGTCCTGTCGGCGTTGGTCGCCCTTGAAAACGGCGATCGGGAGAAAGCCCGCGCGTCCCTGCGGAACGCGTTCCCGCCCGACCCGGCATCGGAGTCGCTGACGGCGCTTTTGGAATCAATTTCCAAGTGAGGATCTCGTGAACCAACCCTACGACACCTTTCGTTATCGCGGCAAAGACCTCTGGGTGGAGGGGCAGCGCCTGTCGGATTTGGCCGATCGATGGGGGACGCCCCTGTATGTCTACTCGGCGGAAAAAATCCGCGCCCAGTTCCGCCGTTTCGACCGGGCGTTCGCGTCGGTGCCGCACACCGTTTGTTACGCCCTCAAGGCCAACAGCAACATCGGCGTGGTGAACGTCTTGGCGAAGGAAGGGGCGGGCGCCGACATCGTCTCCGGGGGGGAACTGGCCCGCGCGCTCAAGGCCGGCGTGCCCGCCGCGCGGATCGTTTTTTCGGGCGTGGGCAAAACGGAACCCGAGATGGCCGCGGCGCTCAAGGCCGGCATCCTCATGTTCAACGTGGAATCGGCGGAAGAGTTGAGCGCCCTGGAGCGGGTGGCGGCGCGCCGGCGTCGGGCGGCGCCGGTGTCGATCCGGGTCAACCCGAACGTCGCCGTCGATACGCACCACCACATCGCCACCGGCAAGGCCGAAAACAAATTCGGGGTGTCCCTCGGCGAAGCCGAACGTCTGTACCGTTGGGCGGCCCAGCGGCCGTGGTTGCGCCTGGTGGGCCTCCAAGCCCACATCGGGTCTCAACTCCTCGACGTCCGTCCCTATGGCGAAACATTGGACAAACTCTTGGCCTTGATGGACCGCCTCGAGAAGGGCGGCATTTTTCTGCACGCGCTGGATCTGGGCGGCGGCCTGGGCGTGGCCTACAAAAACGACCGGTCGGCCGATCCCGACGCCCTGGCGCGTGAACTCCTGCCGCGGCTCAAAAATCGAAACGTTCGGCTGGTGTTCGAGCCGGGCCGGTTCCTCGTGGCGGAGGCGGGCTGCCTGCTCACGCGGGTGCTCTACCGCAAAGAGCCCGGACATAAAAATTTCGTGATTGTCGACGCCGCCATGAACGATTTGGCGCGGCCGGCGCTCTACGACGCGTATCACCCGATTTGGCCCACGCGCAAAGCGCCCGGCGGCCGCTACGTGGCCGACGTCGTGGGGCCGGTGTGCGAATCCGGCGACTTTTTGGCCAAGGCGCGCGCCGTGCCTCGGCCCAAACCGGGCGATCTGTGGGCGGTGATGGCGGCGGGGGCTTACGGGTTTTCCATGAGCTCCCAGTACAACACGCGGCCCCGCGCGGCCGAGGTGTTGGTCGACGGAAAAAAAGCCCATCTCATTCGTCGCCGCGAATCCTTCGCCGATTTGACGCGGGGCGAAAGCCTGCCCGGGGGGCGGTCGTGAAAAAAATCGCTTTCACCAAGATGCAGGGAACCGGGAACGATTTCGTCGTCCTCGACGGCATTCGTCGTCCCGTCCGCGTCACGCCCGCCTTGGCGCGGGCGTTGTGCGACCGCCGGTTCGGCGCCGGGGCGGACCAGGTGCTGGTGTTGGAGAAATCGGCGGTGGCCGATTTTCGAATGAAGATTTACAACGCCGACGGGTCCCAGGTGGAAATGTGCGGCAACGGCATCCGGTGCTTGGCGTTGTTCGCCCGGGACCGCGGGCACACACGCCAAACCGCCTTCACGGTCGAGACCTTGGGCGGCATCAAGCGCCCCGCGATTCACGGCGGGCGGGTCCGCGTCGACATGGGCGAACCGATCCTGGACGCCGCGCGGGTGCCGACCCGCGCCGCCGGGCGCGTGCTGGAGCGTCCCCTCGCCAAAACGGTGGGCGCGGCGGTTCGGGCGGTTTTGGGCCGCGCCGGCGGAGCGCTTCGGGGCACGGCCGTCTCCATGGGCAACCCGCATTTCGTTATTTTTGTCGACGACGTCGCCGCCGTGCCCCTGGAGAGCTGGGGTCCGGCGATCGAGCGGGACGGTTTTTTTCCCCGTCGGACCAACGTGGAGTTTGTCCGGGTGGAAACCCCCGACCGCGCCGTCGCGCGCGTGTGGGAGCGCGGAAGCGGCGCCACCCTCGCTTGCGGCACCGGGGCCTGCGCCGTCGGGGTGGCCGGGGTGCTCACGGGGCGCCTGCACCGCCACGTCGTTTTGTCGTTGCCGGGCGGTGCGCTCGACGTGGAATGGGCCCCCGACAACCACGTCTATTTGACCGGCCCCGCCGCGTTCGTGTACGACGGCGTTTGGGCCGAATAGGGTTAAGGAGAAAATTATGTTCGAAGGATCCGCGGTCGCGTTGGTCACCCCGTTCAAAAAAGACGCGGTGGACGAGCAGAAGCTCAAGGAGTTGGTGGAATTTCAAATCGCCGGCGGCACGCGCACCATCGTCCCCTGCGGCACCACCGGCGAAACCTCGACCCTGTCCCACGAGGAGCACAACCGCGTGGTGGAGCTCACCGTGAAGTTCGTCGCCAAACGCGCCCGGGTGTTGGCGGGCACCGGCTCCAATTCTACCCAAGAAGCCATCGAGCTCACCCGCCACGCCAAAGCCGCGGGCGCCGACGGCACGCTCCAGATCACCCCCTATTACAACAAACCCACTCCGGGGGGCCTGATCGGGCATTTCAAAGCCATCGCCGCGGCGGTGGATCTCCCCATCATCCTTTACAACGTGCCCGGCCGCACGGGGGTGAACATGCTGCCCTCGACCGTGGTGGAATTGGCGCGTTCGTGCAAAAACGTCGTCGGTATCAAAGAGGCTTCGGGCAACATCGACCAGAGCACCGAAATCATCCAGGCGCTCGGGCCCGATTTCACCGTCCTCTCCGGCGACGATTCCCTGACCCTGCCGATTTTGGCCGTGGGGGGGAAAGGCGTGATTTCGGTGGTCGCGAACCTCGTGCCCCGGGACGTGGCCGACCTCTGCGCCGCCTGGGAAAAGGGCGATCGGGACGAGGCCCGGCGCGCGCACCTTCGGCTCTATCCGCTGTGCCGCGCCATGTTCTTGGAAACCAATCCCATCCCGGTCAAAACCGCCATGGGCTGGCTCGACCTGTGCGAACCCACCCTGCGCCTGCCGCTCACGGCCATGGAAAAAGCCAACGCCGACAAACTGGAAAAAGCGCTGCGCGACCACGGGCTGGTGGGCCCGCGGCGCAAACACGCGGGGTGCTAAGGAGCCGTTCATGAATAACTTGACTGTTTTTCCGAAGGCTTTTGACCCGGGGCCGCGTTTCTCCTCGGTCACATACTCCCGGTATGCTCCCTCGTCGCGCCTTGCCCAGGGCCAAAATCCTCTCGGCAAAGCAATCAACTTATTCATGAGCGGCTCCTAACATGGCGCTCGTGAAGTTGGGGATTTTCGGCGCGGGCGGGCGGATGGGGCAAGCGATCGCGGCGGTCGCCGTCAAGGACGCCGACGTGCGCTTGGCGGCGCTCATCGAATCGGCGGGCAGCCCGGCCGTGGGCCAGGAACGCCACGGGATCGTCGTCACCGCCGACCCGGCGGGCGGTTTGGCGGGCCTCGACGCCGCCATCGATTTCACCGCGCCGGAAGCCAGCGTGGCCCACGCCGCGTTGGCGGCGCGGGCGGGCGTGCCGCTCGTGATCGGCACCACCGGCGTTCCCGAAGACGGCGTGGAAAAGTTGCGCGCGGCCGCGCGCAAAACGGCCATCGTTTTCTCCCCCAACATGAGCCTCTCGGCCAACGTGATGTTCGACGTGGCCGAACGCGTGGCCGGTCTGTTGCCGGGGTACGACGCCGAAATCACCGAGATCCACCACAACCTGAAAAAAGACGCCCCGTCGGGCACGGCCAAGCGGTTGGCCGAAAGCGTGCGCCGGGGCCGCCAAAAAGGCCGGTTGGTCTTCGGGCGCGAGGGGCTGGTGGGGGAACGCAAGGCCGACGAAATCGGCGTCCACGCCGTGCGCGGCGGCGACGTGGTGGGCGACCACACGGTTCTGTTTTTGGGGGACGGCGAACGCATCGAGCTCGTCCACCGCGTGACGTCCCGCGCGGCGTTCGCCGCCGGCGCGGTGGTCGCCGCCAAGTGGGCCGTGGGCCAACCCGCCGGGCTCTACGACATGCGGGACGTGTTGGGGCTCGCGAAGAACGACTTGCGGGGGAAGAAGTAGAACAGCAGGCTGAGAAGCAAGATGGCGGCGGGGTGGTAATGCCGCCCGAAAAGCGCCCAGGTCCCCATCGCCACGAAGGGCAACGCGATCACAAAGAGGTGCAAGCGCAACGCTTCCGAGTGAAAGGGCGCCGTGAACCGCCGCCAGGGGTCGCCTTTGACCAGCCACACGGCGTCGGCCAACAAGGCCCCCGCCACCATGGGCCAGTGGCGTTGAATCAAATGGGTGAGCGGCGAAAAGAAATCGGAGTTGATGAACCCGTTGCGCCCGAAATACCGCGCCGGCTCCATTTCCGCGAAGACCGACAAAAAAATCCCGTAAAAAGAAAAAACGAAGGCGTAGACCCAAAAAGCCGCGGCGGCGACGGCAACGGCGGCGATCGCCACCGCCGCCGGAAAAACGGACTCCGGCAATTTTTTAATCAGGGGGAACCGCGTCTCGCACGCGGCCCGGTTCGTCCCGCCGGTCGCCAGGATTTGCAGGACCGCCGTGGCCACGCAGGCCCAGGCGAAAATCAGCGCGGCCAGCCACGTGCTCCAACAAAATTCCTGCAACGACCATTGCTGGCCGAGCGCGAAGGGCGCGCTGACGCCGAACCCCGCCACCGCGAGGGGACGAAAGCATGACTTCAAGAGGCCGGGGAAGCGCGCGCTGGACACGGGGTCATTGTAGCGGATTTCAGGACGGTCGCGCCCCGGCTTCCCTCGGAAAGGACTATAATTGAGCCGTTCCATGGCCCGCGCCCAAGACCCGCTCTGTCGTTTCGACGCCGGACACGGCCCCCGCTGGGGACGCGTCCGCGGCGCCCGTGTGGAGGAGATCCTTCCCGATCCGTTTGGCCCTTTCGAAGGCACGGGGGTGGAACGGCCCCTGGCGCGCGTGCGTTTGTTGGCGCCGGTGCGCCCTTCCAAAATCGTGGCCGTGGGGGTGAATTACGCCGACCACGCCAAGGAGTTCGGCAAGGCCCCGCCGTCCGAACCGCTGATTTTCCTCAAGCCCCCGAGCGCCGTCTTGGACCCCGGCGCGGCCTTACGCTTGCCGCGCCGGTCGAAACAGGTGGATTACGAGGCCGAGATCGCCGTGGTCATCGGTCGCCGCGCCCGCGCGGTGACCCCGCGCCGCGCCCTGGATCACGTGCTGGGGTACACGTTGATGAACGACGTGACCGCCCGCGATCTGCAGCGTTCCGACGGCCAATGGACCCGCGCCAAGGGCTTCGACGGTTTCGCGCCGCTCGGGCCCTGGATTGTGCCCGGCCTGTCGCCCCGAAACCTCGGCATCGAGGCCTGGGTCAACGGGAAACGGCGGCAGAAATCCAGCACCCGCCAATTGATTTTCGACGTGCCGACCCTGGTGTCGTTCGTGAGCGAGGTCATGACCCTGGAGCCGGGGGACGTGATTTCCACCGGCACCCCGTCGGGCGTGGGGCCCCTGCGCCCCGGCGACCGGGTGGAGATCCGTTCGCCGCAAATCGGCCGGTTGGTCTCGCGGGTGGCGCGGTGATCGGCCGGGCCTGGCGGGGTTTTTGGAACCTCTGGTCCGAGGACAACCGCCCCGCGGCGCCCGCCCTGGATCCGGTCCACGCGGGGCTGGTGCTCGTCGCTTGTCTGGTCGTTCTGTCGGTCCTCTTTTGGACGTTGTGGGCCCTCTTGGTGTGCGAGGGGGGGCTGTTTGTTAAAATAGGCCCCTTCGTCAAGGTTTTGTTCACCGCGGCCACCTGGGCCGACGCGGGGGTTCGCGGCCCGCGCGACCTCGGCGTCTTCGAGGGGTGGATCGTCAATCTGGCGGGGCTCGCGATGACGCTGTTCCTCGCCGCCGGCGCGGGCTGGGTCCTTCTCGCGCCGCCCCGCAAAAAATAAAGGAGAAAGAATCATGGTTGTCCCCGCTTCCGACCGTTTGGGCAAACTGCCCCCCTATCTGTTCGCCGCCATCGACGCGAAGAAAAAAGCCGCCCGTGACCGCGGCGCGGACATTATTTCCCTCGGGGTGGGCGACCCGGATCTGCCCACGCCCGCGCGCGTCATCGCCGCCGGACAAGCCGCCTTAGCCAGGGCCGTCAACCACCAATACCCCTTTGGCGCCGGGCTTTTGGCGTTTCGGCAGGCCGTGGCCGCGTGGTACAAAAAGCGGTTCCAGGTCGAATTGAACCCCGAGACCGACATCCACGCCCTCATCGGTTCCAAGGACGGCTTGACCCACCTGCCGCTGGCGTTCCTCAATCCCGGCGACGTGGCGCTGATCCCCGAGCCGGCCTACCCGGCCTACAACGCTTCCGTGATTTTGGCGGGCGGCGAGACGTATTTCCTGCCGTTGTTGCGGGAGAACAACTTCCTGCCGCGGCTGGAGACGGTCCCGGCGGACGTTTTGAAAAAGGCGAAGCTGTTGTACGTCAACTACCCGTCGAACCCCCTCTCCGTCATGGCACCGGCCTCCTTCTACGAAAAGGTGATCGCCTTCGCCCGGACGAACAACGTGCTCGTGATCCACGACGCGGCCTACTCCGAAATGTATTACGACGCGCCGCCGCTGTCGTTCCTTCAAATTCCCGGGGCGAAGGACGTGGGCATCGAATTCCATTCCTGCTCGAAGACCTACAACATGACGGGCTGGCGCATCGGCTGGGTGTGCGGCAACGCCGACGCGGTCAAGACCCTGGGCAAACTCAAGGACAATTTCGACTCCGGCGTTTTCCAGGCCGTGCAGGAAGCCGGTGTCGAAGCCTTGACCGGGCCCCAGGACGACGTCGCCGAGATGCGCCGGATTTACCGCGAGCGCCGGGACATTTTTGTCCAGGGACTGCGCGGTCTCGGTTGGGACGTGGTCAACCCGCCGGCCACGTTTTACGTCTGGGCGAAGCCGCCCAAAAACATCTCCTCGGCGCGCACCGCCGAGCGGTTGTTGGAGGAATCCCACATCGTGTGCACGCCGGGCAACGGTTTCGGCCCCTCCGGCGAGGGCTACGTGCGTTTCGCCCTGACGGTGCCGCGCCCGCGCCTCGAAGAGGCCTTGGAGCGCATCGCCAAAATCGTTTGGTGATCCCCACCTACAGTCCTCCCGCGTCGCCCCGCGCCGGGGCGTGGATGATCGCCCTGTCGGCTTTTTTGTTCGGCCTGCTGGGCGGCGTGGTGAAGCATTTGTCCGCCACGCTCCCGGCCGAAATGATCGTTTTTTTCCGCAACGCCGTCGGGCTGGCGGCGCTCGTGCCCTTCGTGCACCGAGCGGGGATTCGCTCGTTGTCCACGCGGCATTTTTTCCGGCACGCGACGCGCGCGGCCGCGGGGCTCGCCTCCATGTACCTCTCGTTCATCGCCATCGGGCGCCTGCGGCTGGCCGACGCCTACGTGCTGTCCTACACCGCGCCGCTCTTCATGCCGCTTATCTCAAAATTCTGGCTGCGGGAAAAAATCCCCGCGCACAGCCTCCAGGCTTTGGCCCTGGGTTTCGTCGGCGTGCTGCTGGTGCTCAAGCCCGGGTCCGGCGTGTTTCAGCCGGTGGCGCTGTTGGCCCTGGCGTCCGGGTTCCTGGGCGCGGTCGCGCAGGTGGGCATCCGCCAACTCACCGAAACGGAAACATCCACCGCCATCGTGTTCTATTTCGGCCTTCTCGCATCGATGGTGTCCGCCGCGCCCCTCCCGGGCGTGTGGCGGACGCCCGCCGGATCGCTGTGGGGGTGGCTGTTGCTGTTGGGCGGCCTGGCCACGGTCGCCCAGCTCATCATGACGGGGGGATACCGCCGCTCCTCGCCCGGCCGCGTGGGGCCCTTGATGTACATCGCCGTGGCCGTGGCGGGGCTGCTCGACTGGCTTCTGTGGCGCCGACGGCCGGACGTCCTGTCCGGGGTCGGCATGGCGCTGATCGTCGTCGCCGGCATTCTCATCATTCACCGCACCCAACGGGCGGTGCCCGGGCTGGAAGAGCCCGCCGCCGCGTGATCCAAAAAAACACGCGGTTCGTGCTGGTCCGCCCGCGCAACCCCTTGAACATCGGCGCCGCGGCCCGGGCCATGGCCAACTTCGGGTTCGAGGACATGGTGGCCGTGAAGCCCTACGCCCCGGTCTGGAAAGAGACGACGAGCGCGGTGGGGGCGGAAAAATTGGTGTTGGCCGCGCGGGCCGCGACCTCCATCGAGGACGCGACGGGCGACTGCGCCCTGGTCGTCGGCACGACGGCCCTGCGCGACCGCCGGACCGACCGGCCCGTGGTCCCCTTGCCCGCCCTGGGCGCGCACCTGCGCCGCCATCACCCGGAAATCCTTTCCGGCCGCGCGCGGGCGGCGGTGCTCTTTGGATCCGAAAAAACCGGGCTGCCCGGCGCCTATCTCGCCCGGTGCCATTTTTGGCTCACCATCCCGACCGACGCCCGTACCCCCTCCATGAACTTGAGCCACGCCGTGGCGCTGACGGCGTATGCGTGGTCCCAGGCCGGCGGCGGGGGGTCGACGTCGGCGCGCGCCGGCCCGGCCGATCTCGCGACCGTCGCCGACCGACGACGCCTCGCGGAGCACGCCCGGGAGGTTTTCGACGTCGTGGGGTTCCTGCCGTTTCTTTCCCCGTCCGAGAAAGTCCGCAAGGTGCGGGAAAAATTGTTGGCCTGGCGCATTCAGCGGCCCGACGTGGCCTTGATGCACGGTTTGTTTCGGTTCGTTTTGCGACGGAAAAAATGACGGTCCGCGACCGGGTGTTTCTGGGATTGGGGTCCAACGTCGGGCGGCGGGGCGACCGCTTGCGGCGGGCGGCGCGGGCCATCGCCGCCCTGCCCGGAACGCGGGTCCGGCGCGCCTCCTCGGTTTACGAGACGTCGCCCGTCGGCCCGCGCCAGGCGGACTATTTAAACGCCGTCGTGGAAATCGCGACGGACCTCGCCCCCCGGGATTTGCTTCGGGCGCTCAAAAATTTGGAACGCGTTTTGGGCCGGCGCCCCCGCGGTCGGTGGCGGCCCCGGGAGATCGACCTTGACATTGTGTTCTATGGACGCCGTCGGGTCCGCGCGCCGGGCCTGAGCGTTCCCCACCCCCGCTGGAAGGAACGGCGGTTCGTGTTGGACCCTTTGGCGGAAATCGCGCCGCGCTTCCGCGATCCCGCGAGCGGCCGAACGGTGGCGGCGGTCCGGGCCAAATTGACAGCCCCGGACCAAAGGATTAAACTGCTTTCGAGCGTGATTCTATGACGAAGAGACCGCCCATCGACCCCGCCAAGGTCACCGTCCGCACCCTGCGCGCGATGAAGGCCGCCGGGGACAAAATCGTCGCCCTCACGGCCTACGACGCGCCGATGGCGCGGTTGGTCAACGCCGCCGGGGTGGACGTCGTGCTGGTCGGCGATTCCGTCGGCAACGTGAAGCTGGGGTACGCCAACACCCTGCCCGTCACCGTGGCGGAGATGCTCCACCACACCCGCGCCGTCCGGCGCGGCAACGGCCGCGCGCTCCTTGTGGCCGACATGCCCTTTTTGTCCTACGAGTTCGACCCCAAAGACGCCGTGCGCCAAGTCGGCCGGCTCGTCAAGGAAGGGGGCGCCGAGGCCGTGAAAGTCGAAGGCGCGGGGCCGGTGTTGCCGTCCTTGCGCGCCCTCGTGGCCGCCAACATCCCCGTCATGGGGCACCTGGGGTTGACGCCGCAGTCCGTGCACCGTCTGGGCGGGTACCGCGTGCAGGGGCGCGGGCGATCCGACGCGGCGCGGCTTCTGCGCGACGCGAAAATTTTGGAGCGGGCGGGCGTCTTCGCCCTGGTGCTCGAGGCGGTGCCCGCCGCGCTGGCCCGGCGCGTCACGCGCGCCCTCAAAATCCCCACGATCGGCATCGGGGCGGGTCCCGACACCGACGGGCAGATTTTGGTGTTGGACGATTTGTTGGGATTGACCGACGCGGCCCCGCCCCGCTTCGTCAAGCCGTACGCGGCCCTGTGGCCCCTGGCGCGGGCGGCCGCGGCGCGTTACCGCGACGACGTCAAGGCCGGCCGCTTCCCCGGTCCGGCCCAGACCTACCGCTGATGGTTCTCCTCGGCGCGGGTCTCCTCGCGATCGGGGCCGCGCTCCTCTGGGGGTGGGGAATGTCGGGGTTGCTGTTGCGCGGCGACCGCGACCCCTTGACCACCCGGCCCGAGACGTTCGGATTCCCCTACCGCGACGAAACCTTTTGCTCCGCCGACGGCGTGCCCCTGCGGGCCTGGTTCATCCCCGCGCCGAATCCGACGGACGTGACCCTCGTGCTCTGCCACGGCTGGAGCGCCAACCGGTCCGACGTCTTGGAGCGCACGCATTTCCTGCGAACCCGCGGCGGATACAACTTGTTCCTTTTTGACTTCCGCGGCCACGGCGAGAGCGGCGCCGGGCGCACGTCCCTTTCCCGTTACGAAATCGGGGATTTGCAGACCGCCCTGGCGCACGTGCGTTTCGAGCACCCCCAGGAGGCGGTCCGCGTCGGCGTGTTCGCCATGTCCATGGGGGCCGCTCTGGCCCTGTGGGCGGCCGCCGACGACCCGGGCGTGGCGGCCATCGCCGCCGAGAGCCCGTTCGCCGAATTGGGGCCGACGGTGCTGCGCTACGGACGATTGTTCCACCACACGCCGCCCGTCATCGGCCGCCTGGCCCTGTGGTTCGCCCGGCAACGCTTGGGTTTTGACTTCGCGGATTATTCGCCGTTGGCCGCGATCGGTCGCATCGCCCCGCGCCCCCTGTTCCTGATCCAAGGGGATCGGGACCGCCGCATGCCCCGCGCCGAGGGCGATCGGTTGTTCGCCGCGGCCCGCGAACCCAAGACCCAATGGACCGTTCCCGGCGCCGACCACGGCAAGGTGGCCGAGGTCGCCGGCCGCGAATTCCAAGATCGCCTGCTCGCCTTTTTCAACGGGGCCTTCGGCCGATGAAGATCGTGCGGACCGCCCGCGCGTTGCAAACCCTCGCGGGCCGATGGCGCGCCCGGGGCGAGCGGATCGGGTTCGTGCCGACGATGGGCGCCTTGCACGCGGGGCATCTGTCCCTGGTGCGCCGGTCCCGACGCGAAAACCAACGGACCGTCGTTTCCATTTTCGTCAACCCGACGCAATTCGGCCCGCGGGAGGATTTGTCCCGTTACCCCCGGCCTTTTCGGCGGGACCTCGCGCTTTGCCGCGCCGCCGGGGTCGACGTCGTGTTCGCGCCGTCGGCGGTCGGGTTCTACCCGGCGGATTTCCAAACTTGGGTCACGGTGGAGGAACTGTCCCGACCCCTCTGCGGCCCCTTCCGGCCGGGGCATTTCCGCGGCGTTGCCACCGTCGTCTTGAAGCTGTTGAACGCCGCCTTGCCCCACCGCGCCTATTTCGGCGAGAAGGACTTTCAGCAACTGCGCGTGGTCGAGCGCTTGGTGCGCGACCTGGACGTGCCGGTGCGGATCGTTTCCTGTCCGACGGTGCGCGAAAAAGACGGCGTGGCGCTCTCCAGCCGAAACCGGTATTTGTCCGACGCCGAACGCCGCGCCGCGCCGTGGGTGCGGCGCGCTTTACGGGCCGCGGCCCAAGTGTTAAGATCCCGACGAAACGCCGCCGCGGCGGAGCGCGCGGCCCGGCGCCTCCTGGCTCAGGGCGGCCTGCGACGGGTGCCGTACGTCTCGGTGGTGAACGCCCGGACCCTGCGCCCGTGGCGGCCCGGCGGCGGCCCCGCCCGCATCGCCGCCGCGGTGTTTGTGGGCCGCACGCGATTGATCGACAATCTGCGGGCCGGTTCGATTTTTTAGCCGGTCCCGCCCAAAGGAGTTCCGTCCCTCACCGTCCGCCATGGCCGACGCCCTCGCCCGCCTCTGGAACCACGGACTCATCCACGTCGTCGACGTCCTGCTGTTGTCCTTCGTCATCTACCGCATCCTCGTGTTGTTTCACGGCACCCGCGCGGTCCAGGTGTTGCGGGGGTTGGTCATCCTCGCCATGGTCACGTTTTTGGTGGACAACGTTCTGCGGTTGCCGGCGTTGGGGTGGGTGTTGCGCACGTTTTGGATCGCCTGGGGCGCGGTGTTGGTGGTCGTTTTTCAACCGGAGCTGCGCGCGTTCCTGGCCCAAATCGGCAGCCGCCGCCTGGCGCGCACGCTGCTGCCGCCGGAACTCACCTTCGTCGACGAGATTGTCGACGCGCTCAAGGAAGCCGCGGCCAACAAGATCGGCATGCTGATCGTTCTGGAGCAGGAGACCGGACTGCGCAATTTCATCGGCACCGGCACCCCCATCAACGGCGACGTGACCAAAGACCTGCTTTTGACGATTTTCTTTCCCAACACCCTGCTTCACGACGGCGCGGCCATCGTCCGGGACGACCGGTTGGTGGCGGCCGGGTGCGTGTTGCCGCTCTCAAACGACCCGTCGCTGGCGCGGATTTTCGGCACACGCCACCGGGCGGCCCTGGGCGTGAGCGAAATTTCCGACGCGCTCGCCCTGGTGGTCAGCGAAGAGACGGGGACTCTCTCCCTCACCCACAACGGCCGCATCGAACGCGACATCGCCTCGGAGGATTTGCGGGAGCGCCTCAAGGCGGCCTACCGCCTTTTGAACGACCGGGGTCTCTTCCGCCGCCGCGCGAGCCGGTCGACCGACCTATGAAACGTTGGCGCCACAATTGGGAATTGAAAACCCTGGCGATCCTGCTCGCGCTGTTTTTGTGGTGGATGGTGCACCACAAAGACACGCGCCGCCCGGCTCCGTCGGGAAGGCCCGCCTCGGCGGCCAAGCGCTGATGGGACGCCTTTTCGGAACCGACGGGGTGCGCGGTCTGGCGGGCAAACCCCCGCTCTCGGCGGACTTTGTCCGTCGCCTGGGCTGGGCCACCGGGCGTGTCCTGGCGGCCCACGAGCCGACCCGGCCCCGCGCGGTGTTCGTGGTGCGGGACACCCGCGCGTCGGGCCCCGCCCTTCTCCGCGCCCTGGCCGACGGTCTGGGCGCCGCCGGTTACGCGCTGTGGGACGGGGGCGTGTTGCCCACGCCGGCCGTGGCGGCCCTGTTGCCCGGGTTGCCGGTGGCCGCGGGGGCCGTCCTTTCCGCTTCCCACAACCCCGCCCCCTACAACGGGATCAAGCTTTTCAACCCGCGCGGCATGAAGATCGACGACGCCTGGGAAGACGCCATCGAACGTTTGGCCTTGGAAGAAGAGACCGCCATCGCTCCGGCGCCCCGGATCAAACCCTTTCCGGCGTCCCGCGCGCGGTACGCGGATTTTCTGTTCAAGGCCTGGCCCGCCGGCCTGTCGTTGCGGGGGGTTCCGATCGTCCTCGATTGCGCCCACGGCGCGGCGTCGACGGTCGCCCCGGCGCTTTTCCGCCGTTTGGGCGCGCGCGTCACCGTTTTATCGGCGTCGCCCACCGGGCGCAACATCAACCGCGGTTGCGGGGCCCTGCATCCCGAGGTCTTGGCCCGGGCGGTGCGGCGCGCGCGCGCGCGTCTCGGCGTGGCTTTTGACGGCGACGCGGACCGGGCGATTTTTGTCGACGAGTCCGGCCGCGTGCGCGACGGCGACGCGGTCCTTCTCGTCACCGCGCGGGCGCTCCAGGCCCGGGGCCGGTTGCGGGGGAACGCCGTGGCCGTGACGGTCATGACGAATTTGGGTTTGATTCGGGCTTTGGAGGCCTTGGGCATCCGCGCCGAGGTCACCCCGGTGGGCGACAAGCACGTTTGGCGCGGCATGGTGAAAAGCGGCGCGGTGGTGGGGGGCGAACCCTCCGGGCACGTGATTTTCCGGGAATTCCTTCCCACGGGGGACGGGATCTTGACGGCGCTGCACGTGTTGTCGGTGTTGGCGGAAACGGGCCGGCCCTTCTCGGCCCTGACGTCCTTGGCGGTCGAATACCCCCAGGCGCTCTTGAACGTGGGGGTGAAGGAGCGGGTGCCGCTCGAGAAGATTCCCGGTTTTACGGCCGCCGTCGCCGGCATCGAAAAATCCCTCGGCGCCACGGGCCGGACCCTCATCCGCTACTCCGGCACCGAGCCCCTGTTGCGCGTCATGATCGAAGGCCCCGACCGGGCGGTCATCACGGCCCACGCCGAGCGCCTCGCCGCGATCGTCAAGTCCGCCGGAATTTAAAATTTAGCGCACTTCGTAGACCGTCGTCCACTCCGCCTCTTCCCTGTGCACGGGGCGAAACCGCGCCGCGTCGTCCAGGGCGGACGCCGTGGCCTCCAGCCTTCGCGCCAAAACGTTGTCGTTCCGGGTCAATCCAAAATCCATGTGGCGTTCCCAAAGGACGAACCGCGCCCGCCGCTTTTTCAAAGAAACGGCCAGATCCGCCGAGGAAGCCGCCGTCCCCAGGGGCTGGAACACCCGCCCCGTCCACAGCAGGTCCCGCGCGTAAAGCGCGCTGGCGAAACCGTCGGCGGGCGTGGTGTTTGATTGAATCCAGGCGTAGGTGTTCTTCAGCGTGGGCGCCCGCCCCGCCTCGCCCCCCCGCCACAACGGAATGTCCTGGCTTAAAAACACCGCGCCCAACGCCACGCCCGCGACGGCGGCCATCGCGCGGGGCCGGGTTTTGAGGGCGGGCGGAAGCCCCGCGGCGACCGCCCCCAGAAGGAACGGGAGAAGGGCCACCAGGTAGCGCTCGTACCACCAGGGCCACAACGCGTGCATGGCGAGGCTGCCGACGAGGAACCAGGACACGGCGTCCGAGCGGTCCGCGCGCAGGCGACGCCCGATTCCCCAAACCGCGACCGCGGCGATCCCCGACCCCGCGAGCGTTGCCAGGACCGTGTTTTTCGCCCAGGGGAGGGGGAGCAGGGTTTGTCCCCATGTTTCCGCAAACTGGCGCGCGTTGGCCATGACCAACGCCAGGCCCCGGCCTTCCCGAAAAGCGTTGGCCAAAAGCGGAAGTTCCTTCGCTTCCTGGACGCCGCCCCCGGAACGGGCCCACAGGGACCAGAGCGCGAGCCCCGCGACGGGAATGATCACCGCTCCCCACAAGTCCCGTCGGCGTTTCTGAAGGGCCAAGGAGAGCCACACCGCGCCCCAGAGCGGCAACGCCGCGGGCCGAATCAGGTAAGCGCCCAAGAGCGCGGCCCCCGTTTTGACGCCCGGCCCGGGGAGAAGGGCCAACACCCCCAGCACGGCCAGGACGAAGGCCGCTTCGGGCATCACCACGCCCGCGCGGGAAAGGACCAGCGGGTTGAACGCGAAGGCCGCTCCCAACACCACGGCGGCCAAAACGGAAAACCGACGACGGAACCACAGGGCGACCGCGGCCGTGGCCAGCGCCAGGTACAAGGCCGCCAGCATTTGGTGGGCCAGAAAGTTGTCCGGCGCAAAAAGGGCGCTGGGCAGCATCAGCGCGGGGAACCCGGGGGTGGTGTCGGTGAAGGGGGGCCGGCTGGGCAAGAACCACATGCGGTAATGGCCTTCGGCCAGGGCCCGGGCGGCCAGGACGTAGAGGGCGTCGTCATTCTCCACGCCCAGGAAGCCCCGCGGCGCCGCCCACCAGGGGATCAGGCCCAACAGCAGCGCCCAGAAACCAAAAGGGATTTTTTTCCAGCGGTCCATGGGCCCATCATAGCGAAACGCCTTCCGATATGGAATAATCGTCGACGAACCCCGACTTCCATGCCCCACCTCGGCGTCAACATCGACCACGTGGCCACGCTTCGCCAGGCCCGCCGCGCCCGATTTCCGGACGTGGTGGCCGCCGCGCGCGCCGCCCGGGACGGCGGGGCCGATTCCATCACCGTCCATTTGCGCGAAGACCGCCGCCACATTCAAGACAAGGATGTGGCCCTGGTCCGAAAAGAACCCGGCCTGCGCCTCAATTTGGAAATGGCGGCCACCGAGGAAATGACGCGCATCGCCCGGGTCATCCGCCCCGACAGCGTCTGTTTGGTGCCGGAGAAGCGCCAGGAACTCACGACCGAAGGCGGCTTGAACGTCGCCCGGAGTCTGGTCCGGTTCCGCGAAACGACGCGCCGCCTTCAATCGGCGGGCATCGTGGTGAGTCTTTTTATCGACCCGGACGACGAGCAGGTCCGCGCGGCGAAAGACGCCGGCGCCGAGTGGGTGGAACTGCACACCGGCCGCTACGCCAACGCCAAGCCCGCCGAACGCGCGGCCGAGCTCGAGAAGATCCGCGCCGCCGGCGCGGCGGCCATCGGACTGGGCTTGGGGCTCAACGCGGGGCACGGGCTTGATTACGACAACGTGGAGCCCGTGTCGCGCATCGATGGGATGCGGGAATTGAACATCGGCTTTTCCATCATCGCCCGGGCGTTGTTCACGGGCTTGACCGCCGCGGTGCGGGACATGAAATCGCTGGTGTCGGCCGCCGCGCCGGCCGGGAGGTAGATTATGTGCGGAATCGTCGGCTACGTGGGGGGCGAAGACGCCTCGGACGTTTTGTTGGACGGTCTAAAACGCCTGGAGTACCGCGGCTACGATTCGGCGGGCGTGGCCGTGTTGAACGGTCCCGTCCTCGACATCCGGCGCAGCGTCGGCAAGCTGCACAACCTCGACGTCCTCCTCAAGAAGTCGCCGCTGGCCGGCCACGTGGGCATCGGGCACACCCGCTGGGCCACCCACGGCCGCCCTTCCGAAGAAAACGCCCACCCGCACCGTGACGCGTCGGGCCGCGTGGTGGTGGTCCACAACGGCATCATCGAAAATTATTCCGCGCTCAAGGCCGGCCTGCAGGCCCGCGGCGTCAAATTTGAATCCCAGACCGACACCGAAGTCATCGCCCACCTGGTGGGCGAGGCCATCGCCCGCCGAAAAAAGAAAGACGCGCCCCTGGCCCCCGAGGATTTCTTGGAGGCGGTGCGGGAAACCCTTTCCGAGCTCAAAGGCACCTACGCCCTGGGCATCATCACGGCCGATTGCCCCGGGGTGATCGTCGGGGCCCGCCGCGAATGCCCCCTGCTCGTGGGCATCGGGGAGAAGGAGTATTTCCTCGCCTCCGACGCCCCGGCCATTCTGTCCAGGACCCGCCACGCGGTTTTCTTGAACGACGGCGACATGGCCCTTTTGTCTTCCGACGGGGTCAAACTTTTCAGCGCCGAAACCGGGCTTCCGGTCGAACGAAAGACGACCCACCTTCCCTGGGATCCTCTGCAGGCCGAAAAGGCCGGCTACCGGCACTTCATGCTCAAGGAGATCCACGAGCAGCCCCGCGCCATCGAAGACTGTCTGCGCGGCCGGTTGAACGTCGACGAGATTCGCGTCCACCTGGACACGCTGCGGCTTTCCGAGGAACAGATCAAGGCCTTCCGCAAAATCACGATCGTCGCCTGCGGCACGTCCTACCACGCGGGGCTCCTGGCGCGTTACCTCATCGAAAAATGGGTCAAGGCGCCCTGCGACGTGGAGATCGCCTCGGAATACCGCTACCGCGACCCCCTGGTGGGTCCCGAAGATCTGGTGGTCGCGATATCGCAGTCCGGCGAGACGGCCGACACCATCGCCGCCATCCGCCACGCCAAGGAGAAGGGCGCGCGCACCCTCGCCATTTGCAACGTCATCGGATCCACCCTCTACCGCGAGTCGCACGGAAAAATCCTCACCCACTGCGGCCCGGAGATCGGCGTGGCCTCGACGAAGGCCTTTTCTTCTCAGGTGGTGGTGCTCTATTTGCTGGCCCTCTACGGCGCCCTCTTGCGCGGGTCCCTGCCGCGCCCCGACGTGGAAAAGATCATGCAAAACCTCCTCCACCTGCCCCACTGGGTGGGCGAGGCCCTGAAATGCGAGCCGGCGACGATCGCTCTGGCGAAAAAATATTTTCACAGCCGCAACTTTCTTTTCCTTGGGCGGAACCTGAACTACCCCATCGCCCTGGAAGGCGCTTTGAAGCTCAAGGAAATCTCCTATATCCACGCCGAGGGTTACCCCTCCGGCGAATTGAAGCACGGCCCCATCGCGCTCATCGACGAAGACATGCCCGTCATCGCCGTAGCCACCCAGGGCCGGGTGTACGACAAGATCCTCACGAACCTGGAGGAAGTCGCCGCCCGGGGCGGCCGCGTGATCGCGGTGGCCACCCAGGGCGACACGCGCATTTCGGCGCTCACGCCCGACGTGTTGTGGATGCCCGACATGCCGGAGTCCATGGCCCCGGCGGTCAACGTCGTGCCGCTGCAACTTCTCTCCTACCACATCGCCGTCCTGCGGGGCTGCGACGTGGACCAACCCCGAAATCTCGCCAAATCCGTCACGGTCGAGTGACCGCGTGAAGCGCGTTCTCGTCATCGGCGCCGGGCCGGGAGGCGAAGCCGCCGCCAAGCGCGCCGCCGCCCGGGGGGCGTCGGTCACTCTGATCGAAAAATCCCAACTCGGCGGCCTCTGCCTCAACTGGGGCTGCATCCCCACCAAAACGCTTTTGGAGGGCGGCCGTCTGTTGCACGCCCTGCGCGCGGCCGGCCCGGTCGTCACCGGCGGGCCCTTCTCCGTGGACTGGGCCGCCCTTCGACAAAAAAGAGACGAATTGGTCGACGGCCTGCGCCGTTCCCTGGAGCAAGATCTGTCCCGCCGGGGCGTGCGGGTGATCGCGGGCGCGGCGGAATTCGTGGACGCCGGTCGGGCCCGCGTGCGGACGGCGAGCGGCGAAGAAATGATCGACTTCGACGGGGCCGTTCTGGCCACGGGCTCGGAGCCCGTTTTCCCTCGGCCCTTCGCCGACCGGCGCCCCGATGTGCTGGATTCCGACGGTGCCCTCGCGCTGGAGCGCCTTCCCCGGCGGCTCCTGGTGGTGGGCGGCGGTGCCGTGGGGTGCGAGTTCGCGGGGCTCTTCGCGGAGTTGGGCGTGGCGGTCACGCTCGTCGAAATGAAAGACCAGCTTTTGCCCGGGGAAGACGCGGCCGTGGCCCGGGGCCTGCAGAGCGCGTTTGAGCGGCGCGGCCTGGGGGTGCGCCTGGAGACCGTGGTGACGACTTTTGAAAAAACCGGGGGAGAATTCCATGTCCGGTTCTCCCGGGGCGAACCCCTCGTCGCTGATCAAATCCTCCTCTGCGTCGGGCGCCGGCCGGTGACGGCCGGCTTGGGCCTGGAGCACGCGGGTGTGGCCGTTGAAAATGGCCGCGTGGCTGTGAACGATCGACTGCAAACATCCAATCCAAAAGTTTTCGCGGTGGGTGACGTCAACGGATTGTCGCTGTTGGCCCACGCGGCGGCCGCCCAAGCCGAGGTGGCCGTGGACGCCCTGTTCGGCGAGTCCCGCGCCTACCGGAACGACCGCGTGCCCCGTTGTCTCTACACCTGGCCGGAGGTCGCGAGCGTCGGGGAATGGGCCGTCCCCGCCCGCGAACGGGGCGTCGATGTGAAAGCCCAGCGCTTCTTTTTCAAGGGATCGCCCAAGGCGCTGGCCTCCAACGAGGGGGACGGGTTCCTTCAGGTTCTCTCCGACAAAGCCGACGGGAAAATCCTTGGCGCCCAAATCATCGGCCCCCACGCCACCGAGCTCATCCATCTCTTCGCCGTGGCGCTCCAGGGCGGAATGCGTGTGGACGACCTGAAACACGTGATCTTCGCCCATCCCACCTTGGCGGAGGGCGTGCGGGAGGCCCTGGCGCGATGAGCCCCGTTCTGTCCTGGCGACCGCGCCTGCCGCGGCATCTCACCCGCGCCGTCCCCCAGGGGGAAGCGCTGGCCGCCGTGCAGAACGCGTTGGCCGAGGCGGCCTTCCCGACGGTCTGCCGCGAGGCCCGTTGCCCCAACCGCACCGATTGCTGGGCCCGGGGCACGCTGGCGTTCCAAATCTTGGGCGACGTGTGCACACGCCGTTGCGCCTTCTGCGCCGAAAAAACAGGCCGCCCCGGCGCGGTGGATCCGGCCGAACCCGCGAAGTTGGTGCGCGCCGTGCAAAAGCTCGCGCTCAAGCACGTGGTCATCACCTCCCCCGCCCGGGACGATCTGGACGACCAGGGGGCGGGCCAATTCGCCGCCTGCGTCGACGCCCTCCGCAGCGGCGCCCCCGGCGTGACCGTGGAGGTTTTGACTCCGGATTTTCAGGGCCGCGCCGATTTGCTAGAACGGGTGTTCCGCTCGGCCCCCGACGTGTTCAACCACAACGTGGAGACCGTGGAACGCCTGTCCCCCCGGGTCCGCGCGCGGGCGACGCACCGGGGGTCTTTGGCGGTGTTGGCGGCGGCGGCGCGCGCCGGGCTGCGCGTCAAATCGGGCTTCATGGTGGGCCTCGGCGAAACCGAAGGGGAACTGATCGCCCTGTTCGGCCAATTGCGCGGCGCGGGCGTGCGCATGCTGACGGTGGGACAGTACCTGCCGCCCGGACCGGGGTTTTATCCGGTAGACCGTTTTTACACACCCGACGAATTCCGCGCCCTCGGGCGGCGCGCCAAGGAATATTTCGAGAACGTGAGCGTGGGCCCCTTGGTCCGCAGTTCCTACCACGCCGACGAGTTATTGGAGACCGCATGAGCGCGACCCCGCAACGAACCCCGTTTTTCGTGTTCCACCAAGAGGCCCGCGCGCGGATCGTGGAATTCGCGGGGTGGGAGATGCCCATTCAGTACGAAGGGATCCTGGCCGAACACCAGGCCGTTCGCCAGCGGGCGGGGCTCTTCGACATTTCCCACATGGCTCAGATCTGGGTCACGGGCCCCGGCGCCCGGGCCACCCTCGATCGGCTCGTGTCGAACGACGTCTCGGCCCTCAAGGACAACCGCGGGCTGTACGCCCTTCTCTGTCGGGAGGACGGCGGCGTGGTGGACGACCTCTACATCTACCGGCTGGAAAGCGGGCGCTATTTGGTGATCGCCAACGCGTCCCGGGCCCGCGAGGATTGGGCGTGGTTTCAAGCCCATCTCGGGCCCGAAACGGAGCTGGCGGAACAACCCCAGGCCGCGGCCCTGGCCGTGCAAGGCCCCCGCGCGGCGGCGATATTGAAGGAACTCCTGCCCGGCGCGGTTAAAATGCAAAAGAACGACGTGGCCGAGTTGTTAGTCATGGGCCGCGAAATGGTGGTGGCCCGCACGGGGTACACGGGGGAAGACGGCTTTGAGTTTTTCGGATCGGCGGAGAGCGTCCTGCCTTTCCATCAAGCGCTGATCAAAGCGGGGGCCCCCCAGGGGTTGGTCCCCTGCGGCCTGGGCGCTCGGGACACCCTGCGGCTTGAGATGGGCTACCGCCTCTACGGCAACGATTTGGACGAAGGCCACTCCGCCAACGAATCCGGTCTGGGGTGGGCGGTCAAGTTGGGGAAGTCCGATTTCATTGGCCGCGCTGCCCTCTTGAAGGAAAAGGAACTGGGGCCGCGTCGGCGGATGATCGCTTTCCGGCTCAAAGAACGCGGGGTGCCCCGACACGGCCACGACATCCTTTTGGGTGGAAACCCCGTCGGGACGGTGACCAGCGGCACCTTTTCCCCGTCCCTGGGCGCCGGGATCGGGCTGGGGTACGTGGACAATGTGCTCTTTCCGCCCGCCGCCGAAAAAACCACCGCGTTGTCGCTCCGCATTTACGAACGCCCCCTCGCGGCCGAGGTGGCAACGTTGCCCTTTTATCGAAAGACCACGCTCACGGGCGTGAACTGAGAGGCCTCCCATGGACCCGAAAACTCTTCGCTACACCAAAAGCCACGAATGGATCGCCGCCGACGGCACGGTGGGCATTTCCGACCACGCCCAGCACGAGATCACCGACGTGGTGTTCGTCGAACCGCCCAAGGTCGGCCGCGCCGTGAAGGCCGCGGAGGCCTGCGCCGTGGTGGAATCGGTCAAAGCCGCTTTCGACATCTACGCGCCCGTGGCCGGGACCGTCGCCGCGGTCAACGACGAAGCGGCCAAGAACCCGGCGATCGTCAACCAATCGCCCTACGAAAAAGGCTGGCTGTTCAAAATTCAAATGACCTCGGCGGCCGACCGCGACCAGCTCATGTCCGCCGACGAATACGCCGCTTTCGTCAAATCCGGCGCGCACTAGTGTTCGTCGCCCACACCCCCGAACAAAAAAAAGAAATGCTGGCGGCCGCCGGCGCGGCGCGCTTCGAAGACCTGATCGCCGGCCTGCCCCGGGAGTTGGTGCGCCCCGCCTTCGACCTGCCCGGGTCCATGAGCGAAATGGAGCTCGTCCGCCACATGGAAGAACTGGCCGCCCGGGACCACCTGGCCCAGTCTTATCTCGGGGCCGGGGCCTACGAACATTTCGTGCCGACGGCGGTGTGGTCCTTGGCGCTGCGGGGCGAGTTCGCCACGGCCTACACGCCCTACCAGGCGGAGGCCAGCCAAGGCACGCTCCAATCCATTTTTGAGTTTCAGAGCCTCGTGGCCGAGCTGTTCCATATGGACGTGGCCAACGCCTCCATGTACGACGGCGCCAGCGCCGCCGCCGAGGCCGCCCTGGTGGCCGCCAAACACACGGGCCGCACCGACGTGCTGGTGCCCGACACCGTGCATCCCCAAACCCGCCAGGTGATCGAAACCTACCTCGCCCATTCGGGCGCGCGGGTGGTGCGGGTGCCCACACCGTCCGGGATTTTGGAGCCCGCCGTCCTGGCCAAACACCTCGGGCCGCAAACGGCGGCGCTGCTTGTTCAAACCCCCAACTATTTTGGTTGCCTCGAAACCCACGTCGCGGAATTGTCCGACCTCGTCCACAAGGCGGGGGGGCTGTTAATCGCCTCGGCGTATCCGATCTCCCTCGGCCTTTTGACGCCGCCGGGCGACTACGGCGCCGACATCGCCGTCGCCGAAGGCCAATCCCTCGGCCTGCCCTTGGCCTACGGCGGGCCCTACCTGGGCCTCTTCGCCTGCCGCCACGAGCTGATCCGAAAAATGCCGGGCCGCGTGGTCGGCCAGACCGTGGACAAAGAAGGCCGCCGGGCTTTCGTGCTGACCCTGCAAGCGCGGGAACAACACATCCGCCGCGAGAAGGCCACCTCCAACATCTGCACCAACCAAGCCCTCTGCGCCCTGGCCTCGACCATTTACCTGTCGTTGGTGGGGAAGTCCGGGTTCCAAAAATTGGCGGAACTGAATTTCCAAAAAGCCCACTACGCCCAGGGCGTGTTGGCCCGGCACGGTTTCCCGCCGGTCTTTGAGCACCCTTTCTTCAACGAGTTCGCGGTGCGCTGTCCTTCGCCACCCGAGCGCATCGTCCAAAAGCTCGCCGAAAAGCGCGTCCTCGCCGGACACCCGCTGGGCTACTACCACCCGGACCGCAAAGACCAGCTGTTGGTGTGCGTCACCGAAATCAAAACCAAGGCCGACATCGACCAGTTCGGCGCCCAGTTGGCGGAGGCCGCCCGATGAGCGAAACCGTGATCGAACCCCTGATTTTCGAAAAAAGCGTCCCCGGCCGCGCGGGCCTGCCCTGGCCCGCGTGCGATGTCCCGACGACGGACGTGGCCCGCCACGTGCCGCCCGCCCTCTTGCGGCGGACCCCGGCGGCGCTTCCGGAAGTGTCGGAGCCCCAGGTGGTGCGGCACTTCACGCGCCTATCGCACCTCAATTTCTCCATCGACACGAACTTTTATCCCCTGGGGTCCTGCACCATGAAGCATAACCCCAAGGTGAACGACCGCATCGTGCAGATCCCCGATTTCGCTGGCCTGCACCCCCTGCGCCCCCACGAGCTGAGCCAGGGTATTTTGGAAATCCTGTACGAAGTGGAACGCTGGCTCTGTTCCCTCTGCGGCATGGACGCCTTCACCCTTCAGCCCTCGGCGGGCGCCCAGGGCGAGCTCACGGGCATTTTGGTGGCGCGGGCCTACCACGAACACCGGGGCGAAAAGCGTCCGGTGGTGCTCATCCCCGATTCGGCCCACGGCACCAACCCCGCCAGCGTGGCCGTGGCGGGCCTGACGGCCGTCACCGTCAAATCCACCCCCGACGGCCATGTGGACGTGGACGACCTGGCCGCCAAGCTCACCCCCGAGGTGGGCCTCGTCATGATGACCTTGCCCAGCACTCTCGGGATGTTCGAGCCCCGCGTGAAGGAGATCGCAAAGAAAGTCCACGACGCCGGTGCCCTGTTGTACATGGATGGAGCGAACCTGAACGCCCTGGTGGGGCTCCTGCGCCCGGGCGACGTGGGCGTGGACGTCCTGCACGTCAATTTGCACAAGACCTTCGCCACGCCCCACGGCGGCGGCGGTCCGGGCGCCGGCCCCGTCGGCGTCAAAAAAGCCTTGGAGCCTTTTCTGCCGTCGCCCCGCGTGGCGAAAGAGAACGGCGTTTACCGTCGGAAGTTCGACCGGCCGAACACCATCGGGCGGGTTCATGGGTTCCAGGGGAACGTGGGGGTCTTGATCCGCGCCTACGCCTACATGCGCCTGCAGGGGGTGGAAGGGTTCCGGGAGATGAGCGAGAGCGCCATCCTCGCGGCCAACTATCTCAAAGCGAAATTAACGCCGTTGTTTCCCAAAATGCCGGCGGGGCCCTGCATGCACGAGGTGGTGGTGTCCGGCGAAGGGGCTTTCGGTCCCGGGGTTAAAACTCTCGACGTGGCCAAACGGCTCCTGGATTACGGCTTTTACGCGCCGACGATTTATTTCCCGCTCATCGTGCCCGAAGCCATGATGATCGAGCCGACGGAGAACGAAACCAAGGAAACATTGGATGTCTTTGTGGAGACCCTGCGGAAGATCATCGAGGAAAGCAAAGCCACGCCGGACCTGGTGAAAGGCGCGCCGCACACGACGCCCGTTAAGCGGCTGGATGAAGTGAAAGCCGCCCGCGAACCGCGCCTGCGCTATTTGCCCAACTTGAAGTAGCTGGAAATAACGATGTAAAGGCCCATGACGGTCATGAAGACCCCAAAGGCCATTTTGAGCGCGGCGCCGTTCACTTTGTTCGCCAGAAAGCCGCTGGCCCAGGCCGCCGCGAAGAGCGACACCGCGATGACCGCCGCGGCCCGCGTGTCCACGTTGCCGTTGCGATAATAAGCGAACACCGCGCCCAACCCCACCGGCAACAAGAGCACCGCCAAGCTCGTGCCCGTGGCCCGGTGCTGGCCGAACCCGGCGAAGTACACCAGCGCCGGGACGATGATGGCCCCACCGCCCACGCCGAAAAAGCCCGACACCAGTCCCGCGGCCAGGCCGATCAATACGTAAACGAGGGTGTTGTCCACGCCGTTAATCTTGAATGACTTTCTGTGTCTCGGTGTTGGTGTGGGTGATGACGCTGTTGGCCGCGGCGGCGGCTTTTTTGGCTTTTTGCACGTCGTCGGCCAAGCTTTGGGCGTAGGCCACGGCCGCGTTGCGTGGCGGGGGCGGCTCCGACGAAACCGGCGGCGGCGGGGGCGGGGCTTTCTCGCAGGCCGCGACCGCCACCAACGCGATGATCCCGAGAAGGCGTTTCATAACCCCTCCTAGAACGAGTCCGCGGGCTTCTCTTCCAATTCGAATTCCAAGCCGCCCGCCATTTGCGCCACCCAGTTGTACATCAGAGCGCCCAGGTAGCCCATCACAAAGCCGAGCCCGCCGTAAAAGAGAGGCAACCCCACCACCGCGCCCGCGCCGAGCAAAAGCCCGAAGAGCGGTTTTCCTGATTTGGCGGCCATGGCGGCGGTGCCGCTGCCGATCAACGACATCAGCGCCACAAAAGCGCCGATCAACAAACCCAACAGGCCGTACAGCAACCCGCTCACCTTGGCCACGGACATGGCGTTGAATTTCTTTAAGATCATGGTTTCTCCTAACTCGATTTGTTGGGGAACGACATTTCCAGCACCACGCAGCCCACGTCGGTTTTGAAGGGGCCGTGCAATTCGCCCGGCGGTCGGCTGGCGTAGTCGCCGGGTTCCAGCCACCGGTTAAAGCTTTTGTCAAAAAGGCGCCCGCTCACGATGAACACTTCCTCCGGGTAGCGGTGGGTCTTGCCGCCGAAGGGCGTGGTGTCCGCCCCGGGGAGGAACCGCGTCAAACGGGTGTATTCGCCGGTGCCTTCATCGACGCTGAGGGTTAATTCTTCGGCGATGCCATCCAGGCCTTTGACGGGGGTCCACTTGGACCGCTGCGCCGGGTCCAAGGGGTTCCAATAGGGGGTCGTCGATTTCGCCATAGCGAATCAATAGTAACAAGAACGTCCTTCAAACGGAATCGATAAAACGCTTCTAAACTAGTTGTCTATTCCCGCCGCGAGGGATCGCTTCTTGTTTGAGCGGTGCTTCAGGAGCCACCATCCGCCGGCGCCCCAGAGGAGGCTATTAACAACCATCGGAAGGTATCCAAACAATCCACCAAACACTTTCCTGATGAAGAAAGGCGCCCAATGCGTCAAAGGATAAACGATCGGCCAGAACAAAACGTTTGAAACGAACACGGCCGATTTTTCAAACAGGGTCGGGGGCGCGCCGGTATCAAGCCTGTCCATGCCGGCTGAAAAGGTGAAACCCATCAGCCCCACGCTAAGGAAGGCGTGGATAGCCGTCAATATTCCAATCGTCCAGGGTTTATTTTTCAGGACTTTAATGTGCATTGATCAAGAGCCCCTTCGGCATGGAAGAAGGTTCCTACAGGGCGCGATTGTAGCCTCAGTGCGAGACCCTAAGATTTGAAGCAAAGACTGATATTGCGCTCCTTCGAAAAAATGGCAGAACTTTGTAATGAAAACGGGCTGAAATGATTGGTTGGCGGAGCAGATATGCTTACTCGTCTGATTCATACAGCAACTCATCAAATTCCATTGGCTTCAACTTTTTAATCCGTCGTTCAACATCTCGATCATATGTTCGGTCGTTTGGTTCCTGGCGCTTCTGCTTTTTCCTTGCATACTGTTGAATAAATACGCCCATCTTGGATTTGAGTTCCTTCTTTCGTTTATTCATTTTTCAAACACAGAAAGCATTCAACTTTCCGTATTCAGGGGGGCCTTGGAGAAATTTCGTAGGCCCGATTTGTTGATATTCATTGATAAGCCAAGAACGTGCCCTGATTCGTTATTTATCCAGAACATTACCGGTGAGGATGGACAACATTGGTCCAAGCTAGCACTCCCGACCGATACGACGAAGCGCTTTCGCAGCTGCCGCGCGGACATGCCCATTCTTATCGTTGGCTAATGTTTCCAGGTGTGGCGCGACCTCGCCGGGACCAAATTCGGCGGCCAATTCGCAGGACCAAATGCGATATCGTGGTGGCTCGCTATTTCGCCATATTATAAAAAGCTCACGCCAGTTTTCGCTGGTGGAGTGGGTGCGCAACGCCCACGCAGCACCCTTTCGAACATTGTCGGAAGGGTCATTGGTGAACAGCTGAAGGATTGCAGTGTAATCAGATATTCGCCAGAGCGTATTTAAGGCAGCGATAGCCGCGCATCGCGTGGCGGGGGATGAAGAGGCTAGGAGCGATTGGAGTAATTCATGCGCACCCGAAAGCCTGAGTGTTGCGGCGGCGTTGCATGCAGCGCGAAGCACGAATTGCTCGGGATCCCTCAATGCATTGCAAACCAAGGGCTCGGCGTGAGAGCCGTCGGGGTGGGAGCCGATGCTTTCGATCGCAGCCCGTCTCACATGTGGGTCCGAAGAAGATGCGTAGCCCGCTAGAGTTTCGAGTGCGTCCGGTCCAGGCATAGATTGTAACGCCTGAAAAGCCGCCCACCGCGCTGGGGTGGATCCGTCGATTGTGGCCTTCAATTCCTCGAGCGAAGCGCTGAATGGAATTGCAGTGCCATGCCATGTCTTCGGACGTTGATCCATTAGTGTCGCGCCTTTGATGTCCGGCCGCTGCGCCTATCTCTTGGATTAACGGGGTGGGTGCGCGAGCAATTTGTAATAGACAATTCAAGACCGTTTAATGTTTGATCGAAAAATAACCGGCTTCCATCAGTGAAAAAGATGCCCACCTCTCTCCTTCGGAGACGCACAACTTCCCTGACAATTTTTCCCCGTAGGATACGCGTGGCTGTAAAGGCTTCGCGTTTAAGAGGTATCTTTTTCATACTAACCCACCAAGTCTTCAATAATAGATTCAGCGAAGAGTTTTGTTTTGCTTGTTTAATGTTTCGTGCGCGTAGTAACGTCTGACCTCCGCGGCGGACCGATTTGTAGTCCGTCTCGGGAATAAATCGCTAGGCCTGATTAATTTTTTCCAATAGGCCATAGAGTTCGGCCTCTGCTTTCCTTAGAGTTTGCGCTTTTCCATGCCGCGCGTCTTTAAAAGCTTGCCAAAACCGGATGACCGCAACTTTGCCTTTCTTGGGCAATACAATAGCAATTGGATTAAATTCTTTATCGCCGCCCCAATGACGGAAGATTTTTGCTTCCAGCGGCATGGTCTTTTTCCATTCACTCCGAAGCGACCAGTTTAAAGTGACGACATGAGGCTCGAGTTTTGGGAGTATTGTTTTTTCAACGTAGGGTTTCCAATTTGGGCTTTCGGAATAGACAAATAGGATTCGTTTCCCTTGGGTTTCCCACTTCTGCCCAAACATGATTTTTAGCCGATACCCTTTAAACTTATGAAGTGTGATGAAGATGGGAATTAATGGAATAGCAACAACAGTGAATGCCACAAGCAAAGGCAACCAAATTGGCATGGCGACCAATATCAAAACCGATCTGAACAATGGTTTTAATTTTTTCTCTTCCATGCCTGCTGTCGGCGTCCGCTGCAACGAATGGTTAAACCGATTTCTTATTTTTTATCCGCTTGATCATGGATATCAGTGTTGAGTTTTTTATTTGTTTTGATGTTGAGTGGCTTTTGCTGCTTTTATAAAACTTGGTCACCCATTTGGTTTCCCGCTTTACATCTCTCTTAAGGGCAAGTTCCTTGACTGGGGCAAGGTCGCCATCTTTGTAAGCTCGAATTGCAGTTCTTTTCGTTGCGTGGAAGCTCCTGGCCATATACTCCTCGATTGGGACTATCATAGAGTTCAGCTACGGCGCGCTGTGTGCGCCGTCGGCTGCAACAGCTTGTTAGGTCGGTTGTGAATCAAATTCAATTCCACAATATGGACAAAACTTGATAGCCGGGGAAACCTTAAAAGGGTTGAGGTTTTGTGAAACTATAAGCCCAAGATTGCCCCCACATTTTGGGCACCTAAGATGATATAGGAGCAAGAAAATAGAGATAAAGGCAATTGCAAGGCCACATATACCGATAATATTTGCGATCCTGAATTTTGTCCCGAATAGCATTCCACTAACGAAAATGGAAAAACCAGAATAAGTCAGAGCCACCAGTTTGAACTTCGCCGCCGCGATTTTGTCCCGAATGGTCATCAATTCTCCCGGTCTAACGCATGGATTCAGCTGCGGACAGTGTCCGACAATCTGGCGGTGGGTGTCGACCGCGACGGCTTTTTGGTGCATTACGTATAGTCATAGAGATCTTGTGGCTCTAACTCTTTGAATGTTCCCAACTGGTCTTTTGAGAATCCCCCGGCTTCAACCGCCGCGAATTGGATGAAGAAAAATTTTTTATTTTTTCGGAAACCCTGAACTATGACCCGAACTAAACCCTCCCGAATGGGCTCGCGAATAATATGTGCCGTGAAAGGGGCCAAATCCTCTGGGACAGATATTCCTGAGCTTTCCGGAATTGCGCATAGTTCCTGAAAAGACAGCGAGGCCAATCGTTTAAGTTGAACCTCAACGAATTCGCGCTCCGCGTCTGAGAGTGAATCTTTATAGACGTAAATGGGCATTTATTAGCAACCCAATGTTAAAATGCAGCGGCGAACGGCTGTGTGGTCATTCGATGAGAACGTCGAGTTAAGTGGATTTCCATTTTTTCCAAAAATCGACGAGTTCTTCCGCAATAGATAAATCCCGTGCGCCCCTTGGTTTTAGTCCCATACGTTCCAGCTGTATTTTGCTGAGGTGTTCAGCTAGTTCGATGGCAGTTATACCAGAGTCGAGCGTTCTCACAATACTATAGGAGTACATGTCGTACTCATCTTGATTGGCTTCGCTTATCACGCCAATGGGGTCCCACTCCCTGAGCAATTCCATAACCTTGAGATGGCCCACGGCGTCTTGGCGCTTCAGATAATCGGAATTGTTCAATTAGCATGCCTCTGCCCCTTGCCTTGCGTTTAAACATTGATGATCAGTCTCGTAGATTTAAGTCGGACAGTCTAATTTTACCCCATCCCGAGGATTTCGCAAGACATTAAAAGTATCCCCCAAAACGACGCGTTTTTTCGGTGGGTTTCGGTATGGGGAAAGGATAAAATTTGTTTTATGTCTGCACCAAAAAGCGTTGTGGCCTGCTCCCGTGGCTTTGAAACGCCCACCCCGGCCCGATTAATTGTGGACGGGCCTTTGTCTGGGCCGGAGAACATGGCCGGGGACCAAGCCCTGCTGGACGCCGCCCCCCATGCGGCGGCGCCGGTGGTGCGGTTTTTCCGGTGGAGGGAGCCCACGATCAGCTTTGGCCGAACGCAGAAGGAAGACGACGCCCGCGCTTTTGCCGCGTCGGTGGGGGTGAAAGCTCTGGTCCGCCGTCCCACGGGCGGGGGAATGGTGTTGCACGACAACGATTTGAGTCTGTCCATCGCCTGGCGGCGGGGAGCGGCGGGGTTTCCCACCTGCATCAAAAACGTTTATCGCGTGGTTCACGAAGCCCTGGCGGAGGCCTTGGTCGCGGAAGGCTACGCCGTGTCGCTCTATCAGCCGACGCCCCAGCGGTTGCCGGGGCAATGTTTTGTGGAGCCGGTGGAGGCCGACGTCATGTGGGAGGGCAAAAAAGTGATCGGCGGGGCCCTGCGCGTGGCGGCCGGGGGACGGCTCTACCAGGGGGACATTCAAACCGCCGCCCTGGGGGCGGACCCGGACCGCGTTTTGGGGCGGGCGGTGGCCGCCCTGGGCCGGCTATTTCTTTTTGGGGAGAACGAAATCCAAAACTTCCGTCAATGACTTGACCGCGCGCACGCCCCGCGGGGCGGCGTCGTGGCGGTCGAGCAGGAGCGCCGCCAGCCCCGCGTTGACGGCGCCGTGGTAGTCCTCGTGCAAGCTGTCGCCCACGTGCACGGCCTCGTGGGGGCGCACGTCGGCGTGTTGGAGCGCCTTGTGGAAGAGCCGCCGGTCCGGCTTGACCATCCCTTCGATCGACGACACCAGCAAAAATTCCACTTCCTTCGTCAGCCCCATCCGTTCGGCCAAGGTGACCAGCCGGGTGTCCCAGTTGGACACCACCCCCACGCGGTATCCTTTCCCTCGCAGGGCGCGCAGGGTGGGCAGGGCGTCGTCAAAATAGCGCCAATGGGCCGGGTGGGCGAACTGGCCGTAGAGGTCCTCGAAATACCGCCGAAACTTGACGGCCGCCGGGAAGTGCCGCCCCATGACACGTTGGACCATCTTTTGCCACCAGGCTTTCTCGGCCCGGTCGCTTTTTAAATATTCCACGCCGTGGCGGGCCTTCCAGGCTTCCAGAAAACTGGCCTCCACCTCTTTGACTCGGGGGCGCACGCCGTGCTTGCGCGCCACGCGGGTGTAGATGTGCCCCACCGAGGGGTGCGCCCGCAGCAGGGTGTTGCCGGCGTCAAAAAAAACCGCCCGGTAGGACGACGGCGGCCTTACGCGCGCCGTCGGGCGGCCTGTTTTTCTTTCCATCGCAATTCCTTTTCGCGTTTCTTGATGTCGTCCCAGCGGGCCACCACGTCGGCGGCGGTTTTAAGCTTTAGGCCGCCGAAGACGTGGGGGTGGCGGCGGACCAGCTTTTTGGCCAGGCCATCCACCACGTCGGCCATGGTGAAGCGCCGTTTTTCGGCCGCGATCTGGGCGTGAAAGAGGATCTGCAGCAACAGGTCGCCCAACTCTTCGCAGATGTGGTCGGGATCGCCTTTGTTGATGGCGTCGGCCACCTCGCGGGATTCTTCCCGCAGGTATTTGAGCAGGCTTCTGTGGGTTTGCTTTCGGTCCCAGGGGCAGCCTTTCGGGCCCCGCAGGCGGGCCATGAGGGCCACCAGGTCTTTATAGCTATAGCTCTTTTTCATGGAAGCCCCATTTTATCAGTTTGCCTTTTGATAGAATTTCCCCACGACGACCCCCATGGCTTTTTACCCCGCCTTTTTGGATCTTTCCCGCAAAGAATGTCTGGTGATCGGGGGCGGTGAATTGGCCCTGCACAAAACCCGGGCCTTTGTGGAATTGGGTGCCAAGGTGACCGTGGTGGCCCCGCGGGTGAAACCGGACTTCGCCCGCCTGCGGGGCGTGCGCGTGGTGCGGCGGGCCTTTCGCTCGTCGGATTTGTCGGGCCGGCCGTGGCTGGTGGTGGCGGCGACGGACGACGAAGCCCTGCACGCCCGGGTGGCCGCCCTCTGCCGTCGGCGGCGCATCTGGGTCAACGTGGTGGACCGGCCGCCCCTGTGCGACTTTATCGTGCCGTCGGTGACGCGGCGCGGGCCCGTGACCTTCGCTGTGTCCACGGGCGGGGCCAGCCCCGCCGTGGCGAAATATTTGGGCGCGGCGATCCGCCGCCGGTTCGGCCCCGAAGTGGGCCGCCTGGTGACGGAGCTGAAAAAACTGCGGTCCCGCCTTTTGGCCGTGCCCATGGCGGAACGGCGGGCGACCCTGACCGGGTTGGTCAACGACCGCTGGGTGTCGCGATTTAAAAAAGAAGGCCCCCGCGCCGCGGCGGCGTTTCGACGGCGGGCGGCGGCATTGTTGGATCGGAGCGTGCGTGCAAAAGCTTGAAGCGTTGTTGTTCGATTTCGCCTTCATCGGCTACCTGGCGGCCATGATCTTGTATCTCGTCTACGTCCGAAGCCGCGACGACCGCCACAGCGGTCGGGGGCACACGATCCTGTGGGGCTCGGCCGTCATTCACGCGCTCAGTCTGGGCATCGGCCTCTGGGTCGAAGCGCACCGGCCCGGCCACGTGGCCTTCGGCTTTTGGAGCAACTGGTTCGAGAGCCTCTCGCTATTTTCCCTTTTGATTGTGGCGGTGTTCCTCGCGGTTCAGCGCCGAGCGCGGTTGGCCATCCTGGGAGCGTTCGTTTTGCCCTGGGCGGTGATCCTGATGGGCGTGGGACTCACGCAGGCCTTTCTGGCCAGCCCCCGATGCCCCTTCGCGTCGGTGGAAGACCTGCTCAACATCCTCAACGCCACCCGCCGCCTCCCCGACCTGCCCGTGACCTTCGGCGCCTTTGTCCATGTGCCGCTCATTTTCTTCAGCTACGCCGCCTTCGCCAACGCCTTCGGCATCGGGTTGGCCTTCGTCATCGGGGAGCGGCAAATCAAATCCAAACACCCCACCACCCTCTCCTACCGGTTGCCGCCCCTGGAGGAGATGGATCGCGTGATCGCGCGGCTCGTGGCGGCGGCTTTCCCGGCGCTCACGCTGGGCCTGGTCTTGGGATTGCGCTGGGCGCGGCTCGCCTATGGAACCACCTGGGCCTGGGACGCCAAGGTGCTGTGGTCCGTGGCGATCTGGGCGGTCTACGGTTTCTATCTGGCGGTGCGTTACGGGCTGGGGTGGCGGGGCCGCCGCACCGCCTACCTGTCGCTCGCCGGGTTCGGGTTGGTTTTGGTGAGTTACACCGTGGCGAATTTCTTTTCCAAGTTCCACATTTTCGTGACGGGGAAAGTGGGATGAAACGCCTTCGGCTCCTCGGGGTGTCGCATCGCACGGCACCCGTGGAATGGCGCGAGCGGTTGGCCGTTCCCGACGACCGGTTGCCCGCTCTGGTGGAGCGGTTGCGCGCCCGGGCCGCGGTGGAAGAAGCCGTGGTCCTGTCGACCTGCAACCGGGTCGAAGTCTACGCCGTGACCGAAGCCGAGGACGTGGCGCCCTTGCGCGACGAGGTGGCCCAATGGCACAACGACCCCCGCTTGACCGAAACGTTTTATTTCCATGAAGACGAGGCCGCTGTCCGCCACCTGTTCCACGTGGCCGCGGGGTTGGACTCCCTGGTGATCGGCGAAGCGGAGATTTTGGGCCAGGTGAAACGCGCCTACGACTTGGCCAAGCAGGCCGGCGCCACCGGCAAGCTCACCAACGTGTTGTTCCAGCGGGCGATCCACGTGGGCAAAGCGGTCCGCACCCAGACGAAAATTTCCGAAGGCCCCACCTCGGTGCCAAGCTTGGCGGTGTCCCTGGCGGAACGGATCTTCGGCGAGCTCAGCGCCTGCCGTGCCTTGGTGGTGGGCGCCGGCGCCATGGCCGAACTGGCCCTGCGCGCCTTGAAAAGTCAAAAAGTGGCCGAACTTGTTGTGGCGAACCGCACCGCCGAAAAAGCGGCCGCTCTGGCCCAGGCGATCGGGGCCCGCCCCGCGCCGTTCACCGATTTGAATAAAGAATTGGTCCACGCCGACATTGTGCTCTGTTCCACCGGATCCCCCGATTTCATTTTCCGTCCCGAGCAGGTGGCCGCCGCCCTGCACGAGCGGCGCGGGCGCTCCCTCTTCTTCATCGACATCGCCGTGCCCCGCGACGTGGACCCGGCCGTGGACGCCCTGGACAACGTCTATCTCTACAACGTCGACGATTTGGAAGGCCTGGTGGCCGAAAGCCTCGGCCGCCGCGAAACCGAAATTCAGCGCGCCGGCGGCCTGGCCGACGCCAAAGCGGGGGAGTTCGCTCCCTGGTACGACTCCTGGCGGGCGGGTGCCCGCGCGGCGCTCCGGCACGGCGACCGGGACCTCGCCGGGACGAAAATGGAGGCCCACGGATGACGCGCCTGCGCATCGGCACGCGGGGCAGCGCCCTGGCCCTGGCCCAGTCGAACCACGTGAAAGCCCGCCTCGAAGCCCTGTCCCCCGATGTGTCGGTGGATTTGATCATCATCAAGACCACCGGCGACAAAATGTCCGAGAGCGCCCTCGGGAACATCGGCGGCAAGGGCGTGTTTATTAAGGAAATCGAAGAGGCCCTGCTCGATCACCGCGTGGACCTGGCCGTGCATTCTCTCAAGGACGTGCCCACCGATTTGGCCCCGGGGTTGGCGTTGTCGGCCGTGCTCGAGCGGGAGGACCCGCGGGACTGCCTCGTGTCCCGTTTCGGGGAACAGTTGTTGGAATTGCCCCGGGGCGCGCTGGTGGGCACCAGTTCCCTGCGACGGCAGGCGCAAATCCGCGCCGCCAAGAAGGGTCTCCGTGTGGAGGATTTGCGCGGCAACCTCGACACGCGGTTGGCCAAGGTGAGTCGGGGCGACGTGGACGCCGCCGTGGTGGCCTACGCGGGCGTGCGACGGTTGGGTCGCGCGGAGGAAGTGTCGGAGGTGATTCCCCTGGAAATCATGTTGCCGGCGCCGGGGCAGGGGTTCGTCACCATCGAAACCCGCGCGGGGGACGAAGGGACGGTGCCCTGGGTGGCGCGGTTGAACGACCCCGCCGCCGAACGGGCCGCGCGCGCGGAGCGGTCGTTCCTTGCGGGGTTGGGGGGCGGCTGCCGTGTTCCTTTCGCCGCCCACGCCCGGGAAGAGGGCGGCCGTTTGATTTTGGACGGCCTGGTGATTTCGGTAGACGGCAAAGAGGCCGTTCGCGGTCGCCTCGACGGCGATCCGGCGCAGGCCGGGGCCCTGGGCGCGGCGTTGGCCCGGGATCTGATCGACCGGGGCGCCCTGGCGATCATTGAGACATTAACGAGATAGGGGCCTTAACATGAAACGCTATTTTTCCATCGTGGACCGCAAATTGCAGGAAGGCGGGGGCCCCGAGAGCCCCGTCTGGCTCGTCACCGCGCCCACCGAGGAGGAGCAAAAGGCCCTGGTGGCGGAGCTTAAGATCGACGAACACACTCTCCATTCCGCCCTCGATCCCGACGAGCCGGCCCGCCTCGAATACGAACCCGACCACACGGCCATGATTTTCAACCGCCCCAAGAACTATTCCGAAAAAGACAAGTTCCTTTTCAAAATCGGGTCGCTGGGGTTGTTCCTGTTCGAGAAACGCCTGGTGATCGTCACGGCCGACGACGTGCCGCTCCTGAGCGGCAAAGGCTTCAACGCCATCGACTCGGTGTCGGACGTGGTGTTGCGGGTGCTCAACCGCGCCATCGGCCACTTCCTCGAACACTTGAAGGTGATCAACATGATCGCCGACGACATCGAAAAGAAGATCAATTCCTCCATGGAGAACAAACACCTGCTCAATTTGTTCAGCCTGGAGAAGTCCCTCGTCTACTATTTGAACGCCATCGCGGGGAACGACGCCGTATTGACGCGCCTCAAAAACAGCGCCGGCCGGTTGAATTTTTCGCCCGCGCTGGTGGAATTCCTGGAAGACGTCATCATCGAAAACACGCAATGCTACCGCCAGTCGGAAATCTATTCCAACATTCTGGCCAGCCTGATGGACGCGCGCGCCTCCATCGTGAGCAACAACCTCAATATTTTGATGAAGACGTTGAACCTCATCACCATCGTCATCATGGTGCCGACGCTGGTCGTCAGTATTTTTTCCATGAACGTCTCGATCCCGCTCGAAAAGCATTCCATCGCCTTTTGGATCATCATGGCTTTGGCCGGGCTCTCCGGCCTCGGCGTGGTGCTCTGGTGGAATTACTTCATTAAAACCCTCTACAAAAAACAAAAATGACCCGACGATCCCTCGGGGTTGTCTCTCTGGTGGGCGCGGGCCCGGGTCGGCCGGACTTATTGACCCTGCGCGGCGCCGCGCTCCTCGCGCGGGCCGACGTGGTGGTGCTCGACGCCTTGGTCGACCGCGTGCTTCTTCGCCATGGCCGTC